>Ga0070741_10014019_pt1 | contig 13978 bp, 12 predicted proteins | sample Coa_R1_4_FD_66440 | JGI IMG/M metagenome (GOLD analysis project Ga0070741, IMG submission 66440) | Surface soil microbial communities from Centralia Pennsylvania, which are recovering from an underground coalmine fire - Coalmine... | ecosystem: Environmental > Terrestrial > Soil > Unclassified ... | reverse complement strand
GGGGTGGCGGTAGGCGGCGTTGTCGTCGAGCGAGACCTTGGCGTCGAGGGCGTGGACGCTGCCGTCGGGCCGCAGGATCAGCGGGTTGACCTCGACGAGGTCGGCGTCGAGCTCGACGAAGGCCGTGTACAGCTGCTTGAGGATCGAGATGGCACCGTGGCGGGCGTCGGGGTTGAGCCGGGCGCCGAAGACCAGCTGGCGGGCGTGGTAGTCCTCGATACCGACCAGCGGGTCGATGTGGACCCGGGCGATGGCCGCCGGGTCCTCCTCGGCCACCTGCTCGATGTCGACGCCGCCCTTGGCGCTCACCATCCCGAGGTGCTTCTTGGCCGCCCGGTCGAGGGTGAAGGAGGCGTAGTACTCCTCGACGATGTCGCTCGCCTTCTCGATCCACAGCCGGCGCACGACGTGGCCCTTGATGTCCATGCCGAGGATGTTCGAGGAGTGCTGGCGGGTCTCGTCGGCGCTGTTGGCCAGCTTGATGCCGCCGGCCTTGCCCCGGCCGCCGACCTGCACCTGGGCCTTGACGACCACCGGGTAGCCGAGCCGGTCGGCGGCGGCCACGGCGTCGTCGACGGTGTCGACCGCCTCGCCCGGCGACACCGGTACGCCGAAGCGGGACAGGAGTTGCTTGCCCTGGTACTCGAAGAGATCCACGTACGTCCTTTCTCGGGTCGACGGCCGAGTCAGCCGGCCAGCGTCTGCTCCCGCTCGTCGAGCGCCCCGGCCAGCCAGTCGACGATCGCCTGCATCGGCGTCCCGGGGGTGAAGATCTCGGCCACGCCCTGTTTCTTGAGCGCCGGGATGTCGGCCTCGGGAATGATGCCGCCGCCGAAGACGAGGACGTCGCCCGCGCCCTTGTCGGCCAGCTGGGCGATCACCTTGGGGAACAGCGTGTTGTGGGCCCCGGAGAGGAGCGACAGCCCGACGGCGTCGGCGTCCTCCTGGATCACCGTCTCCGCCACCTGCTCCGGCGTCTGGTGCAGGCCGGTGTAGATGACCTCGAAGCCGGCGTCGCGCAAGGCCCGGGCGATGACCTTGGCGCCCCGGTCGTGCCCGTCGAGCCCGGGCTTGGCGACGACCACTCGGTACGGCCGCTGCATGGGATTGCACGATAGAGCGGCCGTAGCATCGGCGCCGGATGGAGACCACCGAGATCACGCTCGAGAACCGGGACCGCCACGTCGTCGACCTGACCGAGGCCGCGGCCCGGTTCTGCCGGCCGCTGGGCGACGGGCTGCTGTCGGTCTTCGCCCCCCACGCCACCGCCGGCGTCGCCCTGATGGAACTCGGTTCGGGCTCGGAGCCGGACCTCGACGAGGTGCTGGAGCGGCTCCTGCCCCGGGACGACCGCTACCGGCACCGCCACGGCAGCCGGGGCCACGGCGCCGACCACCTGCTGCCAGTGTTCGTCAGCCCGTCACTGGTGGTTCCGGTGGTGGGCGGCTTGATGGCGCTCGGCACGTGGCAAAGCCTCGTGCTCGTGGACCTCAACCGCGACAACCCGCACCGGCGGGTCCGTTTGTCGTTCGTCGCGGGATGATCGGCGGCTGATGGCCAGACGCACGATCGACAAAGGGACGCGGGTCATCCTGGCCACGGCGGCGGTGGTGCTCGGGCTGGCGGTCGGCATCGTGATCGTGACCGTCGCCGGCGGCGGGCACCACGGGGCGCCGGCCGCCTACCAACCGTTCTTCGCCGGCCAGTCCGACCGGGTGATGAAGACGATCGAGGAGGACGGGCCGGTCTTCTATCCCGATCCCCGCAAGGGCGACCGGGCCTTCTACCTCGACCTCGACGGCGACCGGATCGTGGCCCTCCACGTGGTGCCGCCGGGCGGGACGACCGCCTGCCTCGTCCAGTGGGACCGGGTGCAGAAGCGCTACGAGGACTGCCACGGCGTCCCGCTCGACCGCTCGACGCTGGAGCGCTTTCCCGTCCTGACCAAGAAGATCGGCGACAAGACCAGCGTCTTCATCGACCTCCGCACGGTGACGCCGCCGCCGTCGACGACCAGCCGGCCCTAGTTCTGCAACCGCCAGGCGATCGTGTCGAGGACCTCCGCACGGGAGGATCCGCGGCCCACCGCCTCGATGTAGGTCTCACCGATGGCGAGGGCCGACCACTGCTCGTCTCAGCCGTACTCCAGCTTGACCCGCCACGACCGCCCGCCGATCTCGAGTCGGGTCCACTCGACCCTGTGACACTCCGGCACCTCCGCCATCCCCCGATTGTGCCCGCCCCCCCAACGCGACCGAAATCGCGACCGGTGGCGGTCGAGGGGGTGTTCACGGCCGTCCATACCCGCCGGGCGCGACCGGTCGCACCCCCCGGTGCGTCAGGCGGCCGCCACCTGGCCGAGCACGCCGGCCAGAAGGACCGGGAGGCGGGCCGCCGAAGGACGGAAGTCGCCCCGGTCGGCCTGTTCGATCCGCCACCCGATGCCTTCGACGGCCCGCAAACGCCGCCCGTCGCGTCCCCACCGCCGGGGCGAGTGGAACTCGTCGCCCTCGTACTCGAGGCCGAACCGCCCCGCCGGCCAGCCGAAGTCGACCCGGGCCAGAAAGCGGCCGTGGGCGTCCCGGATCTCGTACTGGCACGCAGGCGCCGGCAGCCCCCACTGGTGGATCCGGCGGAGGACCAGCGCCTCCTTCTCGCTCCCGAGCCTGACGTTGCCCGAGAACGGTTCGATGGCCGCGTCGAGGAGGCCACCGCCCCTGATCCGACCAGCCCGCTCCCAAGCCGCCCGGACTTGTGCGTAGGTGGTGAGGTTCCGGCCGAGCGCCGCGTCGACCAGGCAGTCCAGGGCCTCCTGGCCGAGAAGCCCGGCAAGGTCGACGACGGCCCGAGCCACGCCGGTGCATGGCAGCCGGTCGACGCGGCAGCGGTCGGCGGAGGACACCGTGGCGTGGTGGACGACCGCACCGGCGAACCGGCCGCTCGACCCCCGGGGCACGGTGACGTGGGGGACGGGCGGTGGCGGCAGCAGGCCGCGCCGGGCGGCGGCGCTGGCGTGGGAGGCCACCGTCCCCGGCGGACCGGCCAGAACCGCCACCCACAGATGCTGCCGCCAGGTCACCTCGGCGCCGGGCAGGCGGAACACCCCCCGGGACGCCGTCGGCAGAATCCGTTCGCCCCGGGTCCAGGCCCGGATGTGCCGTTCGCTCAGTCCGACCTTCGTCAGTTGGCCGAGCGACACCGCGCCGCTCTGGCGCTCGCCGTAGGCCGCCACCCGCTCCACCATGGTCCCCAACATGGCGGACAGTCTGGCCAACGGTGGCTGCCGCCCGCCTCGGATTTTCCGGACGGGTCGGCGGTCGCCCACCGTGGGGCGCGACCGGTAGCGGCGAACCGATGTCGACGGCCGTCGATGACACGACCACCGCCACCGGTCGCGATTTCGACAGGGGGGCGGGGCCGGTGGCGCCCCGAGCCAAGGGTGCGGGGCCGGCGGCGGGGTGCGGGATCTACAGGCGCTTCAGGGGGGCCCAGGAGAGCAGCAGGCGCTTCTCGCCGGCGTCGCGGAAGCGGACGAGAGCCTCGGCCTTGTCGCCCTCGCCCTCGAGGCCGATGATCACGCCCTCGCCGAACTTGGCGTGGGCGACGTCGTCGCCGACCCGGAGGCCGAGCTTCTCGGCGCCGGCGGCCCCGGTCATGGGGCCTCGGGGGCCGGCGGCGCCGACGACGCCGGCGCTGAGCTGACGCTCCCGGGCGGCGCCCCGACCGGGATGCCTGCGACCCGTCAGCTGGACCAGCTGCTCCGGGATCTCGCTCAAGAACCGGCTGGCCGGGTTGTACTGCGTCGAGCCGAACAGGTTCCGGCACCAGGCGTGGCACAGGTACAGCCGCTCCCGGGCCCGGGTGATGCCCACGTAGCAGAGGCGGCGCTCCTCGTCGAGCTGCTCGGGGTCGCCCAACGACCGGACGTGGGGGAAGACGTTCTCCTCCATGCCGGTCATGAAGACCACCGGGAACTCGAGACCCTTGGCCGAGTGCAGCGTCATCAGCGTGACGGCGCTCTGGTCGGCGTCGTAGTCGTCCATGTCCGTGACCAGCGACAGCGCCTCGAGAAAGGCCTGGAGGCGGGGGATGCCGACCGGCACGACGACGGGCGCGGCCTCGTCGCCTTCGGCATCGTCGGCACCGGCGGCGGCCGCCACCGAGTTGGCCGCCGCCCCGACCACGTCGCCCCGTTCCAGGGCGTCGTCGAACTCCCGGGCCACGCCGACCAGCTCCCGGAGGTTCTCGATCCGCCCCGCCGCCTCGATCGACCGCTCCGCCTCCAGCTCGGCCAGGTACCCGGTCCGCTCCAGGACCGCCTCGACGGTGGCCGCCACCCCGTGCTCCGACTCCAAGGCCAGCTCGTCGAGTACGTCGAGCAGCGCCCGGATGCCGCCGAGGGCCTTGCCGCTGACACCGGCGTCCATGGCCCGGGCCAGCGCCCCGCCGAAGGTCAGGTTGCGCTCGGCGGCGTAGGCCTCGACCTTGGCCACCGACGTGTCGCCGACTCCCCGCTTGGGGACGTTGACGATGCGTTTGAGGCTCACCTCGTCGTCGGGATTGGCCAGGGCCCGGAGGTAGGCGAGGACGTCCTTCACCTCCTTGCGGTCGTAGAACTTCACCCCGCCGACGACCCGGTAGGGGATACCGCTGCGGACGAAGACCTCCTCCAGCACCCGGCTCTGGGCGTTGGTCCGGTAGAAGACCGCCAGGTCGCCGTAGCGGTAGGGGCACTCCTCGACCATCCGGTGGATCTCCCGGGTGAGGTAGAGCGCCTCGTCGTGCTCGTCCTCCCCCAGGTAGCGGCTGATCAGCTCGCCGCCGACGGAGTCGGTCCACAGGTGCTTGGGACGGCGGCCGGCGTTGTTGGCGATGACGGCGTTGGCGGCGTCGAGGATCGTCCGCGTGGAGCGGTAGTTCTGCTCCAGGACGATGACGGTGGCGTCCGGGAACGCCTCCTCGAAGCGCAGCAGGTTGCGGTAGTCGGCCCCCCGGAACCGGTAGATGGCCTGGTCGGCGTCGCCCACCACCATGATGTTGCGGTGCTCCTCGGCCAGCGTGCGGACGAGCTCCCACTGGGCGACGTTGGTGTCCTGGAACTCGTCGACGAGGACGTGGGCGAACCGGGAGCGCCAGGCGGAGGCGACGTCGGGGAAGCGCCGGAACAGGTTGACGGCCGACGTGAGGAGGTCGTCGAAGTCGAGGGCCGAGGCGTCGGTGAGGCGCTTCTGGTACTCGGCGAAAACCTCGGCGATCTTCTTGTCGTAGGGCGTGAGCGCGCGCTCCAGCATCTCGGCCGGCCCGATGAGGTCGTTCTTGGCCGCCGAGATGGCGGCGTGGACCTGGCGGGGCGGCATCCGCTTCGGGTCGAGGTTGAGGTCGCGCAGGATGTAGCCGGTGAGGCGGACGGCGTCGGCCTGGTCGTAGATCGAGAACGTCGACCGCAGGCCGAGGTGGGCCGCCTCCCGGCGCAGGATCCGGGCGCAGGCGGAGTGGAAGGTCGACACCCACATCTTCTGGGCCACCGGCCCGACGAGGCTTCCGACCCGCTCCTTCATCTCGTCGGCGGCCTTGTTGGTGAAGGTGATGGCCAGGATGGCGAAGGGCGAGACCTTGAGGTCCTTCACCAGGTGGGCCACCCGGTGGGTCAGTACCCGCGTCTTGCCCGAGCCCGCCCCGGCCACGACCAGGATCGGCCCGCCGGGGTGGGTGACGGCCTCCCGCTGGACGGGGTTCAGCCCGTCGAGCAGCGAGGATGGCTTCTCGAACGGCAGCGGTTGGCCGGTGTCGGGATGGGCGGTCATTCCGCCGCCATCGTACGGGTTAGGTGCGACCGTCGATCCGAACCCGCTTCGCTTTCGGCACGACCAGCTTGAGCGCACTGTGCGTCTCGGAGAAACGGGCGATCTTCACGTCGACCAGCCCGGCGTCGAGCGCCGCCTCCCGGACGTGGTGCTCGTTGAACGCCCGCCGGCCCTTGGGCCACACCGCCCACAGGGCCCCGGCGGGGAAGATCCAGTCGACGAGCGGCGGCAGGCGGGCGAGGCCGGCGGGCTAACGGAGGCGCTCGTGCAGCCCGGCGGCGGCGTTGAGGAGGCAGAGGGCGGCGACGTCGATGGTACGGTCGGCCTCGTCCCGGGTGGCGTCGACCTCGACGATGTCGACGGCCCGCACCCGGGGGGTGCGCCCGGCCAGGAACGCCGCCGCCAGCAGCTCGCCGGGGAAGAGCCCGCCGGGCCGGGCACCGGGGCAGGCGGGGGCGAAGGCCGAGTCGAGGACGTCGACGTCGAGGTCGACGTAGATGTGGTCGACCGACATGGCGAGGCGTTCGAAGGCCTCGACGAGGACGTCCTCGATGGTGCCGAAGCGGACCTCGGCCGCGGTCACGACGTCGATGCCGACCTCGTCGCACCACCGCCGGTAGGCGACCGAGTTGGAGAAGCCGGCGATGCCGACCTGGACGACCTGGTTGCCGGGCAGCCCGGCGTCGATCAGGGCCCGGACCGGCGACCCGTTGCCCGGCCGGCCCTCGTAGGTGCGGACGTCGTGGTGGGCGTCGAGGGTCACCAGCCCCCAGCCCTCGAGGCCGTCGCCGGCCATGCCGAGCAGCGCCGGATAGGTGACGGCGTTGTCGCCGCCGAGGAGGACGGCCATCGGCGCCTCCCGCACGACGTCGCGGGCCGCGGAGGCGATCTCCTTGTTCGACGGCTGCAGGTCGAGATCGCCGAAATCGACCGCGGCCAGCTCGCCGACGTCGACGTCGCGTTCCGAGTGGTAGGTCGACAGTTTGGCCAGCCGGCGCCGGATGGCGCCGGGCGTCTCGTGGGCCCCGGCCGGCTGGGTGATCGACGTGACCGAGAGCGGGATCCCGAGCACGGCCAGCTCGGTCTCCGCCGGCGGCCGTTCCCGGCCCCGCCGCAGCCAGTCGGCCGCCGTCGGCCACTGCGGGTCCCGGGCCCTCACGGCCGGCCTCCCGTCGAGCCCGTCACGACCTCGCCGCCGGCCACCACGGCGGCGATGCGGTCCATGCCCGGGTGGTAGGCGAGGTCGGCGTACGTCTCCCCGGCCAGCACCACCAGATCGCCGGCGCTGCCCACCGTGAGCCGCCCGAGGTCCGGCCGGCGCAGCGCCGCCGCCCCGCCGGCGGTCGCCGCCCGCACGGCCTCCTCGGCCGAGAGCCGCAGCTCCGAGCAGGCCAGTGCGATGACGAACGGCATCGAGGTCGTGTAGCTGGTGCCGGGGTTGCAGTCGGTGGCCAGGGCGATCGTCACGCCCCGCTCCAGCAGCCGCCGGGCCGGGGCGTAGGCCGAGCGCAGGCAGAACGACGTCGCCGGCAGCAGCACGGCCACGACCCCGGCGAAGGCCAGCGCCCGGGCGTCGTCGTCGTTGACGTGGACGAGGTGGTCGGCGCTGGCGCAGTTGAGCTCGGCGGCGAGGAGGGCGCCGCCGGTGTGGGCCAGCTCCTCGGCGTGGAGCCGGGGGGTGAGGCCGTGGGCGACGCCGGCCTCGAGCGCCCTGCGGGCCTCGGCCACCGTGAGGGCGCCGAGGTCGCAGAAGGCGTCGCAGCCCTCGGCGAGCGGGGCGCAGGCCGGCAGCATCTCCTCCACCAGCACGTCGAGGTAGCCGGGCTCGGGCACCAGGTGGGCGCCGAGGAAGGTGGGCACGATCCGCAGCGGCGTCCGCTCGGCCACGGCGGCCAGCACCTCCAGCAGCCGGCGCTCGGTCTCGGTCTCGAGGCCATAGCCCGACTTGGCCTCCAGCGTCGTCGTCCCCGACCGGAGCGCGGCCCGGGCCCGGGCCTCGGTCTCGGCCACGAGGGCCTCGGTGGAGGCGGCCCGGGTGGCGACGACCGTGGTCATGATCCCACCCGTCTGGTAGCGGTCGCCCCGCAGCCGGGCCTCGTGCTCCGCCGCCCGGTCCCCGGCGAAGGCCAGGTGCGTGTGGGCGTCGACGAAGCCGGGCAGCACGCACCCCCCGCCGGCGTCGAGCTCCTCGACGTCGCCGTTGCGGGCCATCTCGGCCGACAGGTCCCGCTCCGGCCCGGCCCACCACACCTTCCCGCCCCGGATGAGCACCGCGCCGCGGTCGATCAATCCGAGGTCGGACGGGCGTCGCCCCTCGCACGTCACCACCGACGACGCCCCCCGTACGAGCAGGCCGCCGCCGTTCACGACCCGTCCGGCGGGCTGGAGCGCCCGCCCCCCGGCGCGAGCATCGGCATGCGGATGCCCCGCCCCCGGGCCACGGCCGCCGCCTCGGGGTAGCCGGCGTCGGCGTGGCGAACGACGCCCGTGCCCGGGTCGTTGCGGAGCACGAGCGAGAGGCGGAGGGCGGCGTCGTCGGTACCGTCGGCCACCACCTGGGCGCCGGCGTGGATGGAGCGGCCCATGCCGACGCCGCCGCCGTGGTGGACGGCGACCCAGGCGGCGCCGCTGGCCACGTTGAGCAGGGCGTTGAGGATGGGCCAGTCGGCGATGGCGTCGGAACCGTCGGCCATGGCCTCGGTCTCCCGGTAGGGGGAGGCGACCGAGCCGGAGTCGAGGTGGTCCCGGCCGATGACGATGGGCGCCCCGACCTCACCCCGGCGCACCAGTTCGTTGAAGGCCAGCCCGGCCTGGTCCCGCTGGCCGTAGCCCAGCCAGCAGATGCGGGCCGGGAGCCCCTGGAACGGCACCCGCTCGGCGGCCAGCCGCAGCCAGCGCTGCAGCCCGTCGTCGTCGGGGAAGGCCCGGCGGACGGCGGCGTCGGTGGCGGCGATGTCGGCCGCGTCGCCCGACAGCGCCACCCAGCGGAACGGGCCCATGCCGGAGCAGAACAGCGGGCGGAGGTAGGCCGGTACGAAGCCGGGATAGGAGAAGGCCCGGTTGCGGTCGAGGCCCCCGTCGACGGCGCCGGCCCGCAGCGAGTTGCCGTAGTCGAAGACCTCGGCGCCGGCGGCGGCGAAGCCCGCCATGGAGTCGCAGTGGACGGCCATGCCGGCCCGGGCCCGCCGCACGTACTCCGAAGGATCGGCCGCCCGCAGCGCCGCCGCCTCCTCGAGGGAGAGGCCTGGGGGCACGTAGCCGAAGAGCGGGTCGTGGGCGCTGGTCTGGTCGGTCACGACGTCGATCTCGGCGCCGGCGGCCAGCAGCGCCGGGAAGGCCTCGGCGGCGTTGGCCACGACGCCGATCGAGACGGCCCGGCCGGCGTCGGCGGCGGCCCGGGCCCGCAGGAGCCCGTCCTCGACGGACGACGCCTCCTCGTCGAGCCAGCCGGTGTCGAGCCGCCTCCGTAGCCGGGCCGGGTCGATTTCGACGCAGAGGGCGACGCCGCCGTTCATGGTGACCGCCAGCGGCTGGGCGCCCCCCATGCCGCCGAGCCCGGCGGTGAGCACGACCCGCCCGGCCAGGCGGCCGCCGAAGCACTTCTCGGCCAGCGCCAGGAACGTCTGGTAGGTGCCCTGCACGATCCCCTGGGTCCCGATGTAGATCCACGACCCCGCCGTCATCTGGCCGTACATCGTGAGGCCGAGGGCCTCGAGGCGCCAGAACTCCTCCCAGGTGGCCCACTCCGGCACCAGCAGCGAGTTGGCCAGCAGCACCCGGGGGGCGAACGGGTGGGTGGGAAAGACGGCCACCGGCTTGCCCGACTGCACCAGCAGCGTCTCGTCGGCGGCCAGGTCGACCAGCGTCGCCTTGATGGCCGCCAGGCTGGCGTGGTCCCGGGCCGCCTTGCCCCGACCGCCGTAGACGACGAGGTGCTCCGGATCCTCGGCGACGGCGGGGTCGAGGTTGTTCTCCAGGCAGCGCAGCGCCGCTTCGGCCAGCCACGTCCGGCACCGCCGGGCGGCGCCGCCCGAGGTCAGCCGGGGAGAGGGCTCTGCCGCACCCACGCCGGCGAGCCTACGTCACTGTTCAATCGATCCACTCCGGCAGCAGGGCGCCCGACCGCACCAGCCGTTCAGCCGTGGCCAGGTCCGGAGCCAGGAACCGGTCGGTGGGCAGGGCGGCCACTTCGGCCCGGAGCCGGTCGATGACGGCCTCGGTCTCCGGCGACGGGCGGAGTCGGGCGCCGGCGGCGTCGCGCCGGAGCTCGAGGGCCTGGGCGGCGCAGAGGATCTCGATGGCCAGGACCCGGCCGGCGTCGTCGATCGACGTCCGCAGCTTGCGGCAGGCGTTCCACCCCATCGAGACGTGGTCCTCCTGGCCGCCGCTGGTCGAGATGGAGTCGACCGAGGCGGGGCCGGCGTGGGTCCGCAGCCGGTTCACGGCGGCGGCGGCCGTGTAGTGGGCCAGCATGAACCCGGAGTTGATCCCCGCCTCCACGGCCAGGAAGGCCGGCAGCCCCTGGGAGCGGGCGGGGTCCATCAGCCGGTCGGTCCGCCGCTCCGAGATGGCGGCCAGGTCGGCGAGGGCGATGGCGCAGAAGTCGGCGGCGAAGGCCAGCGGCTGGCCGTGGAAGTTGCCGGTCGACGCCACCTCGCCCTGGTCGGCGAGGACCACCGGGTTGTCGGTCACCGAGGCCAGCTCCCGCTCGACGACGCCGCGGGCGAAGGCGAACACGTCCCGGCTGGCACCGTGGACCTGCGGGGCGCAGCGCAGCGAGTAGGCGTCCTGCACGGCGTGGTCGGACGGGCGGTGGCTGGCCAGGATCTCCGATCCCGCCAGCAGGCGGCGGAGGTTGGCGGCACTGCGCTCCTGCCCGGGATGGGGCCGGATGGCGTGGAGCTCCGGCCGGTAGGCGGCGTCGGTCCCGAGGAGCGCTTCGACGGTGATCCCGCAGGCCACGTCGGCGGTGGCGGCGAGCCGGTCGAGGTCGGCCAGGGCCAGGCAGAGGTGACCCAGCATCCCCTCGGTGCCGTTGAGCAGCGCCAGGCCCTCCTTGGCCTCCAGCACGACCGCCTCGAGGCCGGCGGCGGCCAGCGCCTCGGCGGCGGGCAGGCGACGGCCGGCGGCGTCGACCGCCTCCCCCTCGCCGGTGAGGACGGCGCCCACGTGGGCCAGCGGCGCCAGGTCCCCGGAGGCGCCGAGGCTCCCGAGCTCGGGCACGACCGGTGTGACGCCGGCCGAGAGCAGGGCGACGAGGCCTTCGACCAGCGCCGGCCGGGCGCCGGAGAGGCCGGCGGCCAGGGTTCGGGCCCGGAGGAGCATCATGGCCCGGACCACCTCGACCTCGACGGCGTCGCCCATTCCGGCGGCATGGCTCAGCACCAGCGCCAGCTGCAGCCGGCGGGCCTCGGCCGGCGACACCTTGACCGACGCCAGCGCTCCGAAGCCGGTGGTGACCCCGTAGACGGTGGCTCCCTCGGCCACGATCCGCTCCACCACCGCCCGGGCGGGGGCCATGCGGATCGCCGCTCCGGCATCGACCGTCACCGCCACGCCGTGGCGGGCGACCGCCACCACGTCGGCCACGGAGAGCGGTGACCCGTCGAGGACGACCGCCGGCGGGTCGGCGGCGGCGGCGGGCGGGCTCACGGCCGGCTCCCGGCGCCGGTTCCCCGGCCGGTCAGCCGGTTTTCGGCTCCGACGCCTCGGCCAGCGAGACCTCGCCGGTGGCGTCGAGGTCGATGGTCACCGGGGCGCAGTGCTCGCACGGCTCCCGGTGGCGCCAGGACCGCAGCAGCCGGGTCCGCCCCGGGTTCAGCGCCACCGCGAACGCCCCCGAATCCGGGGAAATCTCCAGGCCGTAGTAGGGCTCCCAGTCGCTCTCGAGCGCCGGGGTGTCGATGCTCGTTTCCTTGGGGACACGGCGGAACCGCATCCGGTCCGTGTCGAAGAGCCAGATGCTGTGGCACGAGTCGATGCGTTCCATCGCGGTACTCCAGTCTCGGAACGTCCCGGCCCCAGCCCACGGGGCGGCTCCCCGGGGAAAGGCTAGCGGCCCACCGGGTGTCGTGCCTCCCTGCCCGCCGAAACCGGCCCCTAAACCTGGTTCGCCCACGTTCCGTGACCATTGGTCAGGATTCCACCGTGACGGTGACCGGACCGTCGTTGACGAGCTCGACGTGCATGTGAGCGCCGAAGCGGCCGGTGGCCACGTCGGCGCCGAGCGCGGCCAGGGCGGCCGAGAACCGCTCGATCAGCGGCTCGGCCTGCTCCGGTCGGGCGGCGGCGGCCCAGGACGGCCGCCGCCCCCTCCGGGTGTCGCCGTAGAGGGTGAACTGGCTGACGACGAGGACCTCGCCACCGGCCTCGGCGACGGGCACGTTCATGAACCCGGCGTCGTCGTCGAAGACCCGCAGCCGCCAGACGCGCTCGGCCAGCTTGGCCGCCACCGCCTCGTCGTCGGCGTGCGTCACCCCGACGAAGACGCACAGGCCGCGGCCGATGGCCCCGACGACCTCCCCGTCGACCGTGACCGACGCCCGGTTGACCCGCTGGATCAGGGCGCGCATCTAGCCCCCCGAGCCGACGGCTACTCCCACTCGATCGTCCCAGGAGGCTTCGACGTGATGTCGTAGGCGACCCGGTTCACCCCGGGGACCTCGTTGATGAGCCGGGACGAGATCCGCTCCAGGAGGTCGTAGGGCAGGCGGGCCCAGTCGGCGGTCATGGCGTCGTCGGACGTCACGGCCCGGATGACGATCGGGTAGGCGTAGGTCCGCTCGTCGCCCATGACCCCGACCGACCGCACCGCCGGCAGGACGGCGAAGCTCTGCCACAGCTGGCGGTACAGGCCCGCCCGCTTGACCTCCTCGGTCACGACGGCGTCGGCCCGCTGGAGCACGTCGACCCGTTCGGCGGTCACCTCGCCCACGATCCGCACCGCCAGCCCCGGGCCCGGGAACGGCTGGCGCCAGACGATGTCCTCCGGGAGGCCGAGCTCCTCGCCGACGGCCCGCACCTCGTCCTTGAACAGCAGGCGGAGCGGCTCGACGAGCTCGAAGTCCATGTCCTCCGGGAGGCCGCCGACGTTGTGGTGGGACTTGATCCGGGCCGCGTCCCGGGTCCCCGACTCGATGACGTCGGGGTACAGCGTCCCCTGGACCAGGAAGCGGGCCCCACGGCCGAGCTCTTTCGCCGCCTCCTCGAACACCCGGATGAAGGTCTCGCCGATCCGCTTGCGCTTCTGCTCCGGGTCGGTCACCCCGGCCAAGACCGACAGGAACCGGTCGGCGGCCTTGACGTGGACGAGGTCGACGTGGAACTGGCGCAGGAACGTCTCCTCGACCTGCTCCGCCTCGCCGGCCCGCAGCAGGCCGGTGTCGACGAACACGCAGGTGAGCTGGTCGCCCACCGCCTTGTGGACGAGGGCGGCGGCCACCGCCGAGTCGACCCCGCCCGACAGCCCGCAGATGACGGCGCCGTCGCCCACCTGGGCCCGGACCGACTCCACCGCCTGCTCGATGACCGACAGGCTCGTCCACGTCGGGCGGGCACCGCAGACGTCGTAGAGGAAGGCCTTGAGCATCTCCATGCCCCGGGCGGTGTGGATGACCTCAGGGTGGAACTGGACGCCGTAGATGGCCCGCTCGGCGTCTTCCAGCGCCGCCACCGGCGCTGCCGACGACGCCGTGACCTCGAAGCCGGCGGGAGCCAGGACGATCGAGTCGCCGTGGCTCATCCACACCTCCTGCTCCACCGGCAGGTTGGCGAAGAGCAGCGACGAGCCGACGATGGTGACCGGAGTGCGGCCGTACTCCCCCGTCCCCGTCCGGCGGACCTCGCCGCCGAGCTGGGCGGCGATCAGCTGGCAGCCGTAGCAGATGCCGAGCACGGGGACGCCGGAGTCGTAGATCGACGGGTCGATCGTCGGCGCGCCCTCGACGTGGACCGACGACGGGCCGCCGGAGAAGATGATCCCCTTGGGCTTGCGGGCCAGCATCTCGGCCACCGGCATGTCGCGGGGGACGATCTCGGAGTAGACGTTGGCCTCTCGCACCCGGCGGGCGATCAGCTGGGCGTACTGCGCGCCGAAGTCGACGACGAGGATCGTGTCGACCTCGTCGGGCTTGAGCCCGACCGGCACGGCTAGCGGCCCATCCCGATGCCCTGGC
>Ga0070741_10014018_pt1 | contig 13979 bp, 16 predicted proteins | sample Coa_R1_4_FD_66440 | JGI IMG/M metagenome (GOLD analysis project Ga0070741, IMG submission 66440) | Surface soil microbial communities from Centralia Pennsylvania, which are recovering from an underground coalmine fire - Coalmine... | ecosystem: Environmental > Terrestrial > Soil > Unclassified ... | reverse complement strand
TGTTCGGCATGCCGAACATCGGTACCCTGCCTTTAGCATGCTCGGCACGCCCAACAGCGCACATCGAAGGAAAGCCGATCGCCACAATGTCGTTGTCGCTGGGACCACGTTGGAACTGACGCTGAACCTGCCCGACAGCCTGGCGCAAGAAGCTCGGCATGCCGGCCTGCTCACGCCCGAGGCGATCGAGCAGATGCTCGAGCGCGAACTGAAGCGCCGCGCTGGCGAGCAGCGGCGGGAAAGCGCCAGGGCGCTGCAGGCGGTGCAGCCGCCGCTTACCGAAGCGGAGATCGAAGCCCCGGTCGGCGCCGCACGTCAAGCGCGCCGTGCGCCAACCTCTCGCCGAGGGACAAGAAAGAGAAGCCCAAGGCCGTGCGGCCTTGACGAGTATTCGCGTGCCGCTCACGTGACTCGAGAGGCTCGTTTCATCACTGCGAGATGTTTTCGGGCCTTTTCCCGTGCCAGACGCAGATCCGAATTATCGGAACGCGCCGCGGTATCGGCCGCCAACAATACGATTCATGTATCGTATATGGTCAGATTGTGGTAATGTTATGGCCATGCTGCAGCGGAGTCTATACCATGCATATCAACCTATCGCCCGAGATCGAGCAATTCCTCCAGAGCAAAGTGGAGACGGGCTTCTACAGCAACACGAGCGAGGTTATTCGCGACGCCATTCGCCGCATGCGCGATGAAGACGAGAAGATCGCCGCCGTGCGCGCGGCAGTCCAGCGCGGCGATGAGCAACTCGACAAAGGGCAGGCAGTCCCTTACACCCAAGACCTGATTCAGCGCGCGGCCGCCAAAGCGCGGACCAATGCGCAGCGCGGCAAGAAGGTCAATCGGGATGTCACACCCTGATCGGCAATTGGTTCTCTCTCCCCAAGCCGAAGAAGATCTGGCTGACATCCTCCAATACACGGCTGGAGACCTGGGGAGAAGAGCAGATGCTGGTCTATGGGAAGCCCGCTCGACGACGCTCTGCAGCTGCTCCTGCACAACCCGTTCGTGGGCTTTACGCGGCCCCTCATCTTAGCGCATCACCGCTTCTTTCCTGCCGGCGAGCACTTGATTGCTTATCGCATCGCCAGCACGCGTGTGGAAGTCTCACGGATCCTGCACGGCAAGATGGATGTGAAGGACAAGCTCTAGGACTGTCCTGGTGTTGCGCATAAAGCAGAGCATTTTTGGTGAGGGGATCGCGGCCGAGGAAACAGGTCGGCACTGCTGTGAGGCGGCACGCCCTACGCGGTGATCGCAGCCGCCACCGAAGAGCGCATCGCGCTTTGCACCAGTGCCGCGTTGCTCGAGGAGCTCGCCGAGGTGCTCGGCCGGGCGAAGTTCATCGCGCGCCTGCAGCAGGCGCAGCGCACCGTGGCCCAGCTGATCGAGCCGTACCGGGGCCTGGTAGAACTGGTGGAACCCACACAGGGGTCGTGCCCGCCGTCAGCAAGGACCCAGACGAGCAGATAATCGGTGGACTAACTGCTCAAGTGTGAGGCCGTCGCTGTGATGGCAGCTTGGCTCAGCGGACAGGGCCTGCGTGGCAACGTGTTCGGCATGCCGAACAAAATAGGCGGGGAGGGGAGGGCGGGAGGTCTTCCGACTTCTGCTGCTAACACTCAGCTTCGCTTGATCGCGCACGAGCGGCCGAGCAGCTGTTCTTCGGAACGATCAATGAGACCGTCGTTTATCCCTGCGAAGTCGCCCGCTGCGCCCTTTACACCGCCTAAGCCGTCATTGCCGCGCATTGCGATCCGGGCGGGACGGCGTAGCCCTCGCGCGCCGATCCACCAGTCGGTTGAAGGAAGCCGTGGTGCTGATCGACGTGCCACTCCTCGATTACTCCATCGTGGCGGGCGACGACAGTCTGTCATCCGCAGGGACTTGCATTGTTCGGCATGCCGAACAGGCAACGAGAAGGATTATTAGAGGACGCAGAAACTGTTCGGCATGCCGAACACTCTTAGCGGGATCGGCGTACCAAACCCGCTCGTCGGCCGCGTTCGGCATGCCGAACATCGCTACGTCGAAAACCAACATGTTCGGCACGCCGAACAGCAGTAGGCAAAGGCAGGCCAACGCAGACCGGCGCGTGCACGTTTTCGTTGAGGCGCTGCACCGCTTAGACGTGAGCCAAGTTCTGGCACCAAACAGCCTGGGCAACCGAGCTCGGCGGCGAGCCACGTGAAAAGCTACGGGCCCTTCGATCGTGTTCGGCATGCCGAACATTGACCGAGACCGAACTTTCCTGACGCCCATACGCACTCGCCACACTTTTCTGCTGACCGAAGACGGCAACCGCGCGAAGCAATTCCGCCCTGGTCACTCGACATTGTTCGGCATGCCGAACAATCAGACCTAGAGAGGCGTTGCGTGAAGACGTTCCCGTGTTTCGTGTTTGGCATGCCGAACAATCGCCGGAATGCTCGTGTTCCTGACGCGCGTGCTCGCGGTCGCGCCTGTTGTGCAAGCCGAACACGGGAACGGCGCGAAGGAGTTCGACGCAGTCAACTCGACGTAGTTCGGCATGCCGAACCGGCAGACCTGGATCGGCGTCGCGAGAGAACGTCACACCGTTTCGTGTTCGGCGTGCCGAACAAAATCGTTGCGAGGGTGTGGAGGGCAGGATTGTTCGGCAGGCCGAACAAAGTCGTTGCGATGGGGAGGAGGGCGTCGAAGTGTTCGGCATGCCGAACAAAATCGTTGCGAGGGTGTGGAGGGCAGGATAGGCTAGCGCCAGCAAAATGCAGCATCTCGATGCTGCTGTGATGACGTACAGGAGGTCGACCGTGGGGCGCTCGGCTCGATTGTTTGCTTCTATTCCTGCTCGACAGCACGCTCGCTTCACGCATCTGGCCTCTTCGCGCGGCGTATCGAGCTCGAAGCTGCTCGCCCTGATGGTCGATGGCGTGCTGGCCAAATACTTAGCAGCCGATCCAAACACGACGGCAGCAGAGCACGTTGAAGCGCGCGACGAGCTGCCAACGAAGTACACCGTGCGCCTGAGAGGCGGCGAGGCGCAGCGGCTCGAACAGCGGGCGCAGAATCGGGGCATGCAGCCTTCGAGCTACGCTGCGCACGTGCTGCGTGCACATCTGCGCAAAGATCCCCCGCTTCCCCACGTCGAGTTTGCCCAGATCAAGCGGCTGGTCAATGAGCTTTCGGGCGTGCGCGGGCTGTTGATCGGTCTGACACGGCCGTGCGGCGCGGCGGCGCCGTTCGATGCGCAAGTGATCGACGCCATGGCCAAGCTGCTACCGGCGCTCAAATCCATCCGCGAAAGAGGTGCGGACGATGCTGGTGGCAAACGCCCAGTCATGGGCGATCGGCGATGAGTAAGAAGGTCACCTTTCGCATTTCCCGCGGGCAGCCCGAGGGCATCAACCCCGGCAGCCATGGCCGAAAATCCAATGTTCGTCCCTTGCCGATTGTCGACCTCGGCTGGGTTCGTCGCATGCAAGCCGCGCATGCCGGTGCCGCCGAGGTCATCGTGAAGATCTCCGGCGGTGGGCGCGATGCCGAAGGCGTCCAAGCCCATCTGAAATACATCGGCCGCCACGGTAAGCTCGAAATCGAGACCGACCACGGCGAAGTCTTACAAGGCAAACCGGCCGCGCAGGCGATCGTCGCCGATTGGGCGCTCGACTATGGACGCATACCGGGCGAGCCGCACTCGTGGATCAAGCACGACCCCCAGATCGACCCGCGCAAGAAACGGCCGCGGCAAGCGTTCAACATCATTCTGTCCATGCCGCCGGGAACGCCGCCTGACAAAGTGCTCGAGGGTGCGCGCAAGTTCGCGCGCGAGCACTTCGCCTACCAGCATCGCTACGCACTGGCGCTCCATACCGAAGCCAAAGACGGCCACGGCAAGCATCCGCACGTGCATCTGGTGGTCAAGGCCGAGCATGAATACGGCGGCCCGCGCTTGAGTCCGCGCAAAGCGGACCTCCAGCTCTGGCGCGAGCAGTTCGCCGATTACATGAGCGAACTGGGCGTTGCCGCCACCGCCACCCCGCGCAAAGACCGCGGGTTGATCAAGACACAGAAGAAGGATGGCATTTACCGCGCTATGCGACGCGGCAGATCCGGCCGTGATCGAGATCATCGGCTGGGCAGGATCGTGGGAGATTCGCGCTTCATGCGCAGCAAGATCGAGGCGTTGCGCAGCGGCGGCACTTCGGCATCCGATGATCGGTGCGATCCGCGCGCCGCCGTCGTCGCGGTGAGAAACGAGGTGAGGCAGCGCTACCGGGTGGCCATCGAAGGACTGCGCAAACAGGGCAGCGCGCGCGATGCCCAGCGCTTGGAGAGCATGCTCCGGTCGCTGCCGCCGGTTCAGACGGAGCAACAGCAGCTAGCCGATGTTCTTATATCCCTTGAGCGAGCGAGCCGAACCGGGTCATCTCACCAGGCCAGGTGAGTGGATGAGTGGTCGTCGAGTCGGCCCACCGATGCGGCTGTCGAACGCAAGCTTTCGACCCCGAAGCCCGCATTTGCGGCCGGCCAGAAGGACCGAGCAAACGCGGCCGCATCGCAGTCCCAATGGCAGGACGGCCGATTCGGTTTACTTCCACATGCTGCTGCCCATGGCAGCCTAATTCGGCGAGGCATCAATGATCCGAATGCTAGACGTGGCCAAAGAACGAAATGGAGCCGCCTCTTAGATCGGCCATGACCGCGCGCGCCGGCTTTGCTGGTTCTTCAAGGCAACTTTGAATTCGAGCAAAAACGAATTCATGAAAACACTGCACGTCGGGATGAATTAGCTAAGGCGTTATCCAAAACTTCTTGAGTTCATGGGCGAGTGCTTAACACATACCTCGAGACTCGGGCGATTGCTCATCCCTGTTCTCTCAGCGGTTCGCACTGCGCTAGAACTTCCACTCGATGAGGCGGCCTACCGCCGAGTTGCTGACGGTGCGTTTGAAAATCAACAGGCCGCTATCGACGAATTTATAAAGAGCGCCACAGCAAGTGCTGCCCAACCAACCAATCCACAGGACGCTGCGCTATGAAGCCGCGCAGCGCCGGTGATTTCAGACGTTTGCACGCGTGGGCGACGCTGAACTATGCGTTCGGCGTCCCTCCATCGAAGCGGCCGCGAAGTGCTGACGTTAGAATATGCGGCACGATCGCTGTCGCTGAACCCTTCGGGAGACTCCTGTGAAATCCGTGCCATTAACCGCTGCGGCCGTGCCGGCCATCAAGGCTGCAATCAAGGCTGGCCTTCCTCTGACATTGGAACTCGAGGGAGAGCCCGCGGCCAGAGTGCAGCCCATCATCAAGGTTACAAAGAAGCAGGCGGCACAGATCCTTCGGGAAATTGCCGAGGCCGATAAAGGCGATGACTGGGCGGAGTACGCATCCTGGAAATAGCCCGTGAAGCGAGGAGAGATCTACTACATCGTCCCGCCTCGTGCATTCGGAAAGGAGCGCCCGGCACTCGTCGTTCAGTCGACGCTGTTTCTTGAAAACGCACCAAGCGTTACCTTCTGCTTGCTCACCGGCTCGGTTCAGTTCATCAATCCAGTCCGCATCTTGCTCAAACCAACCAAGGGTAACGGACTTGATGTCCCCTCCTTGATCCAGATCGACAAGCCAATTACCGTGGAAGCGGACCGGATTCGAAATCGCACGGGAGCTATCACGCCCACGCAACTCGCTACCGTGGACGCAGCCTTGAAGCTATGGCTGGGCCTATCGTGACATCGGCTCGTTGATAATCGGCGACGTTTCGTCGCCAGCGCAAGCCCCGGTGAGACGGTCTATCAGTTGCGTGCCGAGGACAGAGACGCGCCCAGCCACGCGTGGCTACACGGAAGGGCCGGTCGCCCGATCACAAATCAGCGCGCGTACCCCGCGTTCGTCCTGCTCGAACGAGGTGAGTTCGGTATTGAACCGCACCCGTGCGCCGAGTCGCTGCGCGTGCGCGCGCAAGATCGGCTCCAGGACATGCTGATCGCAAGTGGCCGGATTGGTCGGGCTCAAACCCTCGACGCTCGGCCAAGCGTTGGCGCGCATCCACTCAATATCGGGATCGGCCAGATTCCTCCCGCGCGCGACCCCGCCCGCTTGCTGATTGCCGGTACGCTTGGCTCGGATTTCCTCCTCGATGCCGACCGAACGATAGATCTCCATACTGCGCGGCGAGATGCCGGAGAACTTGTATTGGATGGAAGTGTGCGGATGGCGCTCGACCGAAACGCAACGCACGCCACGATGGGCGAGCAGCAAGGCGGTGGTAAGGCCGTTCAGGCTCCCGCCGACGTAAGAACTGAAATTTGGGTCATCAGATCGATCCTGTTAAGCAAGTGTTGCCGCTACGGCGATCGAGATCAGACTCAGTACGGCGAAAGCGGCGCGCACCACCTGCGAGAGTTCCCACACGTTGCGCAACTGCGTCCAGTCTCGCGCTTGCGTGGCGGCAAAGGTGGAAAAGAATTTCGCTCCCAGGCCCGAGGCGGTGACGTCCTTGACCCAGAAGTTGTTGACCGGGTGCGTCATCAGCCAGTAGGTTGCGTGCGAAGCGAGGAGCAGCACAAGCGCCGCCGCCGTCCACCAGAAGCGACTGGTCGCGAATGGGGTCAGGTAGAGCAGAACGGCGAGCGCAATCATGCCGCCAAGTTCACCTACGAGACCGCCGAACGTGAACCCGGGGTAGTAGATCGTCTGCGTGGCCTTGTAGGCGGCTTCGTTCAGCCGCAGCTTGCCCGGCAGCTCCAGCGCGTGTGCGAGCACGAGTCCCATGTCGATGGCGACCAGAAGGAGGGTCAGGATGGTCAAGGCACGCATGAATACCTTTGACGCGTTGCTTTCGCTTTCGTGTTCATAACTTACGAAGGCTCGCAACAGCACGCCCTCAGTGCAGCGTCGCCGCCGGATTGTCTTGGTTGATGGCGCCGACGCCGCTGCATCTCCTCAACGCTGCGCCTAAACGCGGCAGGAAAGCGGGCCTCGCACCTTAAGTGTTAGGGTCCGTCCAGGACCATGCGCCGCCGCGAACAAGAGTCCGGCCACGAACGTGAAGTGATCGACGAAAAACCCGAATTCGGCCTGGTTCGCGCTCCAATGCGATGGACCGTGGAAAGCGAATGCGAGGAACAGCACGTAGCCTGCCGCGAGCAGCGATGCTTCGCAGAAGTACGCGCCGGTAAGAAAGCAGGCGCTGAGCGCAAGCTCGAACAACGCCGCGATCCACGCCAGAGCTAGCGGCAGTGGAAACCCTGCCGCTGCGATGAATTGCGCGGTCGCGTTGATGTCGATCAGCTTGAAGCTCAGCGCCATGACGAAGACAGCCGCAAAAATCAATCGCGCAACGAGCACTGCGGCGCTCGACCATCCCAGAGCTTTCATCACGAGCAACCCTTGTTAGCCTTGAGCGCCCCTCACATCTTCTGCGGCACGATGACCATCCACGACACGCCGAACTTGTCGGCGACCATGCCGAAGCGCGGTGAGAAGAAGGTTCTTCCGATGGGCACAGACACTTGCCCGCCTTCGCTGAGAGCATTGAACAAGCGATCGGCCTCGGCCTCGTTTGCGGCGCTGAGCGACAGCGAGACGCCCTTGAACTCAGGCTTGCCCTTGGCGTAGCCATCCGAGGCCATCACCTCGGTCTCGCCGATGCGCAGGGTCGCGTGCATGATCTTCTCATCCGAGCCCGGCACCACTTGGTCTGGTGGCGGCTTCTCCGGGCTCTCCTTAAAGCGCATCATCATGAGCACCTCGGCGCCAATGGCCCTTTGGTAGAACTCGATCGCCTCCTCACAGCGGCCGTCGAAGAACAGGTAGGGTTCAACTTTCATGATGGGTCTCCTCACAAAATTAGAAACATTCGATTACGTATTGCTCAGGCGCATGAAACGCTGAGGCCGAAGGAATGATCTCGGCTATGACCGCTCCCTGTGATTACGTGCGCTCGCCTTCGTATTCGTCATGACGCCACCACCCAAGTCCAGGGTTCGGTTTGCGGACGTCCGGGCGGCGAGTCCTTCCAGATTGCCGATCGCAAACAGAATCTAGCGTCAGGAACAGCAAGTTTTTTGGCGTACCGAGCGCAAACCCACACATGCGTATCTTCGTCTGCTTCGTTTTCACGACGATTGCGGCTCGCGTGATGTCGATTTCATGTGTAACAAAGAGCGTGGGCAGCAGAGCGCGAGGTGTGCATAGCCTTCACACCCTGCTTCGAATACTCCTCGAGCTCGATCGGCATCACCACGAAATCGGCGCTCGTAAGGGTGGCGACCATGCGCACGCCCAAGGTGGGCGGCGGGTCGATGACGCAGTAGTCGAACTGCTCGCCAAGCCTTGCAATCTGCGCCGCGAAAGTGCGCACGCGCTGCTGCGCCTCGTGCGCGCTCGCCCGCTCCAGGTTGGCCAGCTGGGGCGTGGCGTGGAGCAAGGTGATCGGGCGACGAACGGCGGGAAGACGAATCGGTGTATCCCCAAAGAGCAGCGTGCTGGGCATCTCGACCGAATACTGACGCAGCGTGTAAGACAGGTTGCGCTGATTGTCGACATCGACCACCGCGACCCGAGCCTTTCTCTTGTCGGCCAGGTAGAACGCCAGCAAGCAGGACAGCGTCGTCTTTCCGACGCCGCCTTTTTGATTCGCAAGCGCGAGCACCCGCATAGGTTGTCCTCTTGCCGAAGTCGAGGGGTGCGGTCACCCCCGACGCTTGCCGCCGCGCGCCGGGGCCTAAACGCGCGCGCCCCATCGCTCTCAAAAAGGTTTTGCCGTACTATCCGGCTTCCGCGAGGTGGACAGTCGGAATCGGTTATACCGTCTACCAATATAACATGTACGTATTAATGTCAAGCGGCTGGGACTTCTCAGGGGCATGACCGTTGAAGGCGAGTAGGGTGGGGTAGATGCCGAGGATGAAGAACACTCAAAAAGGACGCCCGCCGGGGCAGCACGCCCGGGCGGCGCGCGGGCGCATTCCCAAACGGGGCTTGGGCCTTGGCGCGGCGATTCGACGCATGCGAGAGGTGCGCGGCATCGGCCAAGAAGTCTTAGCCGAGCGAAGCGGCATCAGCCAAGGCTATTTGTCGCAGCTGGAAGGCGGCAGCGCCCTTGCTGTGCTCGACGACACCGTGAGTCGCATCGCCGCCGCGTTGAACGTCGAGCCGTGGGTGGTGATGGCAGAGGCGGTGGGCTTCAAGCTCGACCATGTCGAGCGCTTTACCGAGGACGAACGCATCTGGCTCGACGCGTATCGAGCGCTCGATTCGGAGCAGCGCGAGACGGTGCTTAAAGTCGCCACGGTGATGCGACGCCCACCGCCGCGCAAACGCGGCGGCTAGCGCCTAGTCGTTGGGCGCGCGCAGCGGTCGAGTGAGCGTCGCTTCCTGGACCGACAAGAGCCTGATCGACTCCGGCAAGTTCTACCCGCCGACCGTCAAGACGCCCGAAGCGCGGTTGCGCTACTACGCCTCGCGTTTTCCGCTCGTCGAAGTCGACTCCACCTATTACTATGCGCTACCCGCAGCGGCAACTGCTCAGCTGTGGGTCGAGCGCACGCCGGAAAGCTTCGTCTTCAACGTGAAAGCGTTTCGACTGTTCACGGGCCATCAGACGCAGCCCAAAGTCTTCTCCAAGGACATCCAAGACGCGCTCGGCTTGCCGCTCAATCGCAACGTCTATTACCGCGACATCCCGGTAGAGATTCGCGACGAGCTGTGACGGCGCTTCTTCGGGGTGCTCGAGCCGCTGCGCAGCGCTGAGAAACTTGGCGCGGTGCATCTTCAGTTTGCGCCGTGGATCACCGCAGGTGGCGATGCGCGCAAACACGTCGAGCACTGCGCGGACAGGATGAAGGAGTGGCTAACGTCGGTGGAATCTCGCAACGTCGAGTTGCTGGACCGCCCACCGATCGGCATCATTCACCTGACCTTCGTCATCCTTACCTTTGATAGCGAAGGGCGATTTGACACAGATGCCTTTCAGCAGCAATAGTGTCCGGCCTACTTTTGCTCGACTTTCTTGCACTCCTTGAAGTTCGGTTCGATCATCTTCGTTAGATCCTCCTCGAGTAGCTGACTTTGAATCGGATGCAAACCGGTCTCGCTGATCCCCTGCCGTTTCCTGAACCAGATGCGCTGGTTTCCGACGATGCCGATCGTCGGCTCGCCTGGCCGGGCAAACGATATGATCTTCGCGACGCCGTGATCGGCATGGAGGCCGAGCTCGTGCACCGAGATTTCCCACAGATCGTTCGCGCTCATCCGCGTATAGAGGCAGCGCATCGGACGCTCGTTAGCATCGAAGAAATATGCATTCACAAACAGCTCGTGCCCCGTTGGATTGATGATCTCCAGCCAACTGCGCGCACCATCGCGCAGCTCGTAGGTACCCGCCAGATAACAGCTGGCGGAAACGTTGGGTGAAGCCTCCTCGCAGCCCTTAGGCAGGCCTTCTCCCGGTTGCTTCGGACGCTTGCGTTCTCCCGGAAGCACAAACGAGGTCGACAGGTAGCGCGTGAACGCAACTCCCATATTCGACGTTCCGGTTGCTTCGAGATGCACGAAGTAGCCGCCTGGAATCGTTGCCGAGTAGCCGACTCCATAGACACCGTCGTTCGCCGCCCCGTCCATCGAAAAGCCGTCATCGCTCAGGGTGACGGTTGTCTTCACCCCGTCGGGACGCCGCACGTAGCCCGTGACTGTTGCACCAAGCACCGAGTGCCGATCCGCGATCCAAACGCGCAGGGGCATCAGGTAGTCGCTCGGGCGCCGGGTCAATTGGTTGGGGCCGACCTTCGCGGTGAGTGAGGTGAGTGCGGAGGCGACCGCGAAGAACTCCGCCGAAGGCTTGTGCACGGTAATGAGGTACATCCAGCGCCCAGCGGCTGGCGTGCGAATCCGGTAAACGGAGTGCTTGGGCTCGGTGCGCAAGGTCACGGTCGGAGGCGTGATTGCGATCGGTCCTGTGCCGCCCGGCGGCCACAGCTCCACCGTAACCGCATTGTCTTCGTTAGCGTGAAATGCGACAGTCATCCAGTCGAGTGACGGCTCCACGTCGAAATAGCCCACATGCAGCGGCTTGTCGTGGATGGGAATGGTGGCCTTTGGAATCCCTTCCGCATAGAAAAACCGCTGTTCGCCTCGCACTTCTTCATCGACGGTCTTGTAGTAGTCCGCGAGCCGGCTCAGCAGGAAGAACGAACCCGAGCCTTCGTTGAGATGCCTGAATTCGCCACCGGTGACGCCTGCGATGTCCTGGAGCAACACATCGTCAGCATCTTGCCCGACACCCACCGTGTCGACGCGTACGCTGCCCGCAGCGAAACTCGGTCGCAATGGACCGCCGGGCCCTGCCTTCGACCAGTACGGCGCATAGTTTTCGAGTCCGTCGGTGAGCAGCACGATATTCGGCGTATGACCCGCCATCCCACCGCTCGTGAGCATGTCGCGCGCTTCGACCAAGCCCGCGCCCACGGAGGTCTCTGGTCCCGTGAAGCCCGGGGAGGTGTCTGGCGAAATGCCGTCAATCGCCGCGCGAGCCGCTGGACGCTGATTGGTGCCGCCCTCGCCCGCGGTGATCATGTTGAACTTGGGCTCGGCGAGCTCGTCGGGATCGACGATCGTGCCGTTGCTGTCCTGATCGCGCCGCTGGAAGCTGATCACGCCGATCCTGTCGACAGGGTTGGACAGATCCACAAAGAACTTCGCTGCAGCCTTGGCAGCATCCATTTTCGCGGTGCTCGCAAGGCCCGTGCGCCCGTCGTAGTTCATGCTGTTGGTTTGGTCGATCGCGAGCACACGATCGAACGCATGCGTGCCCGTATCCGAATAGCAAAGGCTTTGCGGCTCGGCTGCGCTGACGCCAGCCGGAGTAGTCAAAGACACGGACAGCTCGTAGCACCCGTCGGGCTTCGGTCCCGGCGCGATGATGACCCAGGTCTCGCCGCCCACTTGGATGGCCGGCGTAGGAACCTGCGCAGCGGTAAGCGGCGTTCCCGCTACCGAGATCGTCATGTTGCCCGCTGAAAGATCTAATCCGCCTCCGCCGAATAACCGCACGAGGACACGGCTGCCTGCGACCGTACTGCCGGCGAACGATGGCCGGGCCTGAGTCGGCTCGACGATGGTGAACGAACTTGGAGACAGGTCGCTCGTGAGCATCAGATCGTCGACGACGATGCGCCCCTTGCTCGAGCCGAAGGACGGGCCGACGTCGAAGCGCACCGCGACGACATTCGTGAGGTCGATGCCGGCGCCATTGTTGTTGAAATCCGCGATGCGCAGCCGAACCGTCTCCATCTCGTTGTGCCAACCGCCGCTACGCTGATACGGCTGCGCAATACCACCGCCGTAGGCTCCGATGTTGATGTGGCTGGCGACGCCGTTTGCGTCGCGCAGCGTGACGGTGAAAGTCAGATTGCCGAGCTCGGCTGTGGTGTTCGGATGTTGCGTGCCTTGGGCGCTGCGGAACGAGAGATACTTGAAGCGTGTGAAGTCGTTTGCGCCCGCGACCACTTGCCACTCGATGAAGTGATCGGCGTCGGTCCAGTCGAAGACCACGCCGCGGGTGGAATCCGTTGCGCTCCCCTGCGTGGCACCATTGAACGGATCCGTTGGTGTCCAGGTAAAGTCCGAGTTGTTGTCGTCGAGGCGGCCTTCAGTGAGGTTCTCGACGTCGAAGTTGACCGAGCCGCTGGAGCTGCTCGTACTCGTCGCGGGCTGGATCTGAAAGTCGTCGATCACGAAATTGCCCACCGTGGCGCCGTTACGGTATTCGTTGGTAACCACAATGCAGGGATCGGAAGTCGGAACACCGATCGGTCGGAAGGATTCGTACTGCCGCGTCAGGAAATCGAGCGCTGGAATATTGCCCTCGACGTAGTGCTTGACTAGCGGCAAGAGATAGCCGAGCTGGATGAGGTGGGTATTGGCGCGCCCGATCGGGCACGGTCCACTAAACACGTCGCCCGCGGAGGACTCGTCGTGAAATTCGCCGTGCCCGGTGCCCTGCACGATAGTCGACTGCTTGTAGCTCGTGGCACGATCCGCGAGGTGGAAGGTCTGGCACAGATCGCAGCCCGCTGACCCGTTGACATCTGCATCACCGGAAGCCGTCCACAAGTGGTAATTGGCGTCATGCGGATTGGCGACGTCGGTGCCGTTGAAATCGGTCGGCAGCATGCTGCTCACGAGCCGTACATCTTTGCGCGTGTAGTGCGTGGGAGTCACCGCGCCATCGAAGAGCCTATCGTAGGCGATAGCGACGCCTTCCGCGCCGCGACTATGTCCGATCCACACGATGCGACTGGCATCGACGTGACCGACCAGTGCTCCGCTTGCGATCGCGCCCGCCTCCGCCTGGTCGATGAATGCGTCAGTGTGACCGAGCGTCGTGGTTGCGGCAAATTCCGGCCCTGGCTCGGTGTTGTTGTCGTGACTCATCACGATGTAACCGTACGAGGCCAAGTGATTTCCGATGTGGTCGTACCACCGAAAGTCATGACCGTTTCCGCAATTACCAGCGGCAAGCGGCCCATCGCCGCAATATTGGTCGGGAAGTATAGGTCCTCGCCGAGTTTGGCCCCTGGAATCCCGAAGCCTGCCGCCACTCCCGAATCAAGGTTGTAGATTTGCTCCGTCACTGCGTGCGGACCGGCCGCGGTCGTGTCCGCGACCATGTAAAGGCCGGCTTCGCCCGAGAGGCCGTCGATGTAGTCGCCGTCGCTCAAGCTGCCATCCTGATCGCAGTCGAGCACGACGTCGTATGGGACACCCAATCCGGCACCCGCATTGGCGTTCAAAGTTAAGGCCGCCGCCACTTCCACGGTGTTCGCCTGGATCGTGCCCGCGACGAAGGTGTGCGTCAGCGCACCACCGGGCGTGACGTCGGCTAGCGCGGGATTAGTGGCCCAATCCGAAGCACTCTTGTGATTGACGACGTAGATGTCGCATGTCTTGCTGACGATCGCTGGAAAGCGCGTTGGGTCGATGGCGACGTTCAC
>Ga0070741_10014017_pt1 | contig 13981 bp, 12 predicted proteins | sample Coa_R1_4_FD_66440 | JGI IMG/M metagenome (GOLD analysis project Ga0070741, IMG submission 66440) | Surface soil microbial communities from Centralia Pennsylvania, which are recovering from an underground coalmine fire - Coalmine... | ecosystem: Environmental > Terrestrial > Soil > Unclassified ... | reverse complement strand
AAGCGGTCGGGGATGCTCCATCTCCAGGGCGGGAAATCCGTCATTCGACACACCACGACCGGGCGTACCGAATGACATCCTGTGGACCATTCTCGGCCGTGGAGACGGCACCGATTTCGTTCTTCAACCGCGGATCATAGAGCCACCACCAATCGTAGCTGCCGCCTCCGATGAAGTAACGGTGCTGTTGGACGGCCAGGCAGTCGCGATAGTCGTGCGTGCAAAAGCTCAATACGACGAACTGCTCGGCACCGCCCAGAAGCCGCTCGCCGCCGGTCCGAAAGTCGTACACATGCAATGCGCGCGACGTGGCCCATCCGGGCGTGAGGAAATAGAGCCGTCCACCGTTCGAAGCGAACTGCTTGTCGGTGAAATCGCAGAGCTGCGTGGCGGAATCGTCGCTCGTTCTTCCTCGAAGCAGCAGGCGTTCGCGCGTACCGGTGACGCCGATCGCGCGCAGCTCGTCCCGCTCCGCATGGTCCCCGCAGAAGTGCCACTTGAACTTCGGATCGCGTTCGTCATCGCCAATGTGCGTGAAGACGACGGTCTTTCCATCCGGCGATAACGCTGGGTCCTGGTCCCGACCGGAGTGCGTGAGCTCTTTCGTCGTTCCGTCCGTGTCCTCCAGGTACACGTTGCCCGCATCAGCATAGACGCGGGATTTCGTTTCCGCGGCGGCACGGCTGGCTACGACCAGTAAGCCGACGGCACACGCGAAGCGACCGAATGACGTCACCGCGTCTTCACCGCCGCAAACCGGAGTCGCACGTAGTCCGCCGTCCACTTCCCCGCCTCGTCGCACAGCATCGGCCGGAGCGCGTCGCGTACCTCCGCGACGGCCGCGGCGCGGTCCGCCTCCGCGACCGGAGCCAGGAACGGCTTCGCGAACACCTCGAGCCACGCCGTCACGTCGCCCGGGAGCGGCGTCGGGCGCGGGATCAACGCGATCCAGCGCGCCTCGAACCCCGCCGCCTCGAGCCGCGCGCGGTACTCGTCGACGGTCGGGAAGTACCAAGGATCGACCCTCATCGGCTCGACGCCGCGCCTCCGGAGCGCCTCGTGGAGTGCCAACCGGATCGCCGCGACGCAGCCATGCCCGCCCATTTCGGCGACGAAGCGCCCGCGCGGCTTCAGCGCGCGCCGCACGCCGGCGAGCACCGCGTCCGGCCGCTTCATCCAGTGCATCGCCGCGTTGCTGAACACGGCGTCGAACTCGGCATCGAACTCAAGCCGCTCGCCGTCCATCACCCGCGCGTCGAGCCCGCGCGCCCGCGCCGCGTCGACCTGCGCCGCGCTGCCGTCGACGCCGACCACCGCGCATCCCGCCGCGACGAGCGTCTCGGTCAGCGCCCCGTCGCCGCACCCGAGATCGAGGATCCGCTCCCCGGCCTGCGGCGCGAGCAGCTCGACGACGGGCGCGCCGAGGTCGCTGACAAAACGCGCGTCTCGACCGTATTGCTCCGGGTCCCAGCTCTGCGTGGTCATCGGAACGCGGGCATGACGCGCTCGGCGAAGAGCCGCGCCGGCTCCCGCGTGTCGCGCCCGAAGAACTCCATCACGAGGAGCGAGCAGCCGAGCTTCTGGTGGTGCGCGATACGGTCGATCACGCGCTCCGGATGCCCCCAGATGCCGTGCGCTTCGAGCCCGGCCCCCATGTGGCCGCCGTAGATCTTCTGCGCCTTCGCGAGCCCCGCCCGGGCGGCGTCCTCGGTCTCGCCGATGACGACCATGCACTGCTGCGAGATCGCGAGCGTCGCCGGATCGCGACGGACGGCGTCGCAGTGGCGGCGCAGGACCTCGATCTTCGCCGGCAGGTCCGCCTGGAACACGGCGAGGTTGTTCCAGATGTCCGCGTGCTGCGCGGCGATGCGGAGCAGCACGCGTTCCCCCGCCCCGCCGATCAGGATCGGCGGCCGACGAACGGGCTTCGGCTCCGACATCGCCTCCCGCACGACGACGTGCCGGCCCTCGAACGTCACCTGCGGCTCGCTCCAGAGCCGCTTCAGGACCTGGACGGTCTCCTCGAGCGCCCGGAGCCGCTCCCGCGTCGACGGGAACGGGCATCCGTAGGCCTCGAACTCGCTCGCGAACCAGCCCGCGCCGAGCCCCACGATCGTCCGCCCGCTCGACACCTGGTCGATCGTCGCGACCTGCTTTGCGAGCACGGCGGGGTTCCGGAAGAACGGCGGCGTGACCAGCGTCCCGAGCTCGACCCGGCTCGTGACCGCCGCCACGGCGGCGAGGAGGCTCCACGCCTCCAGGATCGGGAGGTTCGGCATCGGGACGCCGTAGAGGTGGTCGCAGACCCACACGGAGTGGAAGCCGAGGCGGTCGAACTCCTCCGCCGCCGCGCGGGCCTCCTGCCAGCTCCGCTTGATCTGCGGCAGCGTCACCCCGAATCGCATCTCACCTGCCATACCTGCTCCTTGAACGGCTCCGCCGGGGACGCTACCTGTTCCGGATGCCCAGCTCGAACGGCTTCCAACGCTTCACCGGCACGCCTGGATACATCGTGTCGGGCCCGCTCGTCGACGCCGTAAACTGCGCGATCGCCCTCGAACGGCCGCTCCTCCTGAAGGGCGAGCCCGGGACCGGGAAGACCGTCCTCGCGCGTCACGTGGCCGAGGGGCTCGGCATGCCGATGCTCTCATGGCACATCAAGTCGACGAGCAAGGCCGCGGACGGCCTCTACGTCTACGACACGGTCCAGCGGCTGAACGACAGCCGCTTCGGCACCGGCGACGTCGCCGACATCCGGCGCTACATCAAGCTCGGCCCGCTCGGCCGGGCGTTCGCGGCCGAGCAGCGCCACGTGCTCCTGATCGACGAGATCGACAAGGCCGATCTCGAGTTCCCGAACGACCTCCTCCGCGAGCTCGACGAGATGCGCTTCTCGATCGTCGAGACCGGCGACGAGGTCGTCGCCAGGGAGCGGCCGGTCGTCCTGATCACGTCGAACAACGAGAAGGAGCTGCCCGACGCGTTCCTCCGCCGCTGCGTCTTCCACTTCATCGAGTTCCCCGACGTGACGCTCATGAAGAAGATCGTCGCGGTGCACCACCCGCACCTCGAGGCGAAGCTCCTCGATCAGGTCCTGATCAAATTCTACTGGCTGCGCGAGCAGGCGGAGCTCCGGAAGAAGCCGTCGACGTCTGAGCTGGTCGATTGGATCAGCGCGCTGCTGCGGGCGGGGCTCCCGCCGAGCGAGATCGAGGCGCACATCCCGTTCATCGGCGCGCTGCTCAAGAAGGAGCAGGACGTCGACGCGCTCCAGCGCCACGAAGCGCGTGGCGGGCGCTACCCGGCGAAGTGGGCCGACCTGGGACCACGCTACAACCAGTGATGTTCCTCGACCTCTTCTACGGCCTCCGGGCCGAGGGCGTGCCGGTCTCGATCCAGGAGTGGCGCGCACTCCTCGAAGCGCTCGAGAAGGGCCTCCACGGCTCGAGCCTGCTCCGCTTCTACCACCTCGCCCGCGCCTGCCTCGTGAAGAGCGAGACGTACTTCGACGCGTTCGACCGCGTCTTCCTCCGCGTCTTCAAGGGCGTCGAGGGCGCGCTCGGCGACGACGTGACCGAGCAGCTCCTCGACTGGTTGAAGGACCCGAAGGCGTTCCCGGAGCTGACGCCGGAGCAGCTCGCCGCGCTCCAGCACCTTGCCTCCGACGAGCTCATGCGCCGCTTCCTCGAGACGCTCGAGAAGCAGACCGAGCGCCACGACGGCGGCGATCGGTGGATCGGCACCGGCGGTCGGTCGCCGTTCGGGCACGGCGGCGTCCACCCGACCGGCATCCGCGTCGGGGGGCCGCCGAAGAGCCGCTCGGCGATGAAGGTCGCCGAGGAGCGGCGGTTCATCGACTACCGGACCGACCAGGCGCTCGACGTCCGTCAGCTCCGGGTCGCGATCCGCCGCATGCGGCAGCTCACGCGCAGCGGCCAGACGACGGAGCTCGACCTCGACGAGACGATCGACGAGACGTGCAGGAACGCCGGCGAGATCGAGCTCGTCTTCCGCGCCCCGCGCCGGAACGACGTCCGGCTCCTTCTCCTGATGGACGTAGGCGGGACGATGGAGCCGTTCTACGAGCCGGTGAGCCAGCTTCTCACCGCGCTCCACGAGGAGCGCGGGCTCCGCGACTTCGAGGCGTACTACTTCCACAACTGCGTCTACGACCACGTCTACCGCGCGGCGCGCATGTGGCGGGACGACGCGCTGCCGACGGGGGACCTCCTCCGCCGGCTCGACGCGCGCTGGAAGGTCGCGATCGTCGGCGACGCGGCGATGCACCCCGCGGAGCTCCTCGAGCCGAACGGCGCGATCGACCCGCGCCGCACGTCGTCGACGCCCGGCATCCGCTGGCTGCATCGCATCGCCGACCACTTCGACCGCACGGTGTGGATCAACCCCGAGGAAGCCGTGAACTGGGACGACTGGCCCACGGTCGGCATCGTCCGGCGGCTCTTTCCGATGTACGAGCTGACGGTCGACGGGCTCGGCGCCGCGGTGCAGGCGCTGGTCGGCGCGCGCGTCTGATCACGCCCCGGGACGCGGCGATCCTCCTCGGCGCGTCGACCGTCGCCGGGGCGATCAACTCCGTCGCCGGCGGAGGATCGCTCGTCACCTTCCCCGTGCTCGTCTGGCTCGGTCGCGAGCCGATCCTCGCGAACGCCACCAACACCGTATCGCTGTCGCCCGGGTCGATCGCCGCGCTGCACGGGTTCCGGCGCGAGCTGCGCGGTCTCCGGAAGTGGATCGTCTGGGGGACGATCCCGAGTCTCGCGGGCGGCATCCTCGGCGCCGTGCTCCTCCTGCACACGCCGTCCGCGACGTTCGCCGGCCTGGTGCCGTGGCTGATCCTGTTCGCGACGGCCCTCTTCGCCGTGTCCGGGCCGGTGAACGCGTGGTCGCGCCGGCGGAGCGGCGGCGCCGACGCGGGAGTTCCCGTGCACCCCCGTTGGCTCCCGCTCATGCTCTACCAGCTCGGCGTCTCGATCTACGGCGGCTACTTCGGAGCCGGGATCGGCATCATGATGCTGGCCGGCCTCGCGCTCGCGGGCTTGACGGCGATCCATCGCGGCATCGCGCTCCGGAACTACTACGCGATACTGATCAACGGCGTCGCCGCCGTGTGGTTCATCGTCTTCGGCGTCGTCAGCTGGCCCGATGCTCTCGTGCTGACGGCGGGCCAGGTGCTCGGCGGATTTCTCGGCGCGCGGACCGCGCGCGCGCTCCCGGCAACGACCGTGCGCGCGTTCGTCGTCGCCGTCGGCGTCGCGATGGCGGTCGCGCTCTTCCCGCGCTGACACGGCGCTACCCGTGCGGCGTCACGTCTTCGTCGCCGCGATCACGCGTGCGTCATCCATGACGAGATGGCGGACGGCTCGATGCGCCGGCCTCCCGTCGACCGGGGCGCCCGGGTCCCGGAACCGGGTCGCCGGCGTCCCCCGTCGCGGGGATGACCCCAGGGCTGCCCGCGGCGCATGCCAGCGGACTAGCTAGCGGGTGTGCACGTGCGGCCCGGGCGTTGCTTGGACCGGCATGCTCATGCAGCACCTCGAGGAGAGGTCGGGCGCGCCGGGCGTGCCGCGACTCCGTTTCGCCGACGGCCGACCGGCCGCCGATCTCATCACGGTGAATCGGCTGCCGCCCACGCCGGAGATCGCGATGGCGACGCTCGCCTACCTCGAACGCGAGGATTGCAACGTCGCCGACCTCGCCGGGTTCATCGCCAGCGACCAGGCGCTCGCCGCGGGGATCCTGAAGCTCGCGAACTCCGCGTCGTACGGTCTGCGGGCGCGCGTCGCGTCCATTCCGCAGGGCGTGACGCGCCTCGGCTTCGCGCGCGTGAAGAACCTCGTCCTCGGGCTGTCGGTCTGGCATTCCTTCGGCGGCTGCGGCGGCTCGACCGTGCGCGCCACCGTGTGGCGACACAGCGTCCTCGTCTCGGGGGCCGCACGCGCACTCGCCCACCGCCTCGGGCTCGACGACACCGCGGCCTTCACCGCCGGCCTCATCCACGACGTCGGCAAGCTGGTCCTCGGCTTGCAGCTCGGCGCACCGTACTGGGACCTCGTGGTCGAGACCGACGATCGGGACCTCGCCGGCATCGAGACCGAGCGCTTCGGCTGCGACCACGCCGAGATCGGCGGCTGGCTGCTCGAGCGATGGCACATCCCGCCCGCCCTCGTGGAGATGGTGGCGCTGCATCACGGAACGCTCGCGAGCGCGCACGTGGAGAACGTCGTCGAGCTGGCCGACGTCCTGGTCGCCGGCACCGACGCCGAGAGCGGCCTCGTGCGCCCGGACGCCTGGACGGCCGTCCAGCGCGCCCATCCGGCGCTGCTGACCGCCGAGGAATGGTCGGCGATCCACGCGAACATCGTCGCCGACCAGGAGTCGATCGCGGAGCTCTTCGGGTGAGCCCGCGCGGGTCCCGCGGGCTACGCCGCGATCTCGCCCGCCGAATGGCGGACGAAGGCTTCCTCCAGCTCGTCGTACGTCCGCGTGACCGGGAACTCCGGGAAGTCCGCGATCACGTTGGCCGGAGGACGGAAGAGGATCCCCGCCTCGGCGGCCGCGAGCATCGACGTGTCGTTGTACGAGTCCCCCGCCGCGACGACCCGGAAGGCGAGCGCGCGCAGGGCCTCCACCGCCCTCCGCTTCGAGTCGGGAAGGCGGAGCTTGTAGCCGGTGATCCGGCCCTTCGGATCGACGTCGAGCGCGTGACAGAAGAGCGTCGGCCAGCCGAGCTTCCGCATGAGCGGCTGCGCGAACTGCGCGAACGTGTCCGAGAGGATGATCACCTGCGTCCGGCTCCGGAGCCACTCGAGAAACGCGGCCGCGCCGTCGAGCGGCTCCATCCCGGCGATGACGCGCTGGATGTCCGGAAGTCCGAGCTTGTGCTCGTCGAGGATCGCGAGCCGCCCGCGCATGAGCTTGTCGTAGTCCGGCTCGTCGCGCGTCGTCCGGCGGAGCGCGGCGATGCCGGTCCGCTCTGCGACGCTGATCCAGATCTCCGGAACAAGGACGCCTTCCAGGTCGAGACACGCGATCATCGGCGCCGAACGTAGCCGAGCGCGGCGACGTCAACAAGATTTTTCGCGCCGAACGCCTTGCGCGCCGCCGCGCCGGAATGCTACCTCAGGCGCCCTCCCGTGGGCTTCCTATCGAGCAGCAGCACGGTCGTGCGCTTCGCCGCCGACCCGCCGCCGACCCTCGACCGCGACGCGGTGGCGCGCGCGGTGTCGCGGCGCGCGTTCCGCGAGCTCGACCTCGACGGCGGCGACTCGCCGAAGTCCGTCGGCTGGGTCGCGATCCACGATCCGCTCGCGACGGAGCTGACCGCGACCGATCTCTTCTTCCACCAGTATCTCGTCGTCGGCTTCCGCTACGATCGTCGCGCGGTGCCGGCGAAGCTCCTCTGGCTCGAGCGGCGGCGTGCCGAGGAGAAGCTCCGTGCCGAGCTCGACCGGCCGCGGCTCGGCCGCGCCGCGCGGCAGCAGATCCGGGCGGAGGTCGAGGCGCGGCTGCTCGTCCGCGCGCTGCCCGTCCCGCGCCTCTTCGACTGCGTGTGGAACCTGCAGAACGGGAAGCTCTACTTCAGCGGCCGGCTCCGCGCGGCGACGGAGGCGTTCAGCGAGCACTTCCGCGAGACCTTCGGCGTCACGCCCGTCCCGCTGATCCCGTATCTGAACGTCGAGCACGTCGGGCTCGGCGCGGGCATCGTCGACCGCGTCCGCGGCGCCGACCCGTCGAGCCTCGTCGCCGAGGCGGCGCCCGCCGACCGGGACGACGTCCCCCACCTCCCGCTCGCGGAGGCCGGCGCGTGACGGAGGACTTCCTCGCCGTCGTCCAGTCGAAGCGCTTCCTCGGACGCGAGTTCCTCACCTGGCTCGTCCACCGGATCGAGGACGGCGACGGCCGCGTCGAGCACGAGGGCCAGGTCACCGAGCTCCGGCTGGGCGACCGCGTCGTGCTCGCCGGCGAGGCCGCGGACAAGGCACGGCTCACCGTCGTCGGCGAGGGCGACACCCGATCGGAGATCGGGGCCGGGCTCCGGCGCGGGAAGCTCATCGACCGCGCCCGCCTGATCCTCCTCCGCGGCGAGCGGCGCTGGGAGCTGACGCTCGACGGAGGCATGCTCACGTACGACGCGCTCAAGTGCCCGCCGCTCGGCGATCGCGACACCGCCGCGCAGGAGGACCCGCGCGCGGCGTTCGAGAACGACCTCTTCCTCCGCCTCGCCGACGCGGAGGACGCGGTCGGCGTGATCGACCTGCTGTTCGCCGAGTTCTGCGCGGTCCGCGGCTCTTCGACGTGGCGCGAGCGCGACCTCCCGGCGCTCCGCGCCTGGGTCGAGTCGCTCTAGCCCCGCGACGTCCGGCCGCCGCGGTGTAGCAGCGCCGCACCCGGGTTGCGGGCGCGGATCGGATCCCCGACGCTCGGGGCGTCTCGAACGATCGCGGCTGCTCGACCCGGCCCGCCCGACGGCGCCGCCGAGCCACCGCCCGGCGTCGTCCGACGCCCCACGGGAGGAACGACAGATGAAGCTCCTGCGCGCGACCGTCGTGCTCGCCCTCGCCGTCGCCCCGCTGCCCGCGCTCGCGCAGTCCGGCGCCCTCGCCTTCACCGTCGACACGACGGCCGACGAGCCCGACGCGACGGCGGGGGATCAGCTCTGCCGCACGGCGACCGGCCGGTGCAGCGTGCTCGCGGCGCTCCAGGAGGCCGACGCGAACCACGGCTGGGCGACGATCACCGTGCCGCCCGGCCGCTACGCGATGGCCGGGGGCGTCGCCGTCGGCGTCTTCCTGAAGTTCGAGCTCGCGGGAGCCGGTGCCGCGACGACCGTCATCGAGCCGGCCGCGCCGATCATGCTGAACGTGATCGACTCCGCGGAGATCGACCTCGCGGACGTCACGCTCCGGAACGTCGGCGACACGATCAACGGGCTCAGCACGGAATGCCCGACCGGCACGCTGTCGTTCACGCGCGTGGCGCTCGCCGACGCCGACTTCCCGGATACCCGGCACGCGCTCGCGATGTCGGCGTCGCGATGCACGGGATGCACGCTCGGAGCGGAGGATGCGGTGATCGAGGACACCACGGTCGCCGGCACGATCGCGGTCGCCGAACGGGATCCCGGCTGCGGCACGGAGCCCGCCGCCTTCGAGATCACCCGCTCGACCCTCCGCGACGGCGACGGCCTCCTCGTCTTCGGCGCCGTCGGGTCGATCGAGAACAGCACGCTAAGCGGAAACGGCGACGCGCTCCGCCTGGCGACGAGCTTCGACGAGAGCGCCGTCACGCTGACGCACGTGACGGCGACGCAGAACGAGCGCGGCGTGGTCGTCGAGGCGCCGCTCCTCTCCGGGCACGTCGCGCTCGCGGACAGCATCGTCGCCGGAAACGCGCGTAACGACGTCGAGTGCGACTGCGACGCGAGCGGAACGTGCGGCGCCGTGGACGGGACGGGGCTCGTCAACACGAGCGTCGGCTGCGCGGTCGCGACGACGGCCGCGGACGCGCGCCTCGGGCCGCTCGCGGACAACGGCGGGCCGACGCCCACGCACGCGCTCCTGCCGGGCAGCCCCGCGATCGACGCGGCGGAGGGCTCGTCGTGCCCGGCGACGGATCAGCGCGGCGCGCCGCGCCCGTGGCCGCCGGGCGGCCGCTGCGACGTCGGCGCCTACGAGACGGGATGCCGCAACGGCTTCGTGGATCCCGGCGAGGCGTGCGACGACGGCGCGGCGAACGGACGGTCGGGCGACCGCTGCTCCTCGAGCTGCCAAGCCTCCCTGCCGGGTTTCCTGACGCTCGGGCTCGGCGATGGCCGCGTGCGGATCGGGATCGGCGCGCTCGGATCAATCACGGCGTGCACGGGGGCCTGCCGCACACCGTAGCGGTCACGGCCCGATGTAGACGTAGTTCCGGAACGAGATCGTCTTCGCCCAGAGGGCCGCCGCCGTCGCGGGGCCATCGCCCTTGTGCCGGCCGCGGAACTTCGCGCCCCGCCCCGGGGCGAGAATGAGGATGTCGTTGTAGCTCGCCTCGCCGACGACGACCGATGCCCCGCGCCCCACGAGGTTCAGGATCACGGTGCCGCCGTACTCACCGGGATCCGCGCCCACGACGAACACCGAGGCGAGATGATCGATGAGAAGCTGTCCCGTGATGTTGACGACGACGTTGTCGCGATCGTGGGTGCGGAAGTCGAGCTCGCCACCGTAGTCGGTCTCGTACGTCCCGCCGAGACAGGTGAGCGTGCTCATGCTGATGACCGGGCTGCCGGTCGCATCGATCACCCGGGTCTGGCCGATCGGCACGGTGACGTTTCCGAGATCGATCGTGGTCGGCAGCGCGGCGAACCGGGCCGACGCCGCCTGTGCGGCCGTGAGCGCCGCCGCGCACGCCGCGACGCGCGGATTCTGGCCCGTCGTGTCGACCAGGTTCACGTGGTTCGGGACGCCCGTGCGCGACGCCTTGCCGCCGCCCGTGAACAGGCGGTCGACGTTGGTCGTATACTCGCACACGCGGCCGAGGCCGCAGTTGACCGCCGTGCCCCTGCTCTTCACGGCGATCAGGTCGTCGTCGAACTGCGCGCAGTCGACCTTCGCCGTCGTGGCGCACGCGCTGCCATTGATCTCGGTCCCGGGGAAGCCGTTGTCCGAGACGACGACGCTCAGGCTCTTCTCCGCTGCGAGGACGATGTCGTAGGGATCCGCGCCCGTCGCGGGTCCGAGGACCGACGTGATGAAGCAGGCGTCGCCGATGCCGTCGCCGTTGGCGTCCTCCTGGCCGGGGTCGGCGATGTACGGGCAGTCGTCGCGCGGGCACGTGTTCGCGGGGAACCCCGGATCGCCGAACCCGTCCCGATCCCGGTCGGTGCACGAGTCGCACGCGTCGCCGAGCCCATCGAAATCGTGGTCGCCCTGATCGGGGTTCGCGACGTCGGGACAGTTGTCGAACGCGTCGACGATCCCGTCGCCGTCCGGGTCGTCGCACAGGTCGCCGATGCCGTTGTGGTTCCGGTCCGCCTGGTTCGGATCGTAGACGGACGGACAATCGTCGCACGCGTCGGGGACGCGGTCGTGATCGGCGTCGGCGCGATCGTCGTGGCCGGGACAGACGTCGCACGCGTCGCCGACGCCGTCGCCGTCCGCGTCCGCCTGGTCGGGGTTCGGGGTGTCCGGACAGTCGTCCGCGACGTCGACCACGCCGTCGCCGTCGACGTCCTGACACGCGTCACCGACCCCGTTCGCGTCGCGATCCGCCTGGTCGGGATCGGGGACCGCCGGACAGTCGTCGCAGACGTCGCCGACGCCGTCGCCGTCGGCATCCGCCTGGCCCGGGTTCGCGACGAACGGGCAGTCGTCGGCGGCGTCGAGGACGCCGTCGCCGTCGGTATCGTCGCAGGCGTCGCCGACGCCGTTGCCTGACTGGTCGCGCTGGCCCGGGTCGGCGGCGCCGGGACAGTCGTCGCACGCGTCGCCGACGCCGTCGCCGTCGGCGTCCGCCTGCGCGGGGTCGGCGACCCACGGGCAGTCGTCGGTCGCGTCCGCGACGCCGTCGCCGTCGCAGTCGCCGACGGGGCCCGCGCAGCCGCCGATGAACGTCCCTCGGACCCGGGAGTTCGGCACGAGCTGCACGCGGTTCGCGATCTGATTGGTGCCCGTGTCGACGATGAGGAGCTTGCTCGTGCCTCCGACGACGTAGAGGCGCGAGCCGTCGGGATGCACGCCCACGCCGAAGCTCGTGTTGAAGAACACGGTATCCGGGTCGGAGATGGTGGCCACGGTCGCGTTCGTCGCCGTGTCGACCACGTAGATCGAGCGGTAGCCGGCGACGTAGAGCCGGGTGCCGGCGGGGTTCACGGCGAGGCCGGTGAACCCGCCGTCGGTGGAAACCTGTCCGACGACGCCGTTCGTCGCCGTGTCGAGGACGTCGACTCCCGCGCCCGTAGCGGCGTACGCCCGGCTGCCGTCGGGCAGGAAGGCGATCACGCCCCCGTAGCTCTTCGGGACGGCCGCGACCACCGCATTGGTCGTCGTGTCGATGATCTCGACCGTGGCCCCGAGGCCCGCGTAGAGCCGCGTCCCGGCGGGATCGATCCCGAGGGCGAAGACCGGCGCGGACCGGGGCAGCGTCCGGATCACGGCATTCGTCCGCGTGTCGACGATGAAGATCCCGCGCGCGCCCGCGACGTACACGCGCCGCCCGTCCGGGTGCGCGACCATCGGAAGATTACCGTTCCGCGTCGGCAGCGGAACCGTTGCGACGACGGATCCGCTCTGCGTGTCGATGACCGTCATCGCGTCCGGACCCGCGACGTAGGCCCGGGCGCCGCCCGGATGCATGGCGACCACCCATGACTCCGACGGGATCGTGCCGGTCACCGTGTCCGTGCTGGTGTCGACGACCGAGACCGATCCGGGGTCGTAGCTCGGGACGTAGGCGCGCGTGACCGCGCGGGCGCTCGAGCCTCCGGCGAGCATGGCGAGCCCGATTCCCCCGGCCAGCGCGACGATCCGACGGAGCGTCCCCATGGCGACACCTCGCGGGCGCGACCCTACGCGCCCGGGGCATGGGGTGTCAAAAGAAAATCGACTAGCGAAGAAGCCGATCGCGGCGCGAGCTATCCAGCCGCCGGCTACGCGCTCGCCGCCCGTGACGCCTCGTGCCGCGGCGCGCCGATGACGTCGAGAATCCGGTCCATCACGTCCATGAGATCGAAGTCCTTGGGCGTGAAGACGGCCTTCACCCCGAGGCCGCGGAGCGTGTCGACGTCGCTCTCCGGAACGATGCCGCCGAGGATGACGGGGATGTGCGTCGCGCCCTGGCGCGCGAGCTCCGCCTGCACCGCCTTCGCGATCTCGACGTGGGCGCCCGACAGGACGGAGAGGCCGAGGACGGTCGCGTCCTCCTCGACCGCGGAGGTCACGAGCTCCGGCACGGACCAGCGGATGCCGCCGTAGATCACCTCGAAGCCCGCGTCGCGCGCGGTGACGGCGATCATCTCCGACCCGTTCGAGTGGCCGTCGAGGCCCGGCTTGCCGACGACCATCCGGGGCCTGCCTCCATGCGACCCGCCCCAGGCGGCGACGCGCGCGCGGACCGCGTCGGCGCGCGTGCCTTCCAGGCCGAGCCGCTGCCCCTCGACGCCCGTCGCGGCACGGTACTCGCCGAAGACGCGCCGGAGCGCGTCGGCCCACTCGCCGGTCGTGACGCGCGCGCGGGCGCACGCGATCGACACGGGCATGAGGTTCTCCCCCGACCTCGCCGCGTCCTCGAGGCGCCGGAGCGCGGCGTCGACCTCCGTCTGGCTCCGCCGCGTCTTCGTCGCGCGCAGCATCTCGAGCGTCTCGGCGGCGGACTTCGGATCCACCTTGAACACGCCGCCGTCCTCGCCGCCGAGGAGCGGCGACGGCAGCCCCTCCGTCCACTTGTTCCGCCCGACGACGACGATGTCGCCGCGGTTGATGCGCGCGAGGCGGTCGGCCTGGCTCCGGACGAGCGCGGTCTTCATGTACCCGGTGTCGATCGCCTTGAGCGCGCCGCCGAGCTCGTCGATCCGGCGGATCTCGCCGTACGCCGCGTCCTTCAACGCCGCGACCTTGGACGCGATCACGGGCGAGCCGGCGAAGAGATCCGGGTACTCGAGCAGATCGGTCTCGTACGCGAGGATCTGCTGGAGGCGGATCGACCACTGCTGATCCCACGGGCGCGGCAGGCTGAGCGCCTCGTTCCACGTCGGGAGCTGGAGCGCGCGGCAGCGGGCGTCGCGGCTGAGCGTCACGCCGAGCGCTTCGATCAGGATGCGCCAGGCGTTGTTCTCGGGCTGCTCCTCCGTGAGGCCGAGCGAGTTCACCTGCACGCCGTAGCGGAACAGCCGGTACTTCGGGTTCTTCACGCCGTAGCGGTCGCGCGTGAGCTCGTCCCACATCTCCCCGAACGCGCGCATCTTGCACGTCTCCTCGACGAA
>Ga0070741_10014016_pt1 | contig 13981 bp, 11 predicted proteins | sample Coa_R1_4_FD_66440 | JGI IMG/M metagenome (GOLD analysis project Ga0070741, IMG submission 66440) | Surface soil microbial communities from Centralia Pennsylvania, which are recovering from an underground coalmine fire - Coalmine... | ecosystem: Environmental > Terrestrial > Soil > Unclassified ... | reverse complement strand
GCCTGGGATGAACGAGGTGCCGCCCGACGTCTGAATCACCGGGCACGCCATCAGGTCGGCGAGCTGTTTGACCGCCTCGCCGGTGCGCGAGGTGTGCACGCCGTGGCCGACCAATAGGATCGGCTTCTCGGCGTCGGTGATCAGCCGTACCGCCTCGGCGATCCCGCGTGCGCCGGCCGTCTGGTTGATCAGGCGATAAGCGTTGGGCGGCAATGGTTCCGGCACATCCAGCTCTTCGAGGATCACGTGCGATGGATACTCGATGTAGGCGGGGCCGGGCGTACCGGACATCGCCCGGCGGATCGCCTCGTGGACGATTTCGTCTGTCTGGTCGGCATATTCGATCGACGCGCTGTATTTCACCGACGGCGCGAAAAGCGCCTCCTGCCGGACGAATTGGATCCGGCCGCGACGGACCCGACGTTCCGTGATGCGGGCCCGCTGACCACCGAGGAAGATCACCGGCGAGTTCTCGACTTTGGCGCACATCATCGCTCCGGCGATGTTGGCGACGCCAGGCCCGAGCGTGCCGATGCACAGACCGGGCCGACCGGTCATCCGCGACGCCGCCTCCGCCATGAAGCCCGCGCTCTCTTCGTGGTGAGGCGACAGCACGGTCCAGCCACGCGTCTCTGCTTCAAGGAACATGTGGACGAAGTTCGGGTCCGGGATGCCGAACAGCGTGTCGACGCCCTCGGCCTCGAAAAGGTCCAGAATCCGTTTGTAGACGGGAACACCCATGCTCAATTACTCCTAGTTGAATATCGTTGGGCCAGTTGCTTTCGGTGTGCGGCGGGCGAGCCGAACAGCGCGCGGTTCAGCGCGGCGCGCTTGAGGTAGACGTGGATGCCGCTCTCCCACGTGTATCCGATTCCGCCGTGCATTTGCATCGCCTTGCCGGCGATGCCCACCGCGGTTTGACAGGCATACGCTTTGGCCATCGACGCGGGCACTGACGCGTCGGCCTTTGCGTCGGCGACGGCTTCGACTGCGGCGGAAACGAGTTGGCGCGCAACGGAAATCTCAACGAGCATGTCGGCGCACGCGTGCTTGACCGCCTGAAACGATCCGATCGGCCGGCCGAACTGGTGCCGTACCTTGGCGTAGGACACGGTCGCGGCCAACATCGCTTCGCTGAGCCCGAGGCTGTCGCACGCGACGGCCGTCGCGGCGCGGTCATACAGACGGCGAACCTGTTCGTGCGAGTCTTCGTCGAATCTCAATGCCGTTGCGGTGTCGAGGACCTCGGCTGACACGGTGGCCAGGCTGCGCGTTTCGTCGAGCACCGGCCGTGTCACGGTCGGGGCGCTTGTTTCGACGACGACCGGGGTACCGTCGTGGTCGGTGGTCACCACCAAGAGGGTGTCGGCGCCTTCGGCATCCGGCACGAAGCCCGCTGACTCGAGCACCACGGCCACTCTCACGGATCCGGCCGCGGTGCCGGTGAGTAGCTGATCACGAGAAGCGCTGGGCTGCAACGCATTGAGAAGGCCGACAGCCAGCACCGTACTGCCGAGATAGCTTGTCGCGCTGGCGGCGCGGCCCATTTCCTCACAGACGATCGCGACCTCACGAAACGTTGCGCCCGCACCGCCGAGGTTCTCGGGTACTTCGAGCCCAGTCCATCCCGCGTCGACGAGCACCGGCCAATCGACAGTTCTGTCCTTGGTGAGGCGGTCTCTTGCGACCGAGCGCAATTCCTCGTGAAACTCCGCGAACTGATCGCCCATCACACCGCGCTCGGCTCTCTCGGCAGGCCGAGTCCGCGTTCGCCAATGATCGAGCGCTGGATTTCGCTCGCACCGCCGGGGATGGTCCATTCCCACGAGCCGATGAAGTCGAGCATCCACGAACCCGACTCCCATCCGCTGGACAGCGGCTTGGCGAGTTCGGTGTGTGCGGCGAGGCCGCCGATCTCAGCACCAAAATCGGTCATACGCTGGAGCAGCTCGCTGTAGAACAGCTTCACGATCGACGCGTCGGCGCCCCCGACCGTCCCGACCTCGTGCGCTTCGACCAATGTCCGGCACAGACCGCGCAAGCCGGTGATCTCGATCTCGAACTGCGCCAACCTATCCCGAACCACATCGTCGTCGACGGGACTTGCCTCGACCAGCCAGCGGAAGCCCGCATTGCCCAGTCGCTCCGCAAGCTCGAGCATTGTCATCCCGCGCTCGGCACCCAACGTCGACTGGGCGACCTGCCATCCCGCGTTCTCGGCCCCGACCAGGTTCGCCGCGGGGATCGCGACGTCGGAAAGGAAGATCTCGCAGAAATGCGAATCGCCGACGGCGTTGCGGATCGGGCGCACGTCGACGCCGGGCGAGCGCATGTCCATCAGGAAGTACGAAATGCTGTGGCGTTTCGGCGCGTCCGGGTCGGTGCGGGCGAGCAACAGACACCAGTCCGCGTGCATGCCGCCGCTGGCCCAAAGCTTTTGGCCATTCACCACATAGGTCTCGCCGTCCCTGCGCGCCGTCGTCCGCAGGCTTGCCAGGTCGGAACCGGCTTCGGGTTCTGAGAAGCCCTGCACCCAGATCTCGCCGTCGAGAATGGCCGGAAGGTGCCGGCGGCGCTGTTCGTCGGTTCCCGCGGCGAGCAACGTGGCAGCGGCGTGGTGAATTCCGACGAACGCCAGCACCAGTCGCGGCGCGTCATGCACGGCGAGCTCCTGAAATAGCACGATCTGTTCGGCCACCGAGAGCCCGCCGCCCCACTCCCGCGGCCAGTGCGGCACCGCAAATCCCGCGCTGCGTAGTTCAGCGAACCAGGCTTTCTGGAAGCGGACGAATTCCTCGTCGCTCGCGCCGGTCTGGGCCTGCCGCCATCCGCGCGGAATGTGCTCTTCACACCACGACCGCACGTCGGCGCGGAATTCGTCGAGTTGAGCGGACGACGTCACGGATACAGTCCTCGTAGCCCGTTGCGGCCGAGCCGGCGAGTCAAATAGTCACGAGTTGCCGACAGCCCCAAGGGAAGTCGCCGCAACGACTGGCTGTAGCGGGACAGCCATGACAACGTCGTCTCGTCGCAGAACCCCACGGCGCCGTGCAATTGGTGACTCACCCGGAAAACGACCTCGGCCGCCTCGATGGCTGCCATGCGCAGCGCCAGCGCGTCGTCCAGCGCGTCGTCGGTGCCGACGGTCCACAACGCGTACTTGGCGAGAATATCCAGTCCGGTGCGTTCGACCTCGGCGTCCGTCAGTTGGAACTGCACGCCTTGGAACGCGGAGAGCGGCTGGCCGAACTGCTTCCGCAGCCGGACATGGCTGACCGTGAGTTCGATGGCTCGATCGAGCATTCCGAGCAGCGTCCAGCACGGCAGCACCAGTGCCAGCGCGACGTCCTTCGCGCCGTCGTCGTCGAGAGCGGACAGGTCGAGCGCGGCGACGAACGCCGGACCGACGGGGCGAATTACCGTCACGCTGCTGCGGTGGCCGTCCAATGTGACTGCAGCCCAGCGGTTCTCAAGTCCAGCCAACGCTGCTTCGGGCGATGCATCGGCGACGACGACCAGTCCGTCGACATCCATATCGGTCGGCCGTGCCAGTCGTTCCGCGACCGGGTACGGCAGCCCCCAGTAGCCGGCACTGCGGCACAGCGCGGCCGCAGCCTCCAAGGAATCGGTGTCGGTGCGGGCGTCGAGTTCCCAGGCGCCGAGCCCGTCGAGCACCGGGACGACAAGCGATTCCCGTACGTCGGGTTTCGCCTCGGCCTGCTGCAGAAGGTGGTCGCCACCGGCGGCCTCGAAGGCTCGGAGTGCTTCGTGCCCATACTCTTTGGCTTCTGCGCCGAGGTCGAGGTTCATGACGCCAGCATCGCTCTGGACAGCAGCATCCGCTGCACTTCGATGCTGCCCGACGCGACGGTAGATGCTTGCGAATACCGCCAGTGATCTTCGACTTCCGCCCGGAAGTACTCTGCCGCCGTGTCTTCGCCGCGCGGCAACCCCGCGACGGCTTCCATCAGCACTTCCGCACTGTCCTGATCCAACTTGGTGACGGCGATCCGGTACGCGGCCGCGTCGCCGGGACGGATCTGTCCGCCGCTCTGCAGTGACACCACCCGGTACGCCAGCAGTCGAGCGCGGCGACAGTGAGTGAGCATCCGCGCCCACCGTCCTTTGAGTTCGGAGGGCAGATCGTCCCAGTGACTGCCGAGAGCGTTTGGCGTGCTGGCTAAGAGTCGCTCGCAGCGGGCGTAGCGCGCGATGCCGACCCGCTCGAACGACATCACATCCTGCACAATCGACCACCCCTGGTCGACCGTGCCCAGCACGTCGGCGCCCGTCACCCTCAGGTCGTCGAAGAACACCTCGTTGAGATGGTGCGGGCCCAGCATCGCGCGGATCGGCCGGACCTGAATCGCCGGATCGTCTATCGGCACAAGGAAAATCGTCAAGCCCTGCTGCTTCTTCTCGCCCTTTGAGGTCCGGGCGAGCAGGAAGCACCACTGCGCCATCGTCGCGTACGACGTCCAGATCTTCTGGCCGTTGATCCGCCACCCGTCGCCATCGGGACGCGCGGCGGTGCGCAGCGAGGCCAGGTCCGAACCTGCCTCGGGTTCGGAAAAGCCCTGACACCAAATGACTTCGCCTCGCGCGATCGGCGGGAGGTGCTTGCGCTGTTGCTCTTCGGTGCCGTGCCGCATAATGATCGGCCCGACCCAGTTGACGCCCATATACTGCGCGCCGCGGGGTTCGTGGTGTGCCCACATCTCTTCGCGGACGACGGTCTGTTCCCAGATCGACGCGTCACGGCCGCCGAACTCTTGCGGCCACGACATGCACAGCAGCCCTTGCTCAGCCAGCGTCCGGCAGAATTGCTGCGCTACTTCCAGATCCGCCGGATCGTCGGTGAACGCGCCAAGGAAGTCGTCGGGCACGTGCGCCTTCACCAATTCGCGAAGCGTGCGCCGCAACTGGGCTGCGTTCTGCCCCATGTCAAAGTCCACGGTCGACTCCCGCCAATCCGACTTCGTCGAGCACCTCGGCCGTGTCGGCTCCCAGCTCCGGCGCAGGGCCTGCCACCTGACCCGGTGTTCGCGAAAACCATGTCGGCACGCCGGGAAACCGCACCGGCCCGTGCGGGGTCTCGACGGTTTCGAACAAGCCGACCGCGTTGAGGTGCGGGTTGTCGAACAGTGCGTCTGGGGTCTGAATGGGTGCGGCGGGAATCTCGAGTTCGGCGAACAGGGCCAGCCATTCGTCGGTGGTCCGCTCTCGAAGTGTCTGTGCCACAAGCCCGTACACCGTGTCGATGGAATTGGCCCGCTGTTCCAGGGTTGCGTACAGATCACAGGCCCAGGCCGGCCGCACAGCGTCGATGAACGCATTCCAGTGTTTGTCGTTGTAGATCAGCGCCGCGATGTGACCGTCGCTTGTCCGGTATGGACGGCGGTTCGGCGCGACCGTGCGCGGGTAGACGGCCGGGCCCAGCGGGGGGTCGAACATCGCGCCGTTGGCATGTTCCACCAAGATGAACGACGCCATCGTCTCGAACATGCCGACCTCCACCTCCTGCCCCTCGCCGGTTCGTTCGCGGTGGAACAGCGCCATCATCGTCGCGTACAACGCGGTCAGACCCGCCACCTTGTCCGCCATGATCGTGCCGACGTAGTTGGCTTCGCCAGTCAGTTGCTCCTGCACGGCAGGCAATCCGCATTCGGCCTGGATCGTGTCGTCGTAGGCCGGCCGGTCGCGGTCGGGTCCGCGCCGGCCGTATCCGTAGCAGTTGGTGTAGACGATCTTCGGGTTGAGCGCGACGACGTCGTCGTACGCGAACCCTAGTTTGGTGACCGCTTTGGCCCGCATCGAGTGGATGAACACGTCGGCGTCCTTGATGAGCGCCTGCAGCGCGGTCTTTCCGGCGTCGGTTTGCAGGTCGAGCACGACGCTGCGCTTGCCGCGGTTCACGTTGACGAACACGCCGCTCATTCCCGGCGCCGGTCCGACAGAAATGTAGCGGGTGTTATCCCCCTGCGGCGGTTCGATTTTGATGACGTCTGCGCCCATGTCGGCCATGATCTGCGTGCAGTAGGGCCCCATCACCATCGCGGTCAAATCGACCACGCGGATGCCGACGAGCGGACCGGCGCTAACCATGGCTGGCCATCGCAAAGCTGTACCGAATGTGCTCCGCGTGTCCGTCCGGAACAGCCGCAAACGTGACCGGCGCGATCGCGGAGCGGATCGCCGGCATGTACTCGTCGACGTCCGCGATGGTCCACGACGGGCGGTGCACGCCCGGCGTCTCGGAGATCACCAGCTTCGCGACCCGTCCGGCGATCGCCACCAGGACTTCGCCGGTGACCGAACATGATTCGTGAGCGAGCCACGCGACGACCGGTGCGACGAGATCTGGGCCCATCGGCGGATAGGACGACGTGTCAACGCCCTCGGCCATTCTCGTCACGGCGGCCGGCACGATCGCATTGCACTTCACACCCTCCGCGGCGCCCTCGAGCGCCACCACATTGGTCAGCCCGATCACACCCGCTTTCGCCGCCGCATAGTTCGCGACACCGTGGTTGCCGTACAGCCCGCCGATCGACGATGTCAGCACGATGCGTCCGTAGCCCGCGTCGCACATCACCGGAAACGTTGCCCGCACAACGTGAAACGCCCCGCGCAGATGCACGTCGAGAACGGCGTCGAAGTCCTCGGATGTCATCTTCTTCAGCGGTGCCGAACGCACGATGCCGGCGTTGTGGATCAGGATGTCGATCCGGCCGTAAGCCTCGAGCGCAGTCTCGACAATCGCCCTGCCGCCGTCGGATGTCACGACCGATTCGGAGGACGCGACGGCGTCACCACCTGCCGCCGTGATCTCCCCGACGACCTCGTCGGCGGGGCGCGCGTCGGCACCATCGCCGGTCAGCGTCGAGCCGGAATCGTTGACAACGACCTTCGCGCCGCACGACGCGAGCAGCGTCGAATAGGCGCGGCCAAGTCCCCGGCCGGCGCCGGTCACGACGGCGACGCGATCGTCGAATCGGAATTCACCCATGCGTCGAAAGCATGGTCGTTGTACCCAAATCACGAGTAGGCGTGCGAAAAAGCCTGCGCTCGGCGCCGTGGGCGGTCATGTGCCCAACTCGAGGCCGTCGAGATCGCCCTTGTCGCGCCACACCTTCAGCAGATCGCCGAATGCGTAGAAGCCCGGCCCATACGGCTCACCCAGGTGCGACCGGATTCCTTCTCCCCCGCCGCCGCCTTCGTTGTTGTAGTAGCCCGGCGTGCATTCTGCGTCGAACGCCGAATTGTCGATCGCCGTGTCCCGAATGGTCGTGCACCACTCGTCCTGCGCCTGCTCGCTGGGCTCGACGGTGGTCGCACCCCGTCGCAGAGCTTCGGCGATGATGTAGGCGATGTGCTCGCCCTGTAATTCGTAGTTCGCCGCGATGTTTGCCGAAATGCCGACCTGGGTGAACCCGGTGAAGAACTGGTTCGGGAAGCCGCGGCTGGTCATACCGTGGAAGGTCTTGTAACCGTCGTGCCAATAGTCGAACAGCGACAGCCCGTTGCGGCCCTCGATCGCATCGATCGAATACCGGCGGCTGATCTCGGTGGTGATCTCGAATCCGCTGGCGTAGATGATGCAATCCACTTCGTACTCAACGCCGTTGGCGACGAGACCCTTCTCCGTGGCCCTTTCGACGCCCTTCGACGACGACACGTCGACCAGCGTGACGTTGGGTCTGTTGAAGGTTTCGAGGTATTCGTCGTTGCTGCACGGCCGCTTGCACAAGAAGCGGTAGTACGGCTTGAGCGCCTCGGCGGTCTGCGGATCGTCGACGATGGACTCCACGCGGCGGCGCAGGCGCTCCATGACCTTGTAGTCCTCTTCTTCCCGGATCGCCATGAACTGCTCGGGCGTCATCGACGCCGGGTCGTCAAGCGCGAGCACGCGGGCGGCGGTGTTGCGGCCTAGCTCGGTCCAGAAGTCGCACACCAGATCCGGCTGCCCGAGCGCCATGCCCTCGAACGTCCATGAGTGGAAATTCCGCTGCCGCTCTTTCTGCCAACCTGGCTGAAGCGTCTTGACCCATTCCGGGTCGGTCGGCGTGTTGTTGCGACGGTCGACGGTCGACGGCGTGCGCTGAAACACGTACAGCTGCTTGGCATGCCGGCCCAGGTATGGGACCAACTGGATACCCGTGGCCCCGGTGCCGATCAGTGCGACGGTCCTGTCGGCCAGCTTGTCGAGTCCACCAGTGGTGTCACCGCCGGTGTATTCGTAGTCCCATCGCGAGGAGTGGAAGCTGTGGCCCTTGAAGTCCTTGATGCCCGGGATGCCCGGCAACTTCGGGCGGTGGAATGGGCCAGAGGCCATCACGACGAAGCGTGCGCGGATATCGTCGTCGCGGTTCGTGCTGATGCGCCAGCGCTTGATCTCCTCGTCCCACCGCAGATCGCGTACCTGTGTGGAGAAGATCGCGGCGTCGTACAGGCCGAAGTGCTTACCGATCCGACGGCAATGCTCGTAGATCTCCGCGCCGTCGGCGAACTTCTTGGTCGGAATGAAGTCGAGCTCTTCGAGCAGCGGTATGTAGCAATAGGATTCGTTGTCACAGGAGATGCCGGGATACCGGTTCCAATACCACACGCCACCGAAGTCACCGCCGAGCTCGATGATGCGGACATCGTCGACGCCGGCCTTCTTGAGGTAGGCCGCCGACAACAGTCCCCCGAAGCCGCCGCCCAGCACCGCGACGTCGATGTCCTCGACGATCGGGTCGCGCGGCTGCACCGGCGTGTGCGGGTCGGTCTCGTAGTAACCGGCGAAGTCGTCCTCGAGTTCGATATACTGTTTCGAGCCCTCCTTGCGGAGCCGCTTTTCCCGCTCCTGCCGGTATTTTTCGCGCAGGGCCGCGATGTCCACGTCGTCGGGGGTGTCCGTCGGGGCGCACGTCTCTTGGAACGTCATCGCAGCTCCTGCGGTTCGCCGGTGCCCATGTACCTGGACAATTGGTAGTGGAGGTTGACGGTGCTGCGCTCGCGGTACGGGTTGGGCTTGGTGCCCGGAAACCCGAGAGACTTCATGCCCTGCTGCACGGCGGCCATGTTGGAGAAGTCCTGCGGGAGCACCGACAGCCAGCGCGGGTCGCCCACCGGGGTGTAGACCCATTCCGTCTGCGGCTCTTGCCCTTTCGGAAACAGCTCGAACACGGCAACTTCGAAGATGCACTTGTTCGGGTCGTAGTCCGGGTCGGGTCGCGCGCAGTAGCACAGCGCACTGGTAAGCCCTTGGCCGATCTGGAAGTTCGGGAAGATCTGCCATGCGGTGCCGCTCTGACCGAGGATGTCGGCGGGGATCGTCGGCCAGATCACGCCGCGGGCTTCGTCGTCACGACGCGCCGAATCCAGCCAGTGCTCGAGGACCTTGTCGGCAGGTGTGCCCTCGGGCAGTTCGTCGACCAGCCGTTTCGCCGCGTTCACCAGGGTCTGGGTTGTGGTGGCGTTGGTCTCCTCCATCGTGTAGATCTGCATCTCGGCGGTCGTCACCCGTGGATCATCGCCGATGCCCAGCCGGATCTTCGATTGTGTGGCCTCGAGGTCTTTCGGTGCGTCGTAACCGATGTTGCTATGTCTGCCTTGGGCTTTCGCCCACCCTTTGAACTCGCCGAACTTGTTGAATTCGGGATGCGTGGTGAAGACGTGGTACGTCTCGTTAAAGGCCTCCATCGCGACCTTCCAGTTGCAGTCGAAGTTCAGCCATTTGCGCCACTTGTAGCGCATGTTCTCCAGGCCGAACGGGTCGAGGATCTTGGCGGCCGGAAACAGGTAGTCCATCAACGGCTCGCAGTCGGGGTCCATGTTGATCCAGAGCCAGCCGCCCCAGGTGTCGACGTTGACCTTGGCAAGGTGCGTGTTCTCGGGCGTCAGTACGCCCTTCCAGTCGTCCTGCTCGCGAATGTGGGTGCAGGCACCGTCCAAACCGTATGTCCAGCCGTGGAATCCGCAGACGAACGATTTCCGCGTCCGCCCGCACGCGTTCTTCGCCCCCTTGGGCGTGTCGATCAGCCGGCGTCCCCGGTGCATGCAAACGTTGTGGTGCGCCGCGAATTCGTTTGCGCCAGTGCGTACGACGATGATCGAGTCGTCGAGGATGTCGTAGGTGAGGTAGCTGCCCACCTCGGTGAGCTCTTCGACGCGGCCTACCTGCTGCCACACTTTGCGCCACAGCTTGTCGCGTTCGGCGCGGGCATAGTCCGGTGAGATGTAGGCGTCCACGCCGATGGTGACGGGTTCCGAAAGCTCTTCGGTCATCACATTTCCCTTATCGCCGTGCGGAAGTCGTTGTCTTTGAGGAAAAGCGAGGTGTTGTCGGCGTCGAGGTGACTCCACTTCAGGCTGAGTCCGCCGTCGACGAGCAGTGTCTGGCCGGTGATGTAGCTCGAGAGGTCCGACAGCAGGAACAGGATCGCGCCGGCCTGCTCCTCGGGATTCCCGCGCCGGCCCATCGCGATCGCCCGACGGTCGCGGTCCGGATCGTCGTCGGTGTAGGTGAGTGACGCGGCAGTCGCCGTGACACCGGGCGCCACCGCGTTGACGCGAATGTTGTCCAGCGCCAATTCGACTGCCATTGTGCGGGTCATCGCCACGACCGCGGCTTTGGCCGTTCCGTAGGCGATGTGGAACGGCGCGGTGTTCATGCCGCTGATGGACGAGATCGAGACAATCGAGCCCGGATTGCGCTGCGCGCGAATCTCTCCGGCCACGGCCTGGCTCATGAAGAACGCGGTCTCCAGGTTCGCGGTGAACAACTCGCGCCAGTCGGACCGGTTCACCCGGGTCGACGGCATCCACGTCGACGGGTCCGCTCCGCCCGCGATGTTGACCAGACCGTACAGATCGCCGTTGGCCTGCCGAGTCTGTTCGATCACCGAGGCGATGCCCTCATCGGTCGACGCATCAGCCGCGACCGGCGTGACGGCAAGGCCTTGTTCAGCGAGCGGGGCGACATGCTCGTCGAGGTTCTCCTTCGACCGGCTCACCGCGATCACGGTGGCCCCCGCCTCGGCCGCCATGAGGGTGACCGTCGTGCCGATGCCACCGCCCCCGGCACCCGACACGACCACGACGCGGCCGTCCAGACTCAGCGGGTTATCTACGTCCATCGGTCATTTGTCCGGACAACATAGGGTACTCTGCATATTGAAGAACACTATTCCGCAGCGGTTATCGCTCCGTCAAGGCGGCGATCCGGCCTAATTGTCACTATTGTCTGGACTAGCAGAGATTGATAGCGTCGAATGCCATGTCGCTGCAAGCCAACCGGTATCCCGTTGCGACCACGCCTACCGTGGCCGAAGGCTGGCAACTTCAGCGGGTGACCACGCCCAGCCGTCTGTTCGGCGCGAACGGGCTGCGGACCGGACCAGACGGCCGCATCTACGTGGCGCAGGTGACGGGCAGCCAGATCAGCGCGCTGGATCCGGGCAGCGGACGCGTCGACACCGTCTGCGCGAAGGGCGGTGACATCATCGCTCCCGACGACGCCGCGTTCGACCGCAGCGGCAACTTGTATGTGACCGAGGTGATGGACGGACGGGTCAGCGCGGTTGACACTCGCGGCCGTGCCCGTGTGCTTCGCGACGACCTGCCCTCGGCCAACGGCATCACGGTGTATCAGGACCGGTTGTTCGTCGGCGAGTGCCGGGAGGGGGGGCGGCTGCTCGAACTGGATATGAATGGGGGAGCGCCGCGAGTGCTGCTCGAGAACGTGCCGTCACCCAACGCGATGGAAGTCGGGCCCGACGGCCAGTTGTACTTTCCGGTGATGGGCGCCAACGAAATCTGGCGTATCGACCTCGACGGCAATGCCGAACCGCAACGCGTTGTGGGCGACCTGGGCGTGCCCGACTCGGTGAAATTCGACTCCGATGGCTACATCGTGTCCACGCAGGTCGCCAGCGGACAGGTACTCCGCATCGATCCACGCGCTGGCACGAAAACGGTTCTTGCCCAACTCAACCCGGGCTTGGACAACTGCACCTTCGTCGACGGCCGGTTGTTCGTTTCCAACTTCACCGGTGAGATCACCGAGATCGTCGGCGGCGGCAACGCCCGCACGGTCCTGCCGGGTGGTTTGAACTGGCCACTGGACCTCGCCGTCGGTGACGACGGCAACCTCTATGTCGCCGACGGCACGTACTTCTATCGCGTGGGTCCTGACCGCGCGCTGCAGACCGTGGGCATGCTTTTCTCTCCCGGCTATCCCGGCTTCATCCGGGGTGTGGTGCCGGCCGGTGGGGGCGAGTTCGTCGTGACCACATCCGGCGGCCAGGTGTCGCGCTACCGGCCTGCCGACAGCGAAACCGACGTGCTGGCAGATGGATTCGACCAGTTGTATGGCGTGGCAATCGGAGCCGCCGGGGTGGTCGTCGCTGAACTCGGCACGGGCCGAGTGCTGTCGGTGCGCTCTGGCGATGTCGAGGTGCTGGCGTCCGGCCTGCGGGATCCCGTCGGGATCGCCGTCGGCGCCGACGACGCTGTTTTCGTCGCCGAGTCAGCAGCGGGGCGCGTAGTACGGCTGGCGGCATCGGGCGTCGAGACCGTCATTGACGAATTGGTCAGGCCGCAAGGCATTCTGGTCACTGACGGCCGGCTCTATATCGTCGACGCCGGCGCCAAAGAGGTTGTCGAGCATGACCTCACCACTCGCGTGCGGCGAACGATCGCGTCGGCGCTGCCGGTCGGACCTCCGTCCGGAGTTGTTCCGAAGCCGCTCAAAGGCATGCCGCCGTTCTCCGGCCCGCAGGGCCCGTTCGCGGGCATCGCGGCCGGAGCCGACGGCACCCTGTACGTGTCGGCCGACGGCGACGGCAGCATTCTGGCCCTGCAGCGAGTCGCATGACCGTCACCCCGAGCGAACACCGCTACCTGCAAGTCGCCCGCACGCTTCGGAAGGAAATCGTCGACGGGGTGTATCCGGTGGGCTCCCATCTACCGACCGAGCACGAGCTCTGCCAGCGATTCGCGGTCAGCCGCTACACCGTGCGGGAGGCACTACGAAGGCTGCGCGACGACAATCTGGTCGCGTCGCGTCCGCGGGCCGGCACACTGGTCGTTCCCCGTACGACGTCGAATTCCTATGCGCAGGACGTGATGTCGATCAACGATCTGCTGGCATTCGCGGCCGGAGCGGAGTTCACCATCGATTCCAACGCGATGGTCACCATCGACGACGAGCTGGCGGCACGGACCGGCCTGTCGGCGGGCTCAGAGTGGTTGGCCGTGCGCGGATACCGGCGTGCCGGTGACGATTCCGCACCGGTCTGCCGAACCGAGTACTACATCAATCGGTCTTTCGCGGCAGTGGGCAGGCTCCTGCAACGCCACTCCGGCCCGATCTTCCCGCTGATCGAGGATTTGTTCGGGATCACCGTCGTCGAGGTGCATCAGCAGATCGCCGCGGTGGTGATCGACGCCGACCTCGCCGAAGGCCTGAAGGTCGAGGAGGGCAGCGCGGCGCTGGAGATGCAGCGCACCTACAAGACCTCCGACGGCGAACTCGCACAGGTCACGATCAATATCCATCCGTCGTCGCGCTTCCGTCACTCGATGACGATGCGACGGGTGAAGGGCTAGGTAACTCGTGGACTACTACGGCCGTGGGCTGTGGGTCCGCACCACACTCGCCGACACGCTGAGTGAGGCAGCGCAGTCTGAGCCTGAACGAATAGTATTGGTGGACGGCGGGATTCGGCTGACATGCGCACAGCTGCACACGCAGGCGACCGCGCTCGGGAGCCAGCTGCTGGATCGCGTGCCGAAGGGTAGCGTGGTCTCGTTCATGTTGCCCAACTGGCACGAGGCGGCGGTCGTCTACTTGGCGGCGACGCTGGCCGGCATGGTCGTCAACCCGATCCTGCCGTCACTACGGGACCACGAATTGCGCTACATCCTCGCCGATGCCGCGTCCCGGATGATCTTCGTGCCAGGCGATTTCGGTGGTCACGACTACACGTCGATG
>Ga0070741_10014015_pt1 | contig 13981 bp, 9 predicted proteins | sample Coa_R1_4_FD_66440 | JGI IMG/M metagenome (GOLD analysis project Ga0070741, IMG submission 66440) | Surface soil microbial communities from Centralia Pennsylvania, which are recovering from an underground coalmine fire - Coalmine... | ecosystem: Environmental > Terrestrial > Soil > Unclassified ... | reverse complement strand
GCATGCGCGCGATGGACTGGTCGCGGACGCCGCTCGGCCCGCTCGAGACCTGGCCGCAAAGTCTGCGCAGCGCGGTGAGCATCATGCTGCCTTCGCGGGCGCAGATCGCGCTGTTCTGGGGCAAGGACCTGATCACGCTGTACAACGACGCGTACAAGCCGGTCCTGGGCGCCAAGCATCCGCAATCCCTGGGACGCCCCGTGCGGGAAGTCTGGGCGGAGCTGTGGGACACCGGGCTGAAGGATCTCTTCTACGGCGTACTCGAGACGGGCGCCGCCTTCTGGGCGAGCGACCGGCCGTTCCTCATGCACCGGCACGGCTATCCGGAGGAGACCTTCTTCGACATCTCGTACGACCCGATCCGCGATGAGTCGGGCGCGGTTGCGGGCCTCTTTTGCATCGTAAGCGACACCACCGCGCGGGTGGTGGGCGAGCGGCGGCTTGCGCTTCTGAAGGACCTCGCGGCACGCAATGCCACCGCCCGCTCGGCCCGCGAAGCGTGCGAGCTTGCGATGCAAACGCTTACCGGCCGCATCCCTTTCGCGCTTGCGTACGTGGACGGCAGGCTGGAGGCCTGCACGGCCGGCGCGGAAGAGGCGCTCGCTCAGGCGAAGCCCGAGATGGTTCGGGAATTCGCGCTGGAGACGCCCGGGGCGCCGGCGCGCCTGGTGGCCGGCCTGAACCCGCTGCGGCCCTACGACGAGCAGTACCGCAGCTTTCTCGGCCTCGTGGCGGACCAGATCCGCATCGCGATCAGCAACGCGCAGGCGTACGAGGCGGAGAGAAAGCGCGCCGAGGCGCTCGCCGAGCTCGACCGCGCGAAGACCGTCTTCTTCAGCAACGTGAGCCACGAGTTCCGCACGCCGCTCACCCTCATGCTCGCGCCGCTGGAGGACGTGCTCGCGAACGAGGCGCTTCCGGAGCAGGAGCGGCGCCGGCTGCTCGAGCTCGCGCACCGCAACGGGCGCCGCATGCTGAAGCTCGTGAACACGCTGCTCGATTTCGCACGCATCGAGGCCGGCCGCGCGCAAGCCTCTTACGAGCGCACCGACCTCGCGGCGCTCACTGCCGAGCTGGCGAGCAACTTCCGGGCGGCCTGCGAGAAGGCTGGCCTGGAGCTGCGCGTGCGCTGCGAGGATCCGGTGGAGGGCTACGTCGATCGCGACATGTGGGAAAAGATCGTCCTCAACCTGCTCTCGAACGCGTTCAAGTACACGCTGCAGGGCTCGATCGAGGTGGGAATTCGCACCGCCGGGGACGTGCTCGAGCTCGCGGTGCGCGATACCGGCATCGGCATCCCGCAGGAATCGCTCGAGCGGGTGTTCGAGCGCTTCCACCGCGTGGAGGGCGCGCGCGGCCGCAGTCAGGAGGGCACCGGAATCGGTCTCGCACTGGTGCAGGAGCTGGTTCGCCTGCACGGCGGATCGATCGCGGCAGAGAGCGCATCGGGAGGCGGAAGCAGCTTCACGGTGCGCATCCCGGCCGGCATGGCCCATCTACCCGCCGAGCGCGTGGGCAGCGTGCGCGAGATGCCCGGCTCGGCGCTCACTGCGGACGCGTACGTCGCCGAGGCCCTGGGCTGGCTGCCCGACGAGAACGCCGGCGCGGCGCCGCACACCGGAGCTGGCGCGGCGCGCGTCCTGGTCGCCGACGATAACGCCGACCTGCGCGATTACGTGCGCCGGCTGCTCGCCGAGCACTACGAGGTCGAAACCGTTGCCGACGGGGCTCAGGCGCTCGCCGCCGCGCGGGCGCGCCGCCCCGACGTGGTCCTCTCCGACGTCATGATGCCGCAGCTCGACGGCTTTGGTCTGATCGCGGAGCTTCGCGCCGATCCGGGCTTGCACGACATCCCGGTGATCTTGCTCTCCGCGCGGGCGGGCGAAGAAGCCCGGATCGAGGGGTTGAACCGGGGCGCAGACGATTACCTCGTCAAGCCCTTCAGCGCGCGCGAGCTGCTGGTGCGCGTCGGCGCGCTCCTGCAGAGCCAGGAGCTGCGCCGGCGCTCGCTCGAGGCGCTGCGCGAGTCGGAGCTGCGCTTCCGCCAGCTCTTCGAGTCGATGGACGAAGGCTATTGCGTGATCGAGGTGCTCTTCGACGCGGACGATCACCCGGTGGACTACCGTTTCCTCGAGACCAACCCTGCCTTCGAGAGGCAGACGGGCCTCGCCGACGCCAAGGGGCGGCGCATGCGCGAGCTGCGGCCGCAGCACGAGCAGCACTGGTTCGACGTCTACGGCCGCATTGCGAAGAGCGGCGAGACGTTGCGCTTCGAGAATCAGGCCGCCGCGCTCGGCCGCTGGTATGACGTCTGCGCCTTCCGGGTGGGCGCTCCGGAGCTTCGCCGGGTCGGCGTGGTGTTCAACGACATCACCTCGCGCAAGCGCTCGGAGCAGGCGTTGCGCGAGATGGACCGGCGCAAGGACGAGTTCCTCGCGATGCTCTCGCATGAGCTGCGCAATCCGCTCGGGCCGCTGCGCAACGCGCTGGACGTGCTGCAGGTGGCCGGCGCCACCGGCGACACCGCGGTGCGCGCGCGGGCCATCATGGACCGGCAGCTGAGCCACCTCGTGCGCCTGGTGGACGACCTGCTCGAGATGGCGCGCATCAATCGCGGCGCGCTCGAGCTGCGGCGCGAGCGGGTCTCGATCGAGGCGGTGATGCGCAGCGCGGTGGAGACGGCGGAGCCGCTGCTGCGCGCCGGGCGCCACCGGCTGCAGCTCGCGCTGCCCGATGAGGCGCTTTGGGTCGACGGCGATCCGGTGCGCCTCGCGCAGCTCGTGGCGAACCTGCTCAACAATTCGGCGAAGTACACGCCGCAAGGCGGCTCGATCGAGCTGCGCGCATCGGCCGACGGGCAGGACGTCGTCGTCGCGGTGCGCGATGACGGCATGGGCATCGCTCCGGAGGCGCTGTCGCGCATCTTCGAGATGTTCACGCGCGATGCGCGCGGGCCCGGCGGTACCGATTCGGGCGGGCTGGGGATCGGGCTCGCGCTCTCGCGCCAGATCGCCGAGCTGCACGGCGGCACGCTGGATGCGCGCAGCGAGGGCGCAGGCCGGGGCAGCGAGTTCGTGCTGCGCCTGCCGCGCGCCGCCGCGCCCGCCGCGGCGGTGTCAGAGGCGCGCGAGGCATCCGCGCTTTTGCCGGGGATGCGGGTCCTCGTGGTGGACGACAACCGCGACGCCGCGGCCAGCCTCGCGATGGTGCTGCGCGGGCTCGGCGCCGAGACCGAGCTCGCGCATGACGGGGCGGGCGCCCTCGCGGCGCATGCGCGTTTCCGTCCGGACGCGGTGTTCCTCGATATCGGCATGCCGGGCATGGACGGCTACGAGGTGGCGCGCGCGCTGCGCGCGAGCGCCGAGGCGCGGTCCTGTGCCCTGGTCGCGCTGACGGGGTGGGGCCAGGAGGCCGATCGCCGGCGGGCGCGCGAGGCCGGGTTCGACCATCACCTCGTCAAGCCCGCGCGCATGGATACGCTGCGCGAGCTGCTCGCGGCGATCGGGGCCGCTCAATCCACCTTGGCGCCGGTCTCCCGCACCACCTTGGCCCACTTCGAAACCTCGGCGCGCACGTAGTCCGCGGTCTCGCGCAACGGCGCGGCAGTCGGCTGGAAGGCGAGCGCATCCAGGCGCTGCCTGATGTCGGGGCTCTGCACCGCCTTCAGCACGGCGTCGTTCAGCTTCTGCACCACCTCGGCCGGCGTGCCCGCGGGCACGAACAGGCCGACCCAGGTGTAGTCCTCCATGCCCGGATAGCCGAGCTCGTCCAGCGTCGGCACGTCGGGGAGCTGCGGCAGGCGCTGCTTGGCCGACACCGCGAGCGCGCGGAACTTGCCCGACTTGATGTTCGACATCGGTCCCGAGCCCGCCATGCAGCCGATCGGCGGCTCGCTGCTCAGCATGCCGGCGACCGCCGGCCCCGCGCCCTTGAACGGAATGTGCGTGATGTCCGCCTTCCAGTGCGCGTGGAACAGGTTCTCGCCGGTGAGGTGCGGCGTCGTTCCGGCGCCGGGCGAGGCGAACGCGAGCTTGCGCGAGAGCACCTGCTGCTTCAGCTCCTCCAGCGTGTTCGCGGGAAACGACGCGTTGACGAGGATGATGTTCGCCTGCTGCGCGACGATGGCGACCGGCGCCAGGTCCTTGAGCGGGTCGTAGCCCGCGTTGCGAAAGAGCGTCGGGTTGACCGCATAGGCCGACGAATGCGCGAGCAGCGTGTAGCCGTCGGGCGCGGACTTCGCGACGTCGGTGGTCGCGACGTTGCCGCTCGCGCCGACCTTGTTCTCCACCACCACCGGCTGGCCGAGCGCCTCGCCGATCTTCGGCCCGAAGAGGCGCGCGATGATGTCAACCGGACCGCCGGGCGGGAATGCGACCTCCATGCGCAGCGGTTTCGTCGGATAGCCCTGGGCGAGCGCCGACGGCGCCGCGAGCAGCAGTGCGACAAGCAGGGTCTTCTTCACGGCTCCTCCTCCTATTTGATCGCCAGCGGATTCGTGGGCGAGCCGACCGCGCCCGTGATCGGCAGCGCCGGCGCGACGAACAGGAACTCGTAGACGCCGTCCGCGGCGCAGTCCTCGGCGAGGTCCTTCACGTAGAAGATCTCGCCCATCGTCATCCCCATGATCGGGATCGTGATCCAGTGCCAGGGCTGGTTGATGCCGGGCTCCGACTCGTTCGGCCGCACCTCGCAGCCCCAGGTGTCGGAGGCGAGCGCGGCGAGCTGCGTGCGCTGGATCCACTCCAGCGTCTCGAAGGCAAACCCCGGGGCGTCGCCGCCCGGATAGCCGTCCCAGCTCCCGGCCTTCAGCTTCTCCTCCATCTGCCCGGTGCGCACGACGACGAAGTCGCCGCGCTTCAGCTCGACCTTCTGCTTCTTCGCGGTCAGGTCCAGGTCCGCGCAGGTGATGCCGTAACCGTCCTCGAGGAACGGCTTGCCGAGGGCGCGCGGCACGTCGAGGAACACGCCGCGCCCGACCATGCGGTTCTTGGTCTTCTCGATGCCGCATTTCTGCGCGCCGGCGGAGGTGACCTCGCGGCAGTCGTAGCCGTTCCACATCGAGTTCTCGTAGAACACGTGCCCCAGGCCGTCCCATTGCGTGCCGCATTGCAGCGGCATGACCACCATGTCGTCGGCGGCGCGGATGCCGCGCTTGTCGAGGACGCCCGAGTACGCGTCGGTGCCGGTGCGCAGCATCGTGTGCACCGGGTTGATGCGCCCCATCGCCGGGTACTTGCTCTTCGCGCCCTGCGGCCCGTTGTTGTCGAAATTCAGCGCCAACGAAAGCACCTTGCCCTTCTTCACCAGGCGCGCGGCGGCGACGATGTCCTCGGCCTGCGTGTGGTTGAGGGTGCCGATCTCGTCGGCGGCGCCCCATTTGCCCCAGTTCTTGTACTTCTCGGCAGCGTCGCGCAGGTCCTGGCGGGTAAGCTTACGGGCGGTCATGGCGCTCGATAAAAAGAAGGCGAAGCGCGTAGCGTATCAGGCGGCCGCGGCCGCGGCGCTCGCGGCGGCGCTCTGGTTCATCGCCTCGAACACGGCGGCGAACCTGCACGCGCGCCACATCTCGAGCGGCTTCGGCTTCCTCGGCCGCGAGGCGGGCTTCGAGATCGGCGAGCACTTTCTCGTCGCCTACGATTCCGCCGGCAGCTACCTGCGCGCGCTCGCTGTCGGGCTCGCCAACACGTTCAAGGTCGCGCTGCTCGGAGTCGTGCTTGCCACGGCGCTCGGCACGCTCGTGGGGCTCGGCCGCCTCTCGAGGGGCCCGGAATTGAGGGCCGCGTGCGCCGCCTACGTCGAGTTCGTGCGCAACGTGCCGCTGCTGGTGCAGCTGCTCTTCTGGTACACGCTCTTCACGCAGCTGCCGCCGCCCGACCGGGCGCTCGAGCCGCTGCACGGGTTTTTCCTCACGAACCGCGGCATCTACTTCCCGCTGCCGGGGAGCGCGCCGGCGCTGGGGCGCTTCAATTTCTCCGGCGGCGGCTCGGTGAGCCCGGAGTTCGCCGCGCTGCTCGTCGGCCTCGTCCTCTATACGGCGGCATTCGTGGCCGAGATCGTGCGCGCCGCAATCCTTTCCGTGCCGCGCGGCCAGGCGGAGGCGGGCGCCGCGCTCGGCCTGCGCGACCCGCAGGTTTTCCGCAGCGTCGTTCTGCCCCAGGCGCTGCGCGCCATGCTGCCGCCGCTCACCAGCCAGTACCTGAACCTGGTGAAGAACAGCTCGCTCGCGGTCGCGATCGGCTATCCCGACCTGGTGTCGATCGCCAACACCACCATCAACCAGACCGGCCAGGCGATCGAGGGCGTGGCGATCATCATGGCTGTGTACCTGACGATCAGCCTCTCGATCGCGCTCCTGATGAACGCGTACAACGCGCGGGTGATGCGGCGATGAGGCGCGCGGCTTTCTGGCTGGTCGTCCTGCTGCTTTCATGGAGATTCTTCGACTGGGCGCTCGTCGAGGCGGTCTGGCGCCCCGATCCCGCCGCCTGCCGCGCCGCGCGCGGCGCGTGCTGGGGCTTCATCGCGGACAAGTACCGCTTTCTCCTCTTCGGGACCTACCCGTTCGAGGAGCAGTGGCGCGCGGCGCTCGCTTCGGCCTTGCTGGTTATTCTCTGGGCGGTCAGCGCCGCGGTGCGATTTTCGCGCGCCTGGCTCCTCCCGGCCTGGCTCGCGGGGCTCGTGCTGATCGGCGTGCTGATGTGGGGCGGCGCGCTCGGCCTGCCTTACGTCGACCACGAACGCTGGGGCGGCCTCGCGCTCACGCTGCTCCTCACGACCTTCGGGCTCGCGTTCGCCTTCCCGCTGTCGATCGCGCTCGCGCTCGGCCGGCGCTCGGGCCTGCCGCTGGTGCGCGCGCTCTGCATCGGCTACATCGAGCTCATCCGCGGCGTGCCGCTGATCTCGCTTCTCTTCATGGCCTCGGTGATGCTGCCGCTCTTCCTGCCCGGCGGCATGAGCGTGGACAAGCTGCTGCGCGCGCAGCTCGCGCTCGTCCTCTTCGCCGCCGCCTACCTTGCCGAGGTGGTGCGCGGCGGCCTGCAGGCGGTCCCGGAATCGCAGTACGAGATGGCCGATGCGCTCGGCCTTACCGCGTTGCAGAAAAACCGCTTCGTCGTGCTGCCGCAGGCGCTGCGCATCGCCGTGCCGCCGCTGGTCGGCACGTTCATCGGCTTCTTCAAGGACACTTCGCTCGTCACGATCATCGGCCTGTTCGACCTGCTGCAGGCGCTCAAGGTGTCGCTGCAGGAGCCGGCATGGGTGGGCTACGGCGCCGAAGGCTACCTCTTCGTCGCGCTGGTGTATTTCGCCTTCTGCTTCGCGATGTCGCGCTATGCGGCGACGCTGGAGAACAATCCTGCAGGCCCGCTTTTCACGCCCGCCTTGAGGCCGCGTTCCAGTTCTTCTCGAGGTTGGCGATGAGCGCCGGGCTCAGGTGGCACTCGGCCTGCTCGCGCGCATAGACCGACATGTAGCGCCGGAAGTCGTCGAGCGGCTCCTGCGCGATGCGGAACGCGCGCCGGTTGCCCGCCGCGCTCACCACGCCGGAGCCCGTCAGGCGCTCCACGATGTTGCGCACGGCGTGGTCCATCCCGGCGGCCGGGACGATCTCGTCGCAGATCATGCGGCCCTCGGGGCTCGCGCAGTCGATGCGCAGCTCCGCCATGACCGCCCGGCGCGAGATGCGGTCGCCGACGAAGCGCGGCATGCGCAGGTTCGCCGCGCCCGGGATGATTCCCTCCTTGCGCGCGGGCAGCGTGAGGTACGCGTCCGCCGCGGCGATCGTGTAGTCCATCGCGAGCAGGATCTGGCAGTGGCCGCCGATCGCGAAGCCCTCCACCGCCGCGATCCACAGCTTCTCGATCGAGTCGACTTCGGGCGGCCGCTCCTTCAGCGCGAGCCCGCGGTAGAACTTGTTCACCACGCCGAGGTCGCGCACCAGGTACCAGAGGTACGGGATCTTTCCCTGGTAGAGGTGCGTGAGGTTGATGCCGGCGCCGAAGAGGCGCCGGCCCGCCCACTTCGGATGCTCGACGGTGCCGCCGCGCAGCACGCAGATCTCGCTCCTGCGGTCGAGGAGCGCGAGGTCCACAGCGGTCTCGAAGCCGGCGAGCGTCGAGTCGTCCTCGGCGTTGAGGTGCCGGGGATTGGTCATGGTGACGACCGCGGCCTTGCCCTCGCGCTCGAGCTGCGCGCCGGGCAGGCGCAGGGCGCCCGATTTCTCGAATTCCGGCAGGCGGGCGAGCGCCTCCTCGCGCGGCAGCAGCATGGCGTGGCAGAGGTGCGCGCCCGCGGCGGGGTCGGCGAGCACCTCGGCAAGGAAGTGCCCGAGCTGCCGCTCCAGGCCGGTCTTGTCGCGCTGCGCGCGCGCGCTTTCCGCGGCCATCGCCTCCTCCGAAGGCAGCGCGCCCGGGAAGCGGGCCGCGGCTTGCCTGCAGAGCTCGTCCACCCTGACGAACCGCGTCCGCCCGGCGGTGACGGCCTCGTACATTTCAACGGCTGTTACCATGCGGCTTTCCGATTGTAAGGTGGTTTGCAAGGGCAGAATGAACTTCTACCTCGTCGACGACGATCCCGACATCCTGACCGTGCTCACGCGCGTGCTGCAGGAAGCGGGGCATGGGGTCGAGTCCTCGACGTCGAGCCGCCAGGCGCTGAAGCAGATCCCGGTGTCGCGCCCCGACTGTGTCATCACCGACATCATGATGCCGGAGATGGACGGCTTCGAGCTCACGCGCGAGCTGCGCCACCGGCCCGACCTGCGCGACATGAAGATCGTCGTGCTCTCCGCCAAGACCTACGACTTCGACCGGCGCCGCGCGCGCGAGCTCGGCGCCGACGGCTTCATCTCCAAGCCCTTCCAGCGCGCCACGCTGCTCCAGTCGATCCTCGAGATCGTGTCGAGCCGCGTCGGGGTGACCTACTGGGGCGTGCACGGCACGCTGCCCGCGCCGGGGGCCGCGTACACGCGCTACGGCGGCAACACGCCCTGCGTGAGCGTCGAGATCGGCGGCGAGCCGCTCTACATCTTCGACTGCGGCTCGGGCATCAAGCGGCTCTCCGACCGCATCATGGCCGCGGGCGCGCAGCGCTTCTCGGCGCGCATCTTCATCTCGCACACGCACTGGGACCACATCAACACGGTGCCGTTCTTCGCGCCGCTCTACGTGCGCGGCAACCAGATCGAGCTGTTCGGCCCCTACCAGGGCGACCTCACCATCGAGCGCGCCGTGAGCGCGCAGATGGAAAGCGTGTACTTCCCGGTCACCGTGCGCGAGTTCGGCGCGCGCCTGGTGTTCCGCGACCTGCGCGAGGAGACGCTCGAGTTCGGGCCGGTGCGCATCGAGACCATGCTCCTCAGCCATCCGGGCTACTGCCTCGGCTACAAGCTCTCCGCGCGCGGGCGAACCGTGTGCTACATCACCGACAACGAGCTCTACCTGCCCGGCGACCCGCGCCACAACCCGCGCTACTTCGAGCAGCTGGTGAGCTTCGTGAAGAACGCGGATGTGCTCATTACGGACACGACCTACCGCGACGCCGAGTACCCGGCGAAGGTGGACTGGGGCCACTCCTGCGTGAGCCAGGTGGCCGAGCTCGCCGCGCGCGCGCAGGTGAAGCGCCTGCACCTCTTCCACCACGACCCGGACCAGACCGACGAGCTGATCGACCTCAAGCTGAAGGAGACGCGCGAGGCGCTCGAGCGCCTGGGCTCCAAGGTGCAATGCGACGCGCCGGCCGAAGAATCCACGCTTGCCCTGTAGCACTGCGATTCAGGGACAGACCACGTTTTTCCTCATCGTAGTGTCCGCTTCCGACCCATAGCGGACGTTCGCTGCTGTGGCTGAAGCTCTTGCCCGCCTCATCCACCAAGACAAGGCGCGTTTCGCGAAGTTGGTTCGCGACTTCCAGCTGGCGTCCGATCGTTGAGCGCGATGGAGTCGCGGCCTCGGAATAAAGTCCGGCGATACGTGTTTGCCACCCGAACTACCTGGATTTCCGATGCAAGAAGAGGAACAAAAACCGGAAAGCGTCGATCCGCGTGAGAAACGTGAGGTCGCGGACATTCTGTCTGAGTTGACCATAGATCACGCCGCACGGTCCGCCTTCGCTCGTGGGGCGAATACCCTCATTGTTGCGGAGATGGTTGAAGATCCAGATATATCGCAGCGTCTTCGTCGTGCATTCCTGGATGCCTTCGCTCGAACCTTCGAGCAGAACAAAAATTCCGGGCCCGAGTAATCCTCCCGATCTACAAAATGCATCCGCAAGTCGACAAGCGGATTCAGACGTCTGGCCAACGAAACGCTATGGCGCTGTCCCTCTTGGGCAAAAGCGGCCGCCCGGCTAGGTGATGGCGCGCGTCGCCAGGGTTGCCTGCTCGATGAACCGCTGCACCACTGGACTTAGCGTCCGATTCTTCAGGGTCACGACTACAACCGGCCATGGCTTGAGAGGAATATCGACACGGAGCTCCTTCAGGCCGAGCCGAGGGTCGCCAAAGCGAAGCACGGAATTGGGGAATGTCGTCACGTAATTTCCGTCGGCGAGCAATCGTGTCCGTAGCTGTACCGAGTACGTCACCACAGCGATCTTCGGCATCGGCAGCGATCTCGCGGCAAGCGCCTCGGCGAGGATTGCTGTGTTCCAGGCGTAGTCAGGCGTAAGGATCCAGGGCGCGTCAATCAATTCGGCAAGATCGATGCGGCCGCGCTGTGCCCAGCGGCTCTTTGCGCAGGCGGCGATTACCAGGTGGTCGTCGAAGAGCGTCTGAACCTGCAGGTTCTCCAGCGAGATCTTGGAATCGCGGGGCATGCGGACGATCGCTACGTCTACGCGTCGTTCGTGCAGCTGGGGCAGCTCGAGCGTTGGAGTGGTGACATGCTCGACGTGGACGATCGTTCTCGGGTAGAGCTTGCCGAAGCGCTCGAGGATGGGCGGCAGGACGCTGGCAGCAATGGATTCCGGGCAGCCCACCCGCACCTCGCCCGCCGTAGGGTCGGCGAGCCCTTCGATCTCCCTCAGTCCCTGCTTGAACTCATCGAACGCCGACCTGCTGCGGCGCAGAAGCGCCTCGCCGTAGGAGGTGAGCTCGACGCCCTGCGGCTTACGGTCGAAGAGCCGCACTCGCAGCGCGTGCTCGAGCGAGGCGACTATTTCCGAAACGGCCGGCTGGGAGACGCCGAGATTCGATGCCGCCTTCGCCATGCTTCGCGCTTCCACGACCGCCATGAAGACGCGCAGGTCGCGCAAACGCAAGCGCCTCCCAATAAGGCCGTCCAGGTCTTTGAAAAGTGCCATAAGCCCCGGCCTATATACACATCGCGCAATTGGAAATTCCTTTTGTCCCCGGAAGCCCGCAATCTGCGCTGCGTTTACAACCCGAGGAGGTGAACATGATTAAGTTGTTGCTCGGTTTCCTTACGGCGGCGGGCATCGCCTGCTCAGCGAGTGCTGAGACGCCGTATCCGACAAAACCCATCCGGCTTGTCGTGACGCTCGCGCCGGGCTCCCAGCCGGACATCGTCGCGCGCGTCCTTGCCGAACGCATGCAAGCGTCGTTAGGACAACCGGTCATCGTCGAGAACCGGCCGGGTGCGGATGGGACGATCGGTACCGAACTTGTCGCAAGGTCCGCTGCTGACGGCTATACCCTTCTCTATGCGCTGGGAGGGTCGCTGACCGTGGCTCCAGCGCTCTACGGCAGCCGGGTGCGATACGAGAGTGAAAAGGATTTCGCCCCCATTACGCAGACGGTGCGCACGACGGTTTTCCTCACGGCCAACGCCGCTTTCCCGGCAAGCGACCTCAAGAGCCTCGCGTCCTATACCTCCACGCATCCGCGAACGACCACTCTGGGCCACACCGCCGGAACGCCGTATCTCATGGCACTTCTTCTCCGCCAGGCGGTGAGCGACGCGGCAGAACTGGTTGCCTACAAGGGCAACTCGGAGGTGGCCACCGACTTGCTCGCTGGCCGGATCCAGGCGGGCTTGAGCTCGCTTCCGGGGGTCCAGCCCTACATCAAGGGCGGGAAGCTCAAGGCACTGGCGGTTCTCAGCCCTTCTCGATCCGACCTCATGCCCGAAGTCCCGAGCTCCGCGGAAGAAGGTTTCTCAGACTTCAACGCCGACACCTGGAACGCGGTGCTCGCGCCGGCTGGCACGCCAGCAACCGTCATCGAGCGATTGCACCGCGAGATCGTGCGGATTCTCGCCGCGCCTGAAATCCGGGAACGGCTGACCAACGCCGGCGTAGAGATCAAGACCAGCAACCCCACGCTTCTTGCCCAACTCATTCGCGATGACAAGGCTCGCTGGACAAAGGTCATCGCCGACTTCCATGTGACGACCGAGAAATAGCAAACCGAAACGCGTGGTGCCCCGGCAGTCGTAGCGCTGGGGCATTTCTCTTCACTTCACTTCCTCAGTGTGCGGAATATTATGAGCTCAGCTTCGTTTACTCCAGAAACATCATGCCGACAAGGGAGAACATGAAGCTTTCTCGAAGAAACCTTTTGCGTCTGGCGGCGGGCGCTACCGCACTTCCTTCGGTTTCACGCTTCGCTTGGGCGCAATCACCTTCGATGGATCCGAACGCCACGGTCAGGGTCGCGACGGGCCTTTTAGCGATGTGGCAAAGCACCGCCTGGCTCGGAGCCGAGGCCGGCGTCTTCAAAAGGTACGGGATCGACATGACCCTACCGGCCATCGCGGTCGGCGGCCCGCAGGCGGCAGCAGGGGTCATCAGCGGTGACTGGCAGTTCGCTCACACCGGATCCGTGCCCGTCGCCGAGGAAGTCCTCAAGGGCCGGGACATCGTCATTCTGGCGATGCCAACCACGGATTTTCCCAAGTCCTTCGTCATGACCCGAAAGGAAATCACCGATCTGGCGCAGCTTGCCGGAAAGAAAGTCGGCGTGCTCACGGAGACGGGCCAGACCAGCGTGGCGACTCGGCTCACGATCAAAAAAGCGGGCGCGACGGCGACCTATCTGCCCCTGATCAAATTCGATCGAATCTATGCTGCGCTGGCATCCGGTGAGATCGACGCTGGGGCACTGCCGATCGATCTGCGCTTTAGCGGCCAAAGTCGCTACGGCTGGAACGCCTTCCCGATGAGTTCCTTCGACGCGCCCTCCATATTCGCGACCACCCGCGAGTTAGTCGCCTCCAACCGCGAACTCGTGATGAATGTCATGCGGGGGTTCGTGGAAACCATTCACTTGTTCAAGACGCGTCCGGACGTCGTAGTGCCTTTGCTGCAGCGCTACCTGAAGATCGAGGATCGGAAAACGGTGGAAGAACTGCACACATTCCACGTGCCGGAATTCAAGAAGGTACCGCGCCCATCATTTCCGGGAATGCAGGCATTGCGGGATTTTCTTGTGGCGAAATACGCCGCCGCGCAGTCCTTGAAGGAATCCGATATTGCGGATTCATCGTTCATCGATGAGATCGAGCAAAGCGGATTCATCGACCGGCTTTACACAGCGGACCAGGAATAGGGCTCCGATACCGACGAACGACCGGTTTTGGCCGAGAGCGGACGCGCGCGTGCGCCGAAAAACGTGGTGCGTCCCCGATTACCGACGACGCGCCGGCCGAGGAATCTACGCTCGCGCTCTAGACGCGGGGTCCTGCCGGTAGAAGCTCTTGAGCTGGTCGTAGACGTCCGGGTAGCGGCGCCGCGTCTCGCGCGGGTCCTCGAAGAACGCCTCGCTCACCACGGCGAAGAACTCCGAGACGTGCTCCGCGGCGTAGGGATCGAGCCAGGTGTCGCGCCCCCGGTCCACCGCTTCGCAGAAGCCTTCGTACGCCTCCTGGAACGCGGCGCGCCAGGCGGCGGGATCCATGCCGCGGTGGAGCGGCGGCACGCCGTCCACGACGCCGTCCAGCATGTCGAGCTTGTGCGCGAACTCGTGGAGCACCACGTTCATCGCGGGATCGTGCGCGGCGGCATCCCACGACAGCACCACGGGGCC
>Ga0070741_10014014_pt1 | contig 13981 bp, 12 predicted proteins | sample Coa_R1_4_FD_66440 | JGI IMG/M metagenome (GOLD analysis project Ga0070741, IMG submission 66440) | Surface soil microbial communities from Centralia Pennsylvania, which are recovering from an underground coalmine fire - Coalmine... | ecosystem: Environmental > Terrestrial > Soil > Unclassified ... | reverse complement strand
GCGGCGACTTCCTCGCGCACCACCGACGGCAGCCGAAAGATTTCACCCAGCACGCCAGTCTTGATGCGCGCATGATGCCCGACAAGAATGTTCTGTGCGACGCTGGCGTTGTCGAACAATTCGATGTTCTGGAACGTGCGCCCGATGCCGAGCCGCGCCACGAGGTGCGCCGGCATCCGCGTGATGTCGCGGCCGTCGAACATGATGCGTCCGCCCGACGGCTGCAGGATGCCGCTGATCAGGTTGAAGATCGTGGTCTTGCCGGCGCCATTCGGCCCGATGATGGTGAAAATCGAGCCGCGCTCGACCGAAAAGCTGATGCCGTCGACGGCGCGAATGCCGCCGAACGCGATACGAAGGTCCTGGGCTTCGAACAGCGCCATGGCGCGCCCCTAATGCCTGACAAGATCGGCAACGCCGATCTTGTCGCGCTTGAATGCGCTCGGACGATAGAATGGAAACAGATCGAACCAAGCCTTGGTCCGCGTCCAGTAACCGTTCAGGCCGCTCGGCTCGAACATCACGAACAGGATCACCAGCACGCCGAACGCAGCCGCGTCAAGGATCGGCTGCTCGGCGATCACGTGGGGCAGGAACGGCTTGGCCAGGATGATCAGCTGCGGCAACACCACGACAAAGATCGCGCCGAACACCGCGCCGTGGATCGAGCCAAGGCCGCCGATGATCACCATGATCAAGAACTCGATCGACAGCGTGATGTCGAACTGCTCCGGGCTGATATAACCGAGTTTGTGGGCGTAGACCGCGCCAGCGAGCCCGGTCGCGGTTGCCGACAGCGCAAACGCCATGGTCTTGAAGATCGCGACGTTGATCCCCATGCTCGCCGCAGCGATTTCCGAATCGCGGATCGCGGCGAACGCGCGGCCGGTGCGTGACCGCACGATATTGACGAGCGCCAGCAAGACGAGCGCGAACACCACGAGCGCAATGTAATAGATGTGCGTGCCGCTATCGAGCTTGACGCCGAGCACGGTCGCATCCGGCACCATGATGCCGCGATTGCCGCGCGTCACGCTGCTCCAGCGCACGATCACTTCATCGACGATGAAGGCGAAGGCGAGCGTCGCCATCGCGAGATAGATGCCGCGCATCCGCAACGCCGGCAGTCCGATGGCGATACCGATGATGCCGGTCAGCGCGCCGGCGGTGACCAGCGCGGCAACGAAGGGAACGCCGTGCACTTCGAGCACCGCGGCAGCGTAGGCGCCGACCGCGAAAAAAGCCGCGTGGCCGAGCGAAATCAATCCGGTGTAGCCGACCAGCAGCATCAGGCCGAGCGCGACCGTGCCATTGATGAAGACGAACGTCGCTTGCGTCAGCAGATAACCCCCTGCGCCAAGCGGCAACAGTAGCAGCAACGCCGCGAGCGCCGCATAGGACAGCAAGGCGCCGCGATGCGGAAACAGCCGCTGGTAGTCGCGATAGCTGGTGTTCATCGCAAAGCGCACGGTCACACCTTGCGTCTGGCGGCGACGCCGAACAGGCCCTGCGGCCGGATCATCAAGACCAACAGCAGCAGGACGTACGCAGCGACATTGTTGAAACCCTCGGGCAGGTAGAGTACCGCGAGCGACTCGACGATGCCGATGATAATGCCGCCGACGATGGCGCCGGGAATGCTGCCGAAGCCGCCGAGCACCGCGGCCGGAAACGCCTTCAGCCCGAGGAAGCCCATGTTGACGTGCACGAATGCGACCGGCGCGAGCATGATGCCGGCGATCGCCGCGATGCCGGCGCCGAGCGCCCAGGTCAGCGTGTGCACCGATTTCACGGGAATGCCCATGTAGTACGCCGCGAGCGCATTCTCCGAGCTCGCCTGCATTGCAATGCCGATGCGGCTGAAGCGGAAGAACAGGAACAGCGCTGCCACCAGCGCGACCGTGGTCACGATGATCGCGACGTGCTCCTGGCTCAACACCACGCCGCCGAGGTGCACCACCTTGCGCGAGAACGGCGAATCGAACCGCACCGTCTCCGGGCCCCAGATCACGCTGGCGCCGACCCGCAGCAGGATCGACAGGCCAAGCGTCACCATGATCACGGCAAAGATCCCCTGCCCGGCCAGCGGCCGCAACAACACGATGTTCAGCAGTGCGCCGAAGCCGGCCATCACCGCGATCGCCAGCAGCGCGCCGAGCCAGTACGGCAGATGCATGGTGTCGACGAAGGTCAGCCCGAGAAACGCGCCGACCATCATCAGATCACCTTGCGCGAAATTGACGACCTCGGTTGCCTTGAAGATCAGGATGAAGCCGAGCGCCACCAGCGCGTAGATGCAGCCGGTGGCCGTTCCGCTGGCCACTTGCTGCAGCAGTTCGTTGGCGGCGCCCATATCAACGACGTCGATCAGAGCGCCGCCGGCAGGTCGCCGACCTCGATCCAGCGGCCGCCCTTCACCTGGAACAGCTTTGCGCCCGTGACGCCGGCATGGCTCTTGTCGGAGAAGGTGAAGGTCGCGCCGAAGATCGACTTGTAGTTCTTCACGCTTTCCATGCCCTTGACCAGGCTGTCGACCGTGAGATCAGGCCCGGCATTCTTGATGCCTTCCGCGGCGAGATAAATGAACATGTAGGCATAGGCCGCATAGAGCGAGGCCGGCTGGTTGTATTTCGCCTGGTAACGCTTCATCCAGTCGACCTCATCGGGCGGCGAATGCTCGAGGTCCGGCGGCGCGATGAAGCCGACGGCATACGCGCCTTCGACGGCATCCTTGCCGAGCTTGATGGTGTTGTCCTCGAACCCAGGCGGCGCGATCAACACCGTCGGCGCCCACGAACGGCGCTGCGCTTCCTGCATGATCGCGGCGGCGGCCGGCGGCACGGCGGCAAGCATGAGCAGATCACAGTCCCCGCGCTGCACCCGTGCCACCTGCGCGGAGAAGTCGGTGGCGCCGCGCTTGTAGCCGGCCTCCTCGACGATGGTGAGATTGACCTTGCCGAGCACTTTCTCCATCGCGCCCTTCACCTCGGCGCCGAACTCGTCGTCCTGATAGATCAGGCAGACCTTCTTCTTGCCTTGCTTGTCGAGAAAGTTCTTCACGCCTGAGGCGGACATTGCGCCGTACGACGGGTAACACTGGAAGCTCAGCCGCTCCATCGGCTCGGCGAACATCACGCTGGCGGTCGACGGGCAGACCTGCGGCGTGCCTGACTTCAATACCATCGGATAGGCCGCGGCGGCGGGACCGGTGCCGTAGGTCAGCATGATCGCGAACACCTTGTCCTGTTCGATCAGCTTCTGCGTCACCAGCACGGTCTTCTTGGCGTCGTACTGCTGATCTTCATAGAGAATCTTCAGCTTGCGGCCATTGATGCCGCCCTTGGCATTGATCTCCTCCTCCGCCATCTGGGCGCCCTTCTGGCCCTGGCGGCCGACTTCGGCGAGCGGGCCGGACAGGTCGATCGGCACGCCGATCAGGATTTCGTCCTTGGTGACGCCTCTTGTGTCATCGGCGCGCGGAGCCGCGCAGCTCAGCGCAAGGATCGACGCGCAAAGCGCGGCCGTCGCGAAATGACGATTCATGTGTCCTCCCCCGCGGCGTCTTTTTGCGCCGCCTTTGATTACACGATTGCGCACGGAAAAATTCCTCGCAGCGCACCGGCGAATGGCCCTAGGCTAGCGAGTTCTATTATGCAAGTCTACGATCTTGGTGAGCAAGGCCGGGAGCCGATCCGTTTTGAGCGCCGTCAATCCGCCGTGGTTCGATCCGCGCATGCCGAGCCGCGAGGCTTGCGTGCTTCGGCACGCGCTGGATCGCGCGGCCAAGCTGTTTCCGCAACGCAATCTCGCGCTGTTCGAGAACGGCACGCGCTGGAGCTATGGCGAAGCGCAGCAAATGGCGCGCAGCACCGCGGCGGGCTTACGCGATCTCGGCGTCAGGCGCGGCGACATGGTACAAGTCTGGCTGCCCAACGGCCCAGAGGCGATGCAGGCGTGGTTCGGCATCAACTATCTCGGCGCGGTGTTCGCGCCGGTGAACACCGCCTATCGCGGCCGGCTGCTCGAGCACGTGCTGCAAAACACCGGCGCACAACTACTGATCGCCCATGCCGCGCTGATCGACCGGCTTGGTGACATCGACACCGGTAAGCTCACCACGGTCATCGTTGTCAGCGGCGAGGCCGCCACACCAAAACACCTGACGCAGCTGCCGTTCGCCGCGATCAAGGGTAACGGCGGCTCGTTTGACGACCCCGCGCCGATCGAACCATGGGACATTTACGGCGTGATCTACACCTCGGGCACCACGGGTCCCTCGAAGGGCGTGTTGCAAACCTATCTGCAGATCTGGACCACCGGTCGCAGCACCTATGGCTACATGTGCGCCGACGACCGCATGGTGATCAACCTGCCACTGTTTCACGTCGGCGGCACCTCGTCGGTCGCCGGCGTACTCGCCGCCGAAGGCGCGTTCGCGATGTTCGAGCGCTTCGACACCGCGCGGTTCTGGCAGGAGCTGCGCGAAACTAGGTCGACCCTGACCTGCGGCCTGATCGGCTCGATGGCGGATTTCTTGTTGAAGGCGGAGCCGCGCGCCGACGACGCCGACAATCCCCTGCGCATGCTGACCATGGTGCCGATCAACGACAACACCGTGGCGCTGGCGCGCCGCTTCGGCTTCGACTGGCTGTCTGGCTTTAACATGACCGAGGTTTCGGTGCCGCTGGTGACGCCGGTCAACAGCGAGATCGCCTATTGCTGCGGCCGCCCTCGCACCGGCTGCGAAGTGCGCGTCGTTGATGCCAATGACATCGAGGTGCCCGCCGGCGTGGTCGGTGAGCTGATCGTCCGCACCGATCTGCCGTGGGCGCTGACCCCCGGCTATCTCAACATGCCGGAAGCCACCGCGCGGGCCTGGCGCAATGGCTGGTTTCACACCGGCGATGCCTTCCGCCGCGATGCCGACGGCAATTTCTTCTTTGTCGATCGCCTGAAGGACACGATCCGCCGTCGTGGCGAGAACGTATCTTCGATCGAAGTCGAAGCCGAAGTCACGGCCTTCCCGGGTGTGCTCGAGGCCGCCGCGGTCGGCGTGCCGAGTCCCCACGGCGAAGAAGAGATTTTGATCTGCATTGCTCGCAAGCCGGGCGCCAGAGTCGATCCGGAAACTCTCGTCACCTTCCTGCGCGAACGCATGGCGCATTTCATGGTGCCACGCTTCGTGCGCTTCATCGATAGCTTACCGAAGACGCCGACCAACAAGGTGCAGAAAGCCGAGCTGCGCGCGGCCGGCATCACGCCCGAGACCTGGGATCGCGAGGCTGCCGGCATCATCCTGAAGCGTGAACGCTTCAACAGGACTTAAGGGAGGACTCGATGGCGGACCTCTGGTCGGTTTACGGCAGCCCCTTCATTGCTGGCGTGATCTTCGTGCTCGCGTTCTTCGTGATCGGCCTCTGGCTCGCCAGCATCGCGCTGAAGGATTCCTCGATCGTCGACATCTTCTGGGGTTTTGGCTGCGCCGCGATGGCCTGGATCTTCTTCCTGACCAGCACTGGCGCCGAACCACGCGCCGTGGTGATGCTGATTCTCGCGACGCTGTGGGGTGCCCGGCTCGGCGTCTACATCGGCGCGCGCAACTGGGGCGGCGAGGATCGCCGCTACGCGCGGCTCCGCCAGCACATCACCGACCAGGGCCGCAGCTATGTGCTCTACAGCCTGCGCGCGGTGTTTCTGTTCCAGGGCATCGCCATGGTGATTTGCACGCTGCCGCTGCTGGTTGCGATCGCAACCCCCGGCGACGGCCGGCTTGGCCTGCTCGGCGGCTTGGCCGCGGCAGTGATCGCGATCGGCCTCGTCATGGAGGCGCTCGCCGACTGGCAGATGGCCCATTTCCGCCGCACCCGCACGACGCAAGGCGTCGTGATGGACCGCGGACTGTGGCGCTACTCGCGCCACCCCAACTATTTTGGCGAGATGCTGGTGCAATGGGGCTTCTTCCTGATGGCGTGCGCGGCGACGCCGCTCGGAATCGTCACGATCATCGCGCCGGCGCTGCTCAGCTATCTCATCACCGGGCCGATGGGCGCCAACCTGCTGGAGCGGCGCCTGACCAAGAAGAATCCGGACTATGAGGACTATGTCAGGCGCACCAGCGCCTTCGTGCCGTGGCCGCCGAAGCCGACCACGGCATCGTCATTCCGGGGCATCGCGGGGCGATGAGCCCGGAATCCATACTCCCTGTCGTGGTTATGGATTCCGGGCCCGCACTTCGTGCGTCCCGCAATGGCGTCTAACCGAGAGTGCGTCGGCTTCGCGGCGGTAGCAATCGCCCCGCGTTCGCTCTATGAGACAGCAATGACAAAAAAGTTCGGCGTCCGCGAACATCTGCAGGCAGGCTCGGTCAACCGGGCGCTCGGCATCATTGGCGATCGCTGGACGCTGTTGGTGCTCGGACAGGCGTTTCTCGGTTATCGCCGCTTCGACGATTTTCTCAACGAAACCGGAATAGCGCGCTCGGTGCTGGCGAGCCGCCTGCGCCGCATGATCGCCGACGGGCTGATGCGCCGCGTCGATATCGGCAGCGGCAAGTTCGAGTATCGCCTGACCCGCAAGGCGCTCGATCTCTACGCCTTCGGCCTGATGGGCTGGCGCTGGGAAGAACGCTGGATGATGCATCGGCGCGGTCATCCGATCTATCTCGTGCACAAGAGCTGCGGTTGCGTCAGCATGCCTGAGTTCCGTTGCGGTTCGTGCAACGAACAGGTCAAGCCCTCGGAGGTGGCGTTCGAAACCACGTCGGCGGCAAGCGCCACGCGAAAGGGCTGGGTCTCCTCGCATCGCCGGTCGCGGATCGGCAACGGCCGTTCAAAACTGATCGGCGCCAGCATCGACGTGATCGGCGACCGCTGGACCTTCCTGGTGATTGCCGCGATCTTCCTTGGGCTCAATCGCTACGATCAGATCCAGGCCGAGATCAGGATTGCGACCAACATCCTTGCCCGGCGCCTGAAGCGTTTGACCGAGGAAGGTTTGCTCCGCCGCAGCGCCTATTTCGACCGCCGCCAACGCTACGAATACCATCTCACCGAGAAAGGGCTCGACCTGTTCCCGATGATGATCGCACTCGCGCGCTGGGGTGATCGCTGGCTGGCCGGTGACAAGCCGCCGCCGCATCTGCACTTTCACAAGCCGTGTGGCCACACGCTGAACCCGCGCTTCTGCTGCAGCGAATGCAGCGAAGAGCTGCAGCCGTGGGAAGTCACCTTCGTGCGCTCCGAGGGACGGCGGTTGAAGGCCGGTGAGCGGCCGCACGACCTGGCTTGCAAAAGCGAACTTTCGCCGGTAGCCTGACCTCAGTCGGCAAAGACCGTTCGGGAGGAGCGAAGATGTCGGGCAAGGTCGAGATCGCAAAGAAATTCTTCGCCTCGTGGGCGCGTCAGGATCACGCTGCGGTGCTCGAGCTCGTTCACGACGATGTCGAATATCAGAACATGCCGTTTCCCGAAGTCATGAAAGGCAAGGCCGCCATTGCCGGTTTCATGACTCGGTTTGGCAAGGGCATGCAGGACATTCACGTCGATCTCCGCCACATCGTCGAGGTCGGCGACGTCGTCTTCCATGAGGGCGTCGAGAACTATTCGCGCAAGGGCACCAAGGTGTCGCTGCCCTATTGCGGCGTGTTCGAATTCAAGGACGGCAAGATCATCGGCTGGCGCGACTACTTCGACTACGCCACGCTCGAGCGCCAACTCGCCGCCGGCAAGCAGGCCCAGGCTGCATCATAAAGGCTGCATCATGAAGGCGGCGTCGTGAAGGTCGCAGGCGCGGTGGCGCTGGTCACGGGCGCCAATCGCGGCATCGGCGAAGGCTTTGTGCAGGTCCTGCTGCAGCGCGGCTGCGCAAAGGTTTATGCCGCCGCGCGCGATCCGGACCTGCTGCCGCGTTTTGCCGATCCTGCACGCGTCGTGCCGCTGCGGCTCGATGTGACCAGGCTCGAGCAATGCCGCGACGCCGCCGCGCAAGCCGCCGACGTTACGTTACTGATCAACAACGCGGGCCTCTCTCATTTCGGCACCACGCTGCTGCACGACGAAGCCGAGCGCGACCTGCGCGACGAGTTGGAAGTCAACCTGTTCGGGATCCTGAACACCTTCAAGGCGTTTCGCGCCGTCCTGGAGCACCACGACGGCGGCGCCATCGTCAACATCCTCTCGGCCGCCGCGCTGATGAACGTGCCACTGCTCTCGACCTATTCGGTGAGCAAGGCGGCCGCGCTGTCGCTGACGCAGGCGATTCGCGCGGCGACCGCAGCACAGAAGACGCTGGTCACCGCGGCGATCGTCGGCTCCGTCGATACGCGAATGGCGGAGCACGTGCCGAAAGAGGTCGTAAAAGTCAGCCCGGCCTTTGTCGCCAACGCGGTGCTCGACGGGATCGAACGCAACGAGGAAGAGATCGACACCGATCCGATGGCGGTCGACGTCCGCGCCCGCATCGCGCGCGACCCGAAGAAGATGGAACGCTTTTTCGCCCGCGGCCTGCAGCTGGCCCGGAAGGTTTGAGAGACCACAATTGGTCTTTGTTTTCTCGTCATTGCGAGGAGCGGAGCGACGAAGCAATCCAGAGCCCAGTGTCGTGGCCCTGGATTGCTTCGCTCCGCTCGCAATGACGAAAAATACGCTCAGCCCCTCCCATACACTTGCCTCAGCTCGCGCTTCAAAACCTTGCCGACCGGGTTGCGCGGCAGCTGCGGCACGACGACGAGCTGCTGCGGCAGCTTGTAGACCGCGATTTTTTTGTCCCTGAGATAATCGACCAGTTCCTCGAGCGTGAGCGACTGCCCGTCGCGCAGCGCGACAATAGCGCAGACCACCTCGCCGAGCCGCTCGTCGAGCATGCCGATCACCGCGGCCTCGCGCACCTTGGGATGGCCGTCGATCAGCGCCTCGATTTCCGCCGGCGAGATTTTGGTGCCGCCGCGATTGATCACTTCGGAGCGGCGGCCGACATAGTGATAGTAGCGCGGCATCTCGCCATCGCCGGCGAGCTCGAAGATATCGCCGGTCCGGAAAAAGCCTTCGCTGTCGAACGCGGCCCGGGTCTGCTCCGGAGCATTCCAGTATTGGTCGAGCACGAGCGAGCCGCGCAGCCGCAGCTCGCCGGGAGTGCCGCGCACGGTGATCACTTTCTCCGTTTCCGGATCGACCAGCCGCGTCTCCTGGATCCTTGCGACCCACGATGGCCATTCGATGCCTGCGACGCCGAATCGCGGCAGGTAATTGGCGCGCGCTTCCGGGTCCGGCACGTCGCGGCCGCTGCCGAACAGGCCGCAGCCTTCCGACGAGCCAAAACTGTTCCAGACCGAAATGTTGTACTGCTCCTGGAAGGCGCGGATCATCCATGGCGACAGCGGCGCCGAGCCCGATCCGACGCTGCGCAGCGATGTGAGGTCGTAGCGCTTTCGCAATGCATCGTTTTGCATCAGCAGGTTCAGCACCGCGGGCGGCGCCACCGTGTAATTGATGTGCTCGTCCTGGATCTGCTGCAGGAAGATGTCGAGCTCGAACGGCTGGTGCTGCACCAGTACGCCGCGCCAGATCAGCCACGGAAAGAACATCCCGCCAAGCGAGCCGACATGCACCATCGGAAACGGATTGAGCAGCGCGTCGCCGTCCTTCAGCAACCCGGCCTGTCCCACCGCGGTGCCCGCGCAGATCCAGTAGTTGTGGTGGCGCGGCACGCCCTTCGGCCGCGCCTCGGTGCCCGAGGTCCAGGTGATGGTGACGATGTCGTTCGCGGTGACCGCGGCGCGTCGCGCCGCGTCGGCGACCAGTACGCGGTCGGGCTCGGAGGCAGAGAGATCGTCCAGCGCGTCGATGCCATCGCCCGACGGTCCACCCCAGGCCAGCACGAAGCGCAGGTTCGGCAGCTCCCGGCGCAGCCGAGCGACCATCGCGCCGTGATCGTGCCCACGGATCGAGCGCGCGGTGACGAAGCCGGAGATGCCGGCAAAGCCGATCAGATCCCGCAGTTCGTGCTCGCGATACTGGATCGGGAACGGGCTCAGGATGAAGCCGAGCCGCGCCGCAGCGAGGTAGAGGTAGGCGAGCTCGACGCAATTCGGCAGCTGCGCACCGATCACGTCGTCGCGCCTGATACCGGCGGCAAGCAGGCGCTGGCAGAGCCGGTCGACATTGGCGGCGAGTTCGTTCCAGCTCAGCCGCAGCGGCGCGGTGGTCATGAACGACGACTTGTTCGGTGCATCGACGATCGCAAGCCGATCGCGGCCGCCGACCACCGCCGCGCGGAACAGATCGTCGATCGTGGTGGTGCCCCAGAACCCGCGCGCGACATACTCGCGGATCCGTTCGGGCGGCGTCAGAATCATGACGCCACCTCCATCCCGAACAGCCGACGACCACCTTCGCCCGGCATTTTCATCATCGCAAGCTGCTGCGGATCAGATCGCGGCAATGCCGCCGATCTCGACAAGGTGCTTTGGGGTGGCGAGTGGCGCCCCGACGGTCGCACGCGCCGGCGTGTTGTCCTTCGGCACCCACTTGTCATAGACGCCGTTCATGTCCGCGAAGTAGCGCATGTCGCTGAGCCAGATTTGCACCGTCAGCAGTTTCTCCTTGGTCGTACCCGCCTCTTGCAGCAGGCGATCGATCTTCGCCAGGATCTGCGTGGTCTGTCCGGTTGCATCCTGGCTTAGATCGTCGGCCGTTTGGCCGGCGAGATAGACGATGCCGTTGTGAACCGATGCGCCTGATAGACGCGGCCCCGGCGCAAGTCGCTTGATCGTCATGAAGTCCCTCGAAGGTTGATGTCACAATCCGCCGATCTTACACGCGTTCGCGTTGGACTGAACAGCCGATGCGTGACTGACGAGCCGAACTGCTTTTCAGCGATCTTGAAAAAGCGCTGATCTTGTTGACTCTCGCCCACCCGCGTTCACCTCCACACTCTCGGTTCTTCTGGCTAAGCTCGGGCGGTTAACCAAGGACCGAACTGAGATGCGGCCCGTTAGACTGCGAACCGGCGAGGCGCCGCGTCATCGCGTCGCGCGCCGGCCACGGTGAACCCTTGCGCAAGGTGCTGACGAGGTCTTGGCCCCATCGTCGCCCGTTCGAGAACTGGTCGCCTGCGTCCCAGCGCCACGCGGCGACCATCGCGAGAACGAGGGCCCGGCACTCGCCGAGCAGTTCCTGGTCAACGTCCCAATGCGCGCTTGCCTTGTGTCGGGATTAGGCGCACGGTGGCTCGATCATCGCTCCGCTCATGGCAACTGTCGGTGACCGAGAGATTCTAGCGCTCCCGCCAAGACAGCGAGGCGCGGATGTCCATTCTTCAACGGCACATCGACGACCTGGAGGCGCAAGCCGCCGTGAGTTCGCGGACGGCCAGGCTGACGACCGATCCAGCAAGGCGGGCCCACAGCGCCCGACTCTCGCGTGAACTGCGCATGCTCGCAAAGCAGTTGAGATCGCATAGTCGGACTGCGATGCCGAGTGCTTGCCTCTCGTCCTTTGGGGACTGACAAATGCAAAGCGACAAGGCAGCCTGGTTGCGAGAATGGCTCGTCCCGCCGATCGTGTTGCCGATCCTTATCGGGCTGCTCGTGGCCGCTGTGGCGTTGTTCCGATGACCGGATGCGCGCCGCGCCGACAGCTGCAACGGGACGACTGAACGTGGTGAGGTCGAGGCAGGTAGAGACCTTGGTCAGCAAGGTTCAGATGGTGACCGCAACCAGAGGCAGGACCACCCGGTACTGGGCTGCAGCAGCATCTCGCAAGCAGGCCATTACACTTGTACGCAAGCTGCTATCGCCAGATTGGAACGCCTCCTGCGCGGCGACACTCACCGCCGACGAAGCGGCGCCTCTCCGGTTGCGAGCCAATGGTGTTTGCAAAATAAGAATGAGACGCGACGGACAGCCATGATCAGGTACCGTGGATACCGAATTGATGCTGTGGTCGCTGAAGCGGGCTGGCAATCTCTTGTGGAAGACAGTAAGGGCGAGCTTTGCCCGATCGCAACATCGAGCCTGACGCGGCAAGACGCTTTGATGGCCGCGAGCCTGCACGTCAATGCGCTGATTGCATCGACGCCAAGGCGTTGGGCCTGACGCACCGGCAAGCCGCCGCGAATTGTGTCGACATTTCGCCTGGAAGCGCGCATCGTAAGCCTCGACCGAAACGCCATCGCAAGGCGGCCGGGCCTCCAATCCAACTCGTCGATCGGAACCCAACCGGGTGTCCGCTGGCTCGCTCCGAAGCACGTCGGACGAAAAGGAACCATTATGCAATTTCCAGCAGCGCTGCGAGGCGAATCACTCAAGCGTCTGTTGCAGGGAGCCTTTGTCGGCTTTGTCGCAACAGCGATCGTGGGCTTCAACTGGGGCGGCTGGACGCTCGGAAGTACCGCGAAGCTCATGGCTGACAAAAGTGCGCTGAGTGCGGTCGTCGCCGTGCTTGCGCCGATGTGTGTGGACAAGTTTCAGCATGCCGCTGATGCCTCGACACAACTGGCTGAGTTGAAGAAGATCGGCTCGTGGCAGCAAGCCAATTTCATCCAGCAGGGCGGCTGGACGACCGCCACCGGAACCAGGACAACCGACTCCGCGGTAGCCGAGACTTGCGCAAGCTTGCTCAGCGCCGCGAACTAGGTGGCTGACCGGGCCGCGCGGGACAAACCCGCGACGGCTTTTCCATGCATTTTGATCGAAAGCTTGCCGCGCTACTCGAACGCGGCCGGCAATCGCCCGGCTCTGAAGAACACGGTGGGTTCCTCGTCGTAGTCGCCGGTTTCCGCGTCCCCTGTTGATGAAAATGCGACGACGCCGACTCTGTTTGGCACAAGTCGTTCCGCGGTCCGTCGCGCGCCCTCTGCCGATTTGCAGGAGATCGCTGTATCGGCCTTCAGGCTTTGTCCCCTGCCGGCCTTGAATGCCTGCACGACATAGATGGTTTCTCGCGCCATCACGAGCTCCAGGATTTGGTCAGTGTCGCAGCCCACTTGCGAAGCGACACGGTCATCGATCGGAGGATCGCCGCGATGAGCTCACCTTGGCGTCTTGAGGGCCATCGCCGCTTCTTCGAAGAACCGTCAGCAGGCGCTCGGCCTTCCCGACTTTCACCGCAGCAATCGCCTGCTGCCGGGTTAGTCCACCGACTGTCCGATAGATCTGACACTGCTGTGCCCCATGCTCGAGATAAGCACCGGCTTCCGCCCATCTTTGAGCCGCACCGAGCGCGGCAAATGCCTTGTAGATTGGGTCGACGGTCAGGGTTTCGACGACGAACATCTAGTCTCGGCTACGTGTAGGCCGCTGCTGGCTCGTCACGGCTTCCACGTTCCTTTGATGGCTCGACCTGCTCCGTCACGCGGCCAGTCGCAATCGTCGGCCGCGACGGCGATTTCCTCCCAATCGACCCAATCTCCGCTCTTGTCCGAGAGATGAGCCATGATCAGGACAGCGTTGCGCGTCTCATGAAATTCCCAGCGAATGTTCGAGATTCGTGGATCATGGCACAACATCTGACTGACCTCGCCCCCGGCAAAAGGCCACTGGTTAAGACTGGCCTTCGCCGCTTTCCTGATCGAAACGCGATTTTCGAAATTCTTCCGGCCCTCGATCTCTCGCCGATCAGCGGTGGAGGTGCCCTGCGCCGTCAAGGTCCGGCAATTTCCGAACCTTGACGTTGGAGAACTTACTTCTGCTGCTGCTGTTGAGCAGGCTTGCCGTCGCCCTGTTTGTTGTCCTGATTTTGTTGAGGCGCCGGCTTTGCAGGGCTCTGCGTGTCGGGGGCCTGCGCCGGCTTCGACGTATCTGCCGTCATCGAGAGAGAATCGGACATGAACAGTGTTCCTTGGTTTGAAATGCCCAAAAACATGTTCAGGCATACTTGGGAGCTGGCTATGAACAGCACGCGCTACAACCAGATGGGCCGAAATATACCGTCCAGCCCGGCAAAGAAATGTGTGGCTATTCCGACTGAACGCGCGAACCGCTCTT
>Ga0070741_10014013_pt1 | contig 13982 bp, 16 predicted proteins | sample Coa_R1_4_FD_66440 | JGI IMG/M metagenome (GOLD analysis project Ga0070741, IMG submission 66440) | Surface soil microbial communities from Centralia Pennsylvania, which are recovering from an underground coalmine fire - Coalmine... | ecosystem: Environmental > Terrestrial > Soil > Unclassified ... | reverse complement strand
CTTCAACGCGGCGATGGTGATCCTGAAGCTCGTCGTCGTGCTGTTCGTGATCTTCGTCGGCGGGGCGTACGTGAAGACCGAGAACTGGCATCCGTTCCTGCCGTACGGCTGGCCGGGCGTGTTCAGCGGCGCCTCGTACGTCTTCTTCGCCTACATCGGGTTCGACTCGGTCTCGACGCATGCCGAGGAGGCGCGGAATCCGCAGCGCGACGTGCCGATCGGGATCATCACGTCGCTGACGCTCTGCACGCTGCTCTACATCCTCGTCGCGGCGGTGCTCACCGGCATGGTCCCGTACACGCAGATCGACCTCGACGCGCCGGTCGCCGGCGCGTTCGCGACGCGCGGGCTCCACGTCGCCGTCTTCCTGATCTCGCTCGGCGCGGTCGTCGGGATCACGAGCGTGCTCCTCGTCCTCCTGCTGAGCCAGGCGCGCGTCCTCCTCGCCATGGCGCGCGACGGCCTGATCCCGCGCGAGTTCTTCGGCGCCGTCCACCCGCGCTTCCGGACGCCGCACAAGGCGACGATCCTGACCGGCGTGCTCGTCGCGACCGTCGCCGCGCTCTTCCCGCTCCGCATCCTCGCCGAGCTGGTGAACATCGGGACGCTGATGGCGTTCGTGATCGTATGCGCGGCGGTCATGGTGATGCGGCGGACGAATCCGCAGCTCCCGCGCCCGTTCCGGACGCCGTTCGTGCCCTTCGTCCCGCTCGCCGGCATGGCGATGAACCTGTTCCTCATGATGTCGCTCGGCTGGGAGAACTGGATGCGGCTCGTCGTCTGGCTGATCGTCGGCCTCGTCCTCTACTTCAGCTACGGGAAGAAGCGGAGCACGATGGCGATCGAGCTCGAGCGCGAGCTCGCGACGACGGGCGCATCGGGCGGCGGCAGGCTCGGCTCGTAGCGCGCCCGCACGGCAATTTTCGCCAAGTCCTCGCGGCGTCTTCCGGCCTATGAGCCGGGTCGGGAGGACGCACATGGCTCACGTACGGAAGGAAGTCGTCATCGACGCGGCGCCCGGACGGGTCTGGGACGCGCTCCGCGACGTCGGCGCGCTGCACACGCGCCTCGTCCCGGGCTTCGTCGTCGACACGAAGATGGAGGGCGACACGCGCGTCGTGACGTTCGGAAACGGCACGGTCGCGCGCGAGCTGATCGTCGACGTCGACGAGGGCGAGCGGCGCGTCGCGTGGTCGGTCGTCGGCGGGCGGTTCACGCACCATCACGCGTCGGCGCAGGTCTTCGCGCACGACGGCGGGCGAACGCGCTTCGTGTGGATCGCGGACTTCCTGCCGGACGAGCTGCTCGTCCCGATCGGCGGGATGATCGAGCAGGGACTCGCCGTGATCCAGCGGACGATGGAACGGCGGTGACGCTCAGAACGCCAGCCGCGCGAGCGCGTAGCCGCCGACGCCGACCGCGAGGCCCGCGAGGAGCGGCGCGCGCTCCGGCTGCCCGCCGGCCCGCATCGCCCACGCGCCGACGGCGAAGAGAAGACCGAGCCCGCCGAGCGACAGCGACGTGATCGGCGCCGCGCGCTCGGGCGTCACCATGCCGGAGTCGAGCATCAGCCAGAGGAGTCCGCCGACGACGAGCGCGACCAGCGCCGCGCGGACGGCCGCCATCAGAAGAGGAAGAACGGCGCGACGGCCATGCCGATCGTCAAGCCGACGCCGACGACCGCGACGCCGATCTTGCCGATGTCGTCGCCGAGGCGTCCGAAGAAGCCCTTCGGGGCGGCCGGCTCCGGCATCGTGACGTCGTCGGCGGTCTCGATCGGACGCTCGTCCTCGCCGTCGACGCGCGCGAGGGCGTCGCGCTCGTCGGGCGTCAGCGCGTCCATGACGACGTCCGGGTCGCGCGGGCCGAGCTCGTTGGCGGACACCCGCGGCGTGGACGGGTCGGGCACGGGCGGCTTCGAGCGGCCGAGGCCGCAGCCGCCGACGAGGGCGAGCGCGATCACGCCGGCCGCCGCCGCCCGCGGTCCCGCACCTCGCATCTGCCGACTATACCCGGGGCCGGTGCGCGGAGCGAGCTGGCGCCCGGGGGCGTGTCAACGGGCTTGCGGCCTGGTACGTTCCATCCGACAAGGGGGGCCGCAGAAAAGGAGTCCGTGATGGCATGTGCGAACAGGAAAGCCCTCGTGACGGCGGGTATGCTCGCGCTGGCGCTCACCGTGGTGCGCGTCGGGGCCGGTGACCCGGGTCGGGTCGCGGCGTCCCCGGACCGGCATGCGACGCTCGCGTCGGCATCCGACACGGCGACCCGCATGGTCGCCAGCGCCGCTCCGTGCGACGACGACGGAGACGGCGGCGACGACGACGACGGCGACGACAACAGCTGACGTCTGACGTGCTGCGCCGGCGCCTGACCCCGGTCGGGCGCCGGCGCGTGCGCCGTCTGCGCGCGCCTTCCCGGCGCCTCCGGACCGGACGTCAGGATCCCGGCACGAAGCACTCGAGGCCTGCGCCCTGCGGCAGGCAACCGGGTGCGGTGACGCGCGCCTCGTCGTCGTCCGGGTAGAAGTATCCGGTCACGAAGCACATCTCGTCCTCGGTCGTCACGCCGAAGTGCACCGGGTGCGCGTCGGCGTTCTGCCACGAGCAGGTGAAGCGGAGGCCCTCGCCGGGCTCGAGGCGGAGCGCCTGGTTCCACCAGGTGACGTCCGGGTGCTCCCAGCTCGGGGAGTCGACGAGCATGCCGAGGTCGTTCCCGCCGGCGTCGATCCGGTGGACGACGATGTCGGTCCCGCGGTGGTGCTGGTGGGTCGAGAGCTGGACGAGGTTGAGCGCGACCGGCGTATGCCAGACGCCGGTGAGCGACGCGCTGCCGTTCGCCGGAATGTCGATGTTTGCCGACCCGACCGTCAGCGCCTGCGCGTGATGCTTCACGGTGCCCTTCCGCGCGCGCACGAAATTGAAGACGGCGTCCGTCGCGACGGGCGTCGTGCCGTAGTCGTGGAAGTGGAGGTCGGCGTAGACGTCGGCGTGCGGCTCGAGGCGGACGGCGATGCCGGGCGGGAAGCGCACCTTCACGAAGCCGGACAGCATGCCGAACAGGTTGGCGGTGTTCAGGAACCCGTCCTGGGGGCCCAGCCCGACGCATCCCGGCGCGTACGCGATGCCGGTCCAGAAGCCCCCGTGACTCGCGCCGAGGTACTCCCACACGACGAAGTGATGCGTGCCGGGCGTGTCGTTGATCTGGAATTCGGCGACGTCCATCGGCGTGTCGTTCGGCGTCACCATGTGCTCGCAGCCCTCGCGGTCACCGTCGGGCTGGACGGTGAAGGACTCCATCCGCATCTGGAAGCCGCGGACGGGCTTCCGGAGATGCAGCCGTTTCGCGTCGGCCGCGACCGCGGCCAGCAGGCAGGCCACGACGACGATCCATGCCGTGCGCATGCGGCCCGCATAGCCCCGTCCGGGCGGGGACCGCAATGCGCGGCGAATCATCGAATCACGCGGGTCATGAACACGCTGTTCGGGTCGTCGACGTAGTCCGCGAACGGCGGGCACTCCGCGAACCCGTGCCGCCGGTAGAGCGCGCGCGCGGGCGCAAAGTAGTCCGCCGAGCCGGTCTCGAGGCTCACCCGCGAGAGCCCCATCGCCCGCGCCGCGTCGAGGAGGTGGAGGAGCATGGCGCGGGCGACGCCCCGCCGCCGATGCGTGGCGGCCGTGTGCATCGACTTGATCTCCCCGTGATCGGCCGCGAGACGCTTCAGCGCGCCGACGGCCAGAAGCGCGTCGCCGTCCCACGCGGCGCAGAACGTCACGTCTGGCGCCTTCAGCGCCTCGACGTCCAGCGCGTGCGCGCTCTCGGGCGCCGTCGCCGCGCGGGCCGTCGTCAGGTGGTGCGCGAGGAGCGCACGCACGCGGGGGTCGTCGAGGTCGCCGGGGACGATCAGCACGCGCGCGGCTCGATCGGCGTGAGCTGCACGATCGGGATCCGACGCCTGGCCTTCGCGGCGGCGCGCCGGTAGCTCGCGAACGCCGGGAAGACCCGGTCCGCGAGCTCCCACAGCCGGACGCGCTCCGCCTCGTCCTCGACCGTGGTCGCGCGCATGGACATCCCCGCAAAGACGACGTCCGGGCGCGCGCGCAGGTTGTGGTACCAGGACGGGTGTCGCGGGCCTCCGGCGTTGGAGGCGACGATCGTGACGCGGTCGCCGTCGTGGAAGTAGATGACGGCGTTCCGGCGTCGCGCGCCGCTCCTCGCGCCCGTGGTTTCGAGGACGGCGGTCGGGAAGACGAGCGTGGTGGCGAGGCGGCCGCACGTCACGCGAAGCAGGACGGGATCGAGCTTCCAGCCGACGTGGCGGGAGACGAACCGGGCGAGCGGCGTCGTCGCGAGCGCGGCGTAGGCGCGGACGAAGCGGCCCGGCTGACGGCCGGGCGCGACGTACCTGAGCGGCATCGGGACCAGTCTACGCCGGCTTGTGCTGCGTTCCCTTGCCGTACGTGACCGCGAGCTCCCGCGCCGGCGACCGGACGATCTGCTTGTGCCACGTGCCACGCGGCACGACGAGACTCGTGCCTTCTCGCAGCTCGACGACGTCCGCGCCGCGGGCGGTCTCCAGCACGACGTCGATCGCGCCGGACAGGAGCACGAGCAGCTCGTCGCCCGCGGGATGCATCTCCCAGGACGGCGTGTCGCGCTCGAAACGATAGACGGCGGTCAACCAGCCGGAGCCGTGGGCCACCAGGGATGCGTCCGGGGACGACGGATTCCCGCTCATGAGGTCGCGCCAGAAGCCGTCGCTCACTTCGATCTTCGGCGCCGCGCCGCCATCCCGGAGGAAGACGTAGGTGCGAGTCAGGTCGAACGACGGTTCGCTCATTGGATCCCTCTACCAGTCGACGGCGCCGATCCGGACCCGTCCGTATCCGTCGCGATCGTCGACGCTGAACCAGGAGAAGACGAGCTGGCTCGACGTGCTGAGCTCCGGGTGGCCGTAGAGCGCGTAGCAGCCGAAGATGCCGCCCGTGCACGCGTCGGGCGGCACGCCCGCGGGCCCGGCCGTCCACGGTCCGGTGGGCGACGTCGCCTCCCAGGCCTGGAAGGCGCCGCTCCCGATCCCGGTCTGCTCCATCATGACGTACTTCTGCGCCGACGTCGCCGAATAGTCGGCGACCTGGACGAGACCGCCGAGCGGACGGACGCCCGGAATGACGCTCGCGGCCGCCGCGCTGTCGCTCGTCCATCCGCTGCCGTTCCACCACGTGAAGCTCGCGCCGTTCGACCACGACGACGGGTCGGCGGGGACACGGGCGACGTCGACCGCACCCTTCGTCGAGCAGAACGATCCCACGCACTCCGCGGCGAACACGTAGAGGTAGCCGTCGCCGCCGAAGACCGGGGAGGCGACCGCTTTCGACCCGGTCACGGCCGCGTTCAGCGGCGACGCGACGAACGGATGGTCGACGCGCACGAAGACGTTCGTCGCGGGGTCGTACTCCGCGAACGCGACCCGCTCGAGCGTGAACGCGAGCGGGCTCGATTCGATGCAGAGCTCGCCCCACACGAGGAGCAGCAGCGACGAGCCGGGCACCGCCGCGCCGCCCATCACCCAGTCCGCGGCGTACGTGCCCGGCGTCCCGCACGCGGTCCCGTCGAGCTTCAACAGCGGCGCGGGCGCCGGGAAGAACGGCGACGGATACGCGATGCCGGCGTGCGGCGCCGCCGGCGGCGTCGGCACCTCGGCGAGCCCCGTCGAGGCCCGTCCCGCCGTGAACGCGCCCTCGATCGCCGTGCCGTACGGAATGAACCCGAAGTGGTTCTGCTGCGTGTCGCCGAAGAGCCAGAGGCTCAGCGGCGGATTCGACGCGTACGGCACGCTGAACCCGCCGTCCCGCGAGATCGGCGCCGACGCCGTGTCGGCGGTCGAGGCGAGCGCGCCGAGGTCGATCGTCGCCTTCGTTCCCGATCCGGCGGTCCGGAAGTTCGCCGTCGCGTCGAGGTTCCCGCCGTCGGTGACCGTCCCCGGCGGGTTCGATCCGACGACCGCACCGCCGGCGAGCGGGCCGGTGCAGAAGCCCGGGAAGTCGTCGTACGTGGCGTATCCCGCGTTGACGTAGGTGTCGTAGCCGCAGATCTCGTAGTGGTAGAGGGCGCCCGGCGTGAGTCCGGTCACCGCCGCCGGGAAGTCCGCGAACGGCACGCCGCTCGTCGTCATGTACGTCGTCGTCGACGGGACGCTGTTGCCGTCCTGCCAGTACTGGAAATGGGCGATGCACGCGCCCATCGCGTCCTCCTCGGCGTGCAGCGTCGCGTCGTACGTCGTGATGCCGGTCGGCAGCGTCGCGTCGCCGCAGCCGGCGAAGTCGACGCGCGAGGGCGCCGCGCCGTCGGTCGTGAGCGTGATGCCGCGGTTCGAGCAGCCGTTCGTGACCGCGACGCTGAGCGCGATCGACGCGCCTGCCGGCACGACGCGGTCGGCCGCGGCGAGCGAGAAGGACGCCGAGAACGCCGCGAAGCCGACCGTCCCGCCGCCGCTCCCCTGCGGGATCGTCTGTCCCGGCGGCGTCGAGCCCGACCCAAGCACGGTCATCGCGCCCGACGCGCTCACGCGCGCGAGCGAGAACCCGACCTGTGCGCAGCCGTTCATGGGCTGGTTCGCTGACAGGTGCGCCGTCGCAGTCACGAACGCGTCGATCGTGGTCGCGCTCGCGAACGGGGTGCCGACGTAGACGAAGGTCCCCGTCTCCCCGTGGTTGACGGTGGCGATCTTCGTCGCCGTCATCGGACCGCCGGCGGCGGGAGTCCCGTCGACGTACGTGAGCGTCGTCCCGCCCGGCACGGTGACCGGGGTCGCGCTCCGATGGAGGTAGTACGTGCGGCCGGTCGCCGACGCCGACACCGGGACGACGAGCAAACAGGCGAAGACCGCGACCGTCCTGATCATGGAGGCTCCTTCCGTGGTGGGGGCGCGATGCTGATCCAGGCGGGGCTCCCCGTCAATCAAAATCGCATGCCAGCGGACATGCGGGGGCTTGAGGCTGCCGATGCGCCGATCCCAGATCGTGCACGGGTAGACGTTGCCCCACGAGTCGACGAAGCAGGACGCGCGGAGCGCATGGCAGCGCATCGGCGTCTCGCCGGTCTCGACGTACCAGCGCACGCGCTTCAGATACGCGCGCTCCAGCCTCGGACGTCCCGCCGGCGTGCAGATGATCTCGCCTACAGCAGGAGCTGCCAGTGGCCGACGTCGACCCAGCGCGCGAGCTTGAAGCCGACTTCCCGGAACTGGGACACCTTCACGAAGCCGAGCTTCTCGTGCAGGGCGACGCTCGCCGCGTTCGGGAGCGCGATGCCGCCGATCACGGCGTGGAGGCCGCGGGCGCGGAGGAGCGGTAGCAGGGCGCCGTAGAGCGCGGTCCCGAGGCCCCGCCCCGTCGCCGCGGGGTCGAGGTACACCGTCGACTCGGCCGAGTACCGGTACGCGGACCGCGCGTGCCACCGCCCCGCGTAGGCATAGCCGGCGACGCCGCCGCTCTCGACCGCGACCAGCCACGGAAGCGACTCGGCCGCGACCGCCGCCATCCGCTGCTCAAGGTCGGCGGCCGCGACCGGCTGCTCCTCGAACGTCACGACCGTGTTCAGCACGTAGTGGTTGTAGATGCGCGCGATCGCCGCGGCGTCGTCCGCGGTCGCCGGTCGGATCATCGGGCGGCGAGGGTTTCGAGGAACGCCGCGCTCTGCTCCTCGAGCTCCGCGCAGCTTTCGAGAGCCCGGCGCGCGCCGGCATCGGGAACCGTGGCCGCGACGGCACGCCAGAACGCCGCTCCGGTGCGCTCGGCGGCCGCCTGGATGGCGTACTGCTCCGAAACGGGACGATCGCCCATCGCCGCACGATAGGCCGCCGCGATCGCGGCGAGCGCCTCGCCGCACGCGCGCTCGTCGTCGGCGTGCAGCGCGAAGAGCGCCTTCACGCGCCGGGCGACCTCGCGCTCGCGGCGGGCGCAGTCGCGGAGGCCGTCGGCGTGGGAAGCGTCGGCCGACGCCCAGGCGTCGTACCGCTCCGCGGCCGCCAGCTCGAGCTCGGCGACGAGGCGCGGACGGGCGCGCGCGGGAACCGGGTCGAGGAGCGGTGCGATGGCGGCGGCGACGTCGGGCATCGGCATGCTAGGCGACCTCGTCGTATCCGCGCCCCCGCCACTGCAAGAGGCAGAAGCCGTGACCGAAGGGATCGCCGAGACACGCGAGGCGTCCCCACGGGAAGGTCTGGATCGGTCCCTCGAGCGTGGCGCCGGCCCCGACGGCCTGCTCGGCGGCGACGGCGACGTCGGGGACGACGAAGTCGAGGTGGACGGGCGTCCAGTGTCGCCCGTACTCGCGCGAGACCGGCGCGCCCGGGATCGGCCGGCTGCCCGGGTCCTTCGCCAGCAGGAAGACGCGCGTCGACGGTCCGGCGAGCTCCGCGACCGAGCCGTCGAAGAAGCGGCGGCGGAGCTCGAGGCCCACGGCGCGGCGATAGAACTCGATCGCGGCGTCGAGGTCGGGGACGTCGACGTTGACGAGCACGTCCACGGCGCGATCAGCCCGCGACGGCGAGCCCGTGCCGGCGGCCGACCTCCGCGAGCTTCGCGAGATCCGGATTCGCCGGCGCGACCTCACGCGCCATGTCGGCGAACATCCGCGACGCACCGAGGCGCGACGTCATCGAGATCATCTCCCCGCCGCCTTTCCCGAAGCGGAACCAGTGCACGGTGCCGGCGGGAAGGTGGACGAGCGTCCCCGGCGTCCCGGTCGTGGATTCGTCGCCGATGCCGAAGTCGATCTCGCCCCTGGTGACGTAGAACGACTCGTCCCAGGGATGGCTGTGCGGCGGCGGCCCGCTGCCCTCGGGGCCGCGCTGGAGGAAGATCTCGTAGCCGCCGGTCTGTTCGCCGGACGCGAGCACGGTCACGTGCTCGCCGACGATGTCGAGCGTCGGCGCATAGCTCTTCGGATCGACGACGAAGGGTTTCGGAGCCATCTCGGTCACCTCGTGCGGAAGTCCAGGCCCAGGGCGCTTCCCGTCGGTCATGATCCGCCGAAGACGAACGCCCCCGACGGCGACCCGGTGCACCCGTCGTCGGACGCGCTGGACGGCGGTGCGGTCGGGATCGTGGCGCCGAGCGACGGCGAATGGTCGAAGTCGAACATGTCCTCGAGCGTATCGGCCGCGGCGTCGCGCTTGGTGAGCGTCGGGTGGTGGCCGCCGTCGCTCATGAATCGCTTCTCGACGAGCGCGACGAGCGACGTGTGGTCGCCGAGCGTGTGCGACACGTAGTGCGGCTTCGCGAACGGCGACACGACGATGAACGGCACGCGGAAGCCGTACTGATTGAAGTTGGGGCAGGCCGCGGGAAACTTCCCCGTCGGCGTGAAGCCGGGGCACGTGTCCGCGGCGTCCTGCATGCTGCCGGCGCAGTTGGCGCCCGCGCCTTTGCTCTCGCTCGCGGGCGGGTTCGACAGATCGGCGCACTGTCCGGGCGCGATCCCGTCCGGCGAGCGCGCCCCGTGCTGCCGGGCGCGCGGCGGCTTCACGTGGTCGTAGCAGCCGCCGTGCTCGTCGTACGTGATGACGATGATCGTGTCCTGCCAGAACTGGCTGTTCCGGATCGCGGCGACGTTCTGCGCGACGAAGTGCTGCCCCCGCCGGATGCTGTTGGGCGGCGCCTCGTCGCTCTCGGTCGCGCCGTGGATGATGCCGAAGTCCGGGTCGACGTAGACGACGTCGGCGAGCTGGCCCGCCGCGAGGTCGACCGGCAGCTGGGCGATCGGCTTCAGATGCGACGACACGAACGGGCGGAGATACGCCGACGCGGGGAGATCGGAGTAGTAGCTCGTCCAGGACACGTTGTGCTGGTCCATGAGGTCGAGGAGCGTGCCGGTGATCGGCCGGTAGCCGGCGGGGATCGGCGGAATCGCTTCGCCCGTCGTCGTGTGGCCGAACGACGTCGCGGCCATGAAGTAGAGGCGATTCGGCAGCGTCGGGCCGATGACGGACGCGTGGTAGGCGTCGTCGATCGCGAACGTCTGCGCGATGGAATAGTAGAAGGGCAGCTCGTCCTGGGTGAAGAAGCCGATCGTCTCCGGGTCGACGTCCTGGTTCGGATTGTCGGCGTCGTTCTGCCGGACGAAGCCGTCGTTCGGGCTCGCGCGGAAGGTCTTGTCGGGATGGAGCCAGTTGGCCTCGTGATGGCTCTGCACCCAGCCGTGGTCGAGGCCGGACTTCCCGCAGATGCGGCGGTTGTGGAAGGCGAAGACCTTCTCGCCCTGCGCGTTCAGGTTGAAGTTCGAGCAGGCGAGCTCGCCGTCGGAGCCGACCGTGCAGGTGAGTCCGTCGACGCACCGGTGATCGGTCCGCCGCGTGCGCCTGACGCAGGGGTGGTACGCGCCGCCGGAAACGTACGGGAGCGCGCCGAAATAGTTATCGAACGAGCGATTCTCCTGCATCATGAAGACGATGTGGTTCACCTTGCCGAGGTCGCCGTCCGCGCGCGCGGCGACGGGCGAGAGGGCCAGCAGGGACAGTAGCAACGGGGCGAGAACGGCTCGACGAGTCATGTACGACCTCCGACGTGCCGCGAGCGTAGCAGCGATCCCGACGTCGAACCAGATGAAATGCCGGCGCACGCGGCGACGCTCACCTCGACTCGTTCAGCGCGACGGCGGCCCGGATGAGCGCCTTCAGGGCCTTCTCGTCGACCCTGTCGCCCTCCCGGAAGTCGATCGCGCGCCGCACGTTGCCGTCGAGGCTGGAATTGAAGAGGCGCGCAGGGTCCTTCAGCGACGCGCCCCTGGCGAAGGTCATCTTCACGACGCTCTTGTACGTCTCGCCGGTGCAGACGATGCCGTCGTGCGACCAGACCGGCGTCCCTCTCCACTTCCACTCCTCGACGATGTCGGGATCCGCTTCCTTGATAAGGGCGCGGAGCCGGGCGAGCAGCGCGCCCCTCCAGTCGCCCAGCTCGCGGATGCGCGCGTCGATCAGCCTGGACGGCGACCCGGACGTCTTCGGTTCGCTCTTCTTCATCCGACTCCCTCGTCCTCTCGCGCGGAGCAGGAGGTGGCTCTGGTCGACGGGACGCTGACGGCGCGAGTCTAGCACGAGCGAGACGCCCGACAGGGCGCACCTCGGACATCGGCTGCCGGCCCGGCGGCGACCGCCGACCCGCTCCGGGGTCGCGAGCGGGACGGCTCAGCGGGTGCGGCCGCGATCGGACCGGCGGTCGCGGTCGTCGCGATCGTCCGACGGTGGATTCGCCTGGATCGCGTTCCGGTATTCACGCGCGATCTCGTCGTCGTCCAGCGCACGCGTCCGGACGTCGACGCCGCCGATGAGGCCGGGCGACACGTGGTCGTGCTCTCCGGGGTCCGAGCCGACGCGGAGGTCGCCGTCGGGCGAGAAGCCGACCGGGCCACGGCCGTGTCCGCGTCCGACGAGCTCGCCGTCGACGTAGAGCGACACGTGATCGTCCGTCCACGTCGCGACGACCCGGTGCCATTCGCCGGGGTTCCAGTGCCCGATCGACGTGTCGACGTCCGCGGTTCCGTCCGCCTCGGGCGATCCGGCGTCCGTCGGACCGGCATCGGGCGAGCCGACGGTCGCCGCCTCGAGCCGCAGCGAGTCGCCGTCCTTGGTGACGCGGAGGCCGTCGCCGAGCTGGACGAGCGTCGCGCCGTCGTCGCTGCCGGGCTGCCAGCCCGGTTGCACCCACAGCGAGACGCTGCCGCCCTGGTCTCCGAGCTTCCCGTCGAGCGGAAGCGCGACCTGGCCGTCGGTCGGAAACTGGACGCCGTCGCCGCTCTGGAACGCGACGTCGCCCGCGGGCGCGGTTGCGGTCGGCGTCGGAGCCGCGGCGATCGCGGTCGGCGGCGCCGTACCCGCGGCAGGGACGACGGGACCCGGCGTCGCCATGACCGGCGGCGCCGTCACGCCCGGGGGACGGGCGTGATCGTCCACGGGCGCGCCCGCGAATCCCGGGGCAACGGCCTCACCGTGGTTGCGATTCGGCCGGCGATGCGGCTTGCGGAGCGGCTTCTCGCTCGCCTGCCGCGCGGGACGCACGACCGTCGCGTCGCGTGGAACGTTCGCCGCGACCGGGCGCGGGCGGGCGACCGCCGGCAGCATCAGCGGGAACGAGTCGTGCGTGGAGGGCGGCGGCGATGCGGGATGCCGACCGTCCTCGTCCACCGCGGGCGACGGATCGGCGTCGAAGGCATCGATCTCTCCGGCCGGAGGCGCGACGCAACGGCTCGCGTCGTCGTCGACGGGGCCTCCGTCACGCGAACCGGGCACGACAGGTCGCGGGGCGCCGCGCCCGGCCGGCGTCGTTTCCGTCCGGCGGGAATCCGTTTCCATCGGGTCGCTCGCCTTCAGGACGAGTCCCGCGAGCGCTGCGACGAGCGCCAGGCCGAGCAGCCGGCGTCGGGACGATGGCGGCCGGCGCATCCCGTCATCGTAACGGGGATTACTCCATGTTGCTGCGGCGCATGTGACGCGGCGACTGCTGCGCCGTCATGCCCGGCGGCTGGCGCAGCGACCGTTCCGCTCGAGGTGACGGCCCGGCCTCCGCTGCCGGTGCACGCGCTCCTCAGAAGCCGAATTCGTCGACCGGAACGTCACGCGCCTTCTCGCACGCGGCCCTGAAGTCGTACGGCACCTCGTCGACGCAATCGGGCCACTTCGCGCTCGCGAGCCAGAACTGCACGAGCCCGAGGCGCGCGCAGAGCGGCACGAAGCGCGGATCGTTCCGCAGCTCGGGCATCGACACGTTGAACAGCAGCCCGGTGCGATAGCCGTCGGGACCCATGACGTCGTCGGCGGCGCCGCGCGGGCCGAGACGCCCGGCGCCGGCGGCGCGGTATGCGTCGTCGACGAGCCCGAGGTGCGCGGCGTAGACCAGGCGCGACAGATCGACGGAGCCGGTTCGCGCGACGTGCGCTTCGAGCGCGGCGCGAATGCCGCCGACGTTCGCGGGCGTCGGATCGCGCTTCGCCTGGATGAACGCCACGCCGTCCTGGAACTCGCGCAACGGCCGTTTCGCCGCCGGGTCCAGCAGCCGATCGACCGTCGCCCAGTCGCCGAGAAAGGCCTTCGCCCGCAGCAGGTTCGCGACCGGGAAGCTCATGTCGGGCGCGCGGGCCATCGCTTCCTCGAACACCGGCACGGCCTCCGCATGGCGGCCGGCGGACATCCGCGCGAGAGCCACCATGTTCGCGGCCATGGGGTTCAACGCGTCCAGGCGAAAGCCGCGCTCGCTCTCGTCGAGGCTCTCCCGGATCCAGCCGAAGTGGCGCAGGTGCCAGGCGATGTACATCTGCAGGACGGGCGACGCCGTCACGCGCCTCGCGCGGTCGAGCGCCTCGGCGGTCTCGACGAACCGGCCGAACGGCTGCATCACGAAGAGCTGCGTCACCAATGCGTCGGCGTTCTGCGGGTCGAGCGCGAGAGCGCGCGCCGCGTCGCGCATCGCGGCATCGCCGCTCGCCGCGCGCGCGGCGAACGGCTCGTACAAGCGGAGCCAGGCGCGCGCGAACGCGAGCCGGCCCCAGCCGTCGGCGAAATTCGGGGCACGCTGCGTGACGACGTCGAGGAGCCCGATGTTCGTCCGCAGCTCGTCCGGGGCGTACGATCTGAAAGCGGCGCGGAGATGCAGGTCGTAGATCGACGGATCGATCGCCCTCGTCGAGAAGCTCGTGAACGTCTCGTCGAGCGCGTCCGCGACGTGGCCGGCGATCTCGTCCTGCACGGCGAACACGTCGTCGAGGCTCCGGTCGTAGCGGTCGGACCAGAGCGTCGTCTGCGACGCCGCGTCGACGAGGTGCGCCGAGATCCGCACCGTCGCGCCGGCACGGCGGATCGAGCCGTCGAGGATGTGCGTGCAGCCGAGCTCGTCCGCGACCTTCCGCGCCGCCTTGTCGGGACCGCGGAACTGGAAGCTCGACGTACGGCCGATCACCTTCATCCGCGCGCCGCGCGAGAGACGCTGGAT
>Ga0070741_10014012_pt1 | contig 13982 bp, 13 predicted proteins | sample Coa_R1_4_FD_66440 | JGI IMG/M metagenome (GOLD analysis project Ga0070741, IMG submission 66440) | Surface soil microbial communities from Centralia Pennsylvania, which are recovering from an underground coalmine fire - Coalmine... | ecosystem: Environmental > Terrestrial > Soil > Unclassified ... | reverse complement strand
CATCTCCGTAGGGGCAGGGCTTGCCCCTGCCCTGAGCGGCAACCGTAAGGGATGGCCCTACCAGCGTCCAGCGACGTTGGAGCGCGGAACGTATCAAGTCACATCGCTGCAAACAAAAGGCATCTAGATCACAGCCTAAAAACTGGATGTTGCCAGCAGCTATGTTCAGACGTAATTGCGGTTCCCGGATCGGTATCGGGCGAAGGCACCGAGAAGACGAGGCAGTATACAAAATAGAGTATGCCAGGATTGTGCTCAACGCTCGCTACCTTCCGCAAAGACCATCATCCGAAAAACTCATCTGGAACCAGAACGCAAAAAATATAGCACGTTACCTCTTCCATTTGACACATGCAACTCCTTCATGATAATAAGAGTACACAATGTCATATTTAAGTATAACATTCTTCGCCTCACATGCAAGGGTTTTGTCGCACAAATTCGAGAGATTCGTCAAAATAGTTACAGATTCTCCCAAAGACAGGACCTTTTGGTAGCTTTTTGCCACAAAGAAACGGACAGGGAATATATTCAGAGATGTGGAAGTTGACGCATAGCTCTTCCTGGGATAATATAGAATCGATGGAATAATCCGAAAGGTAGCAGAAAGAGAAAACATGACCCCACCGGCACAGGTTGAGCGAACAATCACATTCCAGAGTAAGGGCCAACCCTCTTTCCTTCTAGAAGGGGTGGTGCATACACCAGCTACAGCCGAGCAGGCCCCCATTGTCATTCTTTGCCATCCCCAGCCGGCCAGTAGCGATATGAATGATAGCCTCATCGTCGCCCTGGCAAAAAGCCTGGCGACCTCTGGCATGATTGCAGTACGCTTCAACTTCCGCGGAGTCGGTCGCAGCCAGGGACAGCAAACAGATGGGCGATTGGAACCGCTCGACCTGGCAGGAGCGATTGATATAGGATTGGCCCAGGTGGGCGCTAACCCGGGCAAATTATGCATCATCGGTCATGCCTTTGGCGCGTATGTTACGCTGTTGTATGCTCCTTTCGACACACGTATACGCACAATCGTTGCCATCAGTCTCCCTTTGTTTCGCACTGCAAGCGGTTTTCCCCGGCAGTTTGAACCTCCAAAGCTTTTTGTGACCGGGGAGTTCGACGAGATTTGTCCGCGCTACAAACTCGAACCATTCGTTGAACAACAACCTGGCAAGAAGGGAATAAAGGTCGTCACTGGGGCGCGTCACTTGATGCGAGGATACGAAGAAGCCGCTACCGAGGCTGTTATGAAATATGTGAGGGCGTGGGCGGAGATGCCCGGAGTGTAAATTCATGAATCCTAGCAACCCGATTATCGTGCAAAGTGATCGTACCATTTTGCTTGAAGTAGATCATCCTCGGCACGCTGAGGCCCGCGATGCGCTGGCCCAATTTGCCGAGCTGGAGAAATCGCCAGAACACATTCATACCTATCGCCTCTCTCCGCTCTCCCTCTGGAACGCGGCGGCGGGCGGTCTGAGCGCGCAACAAGTTCTGGACCAGCTTACGCTCTATAGCAAGTATGCCATCCCCAGCAACATTGTGAGCGAGGTGCGCGAATATATCAGCCGCTATGGGCGCATCAAGCTGGTACAGGAGAAGGGGGCACTGCTGCTGAAATCAGACGACGCCGCGTTGATCGTCGAGATCCTGCACCATAAACGTACCCAGCCCTACCTGATACGCCAGCTAGATCGATGCACGCTCCAGGTGGATTCCTCGCGTCGCGGTCACATCAAACAGGCACTGATCCATATTGGCTTTCCGGCTGAAGACCTGGCAGGCTATACCGACGGTTCGCCGCTACCTATGCGCTTGCATCCTATGACACGCCTGGGAATACCTTTTGCTCCCCGCACATATCAGAACGCCGCCTCAGCCGCGTTCTACGCGGGAGGTGCCCCCAGCGGCGGCAGCGGAGTCGTGGTGCTGCCATGCGGCGCGGGCAAAACCATTGTGGGCCTGGTCACGATGGCGGATATACAGCGCGCGACGCTCATCCTGACTCCCAATACGGTGGCCGTACGCCAGTGGATCAGCGAGATCATCGATAAAACCGACGTGCCGCCGGAGATGGTCGCGGAATATACGGGGGAGCGTAAAGAGATCGCGCCCATTACCGTCAGCACCTATCAGATCCTTACTTACCGGCGCAAGGGCCAAACGGACGACGAGCAGGAATACTTCCCCCATTTCTCGCTTTTTACCAGCTACGACTGGGGATTGATTATCTACGACGAAGTACACCTGCTGCCCGCTCCTGTCTTTCGCATTACAGCCGAGCTGCAAGCCCGCAGACGCCTGGGCCTGACGGCAACGCTGGTGCGTGAAGATGGGAAAGAGGCCGACGTTTTTAGCCTGATCGGGCCAAAGAAATACGATGTTCCCTGGCGCGAACTGGAGCAGCAGGGATGGATCGCCACCGCAGAATGTCACGAGATCCGCGTTGGGCTGAACGAGGACGACCAGATGAGCTACGCAATGGCCGATCTGCGCGAGAAATACCGCATCGCCGCCGAAGCTCCGGCCAAGTTTGCCGTGACACGTCATCTTGTGAACCATCACCAGGATGATCAGATTCTGATCATTGGCCAGTATCTGGACCAGCTTAAAACGCTGGCCGCAGAACTTGATGCGCCACTGCTGACGGGCAGCACACCAACAGCGCAGCGCGAAAAGCTCTACGAGCGCTTTCGCCGCCGTGAGATTAAGCGGCTGGTGGTCAGCAAAGTGGCAAATTTCGCGATTGACCTGCCCGACGCGAATGTCGCCATTCAAGTATCAGGCACATTTGGCTCACGCCAGGAAGAGGCGCAGCGCCTGGGCCGTATTCTGCGACCCAAAAGCGATGGCGGTCTGGCATATTTTTACTCTATCGTGACGCGCGATACCCGCGACCAGGAGTTTTCAGCGAACCGCCAGCTCTTCCTGACGGAGCAGGGCTACCGCTATGTCATCGAAGACGCCGAAGCCCTGCTGGCTATAAAGCCATAGCAGTTACGAGTGCTACCGGCCAGCGGCCAGCACTGGCGCCAGGACTCACACAACTGAACGGAGTGCTTCTTGACATCGCTTTGGCAGGGTGGTACTTTGAAAACAAGAGAATAAATTTTTTACAGAGCACAAGGGGATAGCATGGCAGATAGCTATATTGAAGTCACAAGCGAAAACTTTCCTGAAACTGTCTTGAACTCTTCCCGGATCACCATTGTGAACTTTTCGGCAGACAGCAGTGGAGCATGTCAGATACAAGAGCCAGAGTTTGAGGCGATCAGCAAAGAGTATTGTGACCGGATGACATTTGCCCGTGTCAATGTGGAAAGTCAGCGCAGCCTTGCCAACCAGTGGAAAGTTGAAGGGGTACCCACGCTCATCTTCTTCAAAGACGGAAACGAGCTTTACCGCATCGCAGGCATTACGATGCGCGATAGATTACGTCGCCAGGTCGAGGGCGTTTTACTGGCGAATTAGTTCGCTATTCTATAAAAACAAAACATTGGGTGTTGGAGAACTTGATAGTGGCATATATTTATCCAATCCGCCTGGAGGCGTCATTGCATGAAACAATCTGGGGAGGACGTCGCTTAGAACGGGACGGGTGGAAACAACTTCCTTCAGGGGACATCGCCATAGGGGAAGCCTGGGAAACGGAAATCAATACGATTGTTCAGAACGGGCCTTACGCAGGCAAAACACTGAGCGATCTGGTCACCGAAATGGGTCCACTGCTGCTGGGCGAACAGGTTATCGCAATCTTCGGTCCGCGCTTTCCCTTGCTGGCAAAGTTTATCGACGCTAACGCACAACTCTCGGTACAGGTCCACCCTGATGATGATTACGCAGTCCAACATGAGGGGGGAAAGTTCGGCAAAACCGAGTTCTGGTATATCCTGGAAGCCGAGCCTGGCGCCAAAATTATTCACGGCTTCAACACGCCGACCTCGCGCGCAGCAGTTCATGCCGCCATCCACAATGTTACTCTCGATCAACTCTTGCATGAAGAGACCGTTCAGGCAGGAGACGTTATTTTCGTTCCTGCCGGAACCGTTCACGCCATTGGCAGCGGAGTCATGCTGTACGAATTACAGCAATATTCTGATATCACCTATCGCATGTACGACTATGGACGGCTTACAGCTTCCGGTCAGCCGCGAGAGCTGCATATAGAACGATCATTGGATGTTGCGCATTACTGCGTCTCACCACGGGTAAAAGTGCAACCGGTCGCGCTCGCTGGCGGCCCAGGATACGAAGATCGCTGCCTGATCGCATGCCGCTATTTTGTGACGCGCGAACTTCTCCTCAAGGATCATGCCTGCATCACCAGCTCTATGGCTCACAATAGCAATGCCAGTTGCATCATTCTCGCTTCCTTAGGGGCCGAGATCAGGGTACACTACGGCAAAACACTGCGCCAATGTGAAACCCTTTCAAATGGACAGACGATGGTATTGCCCGCAGCCCTGGGGGAGTATCGTATTGAGGGCAATGGAACTCTGCTCTTCTCGTACGTACCCACGCCCGATGACGAGGCGTTACGGCTGTGGCAGGCGCGGAACCACGGGAATATGCTTCCCAGGCAGCGGACGGAAGCATAATTTTACATGATACCAGTAAGCAGGCGCTATTCTTGCAGATTCTCGCGCCTGCGCTTCTTCCGCTCCTGCTCCAGGTCGGTAATGGTGCCTTCAACAACCTTGCCTTCGTCCGCCTCGCCATAGGTAAAGGGGGGAAAAGGGCGGCGGCGAAGCGCATCTCGCTGCATGCGGTTCACATCTGAAATCACCTGTGACACACTGGTGCCAACGTTTACCACCAGCAAGAGCGCATAGAGGAGCGCCCAGACCACTATCCCGACCAGCAACGTCACGCTTCCCCCAACCAGGCCGTTTACCACGCCGCCAACCATCCAATTCAGGTAGGTCTCGATGATGATCATGACGATGATCGGTAGCCAGAAGAAATTGACCAGCACCTTCAAAAGCCAGTGCATGAACCAGAACACGGCTTTCACCGGATCAGAAGGCATGTTCCAGGGCGGAATAAGTCTACGCATTCGGATCTTTTTGTTCACCTTAGCCCCTCTTTACGCCATAAAACGCTGCTGCACCCGTACTCATATTGTACCAGCCAGACAGGCTACCCACAAGAGATAGCTCCTGCACGAACGGGGCTTCTCAAAAGTCGGTGCATGCTCTGACTGCTCGCGCCTTCGGCGCTCATAAGGAGAGGAAGGTGCTGGCTGTGGGCGCAGCCCACAGCCAGCACCTTCCTCTCCGAACGGCTCCCTTCCTCTCCGAACGGCTCCCTTCCTCTCCGAACGGCTCCCTTGCGAGCCGTTTTGTATAAAAAGACAACGTTTGAGAAGCCTTGCCCGCGCGAATCACTGTGCTATTTTGCCGTCTAACTGTGGTTTGTCGGGGAGAGAGAGGGTCGTCGTTTGATCATCGGTCTGATGGGAGTCGCTTCAGTGCCTGAATTAATTTATCCCTGTGCATAATCGCGTCGCCACGGAGGGATCGTTTACATCCTGCGTGAGATCTTCCTTATTGAGGCAATTTTCTCTCAGGGAGAGGAGAGGTTTAGACCCCCTCCCTCCTTGAGATTTAATTGCAGTAGTGTTGCTCTGCCCATTTAACATTGTGTTATCAGGGGAGTACACGTCTGACGGCATCAAGCGTTGGCTCAATTGCTTCGCCCGTGACCGCCTGCGGGATGCCCGTTTTGCTATCCTTGAGCAGGTTGCCAGTGAGCACGCCCACGACAAGTTCATCCCGCTTGATGGTACCGGCGGCAACAAGTTTGCGTACGCCCGCGAGCGTCGCAGCCGAAGCAGGCTCGCAGCCGAGGCCAGCGCGGTCGATCATGGCTTTGGCGGCAAGAATCTCCTCGTCGCTGACCTCCTCCACAACGCCATCACATGCTTTGATGATGCGGCGGGCGCGAGGATAGCTGACGGGGTTGCCAATTTTAATCGCGGTCGCAACCGTATCAGCCTGAATGGGCTGGTGTGCGGCAAAATCCTGCATAAAACTGAGATAGAAGGGATTGGCTCCGCTTGCCTGGATAGCGGCTATACGCGGCACATGGCCGATCAGCGAGAGCTGGTACGCCTCGCGGAACGCCTTGCCAATCGCAGAGACATTGCCGAGGTTGCCAGCGGGCAGCACCAGCCAGTCGGGTGCCTGCCAGTCAAGCTGCTGCAATATTTCAAACCCGATGGCTTTCTGACCCTCGATACGGAAGGGGTTGAGGGAGTTGAGCAGGTAAATGCCCTGCTCGTTGCAGACTTGTTCGACCAGGCTCATAGCGGCATCAAAATCGCCCGCGATCTGGATGGCTCTCGCTCCATAGGCCAGCGATTGCGCCAGCTTGCCGCCCGCGACATTGCCAGCCGGCAGAAAGACGATGCTCTCTATCCCGGCTTGAGCGGCGTATGAGGCCAGCGAGGCAGAGGTGTTGCCGGTGGAGGCGCAGGCAACGGCCTTCGCGCCCAGCATCTGCGCCATTGTGACGCCGACCGTCATACCACGATCCTTAAAGCTCCCGGTCGGATTTTCGCCCTCGTGCTTGAGGAAGAAACGCTCCAACCCCGCATAAATACCGAGCTGCCGGTGTCCGGCCCGGCCCGCTCCGCAATTTTCTACACCGACCGGATACAGCCCCGTGTTGCCTTCTGGTCTGCTCACGATGTACCGCTCGGGCGCAGGTAAAATCAGATCGCGATAGCGCCAGACGCCGCTATAATCAAGCAGGAGCTTATCGGTGCTGATGGACCAGATGGGCGGGGTGGATGCCCGTTCATCAAAGATCTGGCGCCACACCGCACCCGCCGAGGGCACATGCTCTTGCTCGGTCGCGAGACGAAAAAAGGCGTCGCTGCTCCGCTGGACATGGCGACTGGGAAGCTGAAACGCTATCTCAACATCGAGCACGCTGCCACAGTCACAGCGATAACGCGGGGTTCGCCCTGCCTCCAGCGCGGGATAGAACTGCAAGCACTCGACGCAGCGTAGCGAGATGAGCGATAACGCGTCGCGCACTTCAGATGAAAGTTGTCCTTGTATGTTATTATTGTCCTCGTTTGCTCCCCGGCCTGGCTGGAGACCAGTAGAATTGATCGCCATAGCGAGCGCTCTCTTCCTTTCGTATGCGGCTGCGCGACGTATTCAGTACCCGCGCTCCATTTTGATCTGCTCGTAACACCATACCGGTCCCCTGTACGCCCGCAGCCAGCGCGGTTTGCTGCATGGCGTTGAGCACTACGGAAAAACTGGAGCTAGCCAGCGCAATCAGCGATGATCCTCCGCCGGAAAGGCAAGCTCCATGAGCGCCAGCGTCTACGGCGGCTTTGATAATATCGGGCATGGCGGGGAAAAGCGCCTGACGATATGGCTGATGGAGCCGGTCCTGCATGGCCTCGCCGATCAGCTCATAACGCCCCGTTTGGAGTGCGGTCAACAATAAAGCCACGCGACCGGTATTAAACGTAACATCTGCTTTAGAGTAGCTGGCGGGCAATAATTTTCGCCCTGCGACGGTATCCATTGGGAACGATGGCGTGAAAATGACGGCCTTGAGCGCATCGGGAAAGGGCGTTTTAATGGCATGGATCTTCCCCGCCAGATGCGTTGTAGCGACCAGGGCGCCAAGTAGCGCGGGAGCTACATTATCCGGGTGGTTGCCTGCCTCGGCTTCTACAGCGGGGCCGAGCAGTTCTTCTGTAGGCAACGCCGAGCCGAGTCCCTGCATACGAATCCACTCGTTCGCCGCGACCAGCCCTCCCACCACAGCCGTTGCGCTACTGCCCAGGCCACAGCCGGGCGGGATGGCAATTGACATCCGAATGCGCACAGGCGGGAGCGGAATTTGCAAACGATCAAAGAGCAAAGCGAATGATTGAAAAAAAAGATTATCTGGTCCTGCCGATAAACTTGCCCCTAATGCTCCCTGCACCTCAATGCTCGGATGGCGGGGATCATCTCCTCCCTCTTCCACCTCAAAACGGTTGTAGAGTTGCAATGCCAGTCCCAGGCTATCAAAGCCCGGACCCAAATTAGCCGACGTTGCCGGCGCTAAAACTGTAACGGAAGCAGGTAATGCCAGTGCCATCGCCAGCTACCTGCCTTTCTGATGAAGCGTGCATCTCTCATCCTTTCTCTAAATGTCTTTATTTTATCATGCTGCAATACCCGAGGCGACCAGCCAGGGAGAAAAGTCAGAGGAGAAGCGAGGACACCTCGCGCTCCGGCAAAGGGCTACCGCCCTCTGCACTCCTGCCTGGGCACCACTCTTAATATAGACCTGATCAGCGACACCATCAGTATACAGGAGTGACCCAGTGGCAGTACCGCTCGTGCTCCCCACGGCAGGCGGAGAGGTAGAGGGATTGCAGCTTCATGGTAAATGGCCCAGGCTGACCGGAGCCTATCGGGCGGTGATCTACGCTCGTGACAGGTGAAACCTGTACTCCTGTGCCACAGAAAAAGATCTCATTAGCGGCATAAAGCTCGGTCCGATCAATACGGCGCTCTTCCACCCCCATACCAAACTCTCTCCCAATCATTTCAATCAGAGCATTGCGTGTGATACCTTCCAGTATATCCTCTGATACCGCCGGTGTCGAGAACTTACCATTGCGCAAGATGAATAGGTTACACGAGCTGCCTTCCGAAACCGTTCCGTCATCTGTGAGCATAATGGCCTCATCAAAACCCGCCGTTTTAGCATCGTCTACAGCGAGCGAACTATTGACATAGGCCCCTGTCACCTTCGCGCGCACAGGCATGGCGTTGCTATTCGCGCGCCGCCACGACGAGGTACAGACCCGTAGCCCTCCACTGATATCTACATAGTTTCCCATAGGAAATGCATAGATCGCAACGGCGTCTTCCAGCTCCTGGAGCGTTAAGCGAATCGTGCAAGAAGATTTGTAAGTCAGGGGACGAATGTAGGTGTTCTGACGCAGCTCTTGCTTCCGCAGCAGCTCTACGGTGATGCGACAAAGATCATCTATCGACTCTTTGGGATGCATATGCAGCACATTCCAGGAGGCGGCCATTCGCTCGTAATGTTCGCGCATCTTGAGCACATAAAGTTGCTGCTGCTGCTCATTCCAGTAACCGCGAATGCCTTCAAAGCAGGCGGTACCGTACTGAAGCGCGTGCGTCGCAACGCTTACTTTCGCCTCGCTCATCGGAACAATACGCCCCTCAAAGTAGGCATAGCCTTCATCGGCAGGCGAGACCCCGTTTCTGGGTTGCGACGCCGCCTCCTGGGCCTGGCTATTTTTTGAAATTTCAATCTGAGTCACAAGGATACTCCTTTATTGATCCCGTCTCTGTTCAAGAGACGGGATGGTTTGCAAAGTCTAGCAGGGCAGGGGCAAGCCCTGCCCCTACAGATGTCTGTCATGAATGGTTTACAGACAGTGTTAAATTGCGGCGGGCGTTTCCTGGCTGCTCTCCACGATGTAGAGCAGATCCGCATCCGTGACGAGCTTTTTATGATCGGCCAGCGCCACAAAACGCTTATAGGCATCTTTTAATTGCTCAGCGGTCAGCCGGTGACCGAGTTGACGCAGGCGGGCATCAAGGCCATGACGCCCGGAATGCTTGCCCAATACCAGTTTAGTATCGGTCCAGCCAATCGCCTGAGGGGTCATAATCTCATAAGTGAGACGATGCTTGAGCATGCCATCCTGGTGAATCCCAGCTTCGTGAGCAAAGGCGTTGGCTCCCACCACGGCTTTATTTGGCTGCACGGGTATGCTGGTCAGGCGGCTTACCAGTTGGCTGGCGGCCAGCAACTCCTGCGAGCAGATATTGGTATCAACGTTGCCAAAAGCTTCCGGGCGAGTGCGTAGCGCCATCACTACCTCTTCCATCGCGGTGTTGCCTGCCCGCTCCCCCAGGCCGTTAATAGTAACCTCGACCTGGCGTGCTCCTGCTTTAATGGCTGCCAGCGTATTCGCCGTCGCCATCCCCAGGTCATTATGGCAATGGGCGCTCATGGTCACATTTTCCATACCCGGAACGCGCTCGCGCAAATAGCGGAATAGCGCCTCGTACTCCTGCGGCAGGGTATAACCGACAGTATCAGGAATATTGACTGTCGTGGCCCCCTGCTTAATCGCGATCTCAAAGACGCGGCAGAGGTAATCCCAATCGCTGCGCGTGGCGTCCTCGGCGGAGAACTCGACAGTCGGACAGAGGTTGCGGGCGTAAGCGACCGTCGATCTGACCTGCTGCAAAGCCTCCTCGCGACTGATTTTCAACTTATGTTTGAGATGAATCTCAGAGGTGGCAAGGAAAACATGGATCACTGGGCGTTCGGCCTCGCGCACGCCTTCCCAGGCCGCATCAATATCACCGACGCTGGCACGAGCCAGCCCGGCAATCGCCACGCCCCGAGTGCGGCGTGCAATTTCTTTGACCGCCAGCAAGTCGCCGGGAGAGGCCGCGGGGAATCCAGCCTCAATGATGTCCACGTTCAGGCGCACAAGCTGCTCGGCGACCTTTAGCTTTTCCTCGGTGGTCATTGTAGCCCCTGGCGACTGTTCGCCATCGCGCAATGTGGTGTCGAAAATTCTTACTACCGCAGGATCTGCCATGATGTTGATTCCTCCTTTGTGAATTGAGCAGGTCTCATTGCTGCCCTTTCCCTCTCATTTTGTTGGCTCTGCTTTTACTTCAACGGCTTCCGTTTTTTTCTGTCCAGGATGCAGCCAGGGCATCATGGCCCGCAAATCGCGACCAACCTGCTCTATTTGATGCTGCGAACCCGCGCGCCGCATAGCCAGGAAGCTGGGACGACCGGCCTGATTCTCCAGAATCCAGCGCGTGGCGAACGAGCCATCCTGAATTTCACGCAGTACGTTGTGCATCTGCTCGCGTACATGCTCATCGATGACGCGCGGGCCGGAGACGTAATCGCCATATTCGGCGGTATCGCTGACGGAGTAGCGCATATAGTCCATACCACCCTGATAGAGCAGATCGACGATCAATTTCATCTCGTGCATACATTCGAAGTAGGCAATTTCCGGCTGATAGCCAGCTTCTACGAGCGTTTCAAAACCTGTGCGGATCAGCGAAGTGATGCCACCACACAGCACCGTTTGCTCGCCGAAGAGATCGGTCTCGGTCTCCTCAGCGATGGTCGTGCGCAGAACGCCCGCGCGCGTGCTGCCGATAGCGCGTGCATACGCCAGCGTCAACGCTTCGGCATTGCCGGTTGCATCCTGATACACGGCCCAGAGCGCAGGCACGCCCACCCCTTCGGTAAAGAGGCGGCGCAGCATGTGTCCGGGGCTTTTGGGCGCAACCATCGCCACGTCAATATCGGGCGGGGGCACGATCTGCACATAGTGCAGGCTGAAGCCGTGGGCGGTCATGAGCATTTTACCGGGAGCCAGGCCGGGTCGGATGTCACGCTCAAAGACTTCACGATGATGCTGATCGGGGATTAGGACCATAATCACGTCCGCCTGCTCAGCGGCATCGGCGGGTGTCATGACGTGCAGACCATCGGCCTCCGCTTTCTCGCGGCTCTTGCTACTGGTGGGAAGGCCCACCACCACGTCACATCCGCTATCGCGCATATTGAGGGCATGCGCGTGCCCCTGGCTCCCATAGCCGATAACGGCGATGCGCCTCTGCTGAATCAGCGCCAGATCCGCATCTGAGTCGTAATAAATATTCGCCATGTGTTTCTTTCTCCTTAAAATGCATTTTCACTTGACGCTTTAGAGTTTGGCCGGTATACTGTTCATTCTGAAGACGGTGGAAGCAGTTGGCTATGCTCGACCCGCTTGAGGGTACTGAAAGCCAGCGTAATTGTCTCAGGCGTGATCTCAAGCACGCGGGTCCCGAAAAGCATGTCAATGATTTCGTTGGCATTCTCTACGGTGCTAATTACCTTGTTCATAGCCAACTCCCCGCCAACGGACGGCTGATATGGTAGATCGACCACATGTTGAACATCCACAATTTTGCGCAACTGCTCTACCAGATGGTCAATTCCTACTTCCGAGTCGCTCATCAGGACGGAGATGGACGCAACCGAGGAATCGGATAGTCCGCTCTGACCAAGCGTGAGGGCCTGCATATTGGCGCGGCGACGGCGCAATACACCCACCACACGGTCAACCGCGCCTGGCCTCTCCTCGACTAGAATAATGAGGGCATGTATATGCTCCGCTCCCTGAGGAGCGTCAGAATGCCCTGTACGATCTATGGCAGCTTGCTGATTCGTTATTTCCGTCATTTCAGGCATCCTCTTCCGCCGTTTCTTCGATCATGCTCGTGATCCCTGAGCCGGGAGCCACCATCGGATAGACGTTTGCCTCCGACTCGATGACGAAGTCGATAATAACGGTGCCTTCCGTCTCCATCGCCCGCTTGACGGCAGCTTCGACCTCGTCGCCACGCGTGATGCACATGCCGGTCAGCCCGTAAGCTGCCGCCAGTTTGACATAATCGGGACCGGTGATGGGCGTTTCAGAGTAGTTGCGCTGGTGGAAGAACTGCTGCCACTGGCGCACCATGCCGAGATAGCCATTGTTCATGATGGCGACTTTGAGCGCGAGCCCTTCCTGCTGTAAGGTCGCCAGTTCCTGGACGTTCATCTGGAAGCCGCCATCGCCTGCGACTACCCAGACGGGAGCGCCAGGCATGCCCATGCTGGCCCCTATAGCCGCAGGCAGCGCGAATCCCATCGTGCCCAGGCCGCCGGAGGTCAGATGACTATTGGGACGCGTCCACTGATAGAAGCGCGCCGTCCACATCTGATGCTGTCCCACATCCGAGACAATGATGGCCTCGCCATCGGTCGCGGCTCTGATGGCGCTCAGGATACTGGCTGGATCGGGCCTTTCCTGCTCACGCTTTATGCTCCCCTGCCGCCTTTCATTCTCCTGCTGCCAGCCGCGAATTTCGTTCAGCCAGACGCTATGGTCAGCAGGTTGAACCACCTCAGTCAGCGCGGTTAGAGCTATTTTTGCATCGGAGACAATAGGAACGGTCGCCACCTTCACCTTATGCATTTCAGAGGGATCGATATCAATATGGATGAGGCGAGCATGAGGCGCGAATTCGCTCACTTTGCCGGTGACGCGGTCATCGAAGCGCAGGCCGACGCCGATAATCAGGTCTGCATCTCCAATCGCCCGGTTGACATGAGCTGGACCATGCATGCCGGGCATACCGAGATGCAATGGGTGCGTATCTGGAAAGGCGCTCAAACCAAGCAGGGTCGCAATCACCGGAATCGAGGTCTTTTCCGCGAAGGCGCGTAATTCCTCGTAGGCGTTCGACAGGATGACCCCATGACCAGTCATAATGAGTGGACGCCGCGCCTGAGCGATCAACTGCGCTGCTCGCGCTACTAGATAAGGGGAAGGCACAGCATCATCGCCTGTTTGCTGGTGCGATTCGCCTATCGCTGGAGGACAATAGAAAGCTTTAGCCAGTTGCACATCCTTAGGGATATCGATGAGCACGGGACCAGGACGACCACTGCGAGCGACCTGGAACGCCTCATGCACAACGTCGGCGATCTCATCCGTGCTGCGTATTAGAAAATTATGCTTGGTGATCGGTTGGGTGACGCCGATGACATCGGTCTCCTGAAAAGCGTCGCGCCCAATAAAGGGTCGCGCCACCTGTCCTGTAATCGCAACCATAGGCACCGAGTCCATAAACGCGGTCGCCAGCCCGGTAACCAGGTTGGTCGCGCCTGGTCCGCTGGTAGCCACGCAGACGCCGACTTTACCGGTCGCACGCGCGTAGCCATCAGCGGCATGAGCGGCAGCTTGCTCGTGCCGTACGAGAATGTGATGCAGTGCGGGATAAGATGTGAGCGCATCGTAGAACGGCATGATCGCGCCGCCGGGGTAGCCGTACATCACCGTTACCCCTTCGCGAAGCAGGGACTCGCACAGGATGGCGCTACCCGCCATTTCTCGCGCTCCATCCGCTTGC
>Ga0070741_10014011_pt1 | contig 13982 bp, 12 predicted proteins | sample Coa_R1_4_FD_66440 | JGI IMG/M metagenome (GOLD analysis project Ga0070741, IMG submission 66440) | Surface soil microbial communities from Centralia Pennsylvania, which are recovering from an underground coalmine fire - Coalmine... | ecosystem: Environmental > Terrestrial > Soil > Unclassified ... | reverse complement strand
GGGCGGCTTCGGCCACGCGCCGAAGTTCCCACCCGGTCCGGTGCTCGAGTTCCTGCTGCGGCGAGGCGACGAGGAGCTGACACGGAAGACGCTCGACGGGATGGCGGCGGGCGGCATGCACGACCTCGTCGGCGGCGGCTTCCATCGCTACTCGGTGGACGCGCGCTGGCTCGTGCCGCACTTCGAGAAGATGCTGTACGACAACGCGCTGCTCGCGTCGGTCTACCTGCACGCGGCGCGCCGGCTCGGCGACGAGCGCTATCGCTCCGTCGCAGACCGGACGCTCGACTACGTCCTGCGGGAGCTCGCCCTCGACGGCGGCGGCTTCGCGTCCGCGCAGGATGCGGACACGAACGGGATCGAGGGCCTCACGTTCACGTGGGCGCCGGGCGAGGGCGCGCCGGAGGAGCTCTTCGAAGAGTTCGAAGGCGGCCGTTTCGTGCTTCGCGGCGACATCGACGACGAGACCCGAGCGCGGCTGCTCGAGATTCGCGCCGTGCGGCCGCAGCCGCTCCGAGACGACAAGGCGATCGCGTCGTGGAACGGGTTGATGCTGGCCGCACTCGCGCACGGAGGGCGCGTCGGATCGGCCGAGCATCTCGCCGAGTTCCTGCTCGGCCCGTTGTCGACGCCCGAGGGGCGACTCCATCGCACGTGGCGCGACGGCGTCGCAAAGGGAACCGGCTACCTCGAGGACTACGCCGACGTCGCGTACGGGCTGATGGAGCTGCATGTCGCGTCCGGCGAGCCGCGCTGGCTGCGCGAGTCGCACCGGTTGGCGACGCTCGCGGTCGAGCTCTTCGCCGACGACCGGGAGGGAGGGTTCTTCCAGACGCCGGTCGACGGCGAGCGCCTCGTCGCACGCAAGAAGGAGCTCGACGACCATCCGACGCCGAGCGGTAACGCGATGCTCGCGTACGTCCTCCTCCGGCTCGCGCGCATCTGGGGCGACGACGACCTCGAGCGGCGCGGCGTCTCCGTCTTGAGGCTCGTGCGCGATCAGGTCGCACGGGTTCCGTCTGCGTTCGGCTGGATGCTCGTCGCGCTCGACCAGCACCTCGCCCCACACCGTGAGCTCGCGATCGCCGGCGATCCGGCGGCCCCCGTCGCGCGACGCGCGCTGGCGGAGGCCGCCCCGACGGACGTCGTCGCCTTCGGCCCCGCGGCAGGAATCCCGCTGCTCGAGGGACGAACCGAGGTCGACGGAAAGACCGCCGTCTACGTCTGTGAGCGCTTTGCCTGCGCGCTGCCTCTCACCTGACGATCGTTTCGCGGCTCTCGACCTCGCGGCGCTCCGCCGCGACCGGCTCGTCCGCCGCTGCCGCGTCCACCGGCCGCTCGACGACGACGGGGCGCCGCGTGAACGGCTCGAGCACCGCGGCGAGCGTCGCACCGATGCCGAACGCGACGACGCCGAGCCAGGTTCCGACCGCCCGGACGACGTCGAGAACGTCGATGTCGGCCGACCAGTTCCGGACGCGCATCGCGCCCCAGGCTGCGTGGGGTTGCATCGCGACCAGGATCCAGCCACCCGCGACGAGGACGGGCAGGAACCCGAGCAGCAGCACGAGTGGCGGATGGCCGCCGCCGCCCCGAAGCTGCGAGAGCCCGAACGCGAGCCCGGCGGCGGCGACGAGCCCGTACGCGGCCCAGTAGCCGCCGGTCGTGTGGCGGTCGACGTGTGCACCCGCCACCCAGAGGAGTACGCCTGCGGCGCCGGCGCCGAGCAAGGTCGCCGGCGCTCGAGTTGCGCCAGTCAAAGCCATGTGTTCCTCCTTTTCAGGGAAACGGTCTACGGCGGCTCCTGGGTTCGGTTCCAGCTCTAAGCTGGCGGCGTGGCGCTGCTCTCGATCCGGAACGTGACGCGCCGGTTCGGCGGCATCGTTGCCGTCGACGACGTCTCGCTCGACGTCGAGCAGGGCAGCATCGTCGGTCTGATCGGCCCGAACGGCGCCGGGAAAACCACATTGTTCAACGTGGTCACGCGCCTCTACCGCCCGGACTCCGGCTCGCTCGACCTCGACGGTGAAAGCCTCCTACGCACGCCGCCTCACCGCGTCGTCCGGCGCGGGATCGCGAGGACGTTCCAGAACGTCGAGCTCTTCCGCACGATGACCGTGCTCGAGAACGTCCTCGTCGGCGCGCACACGCGGACGCCCCCGTTCCGGCGCAGCGACGTGGAGCGCCGGGCGCGCGAGGTGCTCGCGTACGTCGGCATCGCGGAGGTCGCGCAGCGGCCGGTCGCCGGTCTTCCGTTCGGGACGCAGAAGCGCGTCGAGCTGGCGCGCGCGCTCGCCGCCGAGCCGCGGCTCCTGCTCCTCGACGAACCGGCAGGTGGGTTGAACCACGAAGAGGTCTCGGCGCTCGGAGCGTTCATCACACGCCTGCGCCGGGACTTCACGCTGACCGTCCTCCTCGTCGAGCACCACATGGGTCTCGTGATGGGGATCGCCGAGCGCATCCACGTCCTCGACTTCGGGCGGACGATCGCAGAGGGCACACCGGAGGAGGTACGGCGGAACCCTGCCGTGATCGAGGCGTACCTGGGCGCCGAGACCTCCGCGTCGTGACGCGCACGCTCGACTGGGACGGGTGCCTCAACGTCAGGGATCTGGGCGGCGTCCCGCTCGAGGGCGGCGGCTCGACGCGGTTCGGCGTGCTCATCCGATCGGACAACATCCGGCGTCTGTCCGACGAGGGCTGGCGGTCGCTCGCCGAGCATGGAGTGACGAGGATCGTCGACCTGCGGTGGCGCGAGGAGCTCGAGGACGACCCGCCGCGCGACGTCGACCTCGACGTCGTCCACGTGTCGCTCCTCGGCGACTGGGATCCGGACTTCCGTGACGACATCGACGACTACATGGCCGCCGACGACCCCGCGGGCTACTGGGCCGCCGCCTACTCGAGGATCCTCGAGCGGTTCGCGCCCAACTTCGCGCGTGCGCTCGCCGCGATCGCGGACGCCGACGGCACCGTCGTCTTCCATTGCGCGGGCGGAAAGGACCGGACGGGGCTCGTCGCAGCCCTCTTGCTGCGCCTCGCGGGCGCGCCGGTCGCCGAGATCGCGCACGACTACGGCCTCACGTTCGAGCTGCGGGCCCGTGGCGGGCCCGACGAGTGGGTGGAGGCGGCGCGGGACGACGTCGAGCGCGCACGGCGCGCGTTCATGCAGCACACGCCGCCCGAGGCGATGCGGAGCGCACTCGAGCGTCTCGAGGCGCGCCACGGGAGCATCCAGGCGTACCTCCGCCACGCCGGACTCGACGAGCAGCGGATCGCGCGGCTCGTCGAGCGGCTCGCCGCCCCGCGGGCGGAGCCGGCACACCCCGGATGAGGGGCCGCCGGCTCTCGTCCCGAAACGGAGCTAGTGGGCGTGGACGGGCCGCCCGCCGCGCGAGCGGGCGAGCGCGGGGAGGCGTACGAGCTCGGTCACGGCGGCGAGGCCGACCAGGCCGTAGACGAGCCGCGAGAACCAGTTGGTCTGGCCGAAGTCGAGGCCTCCCGCGATCGTCGCGACCAGGTCGAACTTGGCGACGGCGACGAGGCCCCAGTTGAGGCCGCCCACGATCACGAGCGCGAGGGCGACGGTGTCCAGCTTCTTCATGTGACGCTCCTTCCTTGTCCTATCTTTGTCCAAGTTATGTCGAGGCGACGATAACGCAGGCGCGCAGCGATGTCAAATGTTTGTCCAAGTTTAGTGAACTGTGTGGCTCGCGCACCGATCGGCGAGCTCGCACGGCACTCCGGCGCGTCGCCCGACCTGGCGGACGCGGCGGGCAGGAGCCGCGGGCCGGGCGTTGAACCGAGGCGGTCCATGGTTCGCCTTGCCGTCATCGCCGCGGCGGCTGCGCTCGCGGCGCCCGCGGCCGCCCTGGGCGGCGTCAACCCGCAGATCGCAGGCCTTCAGGTCGCGCTTCGCGCGCACGGGCTCTACCTGGCCCAGATCGACGGCGTCGCGGGGCCGCGGACCGCGGCCGCCGTCCATGCGTTCCAGCGCGAGCACGGGCTCCGGGTCGGGATCGCGGACACGCGGACGCGCGTCGCGCTCGGGCCGCTCGGCCGGCCGCTCTTCGGATCGCGCGTCCTGCGGCGCGGCGACTTCGGCTTCGACGTCTCGGTGCTGCAGTTCATCCTGACGCGGCACGGGGTGTACGCCGGCGCACTCGACGGATACCTCGGCAAGGAGACCGCGGCCGCGCTCCGCCGCTACCAGCGACTGATGCACCTGCGCGCCGACGCCGTGGTCGGCCCGCGCACGTTGACGGCCATCGTGCGGCGCGACGACGTACCCGTGCGGACGCCTGCGCCGGTGACGGTCGCCGCGGTCGTCCACGTGCACGTCGTACACGCCGGCGACACGCTGACCGCGCTTGCAGCGCGTTCGGGCACGACCGTCTTCGCGCTCGCATCGCTGAACCGCATCGACCCGGCGAAGCCGATTCTGATCGGGGAGCGGCTCCGGCTGCCGGCTCGCCCGGCGGCGCTCGCGCCCACCGGCAGCGACGTGCGCGCCCGGCTCGACGCGTGGTCGGGGCGGCTCGGCGTGGACCCGCATCTCGTGCGCGCGCTCGCGTGGATGGAGTCTGGCTTCCAGACGCGGATCGTCTCGTCGGCCGGCGCGCGCGGCGTCCTGCAGACGCTGCCGACCACCCGCTCGTACGTCGAGACGGTGCTCGTCGGGCACCCGCTGCCTCGAACCGTGGACGGCGACATCGAGGTGGGGATCCTCTACCTGCGGCACCTCCTGCAGGTGTTCCACGGCAACGAGCGACTCGCCCTCGCCGGTTGGTACCAGGGCGAGCGCGCCGTGCGGGCTCACGGCCTGTACAACGTCTCGAAGCCGTTCGTCGCGAACGTGCTCGCGCTTCGTACCCGTATGTGATGAGGTCGCTCGTTGCCGCCGTGGTGGTCGCCGCCGTGCTGCCGGCGGCGGTCGCGGCGCACGAGGTTCCAGCCGGCGCAGGTCCGACGTTTCCGCTCGAGGCGCAGCAACGCGCTGCGGTCGCCCGGTTGCTCGCGCGCGGCCGGCCCGTGTACTGCGGCGGCAGTCGGGGCGACGCCGTCGCCCTCAGCTTCGACGACGGCCCCGGGCCGTACACCGCGCAACTGCTCGACGTGCTGCGCGAGGAGGGCGCGCACGCGACGTTCTTCCTCGTCGGGAACCGGCTCGGCTACTGGCCGTGGGCCGCGCACGAGGAGGCGAGGCTCGGCGGCGTCGGAAACCACACGTGGACGCACCCGGTGCTGACGCGCCTCCCGCGCTGGCTCGTCTGGCTCGAGCTGCTCCGCACGCAGTACGCCGTCGACACCGAGGTGGGGTGGAAGCCGCGGCTCCTTCGGGTGCCGTACGGAGACCACTCCGCGTCGATCGACGCAGTCGCGCGCAAGCTGGGCCTGCTCGAGGTCTTCTGGGACGTCGACGCGCGCGACGACGTCCCGAACGCGAGGGTGAACGACGTTGTCCGGAATGTGGTGCGCGGCCTGCGCCCTGGCGCGATCGTCCTGATGCACGACATCCACCCGTGGACCGTCGCGGCGCTGCCGCGCATCATCGAGGTGATGCGACGGCGGGGGTTGCGCCCGGTGTCCGTCTCGGAGCTCCTGGCGCTCGACCCGCCGACGGCCGAGCGCTGCCCCTACGCCCCCGTCGGTCGCGGTGATTGAGAATGGGCGCATGAAGACTGTGCTGGTGGGCTTGCTGCTGCTCGCGGTCGCGGGCACGGCCTCGGCGGCTTCGCTTCCGGGCGTGAAGACGCCGACGAGGAACATCAGCTGCTTCTGGGTCCCGATCAAGCAGGGCGTCGACGCGCCGATCACGCCGACCACGCGCGGAAACCTCCTGTGCGACATCCACCGCGCGTCGTATCTCCGGGCGCAGCAGAACGGGTGTCAAGCGCGAACCGGGCTCGACTGGCACGGATTCTCCCTCGGGCCGTCCGGCCGCGCGCTCCCGGTGTGCTCCGGCGGGGTCCTCTACGACATCGGGCGCGACACGCCCGTCTACCACGTGCTCGCGTACGGGCGGACGTGGCGCTACCGCGGCTTCACGTGCAGGTCGCGCGTCACCGGACTCACGTGCACGAACGCACGCGGCCACGGACTCTTCCTGTCGCGCGACTCGTTCCGGCTCTGGTGACGAACGCTACGCCTCGAGCGCGAGCAGGTCGTCGACCGTCTCGCGGCGCCTGATCACGCGAGCCTTTCCGTCTGCGACGAGAACGGCGGCCGGCCGCGGCACTGCGTTGTAGGTCGAAGCCATCGCAAGCGTGTAGGCGCCCGTGACCGGAATCGCGAGCACGTCGCCGCGACGGGGGTCCGGCAGCTCCACGCGCTCGATCAGGACGTCGCCCGACTCGCAGTGCTTTCCTGCGACCGCGAAGACGGCATCGGCAGGCGAGTCGGCGCGCTCGGCGAGAAATGCGGTGTACCGCGCCTCGTACATGGCGGGGCGCGGGTTGTCGGACATGCCGCCGTCGACGGTCACGTACGTCGTCGCCGAGCTCGCCCGTTTGACGCCGCCGACCGTGTAGAGCGTCACGCCGGCGCGCGCGACGAGGGAGCGCCCCGGCTCCAGCACGAGCCCGGGCTCGGGTAGCTGCTGGAGCTGCCAGGCGCGCCGCAGCTCGCCGGTCAGCCCGCCGACGAAGTCCGCGACCTCGATCGCGGGCTCGTCCGGGACGTGACGCACGCCGAGTCCGCCGCCGAGGTCGACGACCCGCGGCGTCCAACCGAGCTCGGCGCGCAGCCGCGCCGCGAACTGCGCCACCCAGTCGACCGTCATCAGCGACGCACCGAAGTGGACGAGCTGCGAGCCGACGTGGACGTGCAGGCCCTCGCACGACGGTACCCGGCGGACGAGCTCGATCGCGTCCTCGGGCGGCAGCCCGAACTTGGACCCGTGGTGCGCCGTCTTCACCGCCTCGTGCGTGTCGGCCTCGATGCCCGGCGTGACGCGGACGAGGAATCGCTTCACGCCGGCAGCGACGGACCGGTCGAGCTCGTCGGCGGAATCGAGGACGACGAGCGCGCCCGTCTCCGCCGCGCGGGCGAGCAGCTCGTCCTCTTTGTTGTTGCCGTGGACGACGAGCTTCGCGCCGTCGATACCTGCGCGGACCGCGAACTCGAGCTCGCCGACGGTCGAGACGTCGGCCCCGAGTCCCTCCTCCGCGAAGATCCGCAGCACCGCGACGGAGGGAAAGGCCTTCGTCCCGTAGACGACGAGCGCCGCCGGCGCCGCGCCGAGGTAGGCGCGCGCCTGGTTCCGCAGCGTCTGCTCGTCGTAGACGACGAGGGGCGTGCCGAACTCGCGCGCGAGATCGACGGCGCGGATGCCGCCGATCACGAGGTCGCCGCGCTCGATCCGCGCGCCGTCCGGAAGAAGGTCGGCGAGCGAACGCACTCAGGCATTGTGGCGCAGGAGATGTTGCAGCGGCTTGCAGACCTCGCGGGGCGACGGCCGCGGACGATCCTCCTCGCCGCGCTCCTGCTCGGGGTCGCCGCGGCCGCGTTCGGCGCGACCACGCCCTCTCGGCTGAGTGCGAGCGACAACGACTACCAGGACCGGTCGTCGCAGAGCTACCGCACGTTTCAGCTCCTCTCGCAGCGGACGGGCGTGATTCCGGGGCCGTCGATCGTCGACCTCGTGGCGCCCGCAGGCCGTGCGGATGCGCTCGCGCGCCTGCGCGCGGATCCCGCCGTCGCGTTCGTGCGGGTGGGCCGGGCGAGAGACGGGCGCGTTGCGATCGGCGCGTTCCTCCGCGACGGCAGCAAGACGAGCGCCGCGGCGCGGCGCCTCGAGCGGACGCTCCCCGGCCTCGTGGGCGGGCCGGCCGTCGCGAGCGACCAGGTTCGCTCGCAGTCGGAGCACGACCTGTTCCGCGCGGAGCTGATCGCGTTCCCGCTCCTGCTCGCGCTCGGGATCTGGATCTTCCGCGGAGTCGTCGCCGCGCTGCTGCCGGTCGCGGCCGGGTTGCTCTCGATCGCGACGACGCTCGCGATGCTGCGAGTCGCGAACGGCATCGTCTCGATCTCGGTTTTCGCGCTCAACCTCGTCACGGGGGCGGGGCTCGGGCTCGCGATCGACTACAGCCTCCTGCTCGTCTCCCGCTACCGCGAGGAGCTCGCGCGCGTCGGCCCATGCCCCGAGGCGCTTCGCGTCACGGTCGCCACGGCCGGTCGCACCGTGGCGTTCAGCGCGATCACGGTCGCCGCAGCGTTCGCGTCGCTCCTCGTCTTCCCGCTCGGGTTCCTGCGCTCGATGGCGATCGGAGGTCTGATCGTCGCGCCGCTCGCGGGGCTCGTGGCGCTGCTCGTCGTCCCCGCGCTGTTCGCCCTGCTGGGCGAGCGCATCGACGCGCTCGCCATCCGCCGCGTCTCCGACCTCGGTGGCGGCGGGTGGTACCGCTTCGCGCACGGCGTGATGCGGTGGCCGCTGCCGATCGCGATTGCGACGACCGCTGCACTCGTGACGCTCGGCCTCCCGTTCCTCGGCGTCCGGTTCATCGGCGTCGACGCCTCGGTCCTGCCGTCGAGTGCGAGCGCACGTCAGGTGCAGGATGCACTCGGCGTGGGGACGCCCGAGCACGTCGTCGTCCACTCCGTCGCGGACGTCGCGACGCTGCGACGCCTGCGCGGGATCGCGGCGGTGACCGCGCCCCGGAGCCTCGGCGGCGGACTCCTCACGGTCGACGTGACTCCGAGCGCGAAACCGATGACCGCCGGCGCGAAGGCGCTCGTGCGGCGCATCCGCCGAATCCCCGGCGCTTCGGTCAGCGGCGTTACGGCGTGGTACCTCGACACCGCGTCGTCGCTCCGCCGCCATCTGCCGCTCGCGCTCGTGATCCTCACGCTGACCGTGGTCGCGCTGCTGTATCTCGTCACGCGGTCGGTCATCCTGCCGTTGAAAGCCGTGGTGATGAACGCGGCCAGCCTCTGCGCCGCGTTCGGGATCCTCGTGTGGGTGTTCCAGTACGGACGGCTCGAGGGGCTCCTGCACTACCGGAGCCAGGGAGCGCTCGAGCTCACGCAGCCCGTGCTGTTGTTCGCGATCGCGTTCGGGCTCGCGACCGACTACGGCGTCTTCCTCCTGGCGCGGATCCGTGAAGCCCACGAGAGCGGGCTGCCGAACCGCGAGGCGGTGGCCCTCGGCCTCGAGCGGACGGGGCGCGTCGTCACGGCTGCCGCTCTCCTCTTCTGCGTGGCCGTCGGGTCGTTCGCGACGTCGGAGATCGTGCTGGTCAAGGAGGTGGGGGTGGGGATCGCCGTGGCCGTCGCGATCGACGCGTCGCTCGTCCGAGCGCTGCTCGTTCCGAGCCTGATGGCGCTCCTCGGCGACTGGAACTGGTGGCGACCCGGCCGCCGGCGTGGCTAAGATGACCTGGATGCAGCTGCTCCTTAGCTGACGCAGGGAACGCCGCGGCGAAGACGCCGCGTCGACTTCCCCCGGCCTCTCACGCGAGAGGCTTTTTCATTTCTGGAGGGTTCGACCGAGGCGAGATCGATGGACGGATACGACGCACACGAGATCGAGGCGAAGTGGCAGGCGGTCTGGGAGGCCGAGCAGGCCTTCCACGTCGCCGACCCGCGGCCCGGCGACGGGGGCGATCGCTTCTACATGCTCGAGATGCTCCCGTACCCGTCCGGCAACCTGCACATGGGGCACGTCCTCAACTACACGATGGGCGATGTCGTCACGCACTTCCGGCGGCGTACCGGCTACGAGGTGCTGCGTCCCATGGGCTTCGACTCGTTCGGGCTGCCGGCCGAGAACGCCGCCATCCGCGAAGGCGGCCATCCGTTGGAGATCACCGAGCGCAGCATCGCCTCGATCTCGAACCAGATGCGACGCATGGGGTGGGCGATCGACTGGCAGCGCGTGGTGTCCGCGCACGAGCCGACCTACTACCGCTGGACGCAGTGGCTGTTCCTGAAGTTCTTCGAGCACGGGTTGATCTACCGGAAGGCGGCGCCGGTGAACTGGTGTCCGAACGACCAGACCGTGCTCGCGAACGAGCACGTCGTGGACGGCCGCTGCTGGCGCTGCGGCGCGGTCGTCGAGGCACGGAACATGGAGCAGTGGTTCTTCAAGATCACGGCGTACGCCGACCAGCTGCTCGACGACCTGCGCACGATCGACTGGCCGGAGCGCACGAAGAAGATCCAGACGAACTGGATCGGGCGGTCGGAGGGGGCAGAGGTCTTGTTCCGCGTCGACGAGCTCGACGTCGACATCCCCGTCTTTACGACGCGTCCCGACACGCTCTTCGGCGCGACGTTCTTCGTCGTCGCGCCCGAGTCGCCGCTCGTCGACACGCTCGTCGAGGGCACGGAGCAGGCGGAGGAGGTGCGCACCTACGCGCGCATCGCAGGCGCACGGCCGACGGAGGAGCGCGAGCAGCGCGAGAAGACCGGCGTCTTCACGGGCCGCTACGCGACGAACCCGGTGAACGAAGAACGCATCCCGATCTGGGTCGCGGACTACGTCCTGATGGAGTACGGCACCGGCGCGATCATGGCGGTGCCCGCACACGACGAACGAGACGCCGAGTTCGCCGCGGCCTTTGCGCTGCCGGTGGTGCGCGTCATCTCGGAGGAGGACACGCTCGTCAACTCCGGGCCCTTCGACGGCCTGCCCGCCGACGAGGGGAAGCGCGCGATCGTGGACGCGCTGTCACGCCGCGGGCGTGCGAAGCCGGCCATCAACTTCCGCCTGCGTGATTGGAGCTTCTCGCGGCAGCGCTACTGGGGTTGCCCGATCCCGATCGTGCACTGCGACGCGTGCGGGATCGTTCCCGTGCCCGAGGACGAGCTGCCGGTGCTCCTGCCGGACGTCGACGACTACCGCCCGAAGGGAAAGCCACCGCTCGCCTCCAACGAGGAGTTCATCAACGTCACGTGTCCGTCGTGCGGGGGTCCGGGGCGGCGCGAGGCCGACACGATGGACACGTTCGTCGACTCGTCGTGGTACTTCCTGCGCTACTGCGACCCGCACAACGAGACCGCGCCGTTCGACCGAGCGAAGGTCGACGCATGGATGCCGATCGACCAGTACATCGGCGGCATCGATCACGCGAAGGGCCATCTCCTGTATTCGCGCTTCTTCGTGAAGGCGCTGAACGACTGGGGGATGGTCGGCTTCCGCGAGCCGTTCCAGCGGCTGTTCCACCAAGGGTGGGTCAAGCTGGCCGGCAAGAAGATGTCGAAGTCGCAGAGCGGCGTCTCGCCCGACGAGCTGGTCGACCAGTTCGGCGCGGATCCCATCCGCATCTACATCCTCTTCCAGGGTCCGGCCGACCAGGACATCGACTGGACGCCCGACGGGATCGACGCGATGGTGCGCTTCGTCAGGCGGCTGTGGCGCGTGGTGCACGAGGCGGCCGAGCAGCCGCCGTCCCCCGCGGAGGTCGACACGCCGCTCGCGCGGAAGGCGCACGAGACGATCGCTCGCGTGACCGACGACATCGGGCGGCGGTTCGTCTTCAACACGCCGATCGCCGCTGTGATGGAGCTCGTGAACGAGCTCTCGAAGGCGCCTACGGATCCGGCTGCTCGCTTCGCCGCGCAGACCGCGGTCTCCGTACTGCAGCCGTACGCGCCTCACGTCTGTGAAGAGCTGTGGGGCGTGTTGGGCGGGGAGCGCCTGTGGCTCGAGCCGTGGCCGGTCGCCGACGAGTCGAAGCTCGTTCGCGACGAGGTCGAGCTGGTGCTGCAGGTGAACGGAAAGGTGCGGGACCGTGTGCGCGTTCCGGCCGGGCTGTCGGAAGAGGAGCTCGTCGCGCGCGCCCGTGCATCGGAGAAGGTGCGTGCGCACGTGGACGGCGGGAAGGAGCGGCGCGTGGTCGTCGTTCCGGACAAGCTCGTCAACATCGTCGTCTGACTTCTTGCACTTTCGGCACGAAGTCGTCGCCCACGCGTGACGGTTTCGCCGGCACGCTCATGACGTGGACGCCTTTCCCTTCCCCGTTGCGACGAGGCGCCTCGTTGCGATCGCGTTGCTCGTGCTGGCGCTTGTCGTCGTCGCCGTCAAGAGGACCGGCACGCACTCGGGGACGGCGCCGCTCGCGGTCGCGCCGATCCGCGCGGGGTCGACAGCGGCCACGCCTCGGCGCCAGGCCGCCGGTTCGATCGTGGTCGACGTCGAGGGCGCCGTGCGGCGGCCGGGACTGGTGCGGCTCGTCCGCGGCGCGCGAGTCGCCGACGCGGTCGCGCGGGCCGGTGGCGTGACACGACGTGCCGACCGGTCGGCGGTCAACCTGGCGGCTCCCGTCTCGGACGGCCAGCAGGTGCTCGTGCCGCGTGTCGGCGAAGCCGGTGCGGTCGGAACGCCGGCCGCGGGCGGCGGCGCGGGCGCGGTCGGCGCGGTCAGCGCGCCCGTCTCGTTGAGCACCGCGACCGCCGAGCAGCTCGACTCGCTGCCGGGGATCGGTCCGGTGACGGCGCAGAAGATCCTCGACTACCGCACGCAGCACGGCGCCTTCCACTCCGTCGAGGAGCTCGACGCGATCCCTGGAATCGGACCGTCCCGCCTCGCCGATCTGAAGGGGCTGGTCGTGCCGTGACCCGCGTGCTTCCGGCCCACGTCGTCGCGGCGGCGTCCTGCGCCGGCCTCGCGGCAGCCGACGCGACGCGCCTGCACGGCCTCCCCGCCGCGGCCACCGTCGCATGCGCGGTGACGTCGCTCGCTGCGGCGGTCGCTCCGGCTCGCTGGAGGCAAGTGGCGGTCGCGGCCGTCATCGTCGGCGTCGGGGGCTGGTGGTGGGCGAGCGTCCGCCTCGATTCGCTCGACCGGACGCAGCTCGCCTCGCGGATCGGGAGCGCCGGCCGCTTCGTCGTCGTCACGACGGGTGAGGCCCGTCGAGGTCGATTCGACCAACGTCAGCCCGGGCGCACGCAGGCCGAGCGCGTCGAGCTCGAACTGCGGCCGGGGCGGGCACCGCCCCAGGGCGCACGGGTGAGCATCCTCGCGGTCGTACAGGCGCCGCGTGGCCCGAGCCGCGGTTTCGACGAGCGCACCTGGTTGCGTCGCCAGGGGATCCATGTCGTGCTGCACGTGGACGAGTGGCACGTCGTCGGATGGCGGGGCGGCATCGGCGGGATCTCGGATCGGCTGCGACGGTGGCTGCGGCACGCTTCCGGGCCGCACCTGCGCGGCGAGCGTGGCGCGGTGGTCGAAGGTGTTCTCCTCGGTGACGACGGAGGCCTGTCTCCCGAGCTCAAGCTGGCGTTTCAGCGCGCCGGGATCTACCACTTGCTCGCCGTCTCCGGCGAGAACGTCGTCCTGCTCGCAGGCGGTGTGCTCGGCTTCGCGCTCGTCCTCGGAGTCGGCCGGGCTTGGGCACACGTCGGTGCGATCGCGGCGATCGTGGCCTACGTCCTCGCCGTCGGCCCCCAGCCGTCGGTGATCCGCGCGGCGGTGGCGGGTCTCGCAGTCTCGGTCGCCTGGCTCGCGGGGAGGCTGCGCGACGCGTGGCACGTGCTCCTGCTCGCGGCGTGCGTACTCCTCACGTGGAACCCGTACACCCTGTTCGACGCAGGGTTCCAGCTGTCGTTCGGTGCGGTCGTCGCGATCTTCGTCCTCGGCCGACCGCTCCTGCGTGAGCTCGAGGGGTACCCGCTCCCGGCGCGGCTTCGGCCGGTGCTCGCGATCTCGACGGCGTGCGCGCTCGCGACGGCGCCGCTCCTCTGGATCCAGTTCGGTCGCGTGCCGCTCTACGGCATCGCGGCGAACGCACTCGTCGAACCGGTGGTACCGGTGCTCCTCGGTCTTGCATTCGGCGCCGCGGCGGTCGATCCGTTCGCGCCGTCGGTCGCCGTAGCGATGGCCTGGGCGAACGGCTGGGTCGCGGCATACGTGGCCGCCTGCGCAAGAGCGGTGGCGGCGTTGCCGGGCGCGCAGGCATCGGGGCGGGCGGCCGCCGCCACCACGGCGACGGCGCTCGTGGTGACGGCGCTCGTTCTCCGCAGGCTCAGGACGGCGTGAACGT
>Ga0070741_10014010_pt1 | contig 13985 bp, 9 predicted proteins | sample Coa_R1_4_FD_66440 | JGI IMG/M metagenome (GOLD analysis project Ga0070741, IMG submission 66440) | Surface soil microbial communities from Centralia Pennsylvania, which are recovering from an underground coalmine fire - Coalmine... | ecosystem: Environmental > Terrestrial > Soil > Unclassified ... | reverse complement strand
CGCACCGCCAGGAGGAAAAGGAGTTTTTCCTCAAGCCGTCCCTCGGACTTTTCGGGCACCTTGGATAGGCCCGGGTAGCGCTCGTTGAGGATCCGCCTTTCCTCGTCCAACAAAAGAGGATCGGGCCGGGGCACCCGGGGGAACCCTTGTTCCACTAGGCCCGGCAGGACCAGCACATCGAAAGGAACACCCCGGGCCTGCATGAGGTCCGATACCTCGACCCCGCCCGCTTCGGGCGCGTCCCAGGGGATCTTCACTTCGTCCATGAGGCCGGAGAGAAGGGCGCCCAGTTCGTCCTTTTCAACGGTGAAGGAATCCTTGGACAAAATCTCAATACCGCGCCGCAAGGTCTTCAATTCCTCCTTCGCCTTGGACTTAACGAAGATCCTCTCGGCCAAGTCGAAAAGGGTTCCGGTTTTTCCCACCCAGTTTTTTTCTTTATCGAACTTATGCCGGGCGTCGAAAAGAAGCTGGAGGACCTTGGTTCGGAAAGTGAAAAGCGACCGGGACTGGTCGCTGGAAAGGCCCCCTTCTTCCCAAGCGCCCTTGCCCGAACGGGGCTTGGCGTATTCCTTCAAGCGGTCCATCCAGGCGCCTTCGCCCTCCACCACCCCCGCTTCCTTGGAGGCCTGGTCCCAAAGATGGGGGTTCCAATCCTCCTCGTTCACCCCGAACCCGTCGTGATCCAGGTTGGGACAGGCGAGAAAATCCATCAATGCTTCCCGGGGGAATTCCAATTGGAAACATTCCAACAGCAGAAGAAAGGCTTTGGCTTCGGGAGTTTCCATGAGGAAAACCGAGGGTTTCTTGGCCAGCGCCACCTTTTGTCCCTCGAAGGCGGGCGTGATCATGCGGCGGTAGGTCTCGAATTGGCGCAGAATCAACCCGCATCGGGACAAATGGGTCTTTCGTCTTTCCGCCTCTTCGGTGATGGTCCGCGTCACTTCCCGCATTTCCCGGGGCTCTCCGGGGCACAAAAGGATCTTTACGTCCGAATCTTCAAATTTCAAAGGACCGACACCCCCATCCCTGCCTTCTCCCCTCAAAGGAGAACTTGATCCCCTCGCCCCTGGCGGGAGAGGGTCGGGGTGGGGGGGGTCTTCGGGTTTAAATAACCGGTTCTGTAGTCTACCCAGCGGAGTTCCCTTCACACTTTCAAACCTTCCCACTTTCACACTGCCGCCGCGGCTTTTGGCCCACTCCACGAACGGTTTCGCATAGTCAAAAGCCGGATGGTCCTCTTCATAAGGGATGAACCAATGGGAATGCCCTCCCGAACAAAGGTGTTCAAGGACCTTTTGTTGGAGAGCCGAGGCATCATAGAAGCCATAGGTCCAGACCAAGGCGTCAGGAGGGGCAAGGGTGAGGGCATCCTCATAGAGGTCTTCCCGGTCCTTCCAAAGGTTCTTCTTTTTCCAAGTTCCGTTCTCGGTCAGAAGGGCCGCGAATTCGGCCAATTTCTCCGACAAACGCTTGCGGGTTTTGTCCTTCGCAATGACCTTGGCGGATTCGGCCAATTCCTTCGCCGTGAATCCGCCCTGACGAAGTTCGGAAAGGGTCGCGCGAAGGGTTTTAGGGAACCCGGGCGTTCCAGCCACGGCCGCGAAGGGCCCGCCCTTGGGCCGGATTTTCCAGGCGTTCTCCCGGAACACCCAGGGCGCCAGCGATTCGGGAAGAAGCCGGAAGCCTTCCGTGATCCATTTTTCTTCGGTGAACTCGATGAGGTATTGGTGCAGGGTCAGCACCCGCAGGTTGAAGGTGGACCCGTTCTTACGGGCCAATTCCTCCCGAAGGTGCCGGACAAGGGAGCGGTTAGGGACCAAAAGGATCAAGGGTGACAAGGGTTCGGACTTACGGAAATCCCGATAGCATTCCAGCAATTGGTCTTCAAGGAAAGGCTGATAGGGACCCAAATAGAGGGAAAAACCCATTCAAAAGTCCTTTTGCGCTCGGGGGATTCTTTCAATATTGAAGCGTCATTATATATAATCATTCCACTTTGGGTTGGAAGTGCCTTCTCATTCCTACCCCGAATTTCAAATTCCTCATTCGTCCGAAGGATGTTGTTATGCCTAGGGAAATCCAAATAGCCAACGCCGCCGGTTTCTGCTTCGGCGTGAAGAAGGCCATCCAAAAGGCCGAGACGATGGACCGCGCCTTCATCTTCGGCTCCCTTATCCACAACCCCCAGGAAGTGGCCCGACTCGCCTCCCTGAACAAGAAGATCGTTCATACCCTTGAGGATGTGGAAGACAACCGGGTGGTCATCACCGCCCATGGCTTGGACATCAACGTGATCGGTCAAATGAAGGAACGGAACCTGGAGATCGTGGACACCACCTGCCCCCTCGTGACCAAGATCTACAACGAAGGCCATAAACTGGAAGGACAAGGGCTCCAGATCGTCATCATCGGCGACCCGAAGCATGTCGAAGTGAAGGGCATCGCCAGCCGGATGAAGAATCCCATCATTGTTTACCACGAGGAGGACATCCAAGGGGTTCCCGAAGGCTCCAAGATCGGCGTCGTATGTCAAAGCACGCTCTTAATGGAAAAATTCGATAAATTCGTGGACCTTCTGAAGACCCGTTGTTCCGAAGTGGTGACGGTCAACACCATCTGCAAGCCCACCAAAGACCGCCAAAGCGCCGCCGCCGCCCTTTCCAAGACCATGGAGATCATGATCGTGATCGGCGGACGCAATTCCAGCAACACCCATAAGCTGGCCGATACCTGCAAGATGAACCTTCCCGACGCGACCTACCATGTTGAGACCGCCCAAGAATTGGACCCCAAGTGGTTCGAGGGAAAGACCAAGGTCGGCATCACCGCCGGCGCTTCCACCCCCGACTACCTGATCGAGGAAGTCATCGCCAAGATACGCACTTACGATTCCCTTATCCCGGCTTAAAACCCAACCGCTCTTGTCTTTCTTGTGCCCTTTCGTTTTACAATGAACCCATGAATAAATCTCCCTTTCGCAAGTTTCTTATCGAAAGACGCCTTCCCTTCTTTTCTTTCCTTTTGGCCCTGATCCCTTCCCATTCTCATGCCGAGGACGGTTATAAACTTTGGCTGCGTTACGCGAAGGTGGAGGACAAAGCTTTAAGGGAATCCTACCGCTCAGTTCTCGCCTCCCTCGTGATCCAGGGGCATTCTTATACGGAAAAGATACTTCTCAAGGAGCTCCAGGCCGGGCTGAAAGGGATGTTGGCGGCCGATCTCCCGCTCCGGGAGGATCCGGACGAAGGTTCGCTGATGGTCGGGGCTCCCCAAACCTCACCTCTCGTGGCCCAATTCGGGTGGGACCAGGCACTTTCCAAAATCGGTCCCGAGGGTTATCTCATCCGTTCCACCCTTTTCCATGGACACAAGTTGACCGTTATTGCCTCCAAGGATCCTATCGGATGCCTTTATGGAGCTTTTCATCTTTTAAGACTTATCGGCACCCGGCAGCCTATCGACCATCTCGACATCACGGAAAAACCCGCCATCCATCGGCGGATATTGGACCATTGGGACAATCCCGACGGCACCATCGAGCGGGGTTACGCGGGCAAGTCCCTTTGGAAGTGGGAGGATCTGCCGGATCGGGTGAACCCGCGGGTCCTGGATTACGCCCGGGTTTGCGCTTCCCTGGGTTTGAACGGCGCCGTTTTGAACAATGTCAACGCGAAGCCTTTGATGCTTTCCAACGCTTATTTAAAAAAAGCCGCCGCACTAGCCGGGGCCTTCCGGCCCTTTGGGATCAAGGTTTACTTGGCCGTCAACTTTGGAAGCCCCAAAGCCCTGGGCGATTTGCCCACCGCCGACCCCCTGGACCCGGCGGTCAAGAAATGGTGGAAGGATAAGGCCGCTGAAATTTACGGGCTCATTCCCGATTTCGGAGGCTTCTTGGTGAAAGCCAACAGCGAGGGTCAGCCCGGACCCCAGGATTATCAGCGCACTCACGCCCAAGGCGCCAACCTGTTGGCGGGGGTCCTGGCGCCCTACGGCGGGGCCGTAATGTGGCGGGCCTTTGTCTATAACGACGCGGTCGACCCCGACCGGATCAAGCGGGCCTATAAGGAATTCGAGCCCCTCGACGGCCAGTTCAATGAGAATGTCTTCATTCAGGTGAAGAACGGTCCCTTGGACTTCCAACCCCGCGAGCCTTTCAATCCCCTATTCGGGGCCATGCCCCGGACGAAACTGGCGGCTGAACTACAGGTGACCCAGGAATATCTGGGCCAATCCACCCATCTGGTCTATCTGGCCCCCCTTTGGAAGGAATTCCTGGAAGCCGATACGTACGCCCATGGGCCGGGATCCTTCGTGGAGAAGATCGTGGAAGGAAAACTCGACGGCCATGCGGACAGCGCCATCGCGGGAGTGGCCAATACCGGCGACGACCCAAATTGGTGCGGCCACCCTTTCGCACAGGCCAATTGGTACGCTTTCGGCCGCTTGGCTTGGAATCCCTCCCTCTCCTCCAAGGCGATCGCCGAGGAGTGGACTCGACTGACCTGGAGCGACCAAACCCGTTTGGTCGATTCGATCGTTTCTTTGATGATGGGCTCGCGCCAAGCTTATGTGGATTACGCCACTCCTCTGGGATTGAGCGGGGTTTTCGAGAAGGACCTTCATTACGCCCCTGATCCCGGCATGGTGGATCCCCGCCGGGCCGACTGGTCGGCGGCTTACTATGTAAGAGCCGATGAGAATGGGCTGGGGTTCGACCGTACCCGACACGGAAGCGGGGCGGTCGATCAATATCACCCCCCCTTGCCGGATCGGTGGAACAAGCTCTCGACCTGCCCTGAGGAAAACCTGCTTTGGTTCCACCATGTCCCCTGGGAATATCGGATGGGAACGGGAAAAACCTTCTGGGAAACATTATGCGGCCAATATGACCAGGGCGTTCGGGAAGCGGAAGATATGGAAAGACAATGGTCGGGGCTCAAGGGACAAGTGGACCCGGAACGCTGGGAAGTCGCGGAGGACAAACTTCGCCGCCAAGCGCGGGAAGCGGGTCAATGGCGGGACAAAAGCCTGCTTTATTTTCAAACTTTCAGTCATCTGCCTTTGGCCGGAAAGCGGATGCCGTGAACCTGGACCACCACATCTTAAAGCTGCTTAAAAAACGCGGGTCCAATTTCCGGAAACCCCACGCCATCGAGTTCTATGTTTATTTCCCCGCCAAAAGCGCGGCTAAAAAAGCCCGGACCCTGATCCGGAAAAAGGGATTCCACGTGGAGCTTTTGACCGACTCTTCCGCGAAACGCTGGATCTGTCTTTCCATCCTGGAGATGCTTCCGCGCTACGAAACAATCCGGCGCGTTAGGGAACAACTGGATCGGTTGGCAAAACCTTTGAAGGGCACTTGCGAGGGATGGGGAACACAGGTGGAAACATAGATCTCAACCCTTTAAGGCTTCCTGAAGCATTCGGGACAAGGTGTCGCAACAGCAATCGAATGACATCTTTTGCTTGCCGGGTCCCGAATCCTCCGAGAATTTCAGCTTGGGATTTTGGCCGTGGAGGGGGCAAACCAGGATGTCGATTTTATCTTGAAGGACCTTGACCGTCGCTTCCAGGGCCTGCCTTTGGATCTGTTCTTTGAAGTTTTCTTCCATTCTTACCCCCTCAAGGGACCAGAACGATCTTTCCAAAAGCGCCCGACTGCATCACCCATTCATGGGCTTTGGCGGCCTCTGCAAGCGGGAATTCCTTGCCGATCATGGGTTTTAATTTCTTGCTCCGGAGGCCCTTTCCCAGGTCTTGATGGATCTTCACCTTCTCTTGCGGCGTCGCGTTAAAAAGGGTCATGCCCAAGATGGCCGCGTCCCTACTCATGGCATCGCGGGGATTGATCTCCACCGGTCCTCGGGAACCGATGACCACGATCCGTCCCTTCTTGGCGAGGACCGTCAGGTCCTTCCCCAAATTGACATGGGCGGCCATCTCGAGGATCAGGTCCACGCCCTTTCCTTCGGTGAATTTTTTCAATTCCTCCAAATACTCCGGGGACTTGTGATCGAGCACCAGATGGGCCCCCTGTTCTTTCACCAAGTTCAATCCCTCGGCCGTACCTGCCGTGCCGATCACCTGGAGCCCCGCGGCCTTGGCCAGCTGGACGCAGGCGGTCCCTACCCCCCCTGAGGCCCCGTGGACCAAGACCGATTCGCCTTTGCGGGCTCCCGCCCTTGCGAACAAGGCCCGATGGGCTGTTCCATAGGGAACACCCATGGCCGCGCCTTGGGCGAACGAAATAAACGCGGGTAGAAAATGGACATTTCGAACTTCCGCAAGGCAGGCTTGGGCATAGGTCCCGGTTTGGGCCCCCTCCACATAAACGCGGGAATTGACTTTGATCCCCTTCACCGCTTTCCCGACGGCCTCCACCACTCCAGCGCCATCCGCGCCGGGGATGTAGGGCAAGACCGGCTTCTGGGCATATTGGCCCGAACGGATGTAAGCTTCCACCGGATTCACGCCGGCCGCTTCCAATCGGACCAACACTTGGCCCTTGCCCGGTTTCAGATCGGGAACTTCCTCCCATTTCAAAACTTCCGGCCCGCCGAATTCCTTGACGAGAATGGCTTTCATGTCGGGTCCCCCTTTCGAAAGAGTTTTAGGGAATATGTAGTTTTATCCTATTCGAACATGAAGATAAAAAAAAAGCCCGTCCCCTATCAGGGACGGGCTTTTATCGAACTTGATCAGAAATAATCCAAGGGTAAGGTTTCCCGCGGCTTGGAATGGGGTACATACTTGGGGGTTTTCATGGCCAAACTCTTGGCGTGGGCGACGTCCTCATCCGCCAAACCCTTTTGGATCACAAAATCCTGTTTGGGATAGATCAGATCCGGATCCTTGATGGAATCCCGGTTGGCCTTGAAAATGAGAGGCCATTGGAAACTGTCACTATAAATATCCGATTTGCCCGCGATGCCCCAAAGGGTATCTTTTTCGGCCACAGTGTAATGATCGGAAGCCACGGCCTTCACCGGTACGGCGGTGGGAGCGGCCTTAGGCACTTCGGTGCTTTCAATACGTTTGGCGCTGCTGCATCCGAAAGCTACTGTTCCCGCGGCCAACAGGGACAGAGCCAGAACTAGTTTGTGTCGTTCCATCTTATTTCTCCTTCAGGTTAAGTCCGACCCGTCTTTATTTTCCCCTTGGGGGTTACGACGAATCAAGAGGCCAGACCGTTATGACACTTTTATTTTACCAACGAAACCCTGGGAACGTAAAAAAAGTTCGCTCAAGGACTCCCTGAAACACTTCAAATAAGCCCCTTTCATGGGTTTCACCTCCCCAAAACCCTTATCCCGAATTTCTTTCCAAACGTTTTACTCCTTTTAAGGCCTACATTTCCCCGGGTCAGGGGAAAACGACCTTCCCATTTTCAGGGTTTTTTAGCTTTTGAACCCTGTCGGGAGATGCTAATTTTTAAGTGAAGGTCTTGTCTCTCACAATTGAATACCGCTTGAAATACGGTTCTGATCCCAAATTTCCCCGGAGGAAACCATGAACCTGATTCAAGCCGCACACCTACCCCATGCCCATCAACTTGCCCTTTCCCAATTAGCAAGGGACTTCAATGCCGCCCTCAGTTATGTCTCCTTTTATTCCAGCGATAGCCCTCTCGTGGTTCAAGCCGTTCAAAAATGCCATCGGGATCTTCTCAAGATCCTGAAACCCATGGGAACGCTTTTCCTCTATCTTGAAAAAGACCGTCTCTTGTTGAACGGCGCCGAGTTCTCAAATTTGGATGATCTAGGATCGGTCCTTCAAAACAAGAATGTCCCGGGCGTGGAGATCTCCAACGGCCTTACGGTCGCGGACCTCATGCTTTGGCTGAAGCTTATTTCCCAACCGACTTCCGATCTGACATCGTGGGATGAAAAGACCACTCACCTCCGGATACTTTCGCCAGAAGATCGGATCATGGTATCGGAAGCTGAGAAGCTGATCCCGGAAGAAGCGGCCGTGGAAATGGCCTCGATCCCCGCCTCCCCCTTGCTGGAGGAAATATCCTCTTCTACCGACCCTTCCATTCTTTCATCGAATGCGGTTCCGGTCTCCCAGGTCGAGACCCTTTCGGTCGATGAGCTTACGAAAGATGAAAAAGAAGCTTTGGATCACTTCTCCCTTCCTCCGGATTTTGGGCGTCAATCGAACGAAGCGCTCTTGAGCATCTTGGCCGAAGCCTGGCAATTCTCACAGCTCCAAAAAAAGAACATCACCGCTTCCCCCGAAATGGGCGCCTTGACCCTTTCTTTCGAGAAGCTCTTCGACCGATTGTTGGATCGGTTGGAAAAGTCTTCCCCCGAATTTTCGAACATCTTCCAATGGTTCCGCACCCCCCAAGGAAGGCTGCTGGAGGACAAGGTCGCTTCCTCCATGTACCCCCTCCTGGAAGTGGCCGTGAGGAATCAATGGACGGCTATCCTTTATGACCCGGCCACGGAAGGTTTAGTGAACGAGTGCATGGCCTATTGGGGCGCTAACGGGAAGCAAGAGTTAGTGGAAATGACCGTGCAACAGTTGGCCTCGGGATTGAAAGGCGACGACCTGGAAAAACAGTTGGCCTTGACCCATTTGATGGACGCGCGTCCATGGGTCCGGAACGCCAAGCTCCTCCAAACGGTCTTGGGCCCCTTGAACCATCTGCTGGCCTATGAGACCTCTCCCGGCCTCTATCAAGCCGCCCTTCTTCTGGCCTGGGACTTGATGGAACCGGCCTTGGCTGAAGGGAACCAAGAGTTGGCCATGAATCTTTTATCGACCCTCCATTTTCACGTGGACGAGGATCTTCCGGCCTTCCCCGAAAGGGCCCAGATCGCCCGGCATTGGCTTTTTGAGCGGTCCAATCCCGACTTGATCCGAAAATTCGCCCTTTGCTCCTTTCAAGCTGCCTGCCTTTCCCGGTTTCCCCTACTGGGGGAAATGGCCGCACCGCTCCTTTTGGAGGATTTCTTCCGCTCCAACGCGGCGGACAAGAGCGGCTACTTGAAGATCTTTTCGGAAATGAAGGAGCCCATCCGTTCGGCCCTTTCCCAATGGTTGGCCGATACCCAAGACGAGGAAGATGTACGCAAGCTCATTCCGATCCTGCGGATCTGCGGCATGGATCCGGGCCTTTCCCTCCAACTTTCCGCTTGGATGACCAAAGGAAGCCGGGAATTGAAATTGAACCTGTTGGGGTTGATCGAAGAGGTCGGGGATCCGGCCGGCGGACCGGCTTTGCGGCTGGCGGTTTTGGACGACTCGGAGGAGATCGCCGCGATGGCGGCCCGTGTGATGGGAAAGATCGGGTTCAACTCCGGGCTTCCATTACTCATGAAAGCCGCGAAGATCCGCGAGGGGCGATTTTCCAATAACGACGCTTTTCTGATCGCGGTTTGCCAGTCGGCGGGGGATCTGGCCTCGCCTGAGGGAATGGCTTTCCTTCAGGATATCGCCCGTAAAAAACCCCTGTTCAGGGGCAAGAATTTCTCCCTTCCCGTTAGGCTGGAAGCGATCCGTTCCCTTTCCAGGATGAATCAACCGGAAGTCTGGAGTTTCTTGGAATCCTTGATGGAGGAGAAGAATCCGACCCTGCAGGCGACTTTGGATAAGATCATTCACGAGAAAATACAAACACTTTAGGAATTTAGTTTTGAGATCTTGATGGGGTGAAAGCGATGCCCAATGCCTTCACCCGAAGGGTTCACCCTCCCTCTCTTCATAGAGGGGGAGGGTTTTTTATTTCCTCTTGCTTCGTGATCCCAATAATGGCTAAAAATGACGTCCTTGGTTTTAAGGCTTCAATTCTCCGATAGTAACTTTTCCCACATGGACTCATTGAGAAGGACCTTGCTGACGAATTCCCGTTCCTCCATCCCATGGGCTTTGACCGAGGGATTCATGGGAAATATGAGGGTCAAGATGTTCCCGCCTTCCTTCCCGCGCCGGGCGGAGATCCTTCCCCCGTGGTGGTAGACGATGAAGAAGCAACTCATCAAATAAATCCCGAACTCCTGCGGATTCCCCCCCCGGACGAAAAAGGGATCGAACATCGACCTCAACGCGTCTTGGGAGAATTCAGGCCCGTTGTCTTCCAGTTCAATCTGGATCTCGGTGGGTCCCTCCTTAGGACCGATGGCCTGGGCGCTCAAGTGGACCCGTCCGCCCGCGGGAAGGGTGGCCAGCTCGTCCTTGAGAAGCATTTCGAACAATCGATTGAATTTTTTCCCGTCCACTTTCATGAGCGGAAGGTCTTTCGAGATCGAATTTTGGACCGTGACCCCTTTTTTATCCCGCTCCTCTTTCGTTTTGCTTTTCGCTTCCTCCACAACTTGGTGGAGCTGGACCTTGTCCAAGAAGTCGGAGGGCGGGGGTTCGGAGGATTCCCAAAGATCGCTCAAAAGATGCGCTACCTTATCCATTTGAAGTTGGACCTTCTTGTAATACTCCTTCCAAAAGTCGGGATTCCTCAATTGCTCCAGGTCCAGGTTCTCTTCCTGGAGCTTCTTCGGGGTCAGGTCCAGGAAGGTTTTGACCGCCACCATGGAATTCCGGATATGGTGGCTCAATCCCGTGGCCAATAGCCCCAAGCTGAGAATACGGTCGGTCAGCATGACGTTATAAAGCGTGGACATCTTCTCGTGCAAAAGCTGGTCCCTTTCGTTTTGAACGATATAGAACTCGAGTCCCCTTTTGAGGGTGATCTCCAGTTGGGGGATATCCCAGGGCTTGGTGACGTATTTGTAGATGGCCCCGGTATTGACCGATTCGATGGCGGTTTCCAGGTCCGAATAGGCGGTCACGAGGACGCGCAGCATCCGGGGTTTGATCTGCCGGGCCTTTTCCAGGAGTTGGATGCCCTTTTCCCCGGGCATGCGCTGGTCGGTGATCAAGATCGCGACATTTTCGAGGTTTTCTTTCAGGATCCGAAATCCCTCCTCGGCGTTGGACGCGGTCAGGATGGCGAATTTTTCCCCGTAGATTTCCCGGAAGTATTTGAGGGATTTTTCCTCATCGTCCACATAAAGGACGTAGAATTTTTTATAGTCATATAAATTTTCCACTGAACTTACCTCCCAACAGTCTTTTAATTTGGCGCCGGCAGTTCCACGGTGAATTCCGTGAATCTTCCCTTTTCGCTCTTCACCGATATATCCCCGCCTTGATCCTTCAGGACACGGTGGCAGATGCTTAATCCCAATCCCATGCCTTGGCCCACATCTTTGGTGGTGAAAAAGGGATCGAAGACTTTGCCGAGGTTTTCCGGGGCGATCCCCATGCCGTTATCCCGGACGCTGATCATGACCTTGTCCCCTTCCCTTTGGCATCCGACGGAGAGACGGGGCCCCTCCCCTGTAAAGTCCTTATCCTTCATGGCGTCCACGGCATTTTGGAAGAGATTGACGAAAACATGGACGATCTTGTTCTTGTCCGCCAGCACTTCCATCCCTTGAGGGATCTCCAGATCCATGGCCACCTTGTCCTTGAGTTCATGGCCGATAAAGCGCCGCGCGGTGGAAACGACCTCTTCCAGGGAAACCCGATCGACCGTGGTTTCCAGTTTGGGATGGGAAAAACTCCTGAGGTCCGACACGATCTTTTGGACCCGGTCCACACCCTCTTCGATATCCGATACGATCTCGATGTATTTTTCCCTTTCAGCCTCCGGCAGCCGGTCTTTCTTCATTTTCAAAAGATGAAGGGCTGTCGCGGCGTAGTTCAATGGGTTGTTGATTTCATGGATGATACCCGCGCTCAAGCGCCCAAGGGAAGCCATCTTTTCATTTTGCACCAATTGGCCTTCCGTTTCCTTCAACTGCTCAAGTGTCGATTCTAGTGCACTTTTTTTGCGGGCCAGATCCCTTTGAAGTTGGTGCGACTCGATGAGGTTTCGAACCCGCACCTGGAGTTCGGTGGTTGAAAAAGGTTTGGTCAGGAAATCATTGGCTCCGGCGTTCAAGGCGGACAATTTGGTCTCGTCGTCGGCTCTGGCCGTCAACAAGATCACGGGGATCGTTTGGGTCGAGACCCGCATCTTCATTTCACGGCAGGCCTCGATACCGTCCTTTTCGGGCATCATCATGTCCAAAAGGACCAAATCCGGAAGATACTGCCTGGCTTTTTCCAGGGCTTGGTTCCCGTCCACGGCTTCCAAAACCTCGTAATTTTTTTCCAATTGGGTCTTAAGGAATCGCAACATATCCGGCTCATCATCCGCGACCAGGACCTTGGGCCGCTTTCCCGACCCGAAATCATCCGGTCGCAGGGTCTCGGCCAAGGGCGTCATGGCGGGGAAAAGTTCCGCCCGGCGGTAAAGTTTGGTGAGCCATTCCTCGGAAGTCTTTTCGGTTGGTCCCTCCTCTTCAACGGAAACCGCGGTTCCGGGACCGAGCAACGGGGGTTTTTGCGCCGGGATCCAAACCTGCATGACCGATCCCTTCCCCAATTGGCTTTCAACCGTCACTCTTCCGCCCTGAGCCTCGGTCAATTCCTTCACCAGGGAAAGGCCTATACCCGTGCCTTGGTATTTTCGTTGGGCGGTCGCGTCGGCCTGCCAAAAGCGGTCGAAGATGTGGGGCAGGTCCTTTTCGGAGATGCCCATGCCGGTGTCCTTGAACTGCAGGACCAGTTCTTCGCCTTCCATCTTGAAGGTAAGGTCGATCCGTCCGCCCGCGGGCGTGAATTTGACCGCGTTGAAGAGAAGGTTCAGGACGATTTTTTCAAGTTTGTCCCGATCCGCGAACAGCGTCCCCGGATCTTCCTTAAGCGCGCTGCTCAGCTGGACCCTCTTGTCGCGGGCGGCGGCTTGGACGGAAAGGGCCATTCCGCGGATGAATTCGGCGACCTTCAAGGGCTCTCGATGGACCTCCATACGTCCGGATTCCAGTTTGGCCAGGTCCAAAAGATCGTTGATCAATTTCAAGAGCCGCATGGCGTTGGCTTGCATCAAGCGGAAGGTTTCCCGGGTGCCCTGGTCCAGCGAGGGCGCCCGTAAAAGTTCCTCCAAAGGCGCGATCAAAAGAGTGAGCGGCGTCCGAAGCTCGTGGCTGATATTGGCGAAGAACTGGCTTTTCATCCGGTCCAAATCGATCAATTTTTGGTTGGTCTCCTCCAAGATGCGCTTGTTCTGATCCAGCTCGTAGCGGAGCGCGAATTCACGGACCCGGAGACGGTTGGTGAAAAAGGTCCCCAAGACAGCGAACATTGCGGTCATGGTCAAGAAATAAAGATTGTTGAAGAATATCCCGCCGAAAGTCACTCCCCCATGCGCCAGGGAGGCGGCCAGATAGATCCCGAGGGTCGCCAGGGATACGGTCAAGGTTTCCTGATAGGTCCAAGGAACCAGCAGGCAAAAGGCCACCAAAACCACGTTGAGCCCGGCGTAATAGGGAGACGCTCCTCCCTCGGTGAAAAAGATCATCCAGGTGATGAAGCTCAAGGGGATCATGGGCAGGATCAGGAATAAAAGCCTGTCATGCCGGGATCCCCATGGACTGTAGAACAAAAGTAAGAGGATCAGGACGATGAGTGAGGAAGCCAGTCGAAGGCCAAAAAAATGGAGGGCTTGATGGGGATAAACCTGCATATCCAGCGAGATCCCGGCCGGCATGGCGAAGATGGCGACCCAGCAAATGATCCTGAAAAGTCTTTTACGCTCCTGTGAATTATATTCCTCGAATGCTTTCTTCACTTCGGGTTGGCCCATGAGATCTTGTTTCATTTGGGTTTTCTAACCTCAAGAAAGACGTTGATGCCCGTAGCTTCCAGTTTCACCGTCCAGGAACCCTCTTGGGCCGCCTCGGGCCGGATCACGGCCATCTGCTCGGCGTTCCGATAGATCAGATGCCATTCCATAAAGCTTTCCATGACGTTCCGAAAAGGGTTGGAAGGAGTCACGTTCGTGGCCAAAAGGAGCCCCCCGGGAGCGAGCCGGGCGTAGAAATAATCCAAAAGTTTCCTGCAGATCCGGTCCTCCAAATAATCGAACAATC
>Ga0070741_10014009_pt1 | contig 13985 bp, 9 predicted proteins | sample Coa_R1_4_FD_66440 | JGI IMG/M metagenome (GOLD analysis project Ga0070741, IMG submission 66440) | Surface soil microbial communities from Centralia Pennsylvania, which are recovering from an underground coalmine fire - Coalmine... | ecosystem: Environmental > Terrestrial > Soil > Unclassified ... | reverse complement strand
AGGACGACGCGCTCGCCGTCGGGCTTCGAGTACGGCGCCAGCTCGGCCAGCACCGCCTGGACCTCCCGCCGGGGAAGGCCGCTGGCGGCCACGAGCTCGGCGACCGTGGCGCCGCCGGCCAGAACGGCCAGTACCGGCCGGACCCGGGCGAAGTCCAGCCGCCACTCGGCCCGCAGGCGGGCGACGGCGTCGTCGACGTCGGACATCGCCGCCGAGGCTAGTGTCGGAGATGTCGAGTACTTGACCACACATAGTGTGGCGAAGTACCGGCGATGTGCCGACGTCGGTGGGGCGGCCGGCGCGCCAGGCTAGTCAGCGGAAGGGACGTCGCCTTCCTGCAGCGGCGCTTCGAAGACTTCCAGGCCCCGGGCGGGGCGGTAGCCGACTTCGGCGTTGACGGCGATCATCGCCGTGTTGTCGGCGGTGACCTCGGTGTCGAGCCGGTCGATGCCCCGCGTCGCCGCCCACAGCGCCAGCGCGGCCTTGAGCGTGCGGCCGACGCCCCGTCGGCGGACGCTGCGCCGGACGACCGTCCAGTCGACGAAGGCGGCGGGGACGAAGGCCACCGGCTCGGCGGCCGAGGCGCCGAGCACGGCCCCGGCGCCGGTGTCGCCCTTCCGGCAGGCGATCAGGGTGACGCCGCCGTCGCCGGCCCGGCGCAGCTCGCCGGCGCGCCAGTCCTCGTAGACGGTGGCCGGGAACGGTTCGGTGCTCGGGATGTCGGACCGGCCCTCGTCGTGGACCTCGTGCACCGCCCGGCAGAACGCCTCGTCGTCGAAGCGGGTGGCCAGCGGCACGACCTCGACGTCGGGCAGCAGCATCTCCCTCAGCCGGGCCCGGTCGAGGCGGCTGACGTCGAGGACGTAGTTCCACCGCGGGGGATCCTCGCCCTCCGACGGAGAGAAGCCCCAGGCCCGAACGACGGCCGCCGACCGCTCGTCGTCGAGGTCGACGAGGCAGCGGAGCCGGTCGGCGCCCAGCGCCTGGGCCCAGACCCGCACCTGGTCGAAGAGCAGGCGGCCGATGCCCCGGCCGGCGACGTCGGGGTCGACCTCGATGCCGGCGTAGACGACGCCCGGTTCGGCGACGGGCCCCGAGCTGGCCTCGATGCCGCGGCCGGTAGCCACGACCTCGCCGGCGACCTCGACCACCAGCCGGATCCAGGGGACGTCGTCGCGCAGCGCCACGCCCGCCGCCCGCCGGGCCCGGAGCGCGGCCACGGTGTCGGCCAGCAGCGGCCGGGCCCGGTTGTGGACCCGGACGATGGCGTCGAGATCGGAGTCGACCGCCGCCCGGATCAGCGGCCGGACGGAGTCAGGGCCGGTCATCGGCCGCCCGGCCCCGGTTCTCCAGGAGCGCCAGGCTGGCTCTCGTCGTCTCGGCCGGCATGTCGACCTTCACGTCGCCGCCGAGGTCCTTCAGGCTGAAGTCCATGTCGCGCATCCGGATCGGGTCCTGTCCCTGGCCGGTGCGGATCACGTTGAGGGCCTCGACGGCGATGGCGGCCAGCTCGGCCTTCGACCGGTCGGCCGGGAACTTCGTGTCGTAGATCTGCGCCAGGTCCTTCAGCCGGCTCTCGACGTCGATCTTCTCCACCACCTTGATCACCCGGCGGTCCTTCACATAGACGGACATCTTCCGGAAGTGGCGGGCGTCGGGCGTCACCTGGTTGGGGCCGCCCCCGGTCTGCGACGCCTTGGGGAGGTTGGGCCGCCAGAGGTCGTAGCGGATCACGCCGGAGTGGGCCGCCGGGGCGGGGAACGGGTCCTCGTCCTTGCGGTACTCGAGGGACTGCGGGTTGAACTCCGCTACCCGGGCCGCTTCGTCGACGGCCGTTTCGACGTAGGCGAAGACGCCGCGGGCGTCGGCGATCGGGTCGTCGCCCAGGGTGTGGTCGGTGTCGGGGCCGGCGAACTCGGCGGGAGCCCCGGCCGGGTCGAGGACCCAGCGTCGGGTGGCGAGGAGCTCCGCCGCCGGCGGCTGGCCGGGGGCGGCGCCGGCGCCGCCCGCCCTGGCGGTGGACGGCTTGCGGAGGAAGCGGCTCATCCGGGTGGGGTCGAGGAAGCGGACGGCGAGGGCGTCGTCGCTCACCACCTCGTCGAGGACGGGCTTGCCGTCCTCGGCCACCCGGGCCTTGTAGCGGAAGTCGTCCTCCACCAGGCCCCGGACGTCGGTCTCGTGGTCGCCGGCCGTGTCGTGGACCGTCTCGGTGTAGAGAAAGGTGTTCGACAGCTTCTCGGTGTTGCGCAGCGCCGTCCGCAGCCGCTTCTCGGCGTCGGTGGCGCCGTTGCAGGCCGCCAGCCCGAGGGTGGCGGCCACCAGGACCCCGCACAGCCCGACTCGCGACCACGACCGCTTCACGGCTGGATCCGGAGCGCCTGGCGCAGCAGCGTGCGGGGCTGGTCGTAGTCGGCCCGGGTGGCCAGTACGAAGAGGTACCGGCCTCGGAACCACACGGCGATCGACTGCTTCGTGCCGGTCGTGAGATAGACGGTGTCGGCCCCGAGGCGGACGGGCCGGGGGGCGGTGGCGCCGATCTGGTTGACCACCGTCCGGCGGAACGTCTCGGCGGCCGCGTCGGCACCGGGGTTGAACCGGCTGACCTGGAGGGTGGCCATCACGAGGTCGTCGCGGCGCATGGAGTAGAGCGACAGGGCGTCGACGAAGGCCCTCGGCACCCGGGCCAGGTCGGCGCTCACGTTCTCGGGCGTGACCTTCAGGCCCAGCAGGTCGGCGGGCAGGTGGGCGACGTCGAGCGTCTTCACCGCCCGGCCGGGCGTGGGCGCCACCGACGCCTCCGACCGGGCGCAGCCGGCCAGGGCCAGGGCGGCGGCCAGTACGGCCCCGAGGAGGCGGACTCCTTTCACGGCTTGGCTTTCACGGCTTGGAGACCCGCAGTTCCCCGGTGACGTAGGGCCGGGTGTCGTCGCCGTAGCTGAAGATGCCGACGGTCCCGGCGGTGTAGTCCCAGTGGCCGCCGGGGGCGATCGCCGGCGAGGCGAACTGGCCGCTGTCGGCCCGCACGGAGCGGGGCACGGTGTCCTTGTTCACCCAGCGGATGACCGACCCGACGTAGGCGGTCTGGACCTTCGGGTCGAGCGCCTCGTGGGCCGGGTCGTTGTCGCCGTAGATGTCGATCTCCCGGATCGTCGCTGCCGCGGCGGCGGCCGCCGTGCTCGGCGTCGTGGCGGTGGGCGCGGCGCTGGAGCGGGCCGTGGTGGTCGTCGCCGCCGCCGACGCCTTGGGCTTCGTCGTCGTGGTGGCGGCCGCCTGGGCGGCGGCCGTGGTCGGCGTGACCGCCGCGGCCGTCGTCGTGGTCTCCCCGAGCCGGTTGTTGGCCTGCTCCTTGAAGTCCAGCAGCGCCTTGTTGCCGACCTTGTTGTCGCTGCCGCAGGCGGTCAGCGCCACCAGCGCCAGCGCCGTCAGCAGCAGAACCGCCAGAGAAGAAACGGGCGCCTTGCTGGTCATGCGATGCTCCCCGAACGGTTGACGGCCTCGACGGTCGTGCCGAGGTAGGACTCCACCACCCGCTCGTCCTCCAGCACGTCGGCCGGGCTGCCCCGGGTGACGAACCGGCCCTGGTCGAGGGCGATCAGTTCGTCGGCGACGGCGGAGATGAGCGGCATGTCGTGTTCGATGACGAGGATCGAGCACCCCGTCTCGAACCGGACGCGGCGCAGCAGGGGCGCCAGCCCTTCGGCCTCGGCCTGGGCGATCCCGGAGCTGGGCTCGTCGAGCAGGAGCACCTGCGGCTCGGTGGCCAGGACACAGGCCAGGTCGACGATGCGCCGCAGCCCGGTCGAGAGCTCCTTCACGAACTTGTCGCGGTAGGCGCCGAGCTCCAGCAGCTCGATCAGCTTCTCGGCCCGCAGCCGGACCCGCTTCTCGGCCCGCCGGGCCTGCGGCAGCTGGGCCGCCGCCAGCAGGGCGCTGCGGACCTCGAGCCGCTGGTCCAGCGCCACCAGCAGCGTCTCGAAGACGGTGAGCGACGGGAACAGGCGGGCGTCCTGGAAGCGGCGCACCAGCTTGCGCCGGGCCCGTTCCTCCGGCGGCAGGGCGGTGATGTCGACGCCCTGGTAGCGGACGGCGCCGCCGTCGGGCAGCTGGAATCCGGAGATCAGGTCGAACGTCGTCGTCTTTCCCGATCCGTTGGGGCCGATCACGCCCAGCACCTCGCCTTCCCGGAGGGCGAAGCTCAGATCGTCGACCGCCGTGATGCCGCCGAAGCGCTTGGTGAGGTGCTCCACTTCGAGGACCGGGCGGGCCTCGCCGAGCCCCAGCGCCCGGCGTTCCCGCTCGGAGCGCAGCGCCGAGGCCGGCGCGCCGCCGGTCAAGGCGCCCGTCCCCTTGACGTAGACGGCCCGGAGGATGTCGGGCCGGGCCAGCAGGTCGGCGGTGGCGCCGAAGAACTTGACCTCGCCCTTCTCCATGAAGATGGCCTTCTCGGCCAGCGTGAGGGCGACGTTGACCGACTGCTCGACGACGATGATCGTCGTGCCCCGGGCGTGGATCCGCCGCACGACGTCGAGCAGCCGGCCGACCATCGCCGGCGAGAGGCCGAGCGACAGCTCGTCGATCATCAGCAGCCGGGGCTCGGCCAGGAATGCCTGCGCCAGCGACAGCATCTGCTGCTCGCCGCCCGACAGCGACGCCGCCGTCTCGTCGGCCCGCTCCCGCAGGATCGGGAAGATGTCGAACACCTCCCGGAGGCGGGCGGACCGGTCCACCGCGCTGCCATCGGCGAGCCAGGTGCCGAGCAGGACGTTCTCCCGCACGGTGAGGCCGGGGAAGATGCCCCGCCCGCCGGGCATGTGGATCACACCGCGGGCGGCGGTCTCGTGGGGCGGCATGTGGGTGATGTCCCGGCCGTCGAACACGATGGCGCCGGCCGACGCCTCCTGCGTGCCGCTGATGGCCCGCAGTAGCGTCGACTTGCCGGCGCCGTTGGTACCGAGCAGGGCGATGATCTGGCCCTCCTCGACGTCGAAGTCCACGCCGAAGAGCACCTGCACGCCGTCGTAGTCGACGTCGACGTCCCGGCAGACGAGCAGCTTTCCCCGGCCGGCGGCCTTGGCCTCCCGCCAGTCGGCGTCGGCCATGGCGGCGGCGAAGGCGTTGCGGCGGTCGAACTCGAAGAACGACGCCGCCGACAGGTTCACCAGCGCCCCGACCACGGCGAAGGGAACGCAGAAGAGGATGGCGGCGCTGTAGCCGTACTGCGTCCGGAGCATCCCGGCCATGGGAACGAAGAAGATCAGACCGGGGATGGCGGCCAGCCCGAGCATCTGGACGCCCTGGGTCCGCACCACCGGCGGGATGATCTGGGTCGTGATCGCCTGGGCGGCCGGCCCGACGAGGGCGTAGCCGAACGTCAGCAGGGCGCTGAAGCCCACCAGCAGCCACAGCGGCGGCAGTGTCGCCGTCCCGAGGAGCCCGAGGGCACCGACGAGCCCGAACACCCCGACCACCACCAGCACCCGCGACGGGTTGATGGCCGAGAGCCGGTCGATCAGCGCGCCGCCGACGAAGGCGCCGAGGAGGCCGGCCACGAACGACGCCGGGGCCAGGGCGGCGAAGCGCTCCGTGGCGCTGCGCAGCCCGTACTGGTCGACGAGGAGGAACGGCAACAGCAGGGCGTAGACGGTGGCGCCGGGGGTGGCGACGACGGCGGCGATGAACTGCCGGCGCAGCGTCCGGACGGCCCACACCGTCCGCCACGCCTCGCCGAACGACTGCGGTTCGCCTTCCTGGCGAGCGATCTCCTCGCCGGCGCCCATGGCCCGGCGCTCCATGTAGCCCCGCACCGGTTCCCGCAGCGCCACGAGGATCACGAGGCCGGAGACGGCGACGAGCGCCCCGCCGATCACGAACGTCGTCCGCCAGCCGAGGCCGTCGATCATCAGCGCCGCGGTGAGCGCCAGCGGCAGCGAGGCCGTGCGGCCGACGATCCCGAGGATGGAGAAGACCTTCCCCCGGCTCTCGGGCGGGTAGTAGTCGGCCATCAGCGAGAAGCTCGGCACGTCGGAGGCGGCGCCGGCCACGCCGCCGAGGACCTCGGGAGTCCCGAGCATGGGCAGGTTGTGGGCGCCGGCGGTCACCATCCGGAACAGCCCGGAGACGACCGTGCCGAGGCCGAACAGCGGCACGCGGGGGTGGCGGTCGGCGTACCAGCCGAGGGCGATGGCGGCGAAGATCAGGAAGAACCCGATGGTGGCCTGCACGTTGAGGATGTCGCGGACGTCGATCCGCAGGTCGACGACGATGTCGGGGGCGGCCAGGGCGAAGGCGGGGCCGGCCAGCCCCCCGACGAGGCCGAGGAGGGCGAACACCGCCACCGGGCGGGTGCCGTAGGGGGTGTGGCGGAGGTCGGTCCAGTTGCGGACGACGGCGGCCAGCCCCTTGCGGCCGCGTCCGGGGTCGGGGATGTGGGCCGAGGCGGTCACGACGGGCTCCCGCCGGCCGGCCCGAAGACCCGCGTGCCCCGCCGGCTCCGGTAGAGCCCGGAGGCCAGGCTGAAGCGGGTCTCGGGCGGCAGGGCGGCCAGGCCGCTGCCGCTCGAGGCCTCGGCCAGCGGGATGAGGCGGCGCTCCAGGGCCTCGGGGTCGTAGTCGGCGAAGAGGCTCGGCACGACCATCTGCCGGCGTTGGGCCACGATGCGCAGGCAGGCGTCGCGCAGCTGGGCCAGCAGCGACACGAGGCCGCCGGGGGAGACGTAGAGCAGCAGCAGCGTCCCGCCGAAGCCGACGAGGCCCCCGAGCAGCGGCGCGTGGATGAAGTAGCGGGTGGCGTTGAAGTAGACGGCGCCGAGCAGCGCACCGTTGACCGAGCCGATGCCGCCGAGGACGGCCAGCACGAAGATCTCGATGCTGGCCGGCGCGGCGAAGCTCTCGGGGTTGAGGCCCCGCTGCTGGTGGGCGAACACGGCGCCGGCGAAGCCGGCCAGCGCGCCGGAGAAGGCGAAGGCGGCCAGCCGCATGCGGACGGCGGCGATGCCGAAGGCGGCGACGTTCTGCTCGCTCTCCCGCAGGGCGATCAGCACCCGGCCGAAGCGGCTCTTGCGGACGTTGAGGACCACCACGATCGAGGCCACCAGGGCCGCCACGCAGAGGAAGTACATCGACCGCTCGTCGCCGAAGTCGAAGAAGAACAGCGTCGGCCGGTCGACGGCGCCGGGCAGCAGCCAGCCGAAGTAGCGGGGCTCGAACAGCAGGGAGCGGACGGCCACGGCGAAGGCGAACGTCGTCACGGCCAGGAACAGCCCCCGGATGCGCAGCGCCGGCAGGCCGACGGCGACGGCGAAGGCGGCGGTGAAGGCTGCGGCCAGCGGGACGGCGAACCAGAACGACAGCCCGACCCGGGCGGTGAGGGCGCCGGCCACCACGGCGCCGACGGCCACGAAGGCGAACTGGCCGAGGCTGACCTGGCCGGCCCAGCCGGTGAGCACCACCAGCGAGAGGGCGACGATGGCGTTGAGGGCGATGACACCGCCGAGGTTCGTCTGCCCGGTGGAGGCGACGAACGGGTAGACGACCACGAAGGCCAGCCCGAGCACGACCAGCACCCGCCGGGTGATGCGGACGGAGGGAACCGTCAGCAGCTCCTTCGGGATCGGCCGCTGCTCCTCGCTGGCCTGCCAGGCGCTGGCCCCCTCGTCGCCGCCGCCCCGGAGGGCGTGGCGCTGCTGGAAGAGCAGGCCGGCGGCGATGAGCAGGAGCAGCCCGAGGTCGACCAGCGCCTTGTCCTTGTCGAGGGAGAACTGCAGCGCCTGGGTCACCACCGAGATGGCGACGGCGGCGAACACGGTGGCCGGGAGACTCCGCATGCGGCCGACGACGGCGGCGGCCAGCGCCGGGAGCAGCACGCCCGGGGCGAAGCCCGCCGCCGCCCCCGGCTGGGTGAGGACGCCGGTCAGCGTCACGCCGGCCCCGCCCAGGAGCCCGGCCAGCGCCCAGACCAGCGTCGACAGCCGGCCGACGCTGATGCCGAGCAGGGCGGCCCGCTCGGTGTTCTCGGCCATGGCCCGCACGGCCACGCCGGAGCGGGTGAAGCGGAAGAACGCCGCCAGCGCCAGCAGGAGCAGGACCGCCACCTCGACGGCGAAGACCTCGGGGAAGCCGAAAGGAATGCCGTAGCCGCCGATCCGGAAGTGGAATCCGGGGAACGGCAGCCGGTCGTGGAGCGGCCGGGTGCCGAGCACCTGGGTGACCGAGAGCGTCTCGGCCCGGGGGAAGAACGGCAGCCGGCCGACGAGGTTGAGCGACGTCTGCGACAGGAACCCGGCCACCACGATCGTGACCACGGTCAGCACGAGCCGGGGAGCCCGGAAGAACCGCCGGACCAGCGAGAGGTCGAGGGCCACGCCGACCAGCGCCGAGAGCCCCAGCCCGAGCACGAAGGCCAGGGCGAAGGGCACCTTCGTGTACTGCACGAAGTCGAAGGTCAGGATGGCGCCGGCGGCGCCGATGGCCGTCTGGGCGAAGTTGATGACCCGCAGCGTCCGGTAGACGAGGATGATGCCGGCGGCGGTGAGGGCGTTGACGAGGCCGTAGACGAGGCCCCGGAAGAGGATGGCGCCCGGCGTTCCCCGGCCGGCGCCGCCGGCGCCGGGCAGGATCACCTGGGTGAACAGGGCGATGGCCATCACCGCCAGCACCCAGCCCAACACGGCCCGGCGCGCCCCGTTCACTTGGCGGCTCCCGGCAGCGGCGAGGGCTGCAGCTGTCCAAGTGACAGCGTCGCGTCGGTGGTGCCCTGGGCCGTGGTGGTGTGGATCGCCTCGCTGATGAGGATCCCGCCGAGCTGGGGGGCGACGATGTAGCGGTAGCTGCGGGCGGGGGCCGAGCCGGCCGGGCCGGGACCGGAGAAGGTCTGCGTCGCCTCGACGGCCCACCCGTCCACGACGTCGCCGCAGGCGTCGACCCGCTCCCGCTTCACCACCTTGGCCCGGTGCTCCAGCACCGAACCGGTGCGGGGATCGACGCCGACGGCGTCCCACTCCTCTCCGGGGACGATGGCCAGCGGGAGGTACAGCACGCCGGGCGAGAACGTGAGCTCGCTGGAGTTGCCGGCGGCATCGAAGCGCTGCAGCCGGACGAGCGAGATGCCGCGCTCGGGGTCGCCGACGGAGAGCGTCTCGGGAACCGGGGCCTTCGGCGCCGCCGGCCTCGTGCCCGGCACCTGGGCCGGCAGCGGAACCGACACCGGCGGGTGGTTCGGGTCGGCCTCGACCGGCGGCGTGACCGTCTGCGACACGGCCCCCGTCCGGACCTTGAACGTGCTGACCGTCGTGACGTCTCCGCCGAGCTCCGGCTGGACGGTCTCGAACGTGTACTCCGTGTCGGAGACCTTCACCACGTTGCGGACGAGGCGCTGCTCGAAGCCCGCCACCGGCAGCTTGACACCGGGAAGGTTGGCCAGGGTCTGCGTCCCCGTCCGCTTCCAGCGGTACTGGCCGACGGCCGGGAGGCCCTCGACCTTGAGCCCGGCCTCCTTGGCCGGGAAGGCGGTGAGGGCCGCCGGCGGGCACGGTGTGCGCGCCGGGTTGAGCGGCGTCACGGGCCGGAGCCGCCGGCCCGTCCCCCCGGGCCCGGAGTCCGACCCGGTGTCGTCGGGCGCCCCGGCCCCGGCCCCGGCGGCGGACGCCGGCCCCGGCACGTACGTCGTCGCCTCATCGGGCCCGACCTCGCCCGGTGCGAGGTTCGGCGGGAGCGGGACGCCGGGCTTCACGCCGAAGACGATGTCGGCGGCCAGCTTCTGGACCCCGACCCCGGGCCGCCCCTGCTGGACGCAGGCCGACGCCAGCAGCATCGCCGCCAGACCGGCCCCGGCGTACCGGAACCTACGCCACCGCGACACGTTCGACCTCCGGCTCGGAACGGGCGGCGGCGCGCTCGGCGCGGGTCGGCTTGCGGAGGACGCGGGCCAGCTCCGGGGCGTAGGGATGGCGCAGCGACAGGCGGGACACGACGCCGATGGCCCGCACCGGCGCCGGGTGCGCCTGGGCCAGCCGGCGGCGCAGCGCCCGGGCCAGCTCCTCGGTCACGGCGGCCAGCTCCGGGGTCAGCGAATGCTGCAGGTCGCCCCAGAGGCTCCGGGTGACGAGCCAGGCCAGCTCGGTGTGCTCGGCGTCGTCGGCGAAGCGGTCGAGGTACATGAGCGGCGTGTCGGTGTCGTGGCGGTAGCCGTAGTCGGTGCCCATGTCGCGCCATTCGGCGTAGGCCAGGGCGATGCGGGCCCGGGGCCCGGCGGCCCGGGCCGCGGTGCGCCGGCGGCTCCGCACCCACGCCTTCCGCAGCGCCGGCCACGTCACGTAGAGCAGGAACAGCAGGAGCGCCCCGGGAACGGCGACGAGCACGCCCCGGCGGATCTCGGCCGGCAGCGGGCTCCCCGGCGGCACGAGCACGGGGATGAACAGCCCGACCTGGATGTCGTCCGACGGCACCACGTTCGGGTCCTGGCGCTGGGTGTTGGGATCGGACCCGACCGTCGGCTTGGCCTTGGCCGGCGTGCCGATGACCGGCAGCCAGCCGTACCTCGGGAAGAACACCTCGGGGAAGGTGGCGCCGTTCTTGGGCCGGACCTCGAGCTTCTTGTCGCTGCTTTGGGGGCCACCCCCGTCGCCCCCGGCGAGCGCCCCGCCGTCGAAGCCGTAGCCGATGCGGGCCGGGATCCCGGCCCAGCGGGCCAGCAGCGCCTGGGCGGCCACGATCTCGAACGGGCTGCCCTCCCTGGCGCCGGCCAGCATGTCCTGCACCCGCTCGGGCGGCACGCTCTTCGGCGTTCCCGTCCCCGTCACCGTCACGTTCGAGAGGACCCAGGTGCGGAGGAAGTCGAACTCGTCCCACTTCGACGCCTTCGGCGCCTTGGCCAGCAGGTCGATGACCGCCGGCGGCGGCGGGGGTACGTCGACGAAGCGGGCCATGGCCGAGGGCGGGGGCTCGGTGACCGTGCGGAGGTCGGCGACGTCGGGCAGGGCCGCCGCCGCCACCGTGTAGGTCAGCCCCGCCTGAACCTGGCCCTGGGCCACCCGCAGGGCGCCGCTGCGGTCGTCGTAGGCCAGCTTCGGCCCTGCGGCGACCACGCCGACGGTGTTGGGCAGCCCGGGGAGCACCGTTCCGCCGAGCCCGGCAATGGTGAACGTGGCCCGCACCCCGGGGCTCAGCTCGTGGTTGACGACGCCGTCGCGGGGCACGTCGGCCAGCCGGGACTCCGAGAACGGCGGCAGCCGCCAGTCCTTCCCGTCGTAGACGTCGAGGCTGCCGACCCGCCACGGGCCCGAGAGCTGCGACTCCACCGAGAACAGGACGCGGTCCTCGACCTGCGACAGCGGCACCGTCCTGGGCTTCTGGGGCTGCTCGGCGGGGTTGATGGCCGGACGGGGGAAGAGGACGTCGGTCTGGGCCAGCAGGTACAGCCCGCCGGTGACCACGGCCAGCAGCGGCAGCGCCCGCAGCGCCCGCCGGAGCTCATAGCCCGCCGGCAGCCGGTCGCGGTCGGGGCCGGAACCGGTCGGGGCTCCCGACAGGATGCCCAGCCCGACGGCGAAGAGGACCAGCACGACGAGCCCGCTGGCCACCTGGTCGGAGGCCGGCACGGAGATCCCGGCGATGGCCGCCACCGGCAGCGGCAGCAGCAACCCGAGCGAGGGCCGGCGGATCACGACCGCCACCCAGGCGGCGGCGAAGCCGACGATGCCGAGGAGCCAGCCGAGGATCGCCTGCCAACCGGGGCTGAGCGGCACCGGCGGGCGCAGCACGTCGCCGGAGGCCGAGGCCTGCGACGCCAGCCGGCCGACGGAGGCGACGTTGCCGAGCCCCGAGGGCACCACCATCAGCAGGCCGATCCCGAACAGCCCGCCGACGATGACGGCGTTGGCCGCCGCCGGCGAACGGAACCGGGCCGCCCCGACGGCCAGCGCCACGCCGAGGGTCGCCGCCACCGCGGCGTAGAGACGGGCCTCGAACCCGATGAACACGCCGCCGGCCATCACCGCGGCGGCGATCGCCGGGAAGGCCATGGCCACCGCCACCCGCAACGGCGAACGCTCCGGCTCCTCCTCGGGCAGCCCGGCGAGGGCCGCTGCCTCCTCGAGGTCGGCCTCGACGTGGCCCTCCTCCTCGGCCAGATGCTCGAGGACGTCGTGTTCGAGGGCCTCGAGGTCCGACGGCGTCATCGGCGGCCGGATCCTGCGCCGATGTCGCGCGACAGCGCCGAGGACAGGTCCTGCCCCGGGTGGACCCCGACGACCTGGCAGCCGAGGGCGGCGGCCGTCCCCATCGTCTCCGACATCTCCTCGTCCCACAGGAGGGCGACGACGAGCACCGACACGCCGGTGTTGAGCAGCAGCCGGAGCTGCGCCGCTTCCACCGGGCCTAGCCGCGGCGTGATCAGGACGTTGTGGGCGTCGCGCCGGGCGTTGGTCACCAGCCGCATGATCACTTCGGACAGCGGCCGGCGGTCGAGCTCCAGCCGGGCCAGGGCGTCGAGCAGCACCAGCTGTGAACCGGCGCCCCGAAGCGGGCGCACCAGCGGGCCGCCGTTGGTCTCACAGCGCAGCTCGTAGCCGTCCCGCAGATGGCGCACCCCGAGCGACGCCGCCACCCGGATGCCGGTCTCGAAGCTCTCCGAGAGCCCTTCGCCGTCGCGGGAGTGCGACCCCCGGTCGGTGTCGACGATCAGCGTGATGTGGTCGGTGATGCCCTGCTCCGCCTCGCGGACCATCACCTTGCCCGTCCGGGCCGAGGCCCGCCAGACGATGCGGCGCAGGTCGTCGCCGGGCACGTACTCCCGCATGCCGTAGAACTCCAGGCCCGACGGCCACGGCTTCGACACCGGCGGCCGGATCGGCGGGTCCTCGAACTGCCGGGTGAGCGGCCGGTCGGAGACCATCTCCAGCCTCGGATGCACCAGCAGCTCGAACGGCTCCTCGACCACCGTCTCCCGCCGGGCGAGCCCGAGCGGATCGCCGGACAGCGCCACCAGCGGGCCGACGCGGTAGACGCCCCGGCGGCCGCAGCGCAGGCCGTAGCGGTGCGTCACGGTCTGGCCGGCCGGGAGCTTGAGGATCGGCACCCGCACCGGTGCACCGAGCCGCTCCGGCACCCGTTCCTCGAGGATGAAGGCGCCGACACGGCGCTTCGCCGTGAGCCGCACCTCGACGTCGAGCCGGTCGCCCTCCTGGGCCCGGGGGAAGAGCCCGTGGCGGGTGCCGGTCAGCCGCAGCCGGTGGGGAGCCATCAGATACGACAGCCCGACCAGCAGCAGCAGCCCGTAGGCGAAGAGGTACATGGCGGTGCCGGCCACCACCCGGGCCATGACCCACAGCAGGACGAAGCCCACGAGGGCGATCTGGCCCGAACGGGTGATGCCGATCCTGCGCTGCAGCGCTTCCAGCCCCCGGCGGACCGATCCCGGCGACAGCGCGTCGACCACCCGGTCGAGCCGGGCCCGCACACTGCGCTGCACGGCAGTTACGCCTCGACTGCCGATTTCCCGGGGCCACCCCGGACCCCGGGGATCCGCCGGGCCGACAGCGGCGGCTTCACGGCGGCGGTCATCCGCTCCAGCACGGCCTCGACGGTGTCGCCCCGCAGCATGGCGTCGGGGTTGAGCACGATGCGGTGGGCCATCACCGCCGGAAGGACGGCCCGCACGTCGTCGGGGTAGACGTGCCCGCGGCCGTCGGAGGCGGCCAGGCAGCGCGACGCCCGCAGCAGGGCGATCGTCGCCCGGGGGCTCCCGCCCATGGCCACGGCCGGATCCTTCCGGGAGGCGTGGACGAGGTCGACGATGTAGTAGCCGACCTCGGGGGCGACCTCGATGCCGGCGGCGTAGTCGATCATCCCCCGCACCACCCGGGTGTCGATCACGGCCCCGAGGTCCTCGATGGAGAGCTGCACGGAGTTGTCGAACATCACCTCGTACTCCGTGTCGCGGCTCATGTAGCCCATCGACAGCTTGAACAGGAAGCGGTCGAGCTGGGCCTC
>Ga0070741_10014008_pt1 | contig 13986 bp, 11 predicted proteins | sample Coa_R1_4_FD_66440 | JGI IMG/M metagenome (GOLD analysis project Ga0070741, IMG submission 66440) | Surface soil microbial communities from Centralia Pennsylvania, which are recovering from an underground coalmine fire - Coalmine... | ecosystem: Environmental > Terrestrial > Soil > Unclassified ... | reverse complement strand
CCACTCGCGCAGATGCGCCGGGTCGGTAAGCGCCTGCCAGACTTTTTCCGGCGAGTGGCGCAGTTCGCGGACGAGAATGAGCGTCCACTTCTCTTCGCCGCTTTGTCCCCGGTCCTTTCGTATGTGCGCCCCGCTGGCAGGCCCCGGTGCGTACCGCTCGCGATCGGCCATCTTGTTCTCCTTAGTGTGAATAGCGTGCCAACTGGGTGAGCTGAATGAGGTTGCCGCAGGTGTCGTTCAGCATCGCAATAGTCGAGCCGGTCACGTCGGTGGGCGGCATCGTGAACTCGGCGCCGCGGGCCTTGATCCGTTCGTAGTCCTGCTTGACGTCGTCGGTGTAAAACATGGCCGCGGGCTGGCGCTGTTGAAATATCGCTTGCTGATACGCTTTGGCCGCGGGGTTGTTGTTCAGCGCCAATTGCAGCTCAGTGCCGTCCGGCTCCTCGGGCGAGGCTACGGTCAGCCAGCGAAATGGGCCTTTACTGAAATCGGCCTTCTTGGCAAAGCCCAGTACTTCTGTATAAAAACGCAGGGCCTTCTCCTGGTCATCCACGTATACGCTTGTCATTTTGATTTTCATTTCGTTTCTCCTTTGTCAACGTTCACGGTTTTGGGCCGCGTCGTCTTCTCCTTGTCTTCGTTTTACTTTTCGTCGGTGTTGCTTGATCCTGGCCCATGCGGTCGAGGTGGCGTTCGAGGGCATCTAGGTGAGCGGACCAGAACCGGCGGAATGGCGCCAGCCAGGCATCCACTTCCTGAAATGGTTCAGGTTTCAGCCGGTAGAGACGGCGCTGCGCGTCCACCGTGGATTCCACGAAGCCGGCATCACGCAGCACGCGCAGGTGCTTTGACACGGTCGGCTGCGGCATATGAAGCTGGCGCTCGATCTCTCCCACCGACTGTTGGGACGAGACCAGGAGACTCAATATCGCGCGGCGGTTCGGCTCCGCAATGATTTCGAAAACAGATTCCACGCTCTTGAATATACTCCACAGAGTATATACGTGTCAAGGTATATTACTGCAGGCAGCCAGACAACGTCGCTGTAAGTAGACTGCGCAAGCAGCCGTTTTGTCCGCGGCGATCGTAAGTGTAGAGTGCCGGGAAACATCGCGGCATGTTCTTCTGTGCCAGCGCGGCAGGCTGCAAAAAATTCTTGTCGACGCCCCCGGGTTGGTCCAAGGGGGAAGAGGAAACGTGCTGCTCTAATATGGAATTTAAATCCCTATTAGTGGAAAAAGAGTTTACAATATCGTGTAGCTTAGCTGAGGCGGCGGGAGCGGAAGGGATATGAAATTCCTAAAAGTTCCAGTAATCTACCCTTCTGGCAGTAAAGTTGCACCTGAAGTACCCAAGTTGTAGACCGTAAAACCAAGCCCTTCGAGAGGAAACATGAAGATTAGCTCTGGCATTCGCGTGCTGATCGTGGATGATGACGCTGGGACGGCGAAATTTTTAAGTTCGCATCTGACACGGCGCAATTTTGATGTCAGCATTGCCGCAAGTGGTGAAGAAGCTATTCGATTGTTTCGGGTTTACGATCCCGTCCTGGTCTTGCTGGATATCGCCATGTCAGGCCTGAGCGGACTGGAGACCCTGGAGCGGCTGAAGCAGATTAAGCCTGAAGTTTCGGTCATCCTGATTTCGGCGCAAAACGACCCTGAGATTATTTTCCAGGCTTCCAAATTGGGGGCAGACGATTATCTGGCCAAGCCGCTGGAGCCCAAGGACCTTGATATTCGCGTTAATCGGGCGCTGGAAAAGCAGCGCGTGGTTCATGAGGTAACCCAACTGCGTGAACACGTGCGCAAGCAGAATGACTTTTCCATGCTCTTTGGCACCAGTCCCAAGATGGAAGAGGTCAAAATGACCATCGAACAGGTGGCCGATACCAACGCCACTGTTCTTATCCGCGGCGAAAGCGGCTCCGGCAAAGAGGTGGTAGCACGGATGATCTACTCCAACTCCACCCGCCGCGATAAGCCCTTCATCAAAGTGAATTGCGCCGCCATTCCCAGCGAGCTTCTGGAAAGCGAATTGTTCGGCTATGAGCCCGGGGCTTTTACCGGCGCCAGCCGGCAAAAGCTGGGCAAATTCGAACAGGCCAATTACGGCAGCATTTTTTTAGATGAAATCAGCGAGATGCATCCGTCGCTGCAAGCCAAGCTCTTGCATGTGCTGCAGGACGGAGAATTTGCCCGCCTCGGCGGCAAGCGCGATATCGCCGTAGATGTCCGCGTGCTCTCCGCTACCAACAAGCCGCTGGAGCGGGCCGTGGAGGATGGGCTCTTCCGTGAAGATCTTTTCTATCGCTTGAACGTAGTGACCATCCACATTCCACCGCTGCGCGAACGGCGGGAGGAAATCCCCATATTCCTGGATTTTTTCCTGCGTAAATACAGCGAGTATTATGGCAAGCAGCCGGCGTCCTTCAGCGACTACGCCGTCGGCCGCATGATGGAATATGCATGGCCGGGGAATATCCGCGAATTAGAGAACCTGGTCAAGCGCTACACAATCGTGGGCAACGAATCGCAAATCATCCGGGAGCTTTCCACGCACAAGCCCATTGTCTCTTCGCTGAGCGCCAGTAAAGTCCAGGAGATTATACCGGCCGCTAATCCCGGACCAGCTTTTGTCGGCAACGACAATACAGAAATTGAAATGCCTTCTTTATTGGAGATCGGCAAGCGCGCCGCTATGCAAGCCGAACGCGAAGCCATTGAGCGGGTCCTGGCGCAGACTCGCTGGAATCGCCGCCAGGCAGCCAAGATCTTGAAAATCAGCTACAAAGCTCTACTGAATAAATTGAAGGCCATGGAAGAGCATAACAAATCACACAATAGACAAAAGCCTGCCTAGAAGTGGTATTTAAATACCACTTTAAAATCACATTTTAATGCCGTAACGGCTGTGGAAATCATCCGCATGTGCATACCTAAGTCACAAGCTTTCAGTATTTTCCACCCTCTCACTGGCAAAGTCTCGGATTTTCTCAGTTTTGGAGGGACAAGTGCTCTCTACCAGTACAGTAAAAGAGGCCAATACATCCTAAGTTATGACTTCGAGTTTCTCCATCATTGTCAATATCTACCCCTTGGGCAGTTCGCGACAAAGTTTGAATTGCCATCCCTGAGATTCCCTCCCTCCCTTTGCCTCTTTTTTAGAGCGGTTGCCAAATGGCAGCCGCTTTTTTTTATTGAGGGATTTCACTTTGGCAGCCGCTCCTGAAGATTTTTTAAAGACCGATACTCGCGTCTACAAGTAATGGCTGGAATATCAACCTTATAATCAGGTTTTGGCTTTGGAATGAAGAAATCGAGGAGAATAGTGCGGCTGTCAAAAGCGCGGCGATAGGGCGAAAAAGCATCCCTGGTGGAACTCCGAATTGGGATAACACCCGCGATACCCCCCGCTTAGCTTAGAAGACTGCCTTGACGTGTCTTTCAGGCCGCAGATATCATCTAAGATTCAGCCCTAGAATATGGCGCTGCCGGAGAACTCCGGGAAAAGACGTAGCGGGTGGAGAAACGCATTTTAGCAGGACCTATGAGTAAAGCATTTACTAAAGCAGGAACAATGGACAAGAAAAGGCTCGAACAATTCAAGAAGAAACTCGAAGAACGGCAGCAGGAGTTGCGCCGTGTGGTCAGCCGTACCGAACAGGACGGTCGTGACGCTGACAGCGAAGTGGCGCAAGACATTGCCGATAAGGCCGCCAATTCCTACAACAAGGAATTTCTCTTCCACCAGAGCAATAGCGAGCGGCAGATCCTGAATATGGTCGAGAGCGCACTGGACCGCATCCGGCAGGGAAGTTTTGGCCAGTGCGTTTCCTGTGGCGAAGACATCAACACCAAACGCCTCGAGGCCGTGCCCTGGACGCGCTATTGCATTGCCTGCCAGGAAAAACTTGAAAAAGGCCAGCTTGTGGAAGAAGCCGATTAAGCTTCTTTGAAAGTTCAAGAAAAGAAGTTCAAGCAAAATAAAAAAGCCGCTGCAAAAGCGGCTTTTTTTATTTTTTAAGATAACTCCCCTGAGATTGCAGCTTGAGCCCGGAGCTGCTTTATTTGGGCGGCTGCTGATTTTGTTGCGGGTTTGCGGGCTGCTGCTGTTGCTTTTTCTTATTGAGGACCCCGTTCAACAGGTCGCCCCAGCTCTGCTTTTGTTGCTGCTGTTGCGGTTGCTGACCGGCCTGGGTTCCGTTGGGGGCCGGTTGCTGATCGGGGTTAGCCTGCTGTTGTTGTTGCTGTTGCTGCTGTTGTTGTTGTTGCTGCTGCTTGCGGCCTCCCAATTGCTGCAAAATCCCCTGAATCCCGTTGTTATTTTGCTGATCACTTTGCGGCATCTGCTGGTTGGGTTGCTGATTGGGGTTGTTCTTATTTCCCATGAGCGCGCCCAGGATTCCACTGGTCAGATTGCCAGGGTTGGTTGACGTAGGCAGCAGGTTTTGCAGCTTCATGCGGGCGATGGCTTCCAGATCGGGCTCGATGCGTGGGCTGGAGAGCGAGCCGGTCATGATCACAGGAATCACCAGTTCGCCGTTGCGATTGGCCAGAGCTGTATTCATGTATCCACCCACGCCGCCTATGCCGCCAATGGAATCGGTCATGGCTTTGGTGAGCACGGCGGTGACGTGCATGTTCGCCGAGTTATCCACCATGTTGACCAGGCCGTTGGCGGAGAGAGTGGCGCCGTCAATCACGGCCTGCAGATCGTTGGTCTGGGCCACGCCGTTGCGCACGTTGAAATTTCCTGCCATCTTCGCGACGTTGGTGAAGGGATGCTGCGAGATCGTCTTCCCCGTAGAGACGAACTTGCCGACATTTGCCAACTGATAAAGCAGGTCCACATTGGCCAGTTTGCCGTTAGTCAGATTCACGTTGAAATTGCCGTTCAGGGTGCGGGCAATATTGTCGCTTCCCGAGGCGAAGTTTGCGTTGCCATTAGCCGCCAGCAGCCCGTAAAGCGTCTTCTTGAGATTGGAGACGGAAGAGAGCAACTGGTTGGCGTCGACTTTGTCCATCTTCATGTTGACCGCGTATGTAATCGGGGTATTGCGAGCGTCAATCACAATGGAGCCGTTCTGTTGGCCTTGCGCCACGCCGGCGGTTACCGGGTCCATGCGGATTACACCGTGATCAAGAGTGATATTCGACTGGACGTTATTCATGACCAGATCGTCATACACAAGATTCCCGATCGTAACCTTCCCGTTCCCCGTCATGCGATTGATGATGCTCGATTGCGGGGCGGGGGCGGCCGCTTCAGCCCGAGGGGTTAGATCCCAGAAATGGTTTCTCATTTCGGCGTTCTGGCCGGGAGTTGCGGCAAAAATCTTCTGCCATTCAGCGGCGATAACTTTGTCTGCCGAAAGGGTGAATTGCACCTGCGGGTTCTCGAAATTGCGCAGCGTAAGCGCGCCATTGGCATGGGTGGAGCCCACTTCAGCGGCAACATTCTGCAACACGGCGGAATTTTGCGAGAAGCTCAGGTTCGCATTGCCGATTTTCACCGGTTGTGTCAGTGCCGGAGTCTTGATTTGAGCATTTTGCAGCAAGCCGTCGCCGCTGAAATTCATATTTGCAGAGTTCTTGATCGGTCCGGTTGCGTGCACGTTGAGGGAAATAATACCCGAGCCGGAGATGCCATCGGTGGCCGAGACCCCATAGGCCTTGGCGATGCTGAGGAATTCACCCAAATCGGCGCGGCCGGTATGTATCTCGGCATCGACCGTGGGGGAGTTGGAAGTGTACTGTGAGAGGGCAAAGCGGCCGGTTACGGTTGTGCCCCCAGTGCTGGCCGAGAAGTTGTTGGAGCGGACCTCGGTAGGCGTAAGCGCCAAGTCAATCGCCGCGACCTTGACCGGAGAGCGCAGGTCTTTGCCGCTGATCTCCAGGTTGCGAGCCTGCAAGCTGCCGTTCATAGCCGGCTGGTTGGCGGCGCCTTGGGCATGGAGATCTGCCGTGAGCTGGCCGGCAATATTCATTCCCGGGCTGAAGGCGGTGCCAAAATCAGCAGCCAGTTGGGCAATTTCAGCAATGGAGACGTTGGCCGCGTTAATCTTCAAATTGATTTGCGAGGGCGTGGGACGCGTATCCATCATGCCGGTGATGTCAACCGGGGTGCTGCCCAGCTTCAGGTTTCCTTTTTCAATGTTGATCTTGTCGGCGTTGAGATCGTCACTGACTTTGTAATCGGCCGAGATAGGATAACCAAGATCGTGTCCGTGTACCCGCGGCTGGTCAAGCTTGAGCAAGCCATCGGAATCGAATTTTCCCGCCTGGCTGCGCAAGTTGGCCTTGCCGCTGATGACAGCATCGGTATTCTCAAGCGAGGCGGAGTTCAGGAATTTCTGCAAACCGGCGAGCGAGACCTCAGAAAAACTCAAGCTTCCGTTGAAGGGAGTATTGGCAGTTTGCGCGTTGTCGATAGGGCCGGCAGTGCCTTCCAGCTTGATAAGCTGCGCTCCCTTTCCGGGCAGGTGGGCGGCCGCTGAGAAATCAAATGGGTGGTCGGGCGCATATCCGAGCAGGCGAAAATCGATGTGATCATAGACGGTGCGCGCCTGTTTTTTCTGATAATCGGTGAGTCCGATCTGGCCATCGGTGATCTTCAAATCCTGAAGAGAGAGAGCCTGATTGGAATTGTTGCCCGAGGCTGTCTGTCCCGCCGTACCCGGCTGACTGGGGGAGGGTTGCTGTGCTCTGGGTGCCTGTGCCACCGGCTGCGAGGAGTTATGGCCGAGGCTCGAATAATTCCATATGCCCTGAGCGTTTCGCACCAGTTCGATTTTGGGCTGCTTGAGTTCCAGCGAACTTATCTGGATATCTTTATGCAGCAGTGGCCAAAGGGCCGCGCTCACGTCCACTTCGCTCGATTCGGCAAAGGGGCGGCCGGTCCGGAAATTGGGGTCTTCGCCGATAACCGGATTTTCCGCGCTGAAATACAACGGCAGAACGGAAAGATGCAACCGCCCAAGAGTTACAGGCCGGCCAAGCTTATTTTGCAATTCTGCCTGGATGCGGTCGTGATAGCTGTTTACGTCAATGACTGAGGGAAGAATCAGTGCAGCAATCACCACAACCACGAGAATAATTGTGATTACAATGGCTAGCTTACGCATATGTGCCTCTCTATTTATCCTGAAGGGGATAAATTAGACTTGGTGGCGGACATAAAGAGCAGGTATTAAGAGATATTACTCCTAATATAGGTTGGAAGGCTTAGTTAAACAGAGAGGTTGTTTGAAAAGGCACTTTTCTTGCTGTTAAACTAATGGTTTGTTCATCTGCTGCATTCCACGCAGAAATCCTCACTCCTTATAAAGGAACACCCGTGCGTAGTGAAGTTCGTCATCGCCTGAAAGAAGATAAATTCGCAGAAACCGCTCAAGATACTTTTTCTTGGATGCGAGACCACAGCATCAACCTGGTGGGCGGCATCATTGTAGCTGGCCTGATTATCGGCATTGGCCTGGGCGGCTACTTCTACATGGAAAACCGCGAGCAAAAAGCCTCGGCCGATTTAGGCCAGGCTATGGAGACGCTGAATGCTCCCATACACGCCACCAATCCCAGCCCTGATTCCACCGAAGAGTCTTATCTCTCAATGAAAGAGCGCGCCCTGGCCGCGGAAAAGAAATTCCAGGCCGTCGCAAGCCAGTATCCGCACACGCACTCGGGAAAAATCGCAGGCTACTTTGTCGGGATAAGCGAGCTGCAGGCCGGCAACAACTCTGCCGGAGAAAGCAGGCTAAAGCAGATTGCCGCTTCCGGCGACAAGGAGCTGGCTCCGCTGGCCAAGCTGGCGCTGGCGTCTCTGTATAGCTCGACCGGCCGCAGCCAGGAAGCTGTTACCTTGCTGAAGGATTTGGCCGATCATCCTTCTCATGCCGTAGCCAAGACCACGGCACAATTCCAACTTGCCGGTATCTATGAGATCACCCAGCCTGCCGAGGCACGCAAGCTGTATGAAGAGATACAGAAGGAAGACCCCAAAGGCCCGATCGGACAGCAGGCCATGATGAAGATGTTTGGGATCAGGCAGTAAAAAAACTTCCAGCTAACTAGCCTCTCGCTGTGATTACGCCAAGCCACTGGCCTGTTGCTATTTCACGCTACTTGCTCAAATAATGATTCCCACTGTTCACGCGGGACCAGAGGCTGTGACGCCACTGCAAGATTGGCGGCTACGTGTTCTTTGTGGCCCATCCCGATGAGGGCGGTGGCGATTCCCGGGGCGGAGCGGGCAAACTGGATGGCGCTTTCCGTATCGCTGGTTGTACCCAGCTTGTGGCGGATCACCGCCGGCAATCCTTGCGTGAGTTTTCCCTGATAGAGGGTTGCACTGCCAATCACGGCAACCCCGGCTTTTTCCGCGACCTCGAACAACGAAAGCGTCTCATTGCCGAATACCTGGTTTTTCATGGCAAAGGCCTCAGGCATGGCCAGATTGAATGGCAACTGCACAAAGCGGAAGTGATGTGCATCGCCGGCTACCTCCCGTGCAACTGCTACGACCTCCTGCAAGCTTATGGCTTCGCGCAGGGTAGCCTGCAGGCGGAAGGCATTCCAGGTGGCGCATCCGTAAAAGCGAATCTTGTTGGCCTTCACCGCCCTTTCCAGGGCGGCAAAGGCATCACGCAGGCGATGACGAAAGTCTGTGGCGCTTACCCCCGCCCCCAATTGCGATTCGGGGTTGTGCAGGTAGAAAACATCTATGGTTTCCAGCTTCAGATTCGTTCGCGAGCGCTCGAGCTGGTTTTCAAGATAGGCCGGGGCCATGCAATGCATTCCCCCGGCAATTTCCGCGGGGCGCACGATTCCTTTGTTAATGTACTCATCGATAAAATAACCGCGCGGATCATTGGGCGCTTCTCCGTCAAAGGAAAGGTACCCAGCCTTGGTGCAGACCAGGACCTCATCGCGTTTCGACAAGCCGCCCGCAATCATCTGCTCCAGTGCGCTTCCGATGTTGCGTTCGGAGCGCTGATGGCGATAGTTAATGGCGGTGTCGAGTACATTTACTCCCGAGCGCAGGGCTTTCAGGATAGCTTCAGTGTAGGCCGCGTCGGCGCTGTCATCGGTTTCTCCCAGGTAGGTTCCGAGTCCGAGCGATGAAAGCCAAAGATCGCTCGCCCCCGGCACGCGCGCAGACTGGCGGAAGTGCCCGGCTTGATTCAGTTCAGGAAAGCGATCGCGATAACGCGCCGTCCCGTCAGCAGTAGCAAAGCATGAAATCATGAAGCGGACAGTGTAACAGAAGCAGTTCTCAGTTCTCGGTTCTCAGTTCTTAGATTTCCTTGGTCATCGTTCTCGCTCGCTTCCGCAGATCTTCTGAGGTCAAAAATGTGCCGGGTTTATTCGTAGCAGGGCTTAGGTCGTCAGCGGCCATTTTTGTGCGCCGTTTGCCAGGAGGGAGTGTTGGCAACTGAGAACCAAGAACTGAGAACCGAGAACTGAGAACTGAGAACTGAGAACCGAGAACCGAGAACTACTTGAAATTATTTCTCACCTGCTTGCCTTCAATCACGATGCAGTAACTTCCGCTCCACGACTTCTGCCATTGCCAACCGGAGGATTTGCTGGCATTGCCGCGCTCCATATATTCCGTTGCCTTAATCGCAGAGAGCGCCTGCCGGCAATGCGGACATTGCGGACTGGCCGTCGCGCTGAAGTGCCCGCCGCATTGTTGGCAGGGCTTAAGATGCGGCTCCAGGTCGGGAACAATCACTTTGTAGGTAGAGCTTCTGATCAACTCAATGGGAAAACGTCCATCGGAAAGATCCAGAATGGCGGTCATGCCGCAGCCTTCGCAATATGCGTAGCAGGTGTTCGTAACTCCGCTGTGTTGCAGGGTGTATTCGAACATCTTGTGGCATTCTTCACATGTACCCACACTGTTGACGAGCGGCATAAACTTTCCTGAATACGCACAGTATACCTTGTGCCGAATTTTTTGGAAGACGAGACAGCGCACCGGTAAAAGTCCCAGCCGGAGGCCGTTGACAAGAACAACCTGCGTGCAATATTTGAGCGGCTCATCCGTCTACACAAGCTGAGCGAGATTTACAGGTATCTTGTCGTTTTGATAACCTAACTAACTGGTTAGTTAAATGTACCCACTGATCAAAAAAGAGACCAGGATGCACCGCGTGTTCCGCAAAGGCATGCGTGCTTTGCCGCGCGATGCCGCTGAAACCCGCGCTGCCATTCTGGAAGCCGCTATGCAGGAATTCGCTGAAGAGGGCATGGCCGGCGCCCGCATGGAGGCCATTGCCGATTCCGCTGGCGTCAACAAGGCGCTTTTGCATTATTACTTCCGCGACAAAGAGCGGCTTTATGGCGCGGCTCTCGATCATGTCTTTGCCAACCTTTCGCAGCGGATGTCAGAGGTGCTGGAGTGCGACCTGCCTCCGCAGAAGAAAATCATGGCTTACGCCAGCGCCCATTTTGATTTTGTGGCTGCGTCGCCTATTTACCCGCGCCTGGTGCAGCGCGAGATGATGCGCGCCGGCCGCCACGGCTCGCCGCACATGCGCCGCATCGCTAAACGCTATCTTCAGCCGGTCTTGGCCAAAGTTGTGGGGTTGCTGCGAAAAGGCATGGCCGACGGTGAGTTTCGCCAGGTTGACCCGCTGCATTTTGCCCTGTCGCTGATCGCCATGAACGTTTTCTATTTCAGCAGCGCACCCATGATCGGGCTCATCACGGGCGACAATCCGCTTACCTCGCAACGCGTTGCCGAACGCAAAGCCGCGGTCATGGATGTGGTGGCGACAACGTTGTTTCTTCCCAGGGCGGAGGAAGCAAAGGACTTTGGCAGTGCCGGGAGAAATGCCAAGTGACGCAAGGAAAGAAATTCTTGGTTTTGATTGGAATTATCTTTGTAATTGCTTTGCTGTATTTTATTTTTTTCAACGATCACTCCAGCGATTTGCAATTGATCGGCATCGTGGATGCCAACCAGGTAATCGTAAGCTCCAAGATCATGGGCCGCATCGAAAAACTGGCGGTGGACGAAGGCTCCCAAGTCAAGGCCGGAGACCTGATTGCCCAGCTCGATACGGCTGAGCTGCAAGCCCAACAGCAAGCTGCGGCCGCTGCAGCCGCCAGCCTACGCTCCCGGCTGACCGGGACCCAAGCCAATGAAGTTTTGACCAAAGGGACAACTGCCAGCGATGTCACCAATGCCCAGGCACAGTTGCAGATGGCCAAAGCCAATCTGGTGGCAGCCCGGGCAGACCTGGTGCGCATTGAGTCCGATACCGCCCGCACCGAATCCCTGGCAAAACAGGGCGTTGCTTCCCAGCAGGCAAGCGATGAAGCCATTCAGACTCTGCATGCCCAGCAAGCGCGCGTGCGGGCCGGGGAAGACCAGGTGCGTTCCGCGGAAGCGAATTTGAATGCTGCCCTGGCGCGCACTCACCAGACGCGAACCGCCGAAAGCACGGTGGCGGAAACCCGCCAGCAACAGCTTCAGGCAGAGGCGCAGCGCGCGCAGGCCCAAGTGCAGCTTGGCTACACGCAGGTTGTAGCTCCCATTTCGGGAACGGTTTCCCTGCGCGTTGCCCGTGAGGGCGAAGTCGTCGCGCCCGGCGCGCCCATTGTGACCATCGTCGATTTGAGCGAGACCTGGGTGCGGGCGCCGCTGCCGGAAACTTACTCCGACCGCATTGGCATCGGCGATGAGCTGAAAGTACGTATGCCCGGCGGTGACATCGTAAGCGGCAAGGTGATCACCAAGGCCGTGGAAGCCGACTTTGCCACGCAGCGCGACGTAAGCCGGCGCAAGCGCGACATCAAGACCGTGCAATTGAAGCTTTCCATATCGAACCCAAACCAGGCTTTTGTTCCGGGAATGACTGCGATTGTGCTGGTGCCCAAGTCAAAGCTGAATTAGTCATGAATACCTTCATCAAGCCCGACGGCGGCACGGTCACGCAACTCCCCGGTGCTCCCAATGCCATCGAGGTAGAGCACATCGTCAAAAAATACGGCGATTTCACCGCGGTAAATGACATTTCCTTCACGGTGCAAGAGGGTGAAATTTTCGGATTGCTCGGCCCCAATGGCGCCGGCAAAAGCACCCTGATCCGCATGATGACCACGCTGTTGCCGATTACCTCCGGGACGGCCCGCATTGGCGGATACGATGTCAGCCGCGATCCTAATCAGGCGCGCAACTGCATGGGGGTGATTCCCCAGGCTATGACCAGCGATCTTGAGCTGACGGTTTACGAGAACATGAGCATCCATGCCAAGCTCTACAACGTGCCCGCCAGGGAACGCATCCGCGCGATCCATGAGCTGCTGGAGCTGGTGGATCTGACCAAGTGGAAAGATACGCCCGCTAAAAATCTTTCCGGAGGCATGCGCCGGCGTCTCGAGATTGCCCGCGGCCTGGTGCACAGCCCGAGAATCTTTTTTCTGGATGAACCTACGACCGGTCTCGATCCGGTCTCGCGAGTGGCGGTCTGGGAGATGCTGACCAACATCAAGAAGCACCGCAACCTCACGGTCCTCATTACCACGCACTACATGGATGAAGCCGACCGGCTCTGCAACCGTATTGCCATCGTCGATCATGGCAAGCTGGTTGCGCTGGATACGCCCAACGCGCTGAAACAAACAGTGCCCGGCTCCAACGTGATTGAGGCCCAATTTGGGAATGCGCCGAAGAATTGGGAGCAATTACTGCAAGGCTTTCCCGATGTCCGTAACGTGCAGGCTCAGGGTGGCAATGCTTACCGCCTGCTCTCTGACAACAGCTCCAAGACTGTGACCGAGCTGGTTGCCCTGGCCTTGCAGCACCAGGTTGAGGTCAAGGCGCTCTCGGTGCACAACACCACGCTGGACGACGTTTTTGTGTATTACACCGGCAGGCAGTTGCGCGACCAGGAGGTCAGCGCGCATGTCTACACCGGCTGGATCAGCGGTGGCGACCGCTAAAAGGAGGAGATCATGAAACGAATGATGGCCATAGTAGAGCGTGAGATGCGTAAGTTCGTGCGCTCGCCGGCGTTGATGCTGGTGGCCATGATCTTCCCCCTGGTGCAGCTCATCGTTTTGGGCAACGCTTTCGGCGGCAAGATCCATGACGCGCGCCTGGGCATCGTGGATCACGATCGCACTCTAATCCAGGGAGTCGAGACCGACCACCCCCAGGCGCTGCGTATCCGCGAGGCGCTGAATGCGATTCATGCCAATGCCCGCACGCTGGACGCAGTTGACTACAGCGACGAGAAAATAGCCATCGGAGATGTGCACAACGGCAAGATCGATGGCGTGGTTGTCATTCCAGAAAACTACTCCCGCGATGTGTATATGGGAAGGCAGCCGCGCATCGGATTGGTGCTCGACAACACCGACAATTTCATGACCTCAACTCTCGAGCAAAATCTCACCGAGCTTGTGGCCGCGCTCAATCAACAGCCGGTGGAGCCGCGCCTGGTGCAACAGATTGCCCTGAATGTCATCGAGCTCTATCCCTATATCGAGTACATGAAATATCTATTGCCGGGTTCAATCGCGCTGGCCATGTTTGTCTCGGTCATGATCGGGGGTGGCATTGTCTACATCGATGATAAGGCCCGCGGAGTGCATGAGGGCTATCTCGCCACTCCCATCAGTAAGCTGGAACTGGTTTTTGGCATGAACCTGGCGGGCGCCATCAAGGCTGTTGGCGCGGGCCTGGTTTTGACCTTTATAGGGTCGTTAATCGCCGGGGTGAGTACCGCCTTCCAGCCGGCAACGCTGTTCTGGCTGCTGCTGATGATTGCGGCAACATCGTCGGCCTTTGTAACCATGATCTCGTGCATGATGGCGCGGGTGGAAGATCCGCTGGTGCCGCGGGCCATCTTCGGAATCCTCAACACATTGCTGTTTTTCCCCAGCGGTTCGATCTATCCGGTCAAGGCGTTTCCCGGGTGGCTCAAAGTCATCGCGGGTATCGATCCCTTCACCTACGCGGTTCATGGCTTCA
>Ga0070741_10014007_pt1 | contig 13987 bp, 11 predicted proteins | sample Coa_R1_4_FD_66440 | JGI IMG/M metagenome (GOLD analysis project Ga0070741, IMG submission 66440) | Surface soil microbial communities from Centralia Pennsylvania, which are recovering from an underground coalmine fire - Coalmine... | ecosystem: Environmental > Terrestrial > Soil > Unclassified ... | reverse complement strand
ATCGTGTACTCGTATCTGCCCTTCATGATCCTGCCCCTATACGCCAATCTCGAGAAGCACGACCCCACACTGCTGGAAGCGGCGGCGGATCTGGGGGCACGTCCCCTCACCGTGTTCCGCCGGATCACCCTGCCTCAGTCACTTCCGGGGATCGTCGCCGGATCGCTGCTGGTGTTCATTCCGGCGGTCGGCGAGTACGTCATCCCCTCGCTGCTCGGTCGCACGGATCAGCTGATGATCGGGCGCGTGCTGTCGGATGAGTTTTTCGAGAACCGGGACTGGCCCGTGGCCAGCGCGGTGGCGATCATCATGCTCGCGCTGCTGGTCATCCCGATCATGGTGTTCCAGCATTTCGAGAAGCGCAGCCTGGAGGCGGCCAAGTGAAATCGCGCGGAATGTTCTCGAGGACGGCGCTCGTGCTGGGGCTCGTGTTCCTGTATGTGCCGATCCTGTCGATGGTCGTCTTCTCCTTCAACAATTCCCGGCTCGTCACGGTGTGGGATGGTGCTCACTCACCGACCCTGAAGTGGTACATCGAGCTCGCTTCCAACGATCAGATCCTCGATGCGGCCTGGTTGTCGATCAAGATCGCGATCACCGCGGCCTGCGTGTCGGTCGTGCTGGGTACGCTGTCGGGCGTCGCGCTCGCGCGGTTTGGTGCCTTCCGTGGCCGGGCGCTCCTGGCGGGCATGACGACGGCACCGCTCGTCATGCCCGAGGTGATCACGGGGCTGTCCCTGCTGCTGCTGTTCGTGGCGCTGGAGGATGCCATCGGCTGGCCACGAGGTCGCAGTGCCGTCACGATCACGCTCGCGCACGTGACCTTCTGCATGGCCTACGTCACCGTGGTGGTACAGTCGCGTCTGGTGGGCTTTGACGAGTCCCTGGAAGAGGCAGCGATGGATCTGGGCGCGCGGCCCGCGAAAGTGTTCTTCCGCATCACCTTGCCCCTGATCGTTCCTGCGCTCATGTCGGGCTGGCTGCTCGCCTTCACGCTCTCTTGGGATGATGTGGTCATCTCGCAGTTCGTCGCCGGCCCGAGCTCGAGCACGCTGCCCATGGTCATCTTCTCCAAGGTCCGGCTGGGCGTCAGCCCCGACGTCAACGCTCTGGCGACCCTCATGGTGCTGGTCGTGGCCTGCGGAATCGTGGCCGCCTCGATATGGATGAGTTACCAGAACAGACGACGGGAGCGCGACATGCAGCTTGCCGCGGCCGAGAACCTATGAGTCCCTCGTCATGACACGCCAGGTGCTGGGCTTCGATGTGGGAGGCTCCTCTGTCAAAGCGGGCGTCGTTGACGTCGAGGCGGGTCGGCTGATCGGTGAGCTGATCTCCGCTCCCACGCCGCAGCCTTCCACTCCGGCTGCGCTGATGCCAGTACTGTCCGGCCTGGTGCTGCGCTTGCCGGCGGCAGAGGCAGCAATCGGCGTCGCCTTTCCGAGTGTCGTCAAGCAGGGGAAGGTGCGCACCGCGGCAAACATTGATGCGTCATGGATCGGAGCCGATGGCGCCTCGCTCGCAGCGCATGCCTTGGGCCGGCCCGCTCTGTTTCTCAACGACGCGGACGCCGCGGGCGTCGCCGAGGTCACCTGGGGAGCCGGCCGCGGAGTCATGGGCACCGTCATCATGTTGACGCTGGGCACCGGAATCGGGACGGCATTATTCGTCGATGGGCGCCTCCTTCCCAACACCGAGCTCGGGCACATGGAGCTGCACGGTATGGATGCCGAAAAATGGGCCTCTGCACACGTGCGCACGATCCTCAAGCTCGACTGGCCAGCCTGGATCGAGCGGGTCAACGACTACCTGGCAAGCATGCACGCGCTCTTCTGGCCGGATCTGTTCATCCTGGGGGGAGCGGTCAGCGAGCGGTTCGCCGAGTTTGCTCCACTGCTGCGCTCCGAGGCGCAGATCCGTCCGGCACATTTCGCCGGGCAGGCAGGCGTGATCGGCGCGGCGATGGCCGCTGCGCAGCAATAAGGTCCGTGCCCGGATGAGCCCTCCCTTGCGCAGCAAGCTTCCTGATGTCGGGACCACCATTTTCACGGTGATCTCGCGCCGCGCACGCGAGCTCAATGCACTCAACCTCGGACAGGGCTTCCCCGATTACGACATCGATCCGCGCCTGACGGAGCTGGTCAGCGCCGCCATGCGCTCGGGCCACAACCAGTACGCACCCATGGAAGGCCTGATCGAGTTGCGAGAAGAGATCGCGCGAAAACTGAGCCAGACCTATGGCCTGCAGATCGACCCCGAGTCCCAGATCACCGTGACCCTCGGGGCGACCGAGGCTATCTACTGCGCGATCCAGGCGGTGATCGGCCCCGGCGACGAGGCGATCGCGTTCGATCCTGCGTACGACTCGTACGAGCCGGCTGTCCGCCTGGCAGGCGGACGCTGCATCAGATTGCCGCTGACGGCACCGCAGTTCGGCTATGACTGGGATGCGGTTCGCGATGCGATCGGCCCGCGCACCCGTCTAATTTTGTTCAACAGTCCGCAGAATCCTGCGTGCACGGCGGCTTGCGCGGAAGATCTCACTGCGCTGGCCGAAGTGATTCGGGATCGCGAGATCTTCGTGATGTCCGATGAGGTCTACGAGCACGTGACTTACGATGGCAGATCGCATCACACCATTCTGCGGCAACCGGAGCTCGCGTCCAAGAGCTACGTGATCTTCTCATTCGGCAAGACGCTGCATGCGACCGGCGTACGCGTCGGTTACTGCGTTGCGCCGCCCGCACTGACCACAGAACTCCGCAAGGTGCACCAGTTCAACACGTTCAGCATCTCGAGTGCGTTGCAGTTTGCGATTGCGGGGTATCTGCGCGAGAAGCCCGAATCGTGGCGGACGCTCGCCGGGTTCTTCCAGGCGAAGCGCGACAGGCTGCGAGGTGCGCTGGCCGCCTCAGGATTCCATTTGCCGCCGGCTCAGGGCACCTACTTCCAGCTGCTCGATTACCGTGAGTTCTCCCAAGTGGCCGATCTGGCATTCGCTGAGCGGCTGCTGAGCGAGGCCGGTGTGGCCACGATTCCACTCTCGCCGTTCTATGCAAACCCCCCGGCCCTGACGCTGCTGCGATTGTGCATCGCCAAGAAGGACAGCACGCTGGATGAGGCGGCGCAGAGACTCAACGCGTTCGCCGCCGCTTTGGGCAAGGCGGGGAGCTGAGGGCGAGCGGAGCGCCGGGAGCTGCAATGAAGAAGACCACGCGAGTGAACCATCCGCCGGAGGTCGAGCTGCCGCCGGACAACCGCGCCCTCGTGGCCCCGATCTACCAGAGCGTCAAGTTCGAGTTCGATTCGCTAGGGGAGACCGAGCGCTTCCTGCGCGGGGAGCGGTCCGGGTTCTTCTACAGCCGCGCCTCCAACCCGACTACCCGGCAGCTCGAGCTGCTGCTCGCAGAGCTCCAGGGCCGCGAAGACTGTCTGGTCACCGCCTCGGGAGTGGGTGCGATTGCCCAGACACTGCTGGCCTTGACCCGGCAGGGCGATCACATTGTCTGCTTCATCGAGACCTATAACCCGACACGCTATCTGATCCGGCGCTTGCTGGCGCGGTTCGGGGTCACACACACCATGCTCTCGATCGAGGATCTGGCGGGTGTGGAGCAGTCGCTCGCAGCAAAGCGCACGCGGCTGGTGATCTTCGAGAGTCCCACGAATCCCGTGACCAAGATCGCCGATCTGACGGCGCTGACGAAGATGGCGCGCAGTGCCGGCGCGCTCACGGTGCTGGACAACACGTTTGCCGGCTTTCATCAGCACGGCGAGTACGAGGTAGATCTGTTTCTGCACAGCCTGACGAAATACGCTTCGGGCGCGGGCGATGTGATGGGTGGCGCTGCGATCGGCCGCGCCGATCTGATCCACAGCATGCGCACGGACTTCGGCATTCTCGGCGGCACGCTCGATCCGCACGCGGCTTTCCTGATTCTGCGCGGACTGAAAACCTATTTCGTGCGTTACCAGGCGCAATGCGCGAGCGCGATGCGCATTGCCGAGGTGCTGGCCGCGCATCCTGCCGTCTCCCGCGTGCACTATCCGGGGCTGCCGACGCACGCACAGCACGAGCTGGCCCGCAGCCAGATGCGCGAGTTTGGCAGCATCGTGACGCTCGATTTGAAGGGCGGGGCGGAGGCGGGTGGTCAGTTTGCCGGTGCCCTGAAACTGTTCGCCATGGCAGCGAGCCTCGGCTCGACCGAGTCGCTGGTCGTGGCGCCGCAAATGATGGGCAGCCGGGACCTCTCCCCCGAGCAGCTGCGTCTCTCGGGACTCGCCGAGGGCACGGTGCGGCTGTCGATCGGCCTGGAGGATAGCGACGATCTGATCGAGGACGTGCGGCAGGCGCTCGCCAGCGCCGGTTGACTCAGGCGCTGCCCGCCACCGGCACTCGATGCGGGTGATAGGGAAGCACCTCGAGCACTTCTCCTTCCCGAAGCCGTTGCTGCACGTTTCGCCAGAACGTGGCGGTCAGGATTTCCCCGTGCAGGCGCATGAATGCGGCGCGCTGTGCATCATTGAAACCCAGGAAGCTGATGAAGGTTTCGGGAAACACGTCATTGTCGGCGACGTAGAACCAGGCCTCACCCCGCATCTCGTCCTCCGGATTGGCGGGCTGGGGCACGTCGCGAAAATGGCAGTCCGTGACCTGGCAGAGCTCATCGTAGTCATAAAAGATCACGCGGCCGTGACGCGTGACGCCGAAATTCTTCAGCAACAGATCCCCGGCGAAGATGTTGCTATACGCCAGATCGCGTATGCACTGGCCGTAGTCGAGCACGGCGCGCTCGGCAGCCGCTGCGGTCGCGGTCCGCAAGTACAGGTTGAGCGGCGTCATGCGCCGTTCGATGTACATGTGATCGAAGATCAGATCATCGCCTTCCTCGTGCACGGTCGCGGCCGTCTCGGCACGCAGCTCCTGCAGCAGCTCGGGTGCGAACAGCGCGCGCGGAAAGCGCAGTCGCTTGAATTCCTGCGCATCAACCAGACGGCCGGCACGGTCATGCTTGAAGACGAGCTGGTATTTCGCCATGACCTCCTCGCGCACCACGGTCTTGGGATAGGCGAAGCGATCACGGATGACCTTGAAGACCACATCGAAGGAGGGCAGGGTGAAACACACCATCACCAGGCCTCGCTCGCCGGGCGCGTGCACGAACTGGACCTGAGTCTGTTCCAGGTGACGCATGAGCTCGCGATAACGCTCGGTCTTGCCCTGCTTCGCCCGCCCGAGCACCGTGAACAGCTCGCTGACCGGCTTGCGCGGCAGCATGCTCTTCAAGAACAACACAGCCTCGCCGACCCGATCCAGGTCGACATGAAAGTAGGACTTGGTGAAGCTGAATACGATGCTCACATCGCCCTCTGAAAGCATCACGGCATCGACCAGCATTCCCCCGTCGGTGTTCTTCAGTGCAATGACGAGCGGCACGAGAAATTCCCGTCCCACGATGCGCCCGACGATGTAGGCGCGCGAGACCTGGTAGAACACCGGACGAATGATCTCCACGCGCAGCACGGCGCGCCGCTCGTTGCGATCCTTCAGATGCCGTTTCGTCTCGGTGGCGACGTGCTCGACGCTGCGATCGAAATCGCGCCAGGCCGAGTGGAAACGGACGTCCCCGAGCACATCCTCGAACAACAGGTGCAGCGAGCCGTGATTGAGGTAGGTGTTCGTCCCCACCGTACGGGTGACCTTGCCAAGCGGGTCGAGATCCGTCGCGACGAACTCGATGCCCGGGGCGACTCCGACCGTGCCGAACAGCCGGCGCGTGATGGAGCTGAAGAAGGTCTTGGTGAACTCCTCATCCGCAAGCCCTTCGATCATCGCGGCGAAATCCGTTCTGATGCGGGACCACAGCTCCCGGTCATGCGCCTGTGCACCGAGGCGTTCGCACAGCTGAGTGATCGTCTGCCCGACGAAGTGGTCGTAGAGCTCGATACGCTCGACGGCATCGCGCTGACTGCCCTTCCAGTCGCGGGCATCGAAGCGGTCCGGGGCGCGCCGGGTGATCGAGCGGAACTCTGCGTTGTAGCGCACGAAGGCGGCGGCGATCTGCTGCGCGCACTCGTGCGCCAGGCTGGATGTGGAGGGTTGCGCAGGGGACTCGGTGATGGCCATGCCGGACTAGTCGAACTCGGTCGGCAGGCCTCGATCGAGCTGGTGCCGGTACAGTAGCTCGATCTGCGAGGGCGTCGCCCGGCCCAGGGACAGGGACGGAAGGGCTTTCACGGGAAAATAGTCCACGGCATCGGTCTCGGTGCTCGTCGCAGGACTCCCGCCGACCCGCTCGCACAGAAAGAACAGCTTGAAGATGTGGTGCACGCCGGGAGGGTGGCCATGGGCCGGATTGTTCTTGTCCAGCAAGGCCGCCAGTTTCACTGCCCGGGCACGGTAGCCGGACTCCTCGAGGATTTCGCGCTCCACGGCGCCAGAGGGTGCGTCGTTGATGTCGACCCATCCACCTGGCAGGGTCCATTTCCCGTCCGAGCGTTCGCGTACCAGCAGGACCTCGTCGCCGTCGAACACGCCTCCGCGGACGTCCACCTTCGGAGTGGCGTAGCCTTCGTCATGTGACCAGAGATTGCGCACCTGGCCGACCGGGATGTCGAGCTCGGCAGCGAGTATCGAGGCCACGAGCTCCTGAAGCTGCGTGTAGCGCTCGCGATCGAAGGGGTCCTTCGTGAAAAGGAGACCATTGTGCGCAATGGCCTGTACCCTGCGAGCCCATTGCAGAATGTTTCCCCCCGCATCGCTCGCCGGTGTCATGAGACGCCCTTGGCGGCTCGCGCGGGCGCGCGGTGTCGGTTCTCCTTTCGCAGCACCAGCTTCAGTCCCGACCAGGTCTCATTCACAGCGCAAACCTTCACGTCGACCAGGCCCATGGGCAAGGCGATCTCGCGAATGGCATCCTCGGTGACGTCCGTGCGGACTCCTGAGGCCTTTTTGGGCCAGGATACCCAGATCGTGCCATCCGGCCTGAGACGCTCCATCGCATGCCTGCAAATCTTCGACAGCGAGGCTCTGAAGGTCACAAAGAGGTGCACGATGTCCGTTGTGGCATCGATGCGGGACACGAGCTTCACGCCCGGTGGCAATGGGGCCACGAGCTCCAGGTAATTCGGCGGCGCATCCTGCAGGAAGAGCCGACTGTTCTCCTTGATGCCAAGCTTGCGTGCGAGAGGTGTACCGGAGTAGCCCGCGGTCTTCACGGCCTGGAGCGGCTGCTTACAGATTGCGGATCAGGGTATTACCGAACTCGCTCGTCGACACTTCCTTCGCACCTTCCATCAACCGGGCGAAGTCGTACGTGACGATCTTCTGGCCGATGGTTCGGTCCATGGCCGAGATGATCGCATCGGCCGCTTCCAGCCAGCCGAGATAGCGCAGCATCATTTCCCCTGAAAGGATTACCGATCCGGGGTTCACCTTGTCCAGATTGGCGTATTTCGGCGCGGTGCCGTGCGTGGCCTCGAACACCGCATGGCCGGTGAGATAGTTGATGTTGCCACCCGGGGCGATCCCGATGCCTCCGACCTGTGCGGCCAGGGCATCGGAGAGATAATCGCCGTTCAGGTTGAGCGTTGCGATGACATCGAATTCGTCCGAGCGCGTGAGCACCTGCTGCAGGGCGATGTCTGCGATCGCATCCTTCACGATCACCTTGCCCGCCTGCTTGGCTGCATCCATCTCTGTATTGGCCTGCTTCTCGCCGCCCGAAGCGCGCGTGCGTTCCCATTGCTCCCAGGTATAGGTCTGGGCGGCGAACTCGCGCTCGGCAAGCTGATAGCCCCAGTTGCGGAAAGCTCCTTCGGTGAACTTCTGGATGTTGCCCTTGTGGACCAGGGTCAGGCTCTTGCGCCGGTTGGCCACCGCATACTGGATGGCCGAGCGGATCAGCCGCTCGGAGCCTTCCCGGGATACCGGCTTGATGCCGATGCCGGAACTGTCCGGGAAGCGGATCTTGGCATAGGCCTTGGGGAAGGCCTGCTTGAACAACTCGAGGAACCTGCGGTTCTCCTCCGAGCCGGTCTCGAACTCGATGCCGGCGTAGATGTCCTCGGTATTCTCGCGGAAGATCACCATGTCCACCCTCTCCGGATGTTTTACCGGCGAGGGCACGCCCTTGAACCAGCGCACAGGCCGCAGACAGACGTACAGATCCAGCATCTGCCGCAGGGCGACGTTGAGCGAGCGGATGCCGCCGCCTACGGGCGTGGTCAGCGGTCCCTTGATGGAGACGAGGTATTCACGGCAGGCCGCGACGGTTTCATCCGGCAGCCAGGTATTCAACTGCCTGTTTGCTTTCTCGCCGGCGAGCACCTCCATCCAGTGGATCTTGCGCTTGCCGCCATAGGCCTTCTGCACGGCGGCGTCCATGACACGCACGCTGGCCCGCCAGATGTCGGGGCCCGTTCCGTCGCCTTCGATGAAGGGGATGACCGGGTTGTCCGGCACGAGGAGCTTGCCATCGCGGATCGAGATCCTGGCGCCTTGGGCAGGGGGCGTAATCTTTGACGCTGCAGCCGTGGACATGGACCTTCTCCCGGGTCGGCCTCGCAAAGGATCGGGCGCGCATCCGGCGCCGTACCCGCGAATGCTAGCACAGGGGATTCCCGAGCCGGTCTGTGAGAGACTTGCCGGATTGCGCCTGCGCGACACCAACAATGGGGGCCTCCAAGCCGCGCGCAGCCACATGCACAAGAGGGTGTAATGGCATCGATCCTGCGCGAATGCTTCGCTGTGCGGCCAGTGACGGAAGCCGACAAGGAAGGGGGCGGGAGGCTGAAACGCGTTCTCACCGTCTGGTCGCTGACGGCCATCGGTCTTGGCGCGACAATCGGAACCGGCGTCTTCGTTCTGACCGGGCAGGTGGCGGCGAATCAGGCCGGTCCGGCCGTGACCTTGTCGCTGCTCATCGCCGCCTTCGGCAGCGGTCTGGCCGCGCTGTGCTATGCCGAGCTCGCAGCATTTCTTCCCGTACCCGGAAGCGCCTACAGCTATACGTATGCGACGCTCGGCGAGGCGGTAGCCTGGTTCATCGGCTGGAACCTGCTCCTCGAGTACGGCATGTCGGCATCCGCGGTGGCGGTCAGCTGGTCCGCGTACACGGTCAATGTTCTCGAGAGCTGGCATATCAACTTGCCCAAGGCGCTGACCAACGCGCCTTTGGAGGCCGTCAACGATCACATCGTCGCGACCGGCGCGGTCTTCAACGTGCCCGCGGCATTCATCATCGTGGCGATGAGCGCGATCTGCTACGTCGGCATGCGCGAGACAGCGGGCATCAATACCTTCATGGTGGCTTTGAAGGTGACCATCATCGTGCTGTTCATCCTGGCGGGGTTGAGTTACGTCGATACGGCCAATTGGCACCCCTACGTGCCGCCGGCGACCGGAGAATTTGGGCACTTCGGATGGACGGGAGTGATGCAGGGCGCAGCGATCATTTTCTTTTCCTACGTTGGATTCGACACGGCCTCGACCACCGCCCTGGAAGCCCGCAACCCGCAACGTGATCTGCCTCTGGGGATCATCGCGGCCTTGGTGATCTCCGCAGTGCTGTATGTCGCAACGGCGTCGGTCACCACTGGCATGGTCTCGTATACGCATCTGGGCGTCGATGCGCCCGTGGCGGTGGCGCTGGATGCGCACCCCCAACTTGCGTGGCTCGGACGGTTCGTGAAGATCGGCGCCATCGTGGGGATGACCTCCGTGGTGCTCGGCTCGCTGCTGGGCCAGCCCCGGATCCTGCTTGCCATGGCCGATGATGGTCTGCTGCCCCCGGCGATCGCTCGCTGTCATCCGCGTTTCAAAACTCCACACATCGCGACGGTCGTGACGGGCGTTGTCTTCGCGCTCATCGCGGGCGTGTTTCCGCTGGACATCCTGGCGGATCTGATCTCCATCGGGATCCTGCTGGCGTTCGTGGTCGTCTGTATCGGAGTTCTCATCATGCGCCGGACCCGGCCCGATGCGCCCCGGCCTTTTCGGGTTCCCTGGGCTCCCTTCACGTGTGTCCTGGGAGCGGTCTTCTGCAGCGCCATGGCGTGCTTTCTGTCGAAAGGCACCTGGTGGAGACTGGTGTTCTGGACCATTCTCGGATTTGCGATTTACGCGTTCTACGGTTTCAAGCACAGCCGCCTGCGCAAGAGATGACGTGCACTCTGACGAGCACTCCGGCGGCGGACGGATTCTGGATGCCGGCGGAGTTCGAGCCCCATGCCGGCTGCTGGATGCTGTGGCCGGAGCGGCCCGACAACTGGCGTGAAGCGGCCCGCCCGGCACAACTCGCCTTCGTCGCAGTCGCCAGCGCGATCGCGCAATTCGAGCCGGTGACGATCGGCGCCTCGGCCTCTCAATACACCACTGCGCGTGCGCTGCTGCCCGAGCACATTCGCCTGGTCGAGCTGGCGCACGACGACAGCTGGATGCGTGATGTCGGGCCCACCTTCCTCGTCAATGCGCGCGGGGCGGTACGCGGAGTGGACTGGCCATTCAACGCCTGGGGCGGTCTGAACGGCGGCGTTTATTTTCCCTGGGATCAGGATGACCTCGTCGCGAGAAAGGTGCTGGAGATCGAGGCGCGCGAGCGCTACCGGGCGCCCCTGATCAATGAGGGCGGCGCGCTACACGTGGACGGCGAGGGCACTGCGCTGGTGACGGAGCAGTGCCTGCTGAACGCGAACCGCAATCCCTCGCTCGACCGCAGCCAAATCGAGACAGCACTGCGCGATTATCTAGGGGTGAGCTGCGTCATCTGGCTGAGTCAGGGTGTATGCAACGACGAAACCGATGGACACATCGATAACCTCGCCTGCTTCGTGCGGCCGGGCGAAGTGTGTCTGGGCTGGACGGACGACAGAAACGATCCTCAGTACGCCCTCTCGCTGGATGCCTGGGAGCGCCTGCAGGAAGCACGTGACGCCCGCGGCAGGCGGCTCAAAGTGCACCGCCTGCCCATGCCAGGCCCTCTGCGCCTGCAAGCCCGCGAGGCTGGCGGAGTGGTCGCACGCGAGGGCACGAAACCACGACTCGCCGGCGTGCGCCTCGCGGGCAGCTACATCAATTTCTACATCGCCAACGGCGGCATCATCATGCCGCTGCTGGATCGGCGTACGGATCGGGCCGCGGCCTCCAGGCTCAAGCGCCTGTTCCCGAAGCGGCGAGTCGTGGGGGTAGCAGCTCGCGAGATCCTCCTGGGAGGCGGTAACATCCACTGCATTACCCAGCAGGTACCTTGCGCCGGCCAGAAGCGGAAGTCGCCTCTCTGAGGGGTCGCAACGCCCAGTACGTGTGCGTGTGATGCACGACACGGTTCGCGGGGGAACTTGCGCTATTGTCGGTTGATGCGTCTTCTGCTTGTTACGCTGGCTGTCTCGGCTGCGGCGTTCGCGGGTGCGAGCGGCGGTTCCGCTGAGTTCAACCCTGTGCGGACGCATCCGCACGCCCAGGCGCACGCAGGCATTCATCGCATCATCATCAAGCTCAGGCCGGCTTCCGGGTCGGCGGCGGCTTCCTCAAAACTGCAGATGCGTGCGGCGGATCGTAGCGCCGCCCTGGCCTCCCGCACCGGAGTTACGTTAAAAGCCACTCGCCCGATCACTGCAGACCTGCAGGCTCTGGAGGTCGTTCCCGCCGTGGCCGAAGAAGGTATCGAAGCGACCCTTGCACGGCTGCGGGCCGACAGTGAGGTTGAATACGCCGAGGCTGATCAGAGGCGGTATATCCACGCAGTGCCGAATGACTCGTTGTATGCCACACAACAGTGGTACATGCAGAGCTCTGCGGCTACGCCCAGCGCGGTCAATGCGGAAGGCGCGTGGGACACGACCAACGGAAGCGCAGGCCTGGTGATCGCCGATCTGGACACCGGAATCCGTTTCGATCATCCGGATCTGCTGTGGGCCGGGCAGGGCTCGGGCGGTCGCCTCCTGCCCGGCTACGATTTCATCACGGACCCCTTCGTGGCAAACGATGGAGACGGCTGGGACGCCGACCCGTCCGATCCGGGAGACTGGGTGACGAGCGCGGATCTGAAACAGACTGAGTGCAGCAACATCACGACGGTTTCCAACAGCTCCTGGCACGGCACTCGTACGGCCGGAATGCTGGGTGCTCTGACCAACAACAGCGCCGGCATCGCCGGGATGACCTGGAACGCGTGGATCCTGCCCGTGCGCGTGCTGGGCAAGTGCGGTGGACTGGATTCGGACATCATCACCGGCATGCTGTGGGCGGCCGGCGTGCATGTGGCCGGCGCTCCTGACAACCCGTATCCGGCGAGGATCCTGAATCTGAGTCTGGGGGGCACGGGCGCCTGTCCCACCAGTTACGTCGATACGATCACCCAGCTGAGTCAGCTCGGTGTGCTGGTCGTGGTTTCGGCAGGCAATGAGGGCGGTCCGGTCGATGCGCCCGCCAATTGTCCGGGGGTCGCCGGTGTCGCAGGACTGAGGCACGCCGGCACCAAGGTTGGCTTCAGCAGTCTCGGGCCCGAGCTGTCGCTGGGCGCGCCAGCCGGGAACTGTGTCAACACGGCGCCTGGATCAGCCTGTATTTACTCGATCGGAACGACTTTCAACCTGGGCACGACCACGCCGGGTCAGAACAGCTATACCGACCAGCTCGCCAACCCGAATCTCGGCACGAGCTTCTCGGCACCGATCGTCTCGGGCATTGCTGGTCTCATGCTTGCGGTCAACGGCAATCTCGGCTCCGCGCAGCTCATCGCCCGGCTTAAGGAAGGAGCGCTGCCTTTCCCGCAGACCTCTCTCGGAGAGACCCCACAGCCGCCGGCTTGTCATGTGCCATCAGGCACCTCCGATGTGCAAGACGCCGAGTGCATCTGCACGACCGACGGACGCACCTGCGGCGCCGGCATGGCAAACGCGGCGGGCGCTCTAGCGGCCGCGCTTCGACCGATCGCCGCTGTACAGGCTGCTGCGACGGTAATGGCTGGTCAGACGGTATCGATGGATGCTTCCGGCAGCGGCGCTGCGTGCGGGCACAATATCGCTAGCTATCAGTGGGTCAGCAGCGATCCGACACATCATCCTGTCAGCAGCTCGACCGGACCGACGACTTCTGTGGTCGCACCTGCCAGTGGGTCCGTCACGATCAGCCTCCTCGTGACCGACGAGGCCGGCAGAACGGACAGCGCAATTATCGTCGTGAGTCCCACTTCAACGACGACGAGCGCGCCAGTGAGCGCTGGCGCCAATGCCTGCCTCAAAACGATTGCGGTGGCCTCACCTATCACGCTCTCCGTCCAGCCTGCCAGCGCTACCGTCCCGAGCGGCACCGGTACGGCATCCTTCACGGCCGCCGTCACGCACACTCTCAACACGGCCGTGACCTGGCAAGTCAACGGCGTGTCAGGCGGTAGTTCGACGCTCGGGACAATCTCCTCCGCAGGACTCTACACCGCCCCCGCAAATGCACCCTCGGCCGGCGAAGTGACGATCACTGCCCTATCGGTTGCGAACTCCAGCCGCTCGGCGAGCGCGCACGTCACGATTACGGGGGCGCAAACCACGCCCCCGCCCGCCAAGGGCGGCGGAGGCGCACTCGACCTGGTGACGCTCGGCGCGCTTCTGGGGTTGCTTCTCGGCACGGCCTGCAAGGAAATCTGGCACGCACCTCGGCCCGATGTGCACCACTAGGCCGCTGGGCGCCTGAGCCCGGACGATTTCAGCGGCCGGCCGCCAGCTTCGCGGCACCCTCGAGCCAGGCTCTCTGAGCCTTGCGATAATGCGCGGGGGCGATGCGCGCCTGCTCCAGTAGCTCGCGGGCGACTTGCGCGGCCTCCTCGGGCCGCCCCCGTGAGCTCAGGAGTTGCGCATAGCGCACGGCCGCCTCAGCGCCGGGATAAGAGAAGGCGAGCACCTTGTACTCCTCGAGAGCCTTCTGAAAATTGCCTTCGCTCTCGAGTGCCCGAGCGTAAAGCAGATGGCCTTCGGGGGAGCGGAAATCCGGATT
>Ga0070741_10014006_pt1 | contig 13988 bp, 9 predicted proteins | sample Coa_R1_4_FD_66440 | JGI IMG/M metagenome (GOLD analysis project Ga0070741, IMG submission 66440) | Surface soil microbial communities from Centralia Pennsylvania, which are recovering from an underground coalmine fire - Coalmine... | ecosystem: Environmental > Terrestrial > Soil > Unclassified ... | reverse complement strand
GTGGCCGAGGAGCAGTTCGGCGCTGCAAGCGAGGACATCGTCGGCAAGACGCCGTCCGAGCTGTTCTCGAAGGAGATTGCCGCGCAGGTCAATGCCGACGACGACCGCGCGCTGCAATCCAGCGACACGCTGTTCATCGACGAGCATCGCTGGGAAAGCCGCAAGCAGGGAACGCTCTACATCACCTCCAAGCGGCTTGCGATCCGCGATTCCGCCGGCGAGCCGCGCTACCTCATCAACGTGGTCGAGGACGTCACCGAGCGCCGCCGCGCCGACGAGAAGATCGAGCACATGGCGCATTACGATGCGCTCACCGACCTGCCGAACCGGGTGCTGTTCCGCGAGCAGATCGATCGCGAGCTGAAGAGAGCCGCGGCAGGCGAGCAGTTCGCCCTGCTCTACATCGACATCGACGAGTTCAAGGGTATCAATGATTCGCTCGGCCATCACGTCGGCGACGAGCTGTTGAAGACGATCGCCGACCGCATCCGCGGCTGCATCAAGGCGAGCGACCTGATCGCGCGGCTCGGCGGCGACGAATTCGCGGTCATCCAGACCGGCATCAATTCGGTCGCCGACGTCGAAGGCTACGTCAGCAAGATCTACCAGGAGATCCGGCAGCCCTATCAGTGCCTCGGCCATCAGCTCTCGACCGACGCCTCGATCGGCATCGCGCTGGCGCCGCAGGACGGCACCGATCTCGACCAGCTCATCAAGAACGCCGACCTTGCGATGTACGCCGCCAAATCCGGCGGACGCCGCATCCACCGTTTCTTCGTGCCGGCGATGGACGCGAGCGCCAAGGCGCGCCTCGCCATGGAGCAGGATCTGCGTCAGGCGCTGGCCAGCGGCGGCTTCGAGATCCACTATCAACCGCTGCTCAATCTCGGCAGCAACGAGATCAGCGGCTGCGAGGCGCTGCTGCGCTGGCGTCACCCCGAGCGCGGCATGGTTTCGCCGGCGGAGTTCATTCCCGTCGCCGAAGACACCGGCCTGATCAACGAGCTCGGCGACTGGGTGCTGCGCACCGCCTGCGCCGAGGCCGCGACCTGGCCCGATCACATCCGCCTCGCGGTCAACGTCTCGCCGATCCAGCTGAAATGCCAGACGCTGGCGCTGCGCATCGCGGGCGCGCTGGCCGCCTCCGGACTGGAGCCGAGCCGGCTGGAGATCGAGATCACGGAGGCCGTGCTGATCCGCGACGACGAGGCCGCGCTCGCCATCCTGCATCAGCTCCGCGACATCGGCGTGCGCATCGCGCTCGACGATTTCGGCACCGGCTATTCCTCGCTCAGCTATCTGAAGCGGTTCCCGTTCGACAAGATCAAGATCGACCGCTGCTTCGTCACCGACATCGAGGAAGCCGACGGTTCGGCTTCCATCGTGCAGGCGGTGGTCAACATCGCCGCCACGCTCGACATGACGACCACGGCGGAAGGCGTCGAGACCGAAGCTCAGCGCGACATGCTGCGCAAGCTCGGTTGCACCGAGATGCAGGGTTATTTGTTCAGCGCTCCGAAACCGGGCGCGGACGTGAAGCGATTGTTCAAGGCGGCCGGCGAAGCGATCGCCGTGGCGTGAATATTGGAAAGGCGCGGCGGCCCGAAGCAAGCGGGCCGCGGCACATGGAACGCCGCAAGCAGACATTGGGCGGCGCCGGGGGATACGATGAGGAAGGTAAAGCCGAGGAGTTCCGAGCTCGCACATTCCTATGCCGTGCGGCTGATGCAGCATCTGGTGGTGCCGACCTTCGTGATCGATCCGAAGCGGCGCGTCGTGATCTGGAACCGGGCCTGCGAAAGGCTGACCGGCGTCGCGGCCGGCGAAGTCATCGGCACGTCGCAGCACTGGCGCGCCTTCTACGAACACTGCCGCTATTGCCTGGCCGACCTCGTGGCGCTCGCCCGCCCCGACAAGCTCGGCGAGCTCTACTCCCAGCACGCCGTGCACAGCGAGCATGGCACCGGCTTTTCCGCCGAGAACTGGTGCGTGATGCCCAAACTCGGCAACCACCTTTATCTCGCGATCGACGCCGGCCCGATCCATGACGAGGCCGGCAATCTGATCGCTGTCGTCGAGACACTGCGTGACATGACCGACCAGAAGCGCGCCGAGATGGCGCTGCAGACGCTTGCCGCCAAGGACGGCCTGACCGGGCTCGCCAACCGCCGCGCCTTCGACCAGGCGCTGGAGAGCGAGTGGCTGCGCGGGCAACGCAGCCGCAAGCCGCTGTCGCTGCTGTTCGTCGACGTCGATCATTTCAAGCTGTTCAACGACAAGCACGGTCATCAGAGCGGCGACGAATGTTTGCGCGCGGTCGCGGCGATCGTGGGCGCACAGGCGCTGCGGCCGACCGACCTCGCCGCCCGCTACGGCGGCGAGGAATTTTCCATCATCCTGCCCGAGACCCACGGCGACGGCGCCATCGAGGTGGCGGAGCGCATCCGCAAGGCCGTGATGGATTTGCACATCGCGCACGGCGCGCCGCGCGCCGGATCGCACATCACGCTCAGCGTCGGCGTCGCCACCCAGGTGCCGAGCCTCGACATCGGACCGGACTGCCTGCTCGGACAGGCCGATCAGGCGCTCTATGCGGCCAAGCGCCTGGGCCGCAATCGCGTCATCTCGGCCGAGACCATGCTGGCCGAGATTGCCCGGCTCAACGGCGGCAAACTGGCCGGAAGGACGCGGCGCAGCGGGACGCGCTGAATGCGGCCTCATCAGCTTTCGCAGTCGCCGCCCGGCGCCTATATTAGGCATCTCGATGTCAGAAGGCGCGAGGCTGCCATGCAACCCGTCTCCATTCTCCTGAACGTCCTTTGGATCCTCATCGGCGGCGCCTGGATGGCGCTCGGCTGGCTGATCGCCGCCGTCATCATGGCCATCACCATCATCGGCCTGCCCTGGGCGCGCGCGGCGTTCAATATCGCCGCTTACACGCTGTTGCCGTTCGGCTCGAAGGCGGTGCCGCGCTACGAGGTGACCGGGATGGAAGATATCGGCACCGGCCCGCTCGGCGTGATCGGCAACATCATCTGGTTCGTGTTTGCCGGATGGTGGCTGGCGCTGGCGCATCTCATCACCGCGCTGATCTGGGCGATCACCATCATCGGCCTGCCTTTCGCCTGGGCGCATCTCAAACTCGCCGGGCTTGCGCTGTGGCCGATCGGCAAGGCCATCGTGCCGGCCTGACCTTTCACGGAGCGATCGATCGTGCCCGCATTGTTTCTCGTCGTCTCGACCCCGCGGCCCGAGCGTCCGTCCGAACAGGCTGCGCGACGCCAGGGCTTTTGGCCGTGGATCGGCAAGTACCAGGCCTCAGGCATCTGCAAGCACATCTATCCGCGCGTCGGCCGCGGCGCGGTTGCGGTGTTCGAGGTCGAGAGCAACGAGGTGCTTCATCACATCCTCAACGAATGGGCCGACATCATTCCGGCCGAGTTCGACGTCTATCCGCTGGTCGACCTCGAGGCGACGCACAGGATGCTCGCCGCGCAGGTCGCCGCGAACAAGAGCTCTTGAATTGCGCATGATCTTCTCGGAAACCCGGTACCCACTTTTCCGGATCATGCGCTAAGCCGCCAGCCGCCCGCGATTGTTCTCCGCGAGAATCGGCCGCACCAGGCGCCCGAAACGCTCGGCTTCCTCGTCATGGAGATAGCCGGACAGGCAGAACGAGTGGCAGCCGGCGTCGATGAACTCCTGCAGCATGGCCGCGCATTGTGCGGGATTGCCGACCACCGCGATGCCGGCGCCCGGCCGCACCTTGGTGATGCCGGTCCACAGATGCGGCAACAGAAGGTCGCCGTGTTCACGGGCAAGCTGTTGCACGCGGCGATTGGCTTCCGAACTGTTGTAGAGCGTGGCGCGCTCCTGCTTCAGCCGCTCGGTGGCGTGACGCACCAGCTGGTCGGCGGCCTCCCATGCGTCGCTCTCCTCCTCGCGGCAAATGATCTGCAGCCGCATGCCGAAGCCGATCTCGCGCTCGCGGCCATGGGTGGCCGCCATTGTCCTGATCTCGCTAATATTCTCCGCGATCTTCGCAGGGAGATCGCCCCAGAACAGGTGCACGTCGGAATGTTTCGCCGACATCTCCCAGGCCTGGCGCGAGCCGCCGCCGAGATAGAATTTCGGATACGGTGCTTGCAGCGGCTTGGGGCGGATTTGCGCGCCCGATATCGTGTGGAACTTGCCGGCGAAATGCACGGGCCCGCGCGTCGTCCACAGCACCTTGAGGATCGAGACCTCTTCCTCCATCAGCGCGTAGCGTTCCTCCTTGGGGTAACGCAGGCCCTCGGCCTCGACCTCGCTTTCGTTTTGTCCCGCGATCAGATTGACGCAGATGCGCCCGCCCGACATCTGGTCGAAGGTCGAGATCATCTTGGCCATCAGCACCGGGTTGATGTAGCCCGGCCTTGCTGCGATCAGCGGCTTGATGTTTTTCGAGCGGGCCGCCATGAACGCGCCCGAGATCCACGCCTCCCAGCAGGTCGAGCCGACCGGGATCAGGAGATATTCGAAGCCGGCCGCTTCGGCGGCATGGACCACGCGCTCGCAGAGTTCCGGCGAGCCGGGAATCTGCGCCTCCATCAGCCCATAGGCCGTGGTGTCGCCATGGGTCGGCAGGTACCAGCCGAATTCGAGCGGACGCATGGATGTCTCCTCGGTGCTTTCGCGCAGTCTAGCGCCTGCGCCGCGCCGGACAATCGGGCGACCCGCGGAGATGCGGTTGCCGACGCGAAGCCAATCGGCTAAAGGGGGCGCAACGCGCCCGTAGCTCAGCTGGACAGAGCGTTGCCCTCCGAAGGCAGGTGTCAAGCCAGTTCTTGCAGAAGCGGGAGCGGAATGATGGTAAGAATACAAGGACTTGCGAGATTGATGTTCATCCCTTCACTCTCGCAAAAATTTCGCGTAAGCACTGCGTAAGCAGTCGGCACCCGTAGCTCAGCTGGATAGAGCGTCGCCCTCCGAAGGCGAAGGCCACACGTTCGAATCGTGTCGGGTGCGCCATTCGCGTAAAAGCGCGAAGGTTGAGGTTCGTGCTCTGATTGCTTGGATGACCTGCTCTAAGGCGCCCTGTCACCCGCGATACGGATAGCGTCTCACCATCTCTGAGACAGCTGAGTCGAGCTTGCGCGGATCAACACGTATGGCGGCAAGCACAACGAAGCAGTCACACGCCGCCACTGTGAGTGCGCACTGCCTCGATGCTTTCTCAAACTGGCTGATCAGCGCGCACTAGACGCGCCGATAAGCCAATTCGTCCGGAAACTACTGAGCATCCCCAGCGAGGTCGACGCATCAGGTCGTTGACGCGCCCGCAGGGAGACGCTCCACCCATCAGGCACCACCGCAAGTACCAGCATAACCGCTTGCTCGGGTGCGGCAGCTGCCGCCCAATATTCCTTTCGCGCGAGGCCTCGAACGTAATCGTCGGTCCGCACTTCGACAATTTGAATATCGGTTTTCCAAGCTTGTCCCATTTGTGGAGCCTATCTCAAACGGCCCCTACTTTGTCTCCGGAGAGGGTTCCGTACGGCAAGCGGTCCGCTAACGTCCAAAGCCGACTTCACCACACATACCGCACGACGCCCTTGCCGGCGTAGCTCGAAGTGACGTTGGAGAACTCGCCTTCGAATGTTGCCGCCGCCGACCAGCCATTCCGCCATTTCATTTCGACCGAGGCCGTCGTGAGCGCCGAGTCCGCAGCCTGCGCCGCGCCGTTGACGACGAACGATGCGCCCGGAAGCGTCTGGAAAGTCGCGGCAATCGAGCGATCGGGATCGAAGTCGTGCGCCCAGGCGAAACGGCTGCGCAGCGTGAGAACGCCGTCGTTCGTGAACCACGATTTATCTGTGCGGATGCCGAGCTCGGATCGTGCATCCGTCACATCCTTGGCGCTGTAACCGAGCGCGAACGTGTTCGTTCCCGAGATAACCTGCTCGGCGTAAGCCGGCAGATCGAAGCTCACGAACTGCGCGGCGGCGTATGGCATGATGCCGATGCCACCGGTTGCCGGCGAGATGAAGCGATAGCCGCCTTCCAGCCGCCCCGACCACGCATTGGCGTTGAACTCGGCGCGCAACTGATCGAGTCCGGCAACCGTTACAGTACGATTGGTGGTGATGTCCTGCCAGCCGTACGCCAAGGCGGCCGAGATGTAGGCCGGCCCCTGATTGTGACGCACATAGGCGCCGAACTGGAACAGGTCCGATCGCCCGGTGCCGCCGTTGACGACGGAGAAATTCGTGCCACCACCGGCAAGCGCAAAGCCCGCAATCGTGTTTGGCGAGATCAGGTAATCGGCGCCGACCGCGGTGCCTGCAATGCTGCTGGTCGTGTTGTTCGAACCGACGATCGCATTGCCGCTGGTGTTCTGCGACCCGCCGAAGCCTGCCGCCCACACGCTCCAGCGTTGTTCAAAGGAAGGTGCGACAGCCGGCGCTTTGGTGAACATCGCAAACGCGTCAGACGGATTCGATTTCGCCGCGTAGGCGTTTTCTTCGGCATAACCTGAGGACATCGGCGAGCCACCGGCAGCAGCGCCGCGATTCATGAAGGGATCGGTCAGGAGCCCCATGAACATGCCCATGGCATCGAAGGTCGTCTGCTGCGAACCGGTGGCGGTTTCGCCGGAGACTTGCGTCAGGCCATTCGGCGTCAACGTGCCGAACACCATCGGGATGGAGCCGGTCATGTTGAAGAATTTGATCAGCGCGTTGCCGGCGGCGTTTTGGTTGCCGGACAGCCCGCCACCGAAATTCGGCGCGCTGGGCGGCGTGAAATTGAGCACGAGATTGAGGAAAGCGTGCGTGGCGTCATAGCTCAGCGTGGTGTGGAAGCCCGACGGCAGGTTGCCGTTTTGCGGCGTCGGATTGAACGCGCCGGTGATGCTGCCCGCGGTCAGGATCGTGTACTGCTTGGCGACATAGCCGCCGGAGACAAACAGCGGCGCGACAGTGGCGCCGCCGAGCGAGGCGTTACTCGTGACGTGGGCGAACGTGGCGGAAGTAGGATCAACGATGAGCGCAAGAAACCCTCCCGACTGCATCGCCAGGCTCGACATCGTCAGCGACGTTCCCGTCGTGCCGTTGCCCGGCGCCAGAACGCCGCTTGCATTGACGGTGACGGCGCCGACGGTGCCAGCGCCTTCGAGGAAGCCGTGACTGTTCACCGTCATCGTCGAATTGGCCATCGAGCCATTGACCAAAAGGTCGCCGGCATCGACGCTCCACCCGAGCGCGCCGGCGTTGTTCCCGGTCAACGTCCATGTGCTCAAGCCGTTCTTGTCGAAGACGCCAAAGCCGCGGTACTGCGCACTCGTCCCGATTTGCGAAACGTCGAAGCTCGCGCTCGTGGTTCCGCCGAGCCGCAACGTATCGGCCGCGCTGGCCGCGACCACGTTGCCGTTGATCGTCGAGCCTCCTTGCAGCTCCAGCACATTGGTGCCGCCGGTGAAGGTGATGGCGTTGGTCCGCACACCGTTCGCGGTCCCGCCCGTGATCGAGCCACTGTTGATCAGCGTGACGTTGGCACCCACCACGCCGGCGCCTGCTGCTCCGTTCGTCCCGGCGATCACCCCTGTTCCACCGTTCGCCCCGTTTCCGCCTGTGACGGAGCCACCATTCGTGAAGGTACCGCCTGCGGCAAATGTCGCCCCATTGCCGCCCACACCACCATTTCCACCCATGAGACCAGTGTTGTTCCCTCCGATCGCTCCGTTGCCGCCCGTGATGCTCCCGTTGTTGACGACCACAGCACCGCTCGCGGAAAACGACACGCCTCCGCCGCCGCTGCCGCCGTCTCCGCCTGTGGCAATTCCACTTGTGTTGCCGCCCCCCGCACCGTTTCCACCCGTCACGGTCCCCGTGTTCGTGAGCGTGGCGGCCGCGGCGGTAAAAAGCATGCCGACGCCGCCGCTGCCGCCAGCTCCGCCGTCGGCCGCGCCACCACCGGCCGCGCCAGCCGCTCCGCTGCCTCCCTTGACGATGTTCGAATTGGTGATGTTGGAACTGCTGCCAGTAAACTGCGCGCCAATACCGCCGCTACCTCCCGCTCCGGCGATACCGCTGCCAGGTGCACCGCCATTACCGCCGGTCACGGGCGCGCCAAGCACAACAGTCGGTCCGGTGGCGTTATTGAACAGGACAGCGACACCGCCGCTCCCACCGCCGCCACCTGAAGACCCGTTACCACCATCGCCGCCATTGCCACCGGTCAAGCCGACATTGAGCGTGCCCAGACTGCCGGTGCCGGTGATGACCGCGCCATAACCACCGGCGCCACCACCGCCGCCACCGCCTGAATTCGCGGTGCTGTCTCCGCCATTGCCGCCCGCGCCGCCGGTGTTGGCGGTTCCCGGCAGCGCCGCGCCGACAAAGCCATGCGCGCCACCGCCGCCACCGCCGCCGTCGCTGGCTGACGATGAGCCGACCGATCCCGCCGCGCCTGCACTGGGTCCGCCGGGTCCGCCGGCAGCGCCGCTCCCACTGGCGCCGCCGATTCCGCCGGTCGCACCGGCGCCACCGCCGCCGCCACCGCCACCTGCGACGGTGCCGGGGTTGCCCGTGCCGCCCGCGCCGGTGACGTTATCGGCCCCGCCAGTACCGCCAGCGCTGGTGCCGCCGGTGCCACCATCAGCTAGCGCTGGGGCGACAATCCCTGCGCTTGAAAGCAATGCGAGCGTGAGACTTCGCACGATACTGCGGCGTACTGCACGCAAAAGCGCCACGCGCGGCGCCAGTTTCTGGTGCGCAACTCGAAATGAACCGATCAATTCCCGCTCCCCCGGCAGTCCGCGCTGACACCCCTTGCGCGTTGGGGCGACGGTACTGAGACAGTCTTTGGCCGAAAAGGCGCGGCCGCATAAATGAGACACCACGTCAATAGAATGAGACGCCTTGCAAAACAGGAACTCGCGCGGCACGCTTGCGTCGAAATCAATCGGGGACTCGCGTGAAGCGATCAGCGACTCGGGCTAACGACAAGATGCCTTCGCAATTCCGTCTGGAGGTTTCGGTCACTCCAGGCAATGCACGCGAATTCGAACTCTGGCGCGGCGGCATGTCGCCTTTGTTCGAGTTGGATGCTGAGGACGTCGCTGCACGCTCCTCCTTCGGCTCCCACCTGACAAGTTATCAGTTCGCTGACGTCGCGATCGTATCGGGGAATGCTTCGGCCACACGGTTTGAACGAACCCCGGCTTTGGTCGCGCGCAGCGGCATCGATTACATCTCCATGCTAGTTTATGACCATGGCGGCTGTGCCTTTGATTCCGAAGGCCGAGCGTGCGAGGTCCAAGCCGGCGACGTCGTCTTTATTGACCTGTCACGTCCCGCCAAGTTGCGCGCGCCGAGTTATAATAACCTCTCACTACTCCTGCCGCGCGCCGCACTTCAACCGCATATCGCCGATGTCGATAGCCTTCACGGACGGATCTTGCCGAAAGCCAGTTCGCTGAATGCAATGCTGGTCAGTCATTTGCGGACATTTCTTGCGGAAGCGCCGGCGCTGACTTCCGCAGAGGGCCGCGCGGCCGTGAACGGAACGACTGCCCTCGTTGCCGCGTTCGCCGGACCATCGGATAGAGGCCGGGATACTATTGCCAGGTCGGAAGCCGCCCATTCGCTAGTGACCTTCCGGCAATTTATCGAAACCAACCTGCACAATCAGGAATTGGGACCGGATTTGATATGCCGCAAGCTTGGCGTATCGCGCGCGAAACTTTATCGGGCGTTCGAGCCAATGGGCGGCGTGAGTTCCTATATCCATCAACGGCGCCTGGCGCGCGCGCGTCAATTGATTAGAGATCCGGCGCATGCCCACCAACGCATCGGCGCCATCGCGGCTCAATGTGGTTTCAGCAACGTCTCGGTCTTCAACCGTGCCTTCCGGCAGGTCCATGATATGGCCCCGACGGAAATGCGTGGCGCCGTTGAACACACCGAACTTTCTGATGCGTTCTCCGGCGAGGCTGGCTTCGGGACCATGAGGCGCTGGTTGCTCGGCCTCGACACGATCGGGGCGTGAGCCCATGGGCCGCCTTTCTTCGGCGACGGCGAGGGGTTGGCGCCATGAAGGCGATAGATGTCGGACATCAGTTAGCTTTCCTCGTCACCGTTATTGTTACGATTGGACGACTGTCCGAGGCCTCCGGCCTTGCGCATCGCGATGAGCATAAACGGATCGGTGCAGCCGTACAGGCTATTCGAAGGGGTTGTGCGAGTTGATATTCGCGAAGAATGCACCCGATATCGGCGCGGCTGACCGTTCCCGCGGCACGATACTGTCCGGGTTCTGCAAATCCGTGTGCGCCTGAAAGCAGCGGGCGCAGGGAATGCCGGGCGCCGATGCGCCCGCAGCCTCGTATGCGAAAACAAAAAAGCACACGAGCATAGTCACCACAGGTCACCGGACGTTCCGGCATTCCCTGCACGATGGTTCTTTGCGGCTGCTCCGTGCTCTCCCCGGTGTCTCGGGCTTTTTAGCCACCGTCGCTTGCCGATCATCTCGGCAAACTTGACCCCAGCGTCGAGGGGACAGGACCACACGGCTTGACCGTCCGCACCCGGCGCGCATCATCTCACGCGCCGGAAGCGTCCATCGCATCCCGCCCAACGTATCGTGACGATTGGCCGAACGTCCCTCTGTAGCGAGGCGGGATGGTTTCTTTAAATCATAATTTCCGTCTTTCGGAAAGATAAATATTTTTGCGGGGCGCGCTTGACTCGTCGGGCAAAACAGGCGGCGGCTTTTTGGTGTGTTGCCCGTCGGGTGAAAGGCAACACCCGCCCCTTGGGAACCGGCTTCGCCGCGCGGCGTTGTCCTGCAAATCGGAGAGCGCGTGCGATGCTTGCCTACCTCCCGAGTCTCACGCCTGCTGCCGCGCCTGGAAGTCAGCGTGCAGGTGTGATCGTCACCAAAAGCGCTTTCGCGCTCATTCGGTATCATCCCGATGCCCGGCCATTCGATTTCAGCGCTTTCTGCAAGGACCGGGTTCACCGGATCGGCGCAGCTCCCTGTGGAACAATCTCTCGGCGTTTCCAGGATCCTTCTCGCAGTCGGCATCGTCTATGGCGATCTCGGCACGAGCCCGCTGTACACGTTGCAAGCGATCAAGCAGATCCTGGGGCACAGCTTTTCGCCTGAGGCGGCACTCGGCTCGCTGTCGCTGATCTTCTGGGCCTTGATCATCACGATTACTGTCAAGTACAGCGCTTTTGTCATGCGCGCCGACAATCACGGCGAGGGCGGAATTCTGGCGCTGATGGCCTTGACCGGAGCCCGCTGGTCACGCCGCGGCCGCTGGCTGGTGATGGCCGGGCTGTTCGGAGCTGCGCTGATTTACGGGGACGGCATCATCACGCCCGCGATCTCCGTCCTGAGCGCTGTCGAAGGGTTGAACGTGGCGACGTCGATTTTCAAGCCCTACACGATGCCGATCGCTCTGGTGATCCTGATCGCCCTGTTCGCCGTGCAGAGCCGTGGGACGGCGCGCGTGGGACGAGCCTTTGGCCCGGTCATGCTGCTTTGGTTCGTCACGATGGGACTGCTCGGGATCACCGGTATTGCTCACAACCCCGGAGTCCTGGTCGGGCTCAATCCCGCTTACGCCATCAGTCTTCTCTTTCAACATGGCGCCCTCGGATTCATGCTGCTTGGCGGCGTATTTCTCGCCTTGACCGGCGGTGAGGCTTTGTATGCCGACATGGGACATGTTGGACGAATGCCGATACGGGTGGCCTGGTACGCCATCGTGCTTCCGGCCTTGATCCTGAACTATGCAGGTCAGGTCGGCGACCTCATCGCTACGCCAGCGCGTGACGGAAGCCCGTTTTTCCTGCTTGCGCCCGGTTGGGCGGTTTATCCGCTGGTCGGCTTGGCAACCCTGGCGACCGTCATCGCGAGCCAGGCGATCATCACCGGCTCTTTCTCGATGACGCGACAAGCCATGCAGCTTGGCTGGTTTCCAGGGGTGAGGATTTTCCAGACCTCTTCCGACCAATACGGCCAGATCTACGTCCCCTTCGTGAACTGGACCATGATGTTCCTGACGGCCGCTTTGACGATAGCTTTCGGCAGCTCCGATCGCCTTGCAGGCGCCTATGGCACGGCAGTCTCCACGACCATGGTTTTGACGACGCTGCTGCTGTTCCAGGCCATGAGAGTCCGTTGGCACTGGCCTCTGTGGCAATCGGCTGGAATTGCAGGAGGTCTGATCATCGTCGATCTGGCTTTCTTCGGCGCCAACCTTCTCAAGATCGCGGATGGCGGCTGGATTCCGCTTGGCTTCGGTGCCCTGGTGTTTACGGTCATGATCACCTGGCACGACGGTGTCAAAGCACTGCACCGAAGATACGTCGCACGATCGGAGACGATCGATGATTTTCTCAAACGTCTCGCCAGGGAAAAAGTCGCGCGTGTCGCGGGCACGGGCGTCTTCCTGACGCGGCTGGGAAAGGGTATGCCGCCAATGGTCGTCAACTATGTCACGCATACCCAGTCGCTGCATCAGACCGTGATCGCTCTCACGATTGGTTTTGAAGGCGTGCCGCGCGTCAGGCCGGATGATCGCATACGATGCAGGAAACTCGGAGAGGGCGTGTGGCAGATGACCGTTCACTTTGGATTCGTCGAGATACCCGACTTGCCCGCTGCCATCGCCAAGGCCAAGCGTGAGGGACTGCCTGCCTGGGAGAAGCCGACCTATTTTGTCGAGCGATACGAGCCCGTGAGCCGTACAGGCCATTCTCTGCTGGCGCGCGCCCGCATAAAGCTGTTTGCCTTCATGGTTCGAAATTCGGCGCATGTCGTGGACCGTTTCCGGATTCCGGTCGATGCCCTGGTCGAGGTTGGCCGCAGAGTGGAACTGTAAGGCGTGGAGGCGGTCATTCAAGTCGACCAGGCCTGCGACAAGATTCACTCCGGTCCGACGCATATCGCGCTCACCCGATCGCGACGATCTCCAGCTCCTGACTGCCCGCCCCCACGACGTCCCCCACCGCCTTGCCGATCAGCGACTTCGCCACCGGCGAGGCAAACGAGATCGAGCCATTCTTCGGGTCGGCCTCGTCCTCGCCGACGATGCGATAGGTCTGCACGCGGCCGTCGGCGCGGCGGAAGGTCACCGTGCTGCCGAACGCGACGACATCCGTCGAGGTTGGATCGGGGATGACCTGCGCCGTTCGAACCCGCTCGGAGAAATACCTGATGTCGCGCAAGGGAATGGCCGACAGCCGCCGCCGCTCGTTGACGTCCTCGGTCATCTGCGCGGCCTCGAAGGCTTCGCGCGCCTGCTCGAGCTGACGCGTCAGGGCTTGCAGCCCGGCTTCCGTGACCAGGTTGGGATGAGGCGAAATCGGGCGGTCCGGCAACAGCGTCTCTGAGGCCGTTTCCGCGCTCTCTTCCTTGGTGAAGGCAACGCTCATGGCCGGAATATAGGACTTCCGCCCCTTCTCGCAAACCGGAACGAAGCAGCCTTGTCGGCGGCCTCAGCTCAACAGCTTCATCAGCACCGCCGCGCCGAGCACGACGATGATCTGAACCAGGCGCTGCGTCGTGAAGATCCTGTTGAAGGTGGCCATTTGCGATCCCTGCCGGAGGCGTTCGTATTAGAGGCCGCCGGTTTCGGCGACAAGCCGGCGGACCGCGGATCCGTAGTCTTGCGGGACGCGAAGCCTGAAACGACCCATGACGGCAATCTCGGGAACCAGGCTCGCCGCAGCTACGCGCCGTCATCGGATCGAGCGCCGGCGGCCGCAGGCGGCTCCGACTCGCCTCTTTGACACCTAATTGTGCGCGGCCCCCATCAGGTGGTCGGGGAGCCAGGTCGCGATCTCCGGAAATACGCAGAGGATCACGATCGCCAGCATCATGCAGAACACATAAGGCAGCGTGCCCCACATCACCTTCGTCAGCGGGACATCCGGGGCGATGGCATTGACGATGTAGATGTTGAGGCCGACCGGCGGGTGGATCAGGCCGATCTC
>Ga0070741_10014005_pt1 | contig 13989 bp, 12 predicted proteins | sample Coa_R1_4_FD_66440 | JGI IMG/M metagenome (GOLD analysis project Ga0070741, IMG submission 66440) | Surface soil microbial communities from Centralia Pennsylvania, which are recovering from an underground coalmine fire - Coalmine... | ecosystem: Environmental > Terrestrial > Soil > Unclassified ... | reverse complement strand
AGCCGATGGGCAAGGCCATTCGCAAACTGAGCGAGCAGATTATTACCGAAAAAGACGCTGAGATGCAGAGCCTGCTCGGTGCGGCATTCGTGCGGCTCAGTCAGGAGGCGAGCGCCGCCAAGAATTACGGCGCGATCAATGAAGTCTGCGCTGGCATGGAACTGGTTAGCGTCGAGCGCCCGGTTCTGGTGAACGATCTCCGAGCTCGTGTCGGAGTCGAAAATCGTCTCCCTGAATTCATCGAAGAAGCGCTTCGAATGGACGCAGTCCCTCCCGATATGCTCGCGGTGCTACGCCGCACCAGCCAGTCGGGAGCCGAGCACCTTGCGGACCGATTCTTCCGCTGTATGCGCCGCGATGAATGCGACCGGATGATCGAATTGGTGAAAGAGCTGGGCTCGCCAATCCTGCTGCAGCTGCGTGAAATCCTTCGCACCGGTCAACCCCGTCAGGCATCTGGCGGCGTAGGCCTGATCAGCCGCCTCGATGTGGGAACTCTGCTGGAGCTCCTGCCCGTGCGACTGCCAGAATGGAACCGCTTCTACCACGACGTCGTGGTCCGCCAGATTGCTTATGGTGCCGCCCCCGATCGCGGGCGTACTCTGCTGGAATTGGCAGAAGTCCTCGATCCGCTGGTCCTACCCGAAACCGTGGACGAAATCGGTATGAGCGGCGACATCACCGCCGTGCCACCACTTATAGCGATGGCACGCCCCGGAGAGTCCGAGTCCCGATCTCCTTACGTGCAACTCAAGGCGATTGAGTCTCTTGGCCGCCTGAAAGATAACGAAGCGGTCGGCACTCTTCGTGAGATTCTCGAAACCAAAAAGACGTTTGGATGGGTTTATCACCGCGAATTGCGAATCGCAGCCGCCCAGGCACTCTCGAAGACTGATCCTCGCTACAGCACGCAGGTAATGTCCGATAGCGGCCTTGAGGCAGCTGAACTAGCCATCGCGCCCCTGGATGCCGCTCCCGCATGTCCTTGGGTGCGTCAGCGCCGTTACGAGCGCATGATCCTTGCTAAAACGGTGCAGGGGACCATTGGAAGTTCGTGGGGCAAGTCGAGAATCGTCATCCGCGAGTTGAGCCTCGGAGGAGGCATGGGCACAAAGGAAGATAACCTCCGTATCGGCAGCGAAGCCGACCTGGAAATCTCGCTCGGCATGCGGTCCAAAATCAAGGCTCATGTTCTTCTCCGCCGCGCGCGCGTCAATGAAGTCGGATTCGAAATTGTGAGTACCGATCTTGAGAGCCGCTACAGACTCCGCCGCCTGCTGGTCGAGGCCCTGAATTCCGCTCCTCAAAGTAAAGGTGGTGACTGGGGTGGCGACAGAAAAGTGTAGACGCGAAATCCACCCAGTTTCGGAGCAAAAATCGAATAGCCTCCTCGAATTTCTGAGGAGGCTATTGCTTTTCAACTCTGAACCCGAATCTCTTACTTCACCTTCAAGAAGATGATCGCCAGGGTGTACAGAGCCAGCGACTCGATCAGCACAAGGCCCAGAATCAGCGCGAACGTGATTCCAGGACGGGCTGCCGGGTTGCGCGCCAGTGATTCGGTAGCCGATGCAACGGCTTTGCCTTGCGCAAGGCCGCAAACCGCTGAGGCGATCGCCATGGAGAATCCGGCAGTGATGGCGACCCAATTGGTTTCGCCCCCGCCGCCCCCCTGCGCAAACGCAGGGATGGCGAAGCAAAGGGCTGACAGGATCATGAAGATACGACTCAGGTGACGCATAGGTGTTGCTCCTTTATGAAATTGCCGCCAGGAGGTGGTTGACGCCATACCTTGCAGACGCCCTCACACTGGAAGCCAGTACTCAGTACCCGGCACTCCATGAAAGCTGAGCGCAGGGAACTGAACGCTGGCGGTTACAAAGCTACGAATTACGGGTTTTAGTGCTCTTCCGCCACCGCTCCCGACACATAAATAATCGTCAGCAGCATGAATACATAAGCTTGCAAGACGGCGACCAAAATATGAAGTCCGCTGAAAATGATCGGAATGCCAATGGGGATCATCGAAAAGAACACGAGAGTGATCAGGTCGCCGGCAAAAATGTTCGCCCAAAGACGCACAGTCAGCGAAAGCAGGCGTGCGAAATGGCTGATCAGCTCAATCGGCAGCATGATCGGGGATAGAGCCGGGATAGGTCCCAGGAAATGTTTCAGATACCCGATCCCCGCATGTTTAAATCCCTGTACGTGATAATAGAAGAACGCGCAGATCGCGCAACCCAGCGGTACCACGGTCACACCTGTAGGAGATTCAAATCCGGGAATCAGCCCGATCAGATTGCAGGCAAGGATGAATATGAAAAGGATCGCAAAAAATGGGATGTAGTGCTCGACGTGGTGCCCAATGATCTCGGTGCTCTGACCGAGCACAAACCCTTCGAATACCTCGAATGTGTGCTGTAAACCCCCTGGTGATTCCACCGAAAGCCGCGAGCGCAATAGAAAAAATACGATCAAGAGGAAAATAAAAACCAGCAACTCCATCGCGAAGGAGTTCGAGATCGGTGCCGTGGGATATTTCGGCTCAATGTGCATCATTCGCAGGAGCGCCGTCACCGGACCTGCAAATAGATGATTGAGAATTTGCGTAAACCACAGTTGTTCGTGCATGAAAGTTTCTGAGACGCTACACGCGACGCCTTGACCCATATGGCGGCCTAGTCCGCGCTAGCATGTTCTTTAATTCAAACGCCGGTCAATAGCCACGAACGATCGCGTACAGTTCATATACCGCTTCGCAGGCAATTGCCCCGACCGGCAAAAACAAACCCGCGAATAAACCTCTTAGGCTCGCGGGGAAACTGGTTAATATAGCATACGCAGCCAGCCCCAACAAAACGTACCGAAACAGAAATCTGACGATGATCCCCGTGCCTGATTGTTGCTTACCGGTTGCGGTGACTTTGTCCGCCAAGCCTGCGACACCGCTCTTCAACCATTGGAAGTTGAGGTAAGAAATCACCGCGCCCAGCAGAAATCCGAGCCCTGCGCGCCACCCGAATCCAGCCCAAACCACGGTTGAAAGGATTGCGCCCAGTGCCACCATGCACCACCGAACGCGGTCGAGCGCCCGGCCATAAAACCCATCAGAATCCGCGCTGGTCTGCACGTTCAGAATTTCTTCCAGTGGCAAAGGTATGTTAGATATCAGCGAGTTCAGTCTCTGGAGTCTCGCGATACGTTCCGGATCAGTTCAATCAGTCCGCCGGCGGTTCCGAGCAGCAGGCCAACGATGCTGATCCAGGTCTTGTGCAGCCAGTGGTCAAGCATCGCTCCAATCAGATAGCCGGCAACGGTACCGGCGGGCAGCATGAACGCCAGTTGACTGTAGCGTCCAACCTGCACCCATGCACTTTGCTTTTTCCCTGGATCCTTGTCATCTGGCATGCGCAGGATCGATTCTACTCGCCTGAGCCCATGTGTTCGAACCAACCAATGCAGTGCCACGCAACTCAGAAGCGGAGCCAGATGATCGCAGTCGGGCTCCCTGCCCGAGAAGCGCGCTGAAGAAGAGATAAAGTGCCTGCCTAATGCAGGACCTGCGCCACGTTGGAATGTTTCGCCAGACCTAAGGTCCAGTTCGCCATCTCGATAAAGCGGTTCGGCATTATCCCGATATAGACAGTGGCCAGCGCCGTCACGCCCACCGCCACGCGCATTCCCAAGCTGACCGGGAGCCGTTCTTCTCCCTTTCCCGGCTGACGAATGAACATTGCATTGGCAATCTTCAGGTAGTAGTAGAGGCCGAATACCGAATACAGCACGCCTAATGCGGCCAGAACATAGTGCTTGTCTTCTATGAGGCTGAGGAAGATGAAGTACTTGCCCCAGAAGCCGGCCAGCGGGGGAATTCCCGCCAGAGACAGCATAAAGATCAGCATGAGCACGGCTTCCACCGGTGCCCGCGAATACAGGCCATTCAGATCGTCGAGATCATCCCCGGCAATGTTCTTATGCCGCAGCGAAGTAATCACCGCGAAGGCGCCGATGTTCATAAAGGTGTAGACGAGCAGGTAAATCAGGATGCCCTTGACGGCGTCATAGAACGGCTGGCTGGGAAACTCAGCCGTCGAAAGCACAATCATGGCCAGCAGCATGTATCCGACATGAGCAATGGACGAATACGCCAGCAGTCGCTTCGTATTCGTTTGCGTCAGTGCCGCGAAGTTCGCCCCGGTCATAGTCGCAATCGAGACGAACACCAGCATCGGGCCCCAGATCGACCGCATGGGATACAGTCCCCAAAGCAGGATCCGCAGCATCATGGCCCAGCCAGCGGCCTTGACCGCTACCGACATGAATCCCGTGATGCTCGTGGGCGCGCCTTCATACGCATCCGGCGCCCATTGATGGAACGGAACTGCTGCAACCTTGAACAGTAGACCCGTAAGTGTAGCGATTACCGCCAAGATTGCCACTGGCCGATACTGCGGATCGAGCATCCGCTTCGCCATTTCCTGCTGGATGATGGAGAGCGTAGTGCTGCCGGTCAGTCCATACAGTAACGAAAGCCCATATGCAAAGATTCCCGACGAAAACGCACCCAGCAGGAAATATTTCAAAGCCGCTTCGTTCGATCGCCGGTCGCGCCGCAGGAATCCGACGAGTACGTACGTCGAGATCGCCATGAGTTCCAGGCCGATGAAAATCAGAACGATATCGAAGCCCATCGCCATGCACATCATGCCCGCTACCGAAAGCAACATGAGCGCATAGTACTCGCCGTGATTCTCTTTCTCGGTCTCGAGATACTTCACCGAGATCAGGATCGCGATCGCTGTGCCCGCCAGGAACAGATAGCAGAAGTACATCGAGAACCGATCAACCAGCACGGTGCTGAGCATGCCAAACGATCGGGGCGAATCCCCCAACCACATCTGGACCTTCAATACCCCCGCAGCGGAAAAGCAGACGCCGATGAGTGCCATGACCGGATTCAGCCACTTCTGATCCTGTTCAAGGATGAGCGCGTCGATCAGCAAAATGCCGAGCGCAAACAGCGTCAGCAAAGTGATCGGCAGCGCGAGAAGATAATCGGTCCAGATCACGGATTCTTCCCCTTGGTCGCTGACACGGCGTTACTCGCCTTTGTTCCCGGAGCCGTTGAAGTCTGCGGCATCGGCGCCGGAGCGGGACTGTAGTAGGTCACGCCCTCAGGCTCTTTCGCCGACGCATTCACCGTCCCTCCCGGTTGCGGATAATCTGGCCGCACAATCGCGATCGTGTGATTCACGGGCTGCTCAAGAATCTGGAAGAACGGCTTCGGATACAGTCCGATCCAGAACGCCATGATGAGTAGCGGCACAAAGGTCGCTACTTCTCGCGGAGTCAGGTCATGCAACTTCTCATTCTTCGGATTCGTAACGGTTCCAAAGAAAACCCGCTGATAGAGCCATAGCAGATAGGCAGCGGCCAGCACGACGCCGGGGACTGCCCACGCGGCCCAGCGCCAGTTCTCCATAAACGTACCTTGCAGAATGGTGAACTCGCCCACGAACCCGTTCAGCAGCGGCAGTCCCATCGACGACAAGAACATGATCATGGTGATCGTCGCGTACACCGGCATTACATTTGAAATGCCGCCGTACTCCGCGATCTCTCGCGTATGCCGCCGTTCATAAAGAATGCCGACAATCAAGAAAAGTGCTCCAGTCGAAATACCGTGATTGATCTGCTGAAGCACCGACCCGCTCAGCCCCGCCGGATTCAGCGCAAAGATGCCCAGCGTGCAGAAGCCCAAGTGGCTCACCGACGAATATGCCACCAGTTTCTTCATGTCCTTCTGCATCAGCGAAACCAGCGCGCCGTAAATAATTCCTATGATGGACAGCGCGATCATCCACCCGCGAACCTTCGTATGCGTCAGCACGTCGGGGAAGAAGGGAAGTGAGAACCGGATAAATCCATACGTCCCCATCTTCAGCAGAACGCCCGCCAGAATCACCGAGCCAGCCGTCGGTGCTTCCACGTGCGCATCCGGCAGCCATGTGTGGAAGGGGAACATCGGTACCTTGATCGCGAAGGCGAAGAAGAAACTCAGGAACAGCAGCGTCGCCGCATATGGCCCGTAATCGGCGTAAATCTTCGGCGCCGTCTCATAAAGCCCTTGAAGGCTGAAACTGTAGATTCCTGTAACTGTGTGATGGTGGAAGTACAGGAACAAGATTCCCAACAGCATCAGCACGGACCCGGCCAGGGTATAGAGGAAGAATTTGATCGCCGCATATAGCTTCCGCGGCCCGCCCCATATGCCGATCAGCAAATACATCGGAACCAGCATCGCTTCCCAGAACACAAAGAAGAGGAAGAAATCCAGCGCCATGAAGACGCCCAGCATGCCCGTCTGCAACACCAGGAACCAGACGTAATATTCCTTCACCCGGTTCTCGATCGCCGTCCACGAAGACATAATCGAGATCCACCCGAGCAGCGTCGTCAGCATGATCAGCAGGAACGAAATGCCATCAATGCCTAGCACATATCCCGCACCAATCGATGGAATCCAATTGTTTGCCGCGCCTTCGACGAACTTGAATTGGGCCGTGTCTCCACTCTTGACCAGCGCCCAGAAGGCCGGTACCAGTGGCAGCGAAATCAGAAAGCCGCCCAGCGCGAAGATATTGGCGATCCAGCGAATCGCGTCCTTGTTCTCCTTCGGGACGAACAGGAGCACAAGCGCGCCTACCAGCGGGGTGAAAAGAATGATCGAGAGTATGTGGTCCATAATGAGCTTCTAGCGACTAGCTGCTAGCTTCTAACCCAGCATCCTGGCCGCTAGCAGATTTGCTAGAAAGCCAGGAGCTAGCAGCTAGAAGCTGCCGTTCACCGATACACGTAATAAAACACGAATCCAACCAGCCCCGCAGTCATGACGAGCGCGTACCATTGCACCAAGCCCCATTCGAAAAGCCTCGCGGGATAACTCAACATCCTCGCGACAATGGGGGGGCCATTCACCCCAATTCCGTCAATGATCCACTTGTCCCACCAACTCGAGATCGTCGCCGTAAGCCGTGTGAGCCATCCTGCGGCATTCACCGCGCCATCGATAATGTGCGAATCGAACCAGGAACTTCCTTCGCCCAATCCCATGATGCCGAGGCGAACCCCGCCCAGCTTGCGGCGTCCGGTGAAGACGTAGTCGTATCCCTCATCGACGTAGTACTTATTCATCAGAGTGTTGTACACGGGAGGCGAGACAGCATTGATGGGCTCGCTGTATCCTCTATCAGCCTCGCGGTAGAAGCGGGACGCCGCCATCCAGCCAGCAACCGCTGCGGCCACCGAAAGCAGCATTAGTGCATATTCGACGGGGCTGGTGTGTTCTTCTTCTTTTTCACCGGCGGCGAGTTGCCCGGCCTTCCCTTGCTCGACGAGTACTTGCGCCTCGCCCCGCGCGAACACGGGGTCGAGATATCTCGCGAACCGATCCGAACCGCCCAAACTGTGCGGCCATCCCAGGAACCCGGCAAACAGCGACGTCACCGCGAGCACGATCAGCGGCATCGTCATCGACGAAGGTGATTCGTGGATATGGTGCTCTATTTCATGGCTCATCCGAGGCTTGCTGAAGAACGTCAAATAGATCAGCCGGAACATGTAAAACGCGGTCATCAGCGCCGTGATATATCCAATGCCCCACAAAATGCGATACGCACCGCCTTCGCTCGTCCACGTCTGCCAGAGGATTTCATCTTTCGAGAAGAATCCGGCGAAAGGTGGAATACCGGCGATCGCCAGCGTGGCAATAAACATCGTCCAATACGTTTTCGGAATGCGGCCGCGCAGGTCGCCCATGTTCCGCATGTCCTGCTCGCCCGACATAGCATGAATTACAGATCCGGCGCCAAGGAACAGCAGTGCCTTGAAGAACGCGTGCGTGAACACGTGAAAGACGCCGGCTGCGAATGCTCCCACACCGAGCGCCAGGAACATGTATCCCAACTGCGACACCGTCGAGTACGCGAGCACGCGCTTGATGTCGTTTTGTACCAGCCCAATTGACGCCGCGAAAATCGCCGTCAGAGCCCCGACAATCGCCACAACTTTCATCGACGTCGGAGCCAGCACAAACAGGGCGTTGGAGCGCGCCACCATATAGACGCCAGCGGTTACCATCGTCGCCGCATGGATCAGCGCGCTCACTGGCGTCGGGCCTTCCATGGCATCCGGCAGCCACACATAAAGAGGAAGCTGTGCCGACTTGCCGCAGGCGCCGACAAATAGCAAAAGGGTCGCGGCGGTAATTATTGGATCGCCAATCTGGAACTGCCCGCTTCTCGCCAGGTGATTCACGTCAACATAACGCAACGATCCGAAATACCAGGCTATGAAAAACATCCCCAGCAGGAACCCAGCATCGCCAATTCGATTGACGATGAATGCCTTATTCGCCGCATCGCTGGCCGACTTGCGCTGGAAGTAAAAACCGATCAGCAGATACGAGCAGAGACCCACGCCTTCCCAGCCCACGAACATCAGCACGTAGTTGTTCGCCAGAATGAGCGTGAGCATCGAGAACATAAAAAGGTTCAGATACCCGAAGAAACGGTAATAGCCGCCCTCATGCGCCATGTACCCGGTCGAGTAAATATGGATGAGCATCCCGACGCCGGTCACAAACAGTAGCCAGATGCTCGAAAGCGGGTCCAGCAGAAAGCCGGCATCAGCTTGAAACGGCGCCTGCCGTCCGCCTTCAGTGATGTAGTTGAAATGTCCGGTGTCAGTCCCGAGCCAGGTGTAGAGAATCTTCTGAAATGGCTGATGATTATTCGCGTCAGCCCAAGTGTTGTATTGAAGAACCGCCCCGCAGGCGAACACAAATGCCAGAACCACCACACCGACGCACGCAGCGTTGACGGTCGCCTTCTGCAGCCGCCGCCCAAAAAAGATCATGATCGCCGCGCCCAGCGCGGGCAGCAGCGGAATGAGATAGATGTGGTCGAGAAAGAGCAAGTTAGGTGCTAGCTCCTAGCTGCTAGCTTCTAGCTAGGCCACCTAGCCATCTAGCGGTTCGCTAGAAGCTAGGAGCTAGCAGCTAGAAGCTGCCGTTCACCACTTCAACAAATTCACTTCATCCACATTGACCGTCTCCTTATTACGGAAGAAGGCGATCAAGATTCCTAACCCCACGGCCGCCTCGGCCGCCGCGTCAGTAATCACAAAGATGGCAAAGATTTGTCCATGCAAAGCTCCGGGACCATGGATGCTCTGCCAGTACCGAGAGAACGCAACCAGATTCAAATTGACGGCATTCAGGATCAACTCAATCGACATCAGCACGATCACGACATTGCGCCGCGTCAGCACGCCAATGATGCCAAGCAGAAACAGCGCTGCCCCCAGCACCAGGTAGTGCAGTGTCGAGATGTGAAGCACTGCATCCATATCAGCTTCTAGCTTCTGGCTCCTAGCTTCTAGCTAAACCTCCTAGTTATCGGTGTTCGGCTAGGAGCCAGCAGCTAGAAGCTTTCGTTCAAATTCTCTTCTTCGCCATCACCACGGCTCCAATGATGGCGACCAGCAGCAGCAGGGAAGCGATCTCAAACGAAAACATGTACATGCCGGTCTTTTGATCAAACAAGAATGACGCAACGGCCTGCGTATTCTGCGACTCAACATACGACGTTCGACCCTCCGCAAACATCATCCGCCCCTTCGACGTCGTCGTATAGACCGCAATCAACAATCCGCCCAGTGCCGCCGCAGCGGCAACGCCCACCAGCCATTGCTTATTGAACTGCCGCTCTTTCGCCGCCCGCTCGATCGAGATCAGCATGATCACGAACAGGAATAACACCATGATCCCGCCCGCATAAAGAATGATCTGCACGCCAGCGACGAAAGGAGCATAGAGCATCAGGTACAGAGCGGCCTGCGCGAGAAGTGTCGTAATCAACGCCAGCGCCGAGTGAACCGCATTCTTCCGCGTGATCACCAGGATGCCGCCGATGACCATAACGGCCGCCAGTCCATAGAAGAAGAATGGCGTTGCAACTGGAGGATTCGCGGCAATCGTGGGATTCATCTCAGAAAATCCTCCGCAGCAAATCCACTAGTCCGGCCCACATGGGAATCACTACATCGGCCCAAACGGCAGAACGCATTGCCCAAATTGCCGTCACAATCAATAACGCCAGACCTGTAGGCAGCAGGATCTTCCAACCTACCTTCATGAGCTGATCGAACCGATATCGCGGGAACGTGCCACGATACCAGATATACAGGTACATGAAGCCCGCAACCTTCGCCGAGAACCAGAAAATATCGTTCACCCGCACTCTCACTGCAGGAATGAACAACATCAGCCCGATCAACGCAAGCACAACCCCGAAGCCACCGAGTCCAATTGTCTGAATCCTAAACAGCGGATGCTTCGGCATCCGCACCGTGCTGTAAAAGCACATCCCGGCAAGGAACAGGAACGTGATTCCCGGAATCAAGGAAAACGCCAGATCCCACGTCGGCCCGCTCAGCGCGTTGGGGAAAGGTCGCAGCCATCCGCCAAGCCACAGTGTGACGGCAATCGACGAAACCGCAATCATCGCCGAATATTCCGCCAGGAAAAATAAAGACCACCGGAAGCCGCTGTATTCCGTATGAAATCCCGCCGTCAGTTCCGATTCCGCCTCCGGCAAATCAAACGGCGCTCGATTCGTCTCGGCGACCATCGCAATCGCGAAAATACCGAACGCGATAATCCCCAGCGGAAAGAACTTGAAAAGGAACCATTCATGTTGGGCGAGCTGCGCCTGCACAATCCCGATCATGCTCAGCGTGCCGGTGCTCGACTCATTCAGGCTGGTCATCATGATGGCCGAGACCACCGCCAGCCCCATCGCCACTTCGTACGACACCATCTGCGCGCTCGAGCGCAGTGCGCCAATTAACGGATAGTGTGAATTGGAGGCCCACCCCGCGGTCACGATACCCAGCACCGCAAGGGACGACACACCAAGCATGAACAGGATTCCGATGTTCATGTCAGTGATGGCGTGCGTAGGGCCAAAAGGCACAACAACAAAAACCGTAAACGCCGCCAGCACCACGATAAACGGCGCCACCCAGAAGACGACTTTGTCTGCTTCCGCCGGAATAATGTCTTCTTTTAGTAGCAGCTTGATCGCATCGGCGATCGGTTGCAGCAGTCCATGCGGACCGACGCGCATCGGTCCCAGCCGAACCTGCATATGCGCCAGAATCTTCCGCTCCAGCCAGTTCATGCAGATAACAGCAATCGAAAGGCCGACGAACACCAGCAGCACGTACACGACGGCCCAGAAAAGATTCCCCGCAGAGCCTGGAGTCTGATTGCTATCAAGATAGGACTGGACGTATTGGATGAACTTCTGGATCACCGGTCCACCTCGCCCAGTACGATGTCCAGCGTTCCAATCACCGCGATCACATCCGCCACCAGCTGATTGCGGCACATCAAATCCAGCGCCTGCAGATTCACAAAAGACGGAGGTCGCACCCGCACACGATAGGGTTGCGTCGATCCGTCGCTCACGATGAAGTATCCCAGCTCGCCCTTCGGCGCCTCGATCGAGTGATATATCTCGCCCACTGGCGGCTTCATCACCTTCGGCACCTTCGCCATGATCGGCCCTTCCGGAATTCCCTCAACCGCCTGCTCGATGATCCGCAGTGATTGCCGCATCTCGATCATCCGCACGATGTACCGGTCGTAGGTATCGCCGTTTTCGCCGGTCGGGATTTCGAAATCAAAATTCTTGTAGTTGGCGTATGGCAACGCCTTGCGAATATCCCACTTCACCCCGCTTGCCCGAAGCACGGGTCCTGTGACCCCAAGCGCGATGCAATCTTTCCCGGAAATGACACCCACGCCCTTCGTCCGCTCCAGCCAAATGCGATTCGTTGTCAGCAGTTCTTCGTACTCATCAACCTTCGGCTTCACGAAGCGCACGAAATTCCTCACATCGTTCTCGAAACCGTCGTACGCTTCGTACTGCAATCCGCCGATCCGAAACGCATGCGTCGTCAGCCGCGCGCCACAATATTTTTCGAAGATCTTCAGGATCTCTTCCCGGTCGCGGAACGTATAGAACAGCGGTGTGATCGCCCCAATGTCGAGCGCATGAGTCCCCAACCAAAGTTGATGGCTTGCGATCCGGTTCAATTCAGTCAGAATCACCCGGATGTACTGCGCCCGAGGCGGCGCCTCCACACTCAGCAGCTTCTCAACCGCCTCGCAATATCCCAGCGCGTTCGAAACCGCCGCCACATAATCCATGCGGTCCACGTACGGATTGAACATCGTGTACGTGCGGTTCTCCGCAATCTTCTCAACGCCGCGATGCAGATATCCAATGACGCACTCGAGCCCCAAAACCTTCTCGCCATCCAGCCGTAAGATCACGCGCAACACACCATGCGTGGCCGGATGTTGCGGTCCCATATTGATGACCAGCTCGTTCGAGTCGAGAAACGTCTTATCCGGCATATCCAGATCGAGCGGCGACAGTGTTTTCGGATCGGTCATGCGATAGGCTTTTGATCTTCCTCTGTGACCCTCTGTGGTGAGTTCTTACTGGCCGCTCTCGATCCCTAAATTGATCTGCACCCATTCCTGATCCTGCTGCAGAATCCCGTAATCCTTGCGCAGCGGAAATCCCTTCCACCCCTCCGGCAGCAAAATTCGCTTCAAGTCCGGATGTCCATCAAATTTGATTCCGAACATGTCATAGACTTCCCGCTCCAACCAGTTGCAGGTCGCCCAAAGCGGTACCGAACTCGGCAACGACGCGCCGTCAGCAATCTGTGTCTTCACCCTGATGCGCTCATTCTTCGCAAAGGAATACAGCACCCACACGACATCAAATTGCTTCTCGCGCTTCGGATAATGCACCGCCGTTACATCTACGCAGTAGTCAAAGTGTTCGTCGTTGCGCAGAACTTGCAAAATCTCCGGAATCAGCGACCGGTCGACTTCCAGATAGTTCTGCCCAAGATGTGTCAGCGCATTCACCCCAGATCCGTATATCCCCTTGAAGTTCGCTACCATCGGCGAATTCCAAGGCGCAGGAACCGGTCCAGCTGGTTTCGCCGGAGCCGGATGTCCCGCAGCCGCTGCCGGTTTCGCTGCAGCAACGGCCGGCGCGGGCTTGGCGGCAGCTGGCGCGGCAACTTTCGTCTGGGTTGATGTTTCTGCAGGAGGAGATGGCTTGGTGGGGGTTGTTTTCGTCTCGGACTGAACCGAACCTGAGGGTGTAGATTTCACTCCGCCCGGAGTCGCGGGCTGACCCGCCGTCGGTTTCTCATTTTCCGGCGGCGGTGTAGAGGGAGATTTGGTTTCGTCCGGCATAAAGCGACGGCGCGACGCTCCGGCGCAAAGCTACGTTCGAAAGAACGATAACTTTTATCAGCTTGAGGAGTGGGTGTCAACGACTGAAGGCACAACAACATGTAAATAATTTCCCGGAGGAAGTCGCAAGCAATGCGAGCCAAAATACGCGGGATTTATTAGCGGTTCGGCAGCAAACTCGCAGGAAGTCTGCAGTTAAAAGTACTAGCTGCGCGATTGCGCCTGATAGGATTCGATGAGATCGCGAATCCGTTGCGAATCTTTCTTGCGGTGTCCGTGGCTGGTGATCGGATCCGTCCCGCCAGTCGACTCGATCACAATCTCTGCCCAGAAGACTCCAGTCGAGATGTGCACCGAAGCAATCTTCGATATCGCAATGCTCTCTTCATTACTGCCGAACAGCCGCGACTTCACCCGCGACACCCGCTGGGGACTAATCACGAGCCGCGTTGGAAAAAAGAAATTCCCCCGAGTCCACCGCGAAGCGGCAAAAGTCTCAGCCGGCGAGGATTCCATAGGGTTGATCGCGGTGTCGGACATTTGCGAGCGATAACAATTACCAAATTATCCGGTTACAAAATCCTTACACCCACTCCAGAGCACCTTTTCTCCAGACCCAGATGTAACCGCCAATCAGTATG
>Ga0070741_10014004_pt1 | contig 13990 bp, 8 predicted proteins | sample Coa_R1_4_FD_66440 | JGI IMG/M metagenome (GOLD analysis project Ga0070741, IMG submission 66440) | Surface soil microbial communities from Centralia Pennsylvania, which are recovering from an underground coalmine fire - Coalmine... | ecosystem: Environmental > Terrestrial > Soil > Unclassified ... | reverse complement strand
TCACGCCTGGACGTCTCGAGCGGGCGGACTCCGTTACCGCGGTGTAGGCAGAAACAGAGGAATCAGAGTGCGCATCAGTCACATGCAGCCGCGCTGGCGCGCGGTTCTGGCCTTCGGCGTTCTTGCGGCGGCTTTCTTCTGCCCGCTCAGCGTCGCTCGCGCCGACGGAATCCCAACTCGTCACGTCCTGGCGGATCTTCGCGATACCGCCGGTCCGGTGGATCATTTCTTCGACTTGTCGGTCGGATCGGACTATCCCGGCACCTTGATTCGCGACGACAGCCAGGGGCAACTGAAGCTCGCCGTGGACGAGCTCGGCTTTCGCTATCTCCGGTTTCACGCCATCTTCCACGACGTCCTCGGAACGGTGCACGCCGAGAATGGCAAGCTGGTCTACGACTGGTCAAAGCTTGACCAGCTCTATGATGACCTCCTGGCACGGCATATCAGGCCGTTCGTCGAGCTCGGATTTACCCCACAGGCGCTCGCGACTTCCCGGAACAATATTTTCTATTGGAACGGCAATACGTCGCATCCGGATCCGGCGGGCTGGCGTGAGCTGGTGTCAGCATTCATTCGCCACATCGAGGAGCGTTATGGTCGCGACGAGGTGCGCACCTGGTACTTCGAAGTCTGGAATGAGCCCAACCTCGCGGGATTCTGGGAGGGCGCCGATCAGAAAGCCTACTTCGATCTCTACGACATGACCTCGAAGTCGATCAAGGCCATCGATCCGGCATTGCGGGTCGGTGGGCCAGCCACCGCCGGCGCCGCGTGGGTTCCCGATTTTCTGGCGCACGTCGCGCAAAGTGGCGTGGCTGTCGATTTCGTGACGACGCACGCTTATGGCGTCGACGGCGGCTTCCTCGATGAAGAAGGCAAGAGCGACACGAAGCTCTCTCCGTCCCCGGACGCGATCTCCGGTGACGTGCGGCGTGTCCGGCAACAGATCTCGGCGTCTGCCTTTCCGACGCTTCCGCTATTCTTCACAGAGTGGAGCACGAGCTATACGCCGCGGGATCCCGTGCACGATTCCTACATCAGCGCACCCTACATTCTGAGTAAGCTCCAGGCTTGCCAGGGGCTGGTACAAGGCATGAGCTACTGGACCTACTCCGACCTGTTCGAGGAGCCCGGACCCCCCACCGCGTCGTTTCAAGGCGGATTCGGGCTGCTGAACCGGGAAGGTATTCGCAAACCCGCGTACTTCGCGTACAAGTACCTGCACGCGCTCCAGGGACAGGCGATCAACACGAGTGATCGGCAAACAATGGTTGCCACCGCGGACGGCAACCTGACCGCGGTGATCTGGGATTTTGAACAGCCGCAGCAGAAGGTGAGCGATCGGCCCTTCTATACAAAGGTTCTCCCCGCGCATCCGGCCGCGCCGGTGCTGTTGCAAGTGAGGCATCTCGCGCCTTCTGGTGCTTACCGGGTCGAGGTGCATCGGACCGGATATCATGCCAACGATGCCTACTCGGCCTATCTGGAGATGGGAGCTCCCAAGGAGCTGACTGCGATCCAGGTTGATCATCTCAACGATCTCACGCGGGATCTGCCGGAATCCAACCGCATCGTCCACAGCAGGTCTGATGGGACGGTTACAATTACCGTGCCGATGAATAGCAATGACATCGTGCTGGTGAAGCTGGCGCGCAGTGGAGGGCGTAACTGACATGAATGGCAGGTGCCGGCCAGCGATGCGTGCTTGGAGCCTGGGGGGACGCGTATGTCGAAGTTGACGCGTCGCCAGACTCTGGGTGCTGTGCTCTCGAGCTGGTTGGCAGGCGCTCTGACCCGCGGGGGGATGGTTCGGGCGTTCACGCCGGGCCTCCGTTCGGCTCCGGATTCCCTGAGCTTGTGGTATACGCGGCCCGCCGCGAAATGGGTGGAGGCGCTGCCCGTCGGGAACGGGCGCATCGGTGCCATGATATTCGGCGATCCCGCGCAAGAACGGTTGCAGCTCAACGAGGACACGCTCTGGGCCGGCGGGCCGTATGACCCCACCAACCCCGAGGCCTTCGGAGCGCTCGCTCGCGTTCGCGAGCTGATCTTCACCGGCCGGTACACGGAAGCCGAGGCGCTCGCCAATGAGAAGATGATGGCGCGTCCGCTTTACCAGATGCAGTACCAGGCAGTTGGCGACCTTCTGCTGTCGTTCAACACGGGCACGGCCACGGAGCCTGTGCAGGAGTACCGTCGGGCATTGGATCTGGACGCGGCTACGGCCACCGTCAGCTTTCGTAAGGGGGAAAGCCGCTACACACGCGAGGTGTTTGCCTCGCCGGTTGACCAGGTGCTCGTCATCACATTGAGCTGCAACACCCGCCGCTCGCTGACCTTCGATGCGATGTTGCGCCCGCCCGCGGGGCTCGAGCCCCCACCGCTCGTCTTATGTGAGGATGGCGAGATCGTCATGCGTGGGCACAACGCGGGGCAGGGCCCCGTGCCGGGCGCGCTGACCTGGGAGGCGCGTGCGCGGGTCATGACCCACGGTGGCCACGTCAGCGCGACGAAGTCCTCCCTGAGTGTCAGTGAGGCGGATTCCGCCACCCTTCTCGTTGCGATGGCGACCAGTTACCGTAACTACGCCGACGCGAGCGGCAATCCACGAGAGCTCGTCAAACAGCAGCTCGATCGTGCCGCCCGCAAATCCTTGACCCGGCTGCGAGCCGATCATCTCTCGGAGCACCGGCGGCTGTTCCGAAGCGTCTCGCTCGAACTTCCGGTCACGCCAGCCGCCCAACATCCCACCGATGAGCGCATCGCGAGCTCCTCGCAGGCCGATGACCCGCAGCTCGCGGTCCTTTACTTTCAGTTCGGTCGCTACCTGCTGATCAGCAGCTCGCGCCCGGGCACCCAGGCGGCGAATCTCCAGGGCTTGTGGAATGAATCCCTCACGCCGCCCTGGGGCAGCAAATATACGATCAACATCAACACCGAGATGAACTACTGGCCCGCGCAGATGACCGGGCTCGGCGAGTGCGTCGCGCCTTTGATCGCGTTGGTCCGAGATCTGGCGCGTACCGGCATGCGCACGGCCAAGGTTCACTACAACGCGCGCGGCTGGGTCGCTCACCACAACACCGACTTGTGGCGCGCCACGGCGCCAATCGATGGCGCGCAATACGGCCTATGGCCAATGGGCGGCGCCTGGCTGTGCACCCACTTATGGGAGCACTACGAGTACAGCGGTGATACTCGATATCTAGCGGAGGTCTTTCCGCTGCTGAAGGGCGCGGCCGAGTTCTTTCTCGACACCCTGGTGGTCGAGCCGGGAACCGATTGGCTCGTGACTTGCCCTTCAATGTCTCCCGAGAACATCCATGGCGCAGGTGTTGCAATCTGTGCCGGTCCCGCCATGGACAGGCAGATCCTGCGCGATCTGTTCCGGCAATGTCTCGAAGCGGCACGCATCCTGGGCATCGAGGCAGACTTCGCGGCGGAGGTGCAACGCGTGCTCGCGCGGATCCCGCCGGATCGCATTGGCCATGAGGGACAGCTCCAGGAATGGCTGGAGGACTGGGATATGCAGGCAAAGGACCTGCATCATCGGCATGTCTCGCACCTGTACGGACTGTTTCCCAGTAGTCAGATCAACCTGGACGACACGCCCGAGCTGGCCGCCGCGGCCCGTCGCTCGCTGCAGATTCGTGGGGACCAGGCGACCGGATGGGGCATCGGGTGGCGCATCAATCTCTGGGCTCGACTCCGGGAGGGCGAGCATGCGCATGCCGTTCTCCAACGGCTGCTCGGGCCGGAGCGCACCTATCCGAACCTGTTCGATGCGCACCCGCCGTTCCAGATCGACGGAAATTTCGGTGGTGTCGCCGGCATTGCGCAGATGCTCATGCAGAGCTATGCGGGAAGAATCTATCTCTTACCGGCGCTCCCACCCGCGTGGCCCACCGGGCGCGTGGAGGGGTTGCGCGCGCGGGGAGGTTTTGCACTCAACATTGAGTGGCGCGATGGGGAACTGCGCGAGGCCGTTGTCCGTCGCGTCGCGGCGGTGGCCTCGATGCCAGCGGGCGCCGGGCTCGCGCGGCTGTTCTATCGGGGGCAATCGCTCGAGGTCATGCCGAAAGGAGAGCGGGAGGCGAGGGTGAGATGGAGTGGGTCCCGGCTAGTTGAGTCATAGTTGGCGGATCGGGCAGGCACGAACGGCAGCGGGTCTGACGGCGCTGCCGGCGAGATCCGCACTGGGGTTGAATCAGCTGCCCGCGTCGACTGCGTATAGCGCGCATCCGTGGGCCGGCAATTCGATCTTCAGACGATCGGACGCGCCGAGGCGGTGACCGTCCCAAAGGTCGCGGGCGGCATGCTGCCCCGAATCCAGGCCCAGCTCCTGCCAGCGCGCCTCCAGCGAGGCGGGTGCCTCGCCGACATTGAAGATCGCGAGGAATCGGAGCGAGTGCTGTCGGCCTGTGCCGGAGGCGACCCAGACGCGCGCATTCTCGAAACCGGGCGGCAAACTATCGACGGGATGGCTGTCGCGCCCCGTCTGATTGACTCTGAGGACATCCTTGTTGGTGAGCAGCGTCCGCGTGGCGGCATCGAATTGGGTCAAGTTGGCTCCCAGAATGAGCGGCGAGCGGGCGATGGCCACCAATGTCAACTGGGTCCGTTCCTCGTCCAAGGTCAACCGCGAGTGGCGGGGCTCGCCCCAGCCCGGGTGCGGCGCGAGCATGCCGAACGGCAGCATGTCAGCATCCGGCCAATGACCCCCGCCGGCTTGTCCCACCCAGTCGTGCAGGCGGTCGAAGATATCGCGCACGCCGATGGGAAAGTCGTCTTCTTTTGGCGGGTTGTGCATGAAGCGCCAGCCATCCCAGATATCGTTGGAGATCCGCCACATCTGGGCATACTCGCGGACTTCGGCGGCGTGCGACGGTTGGGTCGGCCCCGGGGACAGGCTGAGCACGATGGGGCGGCCGGTCTTTTTGATCGCCGCCGCGATCTGGCGAATCTCGCTGGCCTTGTAGGGATGATCGGCTATGCAATCGACCTTCAGGAAATCCAATCCCCATCGGGCGTACAGCGCCAGCATGGAATCGTAGTAAGCCTGTCCGGCTGGGTTGTCACGGATGCCGTAGGTGCCGTCGTCCCAGCCACAGGTATCGGTCGTGTCTGCCGCATCAGCGGCGTGGAAGGAGGAATGAGCGACGGGTTGGTTGGCCTCGACCGCCTGCTTGGGAATGCCGCGAACGATGTGCAGACCGAACTTCAGTCCCCGGGCGTGCACCCAATCGGCCAGGGGCTTGAATCCATGACCTGCCGCTGCTGATGGGAAGCGGGCCGGGTCGGGCATCAGCAGCCCATGATCGTCCAGGACATACTGCCGGGTTTGCAGCTTGTCTCCGAAGGGGTTCCCCATATACCAGCCTTCGTCGATCACCGCGTAGGTCCAACCATAGGGGTGCAACTTGGCCAACTCCGAAGCGTTGGCTTTGAAATCGGTTTCGTCGATCGTGAAGCCATAGGCGTCCCAACTGTTCCAGCCCATCGGCGGCGTCGGTGCGGCCTCCCGGGCCACTGCCGCGGTGCTGGCGGCGGCCACGAAGACGATCGACACGATCGCTTTCAATAACGGGTGCGGCATGGGGGTCCTCGACCATTGCGTATTGTCGTAATAACTCAGACATATTAGCAGATCGAGGGGACTGAGGGGATCAGCGTGGCGGCTGGACAGCCAGATACACGCTGCTCCAGAGTTGCGCCGCATTCGACTCGTCGACATCCGTGCCGCTTGAGCCGAACGGCGCGATCTGGTAGGCGCCTGAGGCCAGGCGCCAACTCCAGAGTTCCGTGGCTTCCATCGAGCGCGTGGCGCGGATCGCTCGCCAGAGAGCTTGCTGGGCCCTGAGCAGATGCTCCCTGACGGATTGCGGCAGATCCGCGCGCTGGAGTTGCCGCTCGAGACCACTGGCGAACAGGGCTTGCTGCCAAGACCACACTACGGTGCCGTGATAGGCGTGGTTGGTGAACCGCGCCTGGATCGCGGTGTCGGCGAAGGCGGGATTGGCGACGAGCATGCCAACATCGGTCAACAAGCCGAGCGGAAACGGCCGCAACACGCTCCTGACATCCGCATCCAGAGTGTCCGGTGGGGGAGTATCGAACAGGAGCTCGAAGCCTTCGTCGGAATTGACGATGGGCACCGGCTTGCCGGAGTCATCGAGCGAAATGGCATGGAACGTGACCGCCTCGGTGTTGAGCGAGCTCAGCGCGTCGTTGTCAGGCACGCGGATTTGTCGGGCATAGGCCTCGACGTCTGCACGGGCGCTCATGTTGTCGAGAGTCACGTTGAACAGCGCGGCCACGCCTGTGTGCCAGACTCTTGCTTCTCCGGCGGCGCGCGCGAGGAGCTTGCGATCCTCATCGGTGAGGTAGGGAGCCAATAGTCCGCTCTCGAGGAGACGGGCCGTTGCATCGAGTGCCGCGGGTACCAAAGCTGCGTTGACGTCGTAGGGGTAACGCCCGCCACCGAGACCATCGTGGCTATCGCGCCATTCTCCGGCCGAATGGCCCGGTTTGAGCGCGATCAGATTTGGATAACGGGGGCTCGCGGCGAATTTCGCTGCGCTGTGGGTGACCAGACGCAGATTCCGGAGCAACTCCTGAGCGGCTGAGGTGGTGCGGCCGGAAATCGCGACATTCTCGTGTAGAAAGCGGGAGGCGCGCTCTTTTCCTCGAGGGCTCTCCAGCAGATAAGCGGCAACGACAGGCGCCAGCAGATAGTTTCCGTCGATCATGCCGTAATCGAAAATGGGTGCGTCGCTGAGGCTTCCGTCTTCTTTCTTGTGGCTGAGCACGGCGAACTCCCCGATGGCCTCTTCATGCGCGACTTCCCCATCGGGGGCGAGCCGGGCAAGTACGGCGCGGAGTCCTGCCTCGATGGCCTCGGGCGCAAGGACCGGCATCAGGAGTCTGACCGACATCAGCGTGTCGCGACCGAAATAGGTGTTGAAGCGCCAGGAGCCCGCCAGATACTTTTCCCTGTAACTGAGAAAGGTCAGGGTGTCTCTCGCCCTCGTATCCTTGTTTTCCGCGCCATTGAAGAGCTCGGCGCCGGTGAGCGGGGTCAAAGGAGGGTCGCCGCTCAAGGCGACGACGCGCAGCTTGATCCGCCCGTCAGCGCCCGCTGAGATCTGACCTTCAGGGCTCGTCGAGCCCTCCCTGATCTCGAGGGTGAGTCGGTAGCCCGGTGCTCCGTCGAGGCGCGAGCGCGACCACGTGATCTCATTTCCAGACTGTGTCGGCCGAACGAGCAGCTCGCGCGGAACAGTACCCGAGCTCTGGTAGTCGCGCAGAACGCCGACACTCGAAAGCACGGCCTGCTTGGGTCTCAGCACCGGGGTCGAGATCGAGGTCTCGAAAACGATTCCATAGAGTGGCCTTCCGGCGGAGTCCCGGGCAACCGTTGCCTCGGGTAGAGAGTCGAGGGCCCATTCCGCCGGTGTGTCCTGCCGCTCAAACCACAGTCCGACACCGCTGTTTCCCGCGGGAAATGCCACGAGGACACGCGGGTCCTTGCCGGAGCGCAGTACCAGGTGCGCGGCGGTCTTGCCTTCGCGTAGGAACGAATTGAGGTTCTGCCCTTCCCTGATCTCGAAGTGAAAGGGGAGATCCCGCGCCACGCAAGCAGCGCAGGGCGGTAATACGAGCACGAACAGCGCTGCCCAGCGTGCCAAGCTTTGCATGGTGGAGTCAGTTCGGTCGCAACTGTTTTTGGATGTAGTCTTCATGCCGCGGCATCATCCCTACCGCCGCGGCGACCTGCTGTTTGATACGCAGTAGCTGTGCTCGGTTCTCCTCGGCGGAAATGCTGTCCAGCAGAGGGTTGTAGTCGCTCGGCTCGAGTCCTTGTCCCATCATGATGGCGAACCAACTAGCCTCCTTGAAAAGCTCTTCCGGCTCCAGCACGACCCGACCCGTGCGGGTGAAGTGTGCCGACTTGTAAGTCACTCCGTCGGGTACCGGCATGTGTTGACAGTAGCGCCACAATGGGTCCGATCTTCCAGCCGTGCAGTGATAATGCAACACCAGGAAGTCGCGAATCGACTCGACATCCGCCGCGAAGACGCGGTTGAACTGTTCGGCCGTCTCCGGATGGCAGTCGCGGGTCGGGAAGAGCGACAAGAGCTTGGCGATGCCGCTTTGGATCAGGTGAATGCTCGTCGACTCCAACGGCTCGAGGAAACCGCTCGACAGGCCGATGGCAACGACATTCTTGTTCCAAGCCTTGCGGCGGCGTCCCGCGCGGAAACGAATCGGCCGCGGAGCGGCGAGCGGCTGACTGTCGAGACGGGAGCCCAGAATCGAGGCGGCCTCCTCGTCAGTGCAGAAGTTGCTACTGTAGACGATGCCATTACCCGTGCGATGTTGCAGCGGAATGCGCCAGCACCACCCGGCGGCGTGCGCGGTCGAGCGAGTATAGGGAATCGGGTCCTGGACGCGCTCGCTAGGCACTGCCATGGCGCGATCGCAAGGAAGCCAATGGGACCAGTCGTCGAAACCGGTCTCGAGAGCGCCCTCGATCAAAAGAGCGCGCAAACCCGAACAGTCGACGAAGAGATCGCCTTCAATGACCTCGTGCCGCTCAGTCTCGAGCGATTTGATGAAACCCGACCGTGGATCTTGCACGACCTGAGTGACCTTGCCTTCGATCCGCCGTACCCCTTTCGACTCGGCGCGACGGCGTAGGAACGCGGCGTACAAACCGGCATCAAAATGGTAAGCGTATCCAAGTGTTGCAAACATGGAGCTCGGATCAGCAGCAGGAGGGGCGAACTTTCCCGCGAGCGCCGCTTGCGTGCTCAGCGAATAGTCCTGGTGGCTCTCAGCGGAGCCGGCCAAATGTGCCCTGATCCAACGGTGATAGAACATGGAGGCGTCGTGCGGGCCACCATAGCGTCCGAACGGGTGGAAATATCGGCTGCCGTTGCCGTTCCAGTCGACGAACTCGATGCCGAGCTTGCACGTCGCCCGGGTCTCGCGAAACAGCTCGGCCTCGCTCACATCGATCAGCTTGTTGAACCAGTGGATGGTGGGGATCGTCGCCTCGCCCACACCGATGGTGCCGATCTCGTCGGACTCGAGCAGCACAATCTCGAATTGCGGCGGCGAGTTGACCTTGGCCAGGGCTGCCGCCGTCATCCAGCCGGCAGTCCCCCCTCCGAGAATGACGATCTTGCGGATTCGCCGGTCAGGCATGTTGAGGTGGCTTGGCGCTCCTGTCCTGTCAAAAAGTGTAGCTCAAAGACACGAGCGCGGTGGGGCCGACGATACCACGTCCGTAGAAATAGCCGTTCACGATCTGCTGGGTGAAGCCTTGGCGCGGATTGCCTTCCGTCAGGCCGAGCTCGTTGGTCACATTATCCACACTGACATTCAAGGTCGCGCGGTCCGTAATGTTGCAAATCGCACCGATGGTCAGGACGCCATAGCCGGGCAGGGCGACCGCGTTGCCGTTGTCGGCGAAAATGCGCCCGATGTATTTGTAGCGCAGATAAACCTGGCCGCGATGGTCGGGCAAGTCGTACTGGGGCGTGATGGTATACAAGAGATTCGGCGTGCGACTCGGTGTCTTGCCGTCGTAGAAGGCGTTGGCCTCCGACGAGATGTTGACATTGTTGATGGTGACCGTGCCCGTCGAGACGTGATTGAAGGTGGGGTCCTGATAAGTCGCCTGGACATGCAGGGCGAAGGCTTGCAGCGGCTCGAAGGCGGGGCGATAGGTGGCATCGACGTCGACGCCGTTCGTGGCGGAGTTGCCGAAAAAGCCGAGGTCCAGGTTGGGGTTGGCCGGATCGATCCCGGCGGTCCACGTCTGGTTATCGAACAGGGTACGAAAGCCCCGGACCGTACCGATCAGGCCGTAGCCGGCATAGGTCACACCCGCCTCGTACAGAATCACGCCGGCGGCGTGCGTGTTCAGGCCCTGGGTCTGATAAGCGTGCTCATAGCGGCCATAGACCGACAGGTTCGGCGCCAGGGTGTAGTTGATGCCGGCGGTATAGTGGATGGGTGTTTCGTGCCCTAGAGACCAGGAGTAGGTGCCGTTGAAAGCGTTGGGGTTGGTTTGCACCACGCCGGTCACTCCGGGCGGAATCGGCATGCTCGAGCTGTTGCCGCTGGCAGCCGTCTCATACTCGTGCTCGAAGCGCAGGCCGAAATCGACGTGCAGACGGTCATTCCAGGCGAATTCATTGTTGACATACGCCGACTGCGAGTTCTGGTTGTAGTAGCTGATTCCAGCGCCCCAGTCGCCATAGCTGATCAGGCCGTTGTTGCTGAGCGTGCCGAGAACCGCGCCTGCCGAATTCAGCGCGACGATGTCGTAGATGTTGGATTGATTCGTGACATCGTTGATGACGGTCGCGACTCCGGACTGGTCATTGTGCAGCTCGGTCGAGTAGATCATGCTGCCGAGGGTCAGGCTGTTGTGCCAGCCGGCTCCGGTCGCGTCCCACTTGACGCCGAAATCGCTGCCCCAGTCGCGAATCTTGATGACCTGGCGGTTGAGCACTGTTTGCTGCAGCAGCCCGTTGCCATTGAGCGCGTTCAAGGTGGCGACATTGGAGCCCGGGATCACCTGACCGGTGGTCAAGCTTCTGATCCCGAACTGGGTGGCGGCCGGATAGGCGGTCTGTCCCAGCGTGAGCAGGCTCTGGATCGGTGAAGCCGCGCTCGGAGTCAGATAGGTCGCGGCCGAGGCGAGGCCGCTGTTGCCGCTGCCGCTGCCGGCGAAGACGCCATTGAAGTTCCAGTCGGTGCTGGTGTAGCGCGCCCTGGCGAAAACGCTGATGTCGTCCGTGATCGGGGTGTTGAGGTCGATGCGATACAGGCTGCCGGTCGCATGAATGCCATCGGCTTCGCTGAACGTCCGGAAGCATTCGTTCGCACAGGAGTCCGGCACCGTGATGTGGCCGAACCCTGGGCCAATGATGTTGCCGAACTGCGTGTCCAGTCCCGGTACGCCACCGATTTTGCCGTTGATGTAGGAGTAGGGTTGGTCGGCATAGTAGGGATCGTGCTCGTCCCATCGTTTGAGGGTCAGCCGGACCGAGGTGCCGTTCTCGAAGCGCTTCTCGAGCTGCAGCTTCATGTGCCAGGTGTCATAGCGGAAGCTGGAATCGCGGGTGCCGGGAGTGGAGTCATAGTAGCCGCTGATGGCGTAGGCGAGATCCTGGGTAATCGGGGCCGAATACCAGAGATCCGCGCGCCGCTCGCCGTACGTGGACCCCATGATTCTGGCGACGCCATTTCCCTCATCGAAGTTGAGCTTGCGCGAGATGAAGTTGATGGAGGCTCCCGCGGCGTTTGGCGTGAGAATTCCGGAGCTGCCGCCCTCGAGGGCTTCCACGTGATCGATGGATAGGTCGTTCTGGAAGACTTCGTCGTCATTGAGGCCGCCGTAGATCGCGGGCATGCCGTCCTCGATCAGGCGGATGAATTCCTGGCCGCCGCCGGGCAAGCCACGGACGGAGTAATTGTTGGAAACCGGCCCTGCCGTGCCTTCGACGAAGATGCCGGGAATCGTCTCCAACACATCGGCCGTCGTCCGCGGCGCCTTTTGTTCCAGATCCGCGCCACTGACCGAGGTAATCGCGACCGAGGCGTCCAACAAAGTTCGTTTCGACGTCGAGCCCGTGACGACCACGGTGGCGAGCTCGTTGCCTACCGTGGACTCTTCCGCCGGCTCAGCTGGAGCGCGGGTCGCCGGCGGTTCGGGTGCTGGGGTGTCTGCCGCTACCCTCTCGTACGAGGCGCGTTGCAGAGTCCGATCGCTGTAGCCAGTCGCGCTTGGGCTGGTTTGGGCGCCTTGCGGGCTGTCAGATTCGATCATCAACACGCCGGAGGGGTTGATGTCGATTTTCAGGTCGGTTCCCGAGAGCAGGGCGTGGATCGCTTCGGCTACGGTGTAGCTCCCATGCAGGCCCGGCGTCCGGCGCCCCTTCACGAGGCTCTCGGAGTAGATGATCTGCTGGGACGCGGCCTGGCTGAAATCCGTGAGCGCCTGGCCTAATGGCTCGGCCGGGATATCGAACTGATAGATAGGCTCGGCGGCATTCGCCGTACCCGCCAGCCCGCAAGAAGATCCCTCCTACGAGCGCGGACGTCAGCAGCAGAGTGTTGCCACGCTGTTTCAATATCATCGTAATCCCCCTCGACGGGAGCCTATTCCGCCATGGAGGTGGCTCCCCTATGTCAACAGAACGAGGGCCGAGGGAGGATCCTCACTTGGCAGCGGAAAGATTCTGGCCCGTGACGGGTCAATCGAATCACGACCGGGGCTGTAAGAGGATGTCGTGGCTCGTGGTTGTCGAGACTTGAATGGGAAGATAGCTGGTCACCGCGCTCACGAACGAGGCGGTATCGCCGGCGTTGAAGACACCGCTGATCCGGATGGAGGCGATGGATGGATCGATCGTGACGGGATGAGTGGTGTAGCGATTCACTCGCGCCACCGCGCTCCCGAGAGGCTCATCCCGGAACACCAGGTGACCCGTTTCCCAAGCCGTCGCCATCCGCAGGTCGGCCGGAAGGATGGCCGGTCTGACATTGCGCGCAACGACGAATTGCTCGCCCGGTGTCAGTGAAATTGAGGCTCCCAGGTCTGCGCCGGTCGCTGCTTCCACCGGTGGAGCGTCGTTCCGGACGACGACTCGTCCCTGAATGACAGTGACCAGAACGGTCGACTGCAGCCGCTCCACGTTGAATGAGGTGCCGACCGCGACCACGGTCTCCGGGCCTGCTGTCACACTGAACGGGCGGCTCGGATCATGTTCCACGTCGAAGCGTGATCGGCCACGATCGAGTATGACTACGCGTGCGGTCTCGCGGTAGCTGACGTGCAGCTTGGTATCGGAATCCATGGACATGCGCGAGCCGTCGGGCAGTGAGATAACCCGGCGTTCGCCAATGACAGTTTCGTAGTACGTGGGTAGATAGCAGCGCAGATAGTACGCACCCGCGCCAATTACGGCGACCGTCCCGATCACCGCCGCGACGCGCGTCGCTACTTTGCGCCTGCTCCATCGGTTTGCACCGTTGCGTCGCAGATGCGTTAGCGCCTGCCGACGCATCTCCAGAATTTCGGGTGCGGTGTCTAGAATCTCCATCGCCGAACACCCCTTTCGAACCGCATCGAGGGCGCTGACATTGAGAGGGTCGGCGCTCCAGGCGACATACTCGGCCGACTGCGTCAGGGCAGGGTCACGCGCAAGCCACAACTGCCAGCCGGCAGCTTCCTCGAGCCGACGTTGCTGATCGGGCGAGAGATTGCGGAAGGCACTCATGGGCGCAGGAAGAGGGCGCCCAGATGCGCCATGGCTTTCATCATCGATTTTTCCACCGCACTCACCGAAATGCCGTACATCGCCGCGATCTCGCGGTGCTGCATGTTCTCCAGGCGTGCCAGAATGAAGATGTCGCGGGTCCGCTCGCCCAGCTCCGCGAGCGCACCGAGAACATCTTGAACCGTCTGCTTACCTGCTAGAACGCGTTCGGGGTCCCGGTCCTCAACCAGACTCGTCGAAAAAGCGTCCGCTGCGCCCAGAAGATCGAGACTGTGGATTCGTTTCTGGCGTGCTGTCGCCGTCGATTTCGCGCGATCACGCAATAGATTGGCCGCGATCGTAAAAACGTAGCCGGCCAAGGTCTGGCCGTTGTTCTTGTCGGGATGATGCAGCAGACGAACAAAAACTTCCTGGGTCAAATCTTCCGCTTCGTTGCGGTTCTTGACCCGTTTGGTGAAGTACGCCAGCAGGGGCCCGCGAAACGCGCGATCAAGCTCGGACTCGGGCGTTTGCCAGTCGGCGCGCCCGTATTCATCCTTCGATCGGGTGGGCGTGAGATCTCCCATGCGCCCCAAGGATACAACAGTTGCAACGATGGATATCGCGGAGCCTCGGCTACTGCTACGATGTAGTAGTCCGATTCTCTGACAACCAGCTCGAGGGGGGAACCCGCGATGGATAATCGGGTG
>Ga0070741_10014003_pt1 | contig 13990 bp, 13 predicted proteins | sample Coa_R1_4_FD_66440 | JGI IMG/M metagenome (GOLD analysis project Ga0070741, IMG submission 66440) | Surface soil microbial communities from Centralia Pennsylvania, which are recovering from an underground coalmine fire - Coalmine... | ecosystem: Environmental > Terrestrial > Soil > Unclassified ... | reverse complement strand
AAGGTCTTGATGATCGTGACGGACTGGCGGTACTTCTGGGACAATCCCGGGGAAATCTTCAGCAAGGAGACCCTCCTCGCGGGCGGGGTCTTTTACGGAGGATTCCTCGCGGCCGTTTTTTTCGCAGTGTGGTACATCAAAGTTCATCACATGCCGCTGGGAAAGGTGTTTGACGTTTACTCGCCCGCGATTTCGCTCGGTTTGAGCATCGGACGGATCGGGTGTTTTGCAGGAGGCTGCGATTATGGCAAGCCGACCTCTTCTTTCCTGGGTGTCGTCTTCACCAACCCGTACAGTCACGAGATCAGCGGCGTCCCGCTGGGCGTTCCGCTTTATCCGACCCAGCTTTTTGAATCGCTGGCATCTTTCGCGATATTCCTGATCTTGCTCTGGAGGTACCGCCGCAAGCGTTACGACGGCCAGATCTTCGTGCTCTACCTCGCGCTTTATGCCGTTTTCCGGTTTGCCATTGAATTCCTGCGCGGGGACGAAGACCGCGGGTTCGTCTTTGGACATCTGCTGTCCACATCCCAGTTCATTGCGATCCTGATGCTGGCCCTGGCAGCAGTGATTGCGGTACGCCTGCGTACCCGTGTGGCGCCCGCCCCGGCAATAGCCACAGACTCGAACGAACGACGGAGGGGAGCCCATCCAGGAGAGTGAACGCCCCGCGGTGCGGGGAGCCTGGCGCTCACGCGAGACTCGGGCTGAACCGTGAAGCATCGGAGCGAAGAACAGGTGAAACGGAGTGTGGTTCTGTGAACAAAAAGATTTTACTCGGGGCCTTGCTGGCCATCGGACTGGTTGTAGGTCTCTATCTTGCGAATCGTTATTGGATTGCTCCGGTCACCCACCCCAGCGCGAAGAGCGGCGGACCTCACCCATTGGCACCTAACTTCTCGCTGACGGACATTTCGGGTCAGAAGCTGGAGCTCGCGAACTACAAGGGGAAGGTGGTTCTCCTGGACTTCTGGGCGACGTGGTGCGGTCCCTGTCGGACTGAGATTCCGGGCTTCGTGGAGCTCCAGAAGAAATATCGCGACAAGGGGTTTGTGGTGATCGGCATTTCCATGGACGACGGGCCGGAGCCGGTCCGCGACTTTTACCGGGAGTATAAGATGAACTACCCGGTGGCGTTGGGCGACGACAAGCTGGGCGGGCTCTACGGCGGCATCTTTGGTCTGCCAACGAGCTTTGTCATTGGCCGTGACGGCCGCATCTATTCGAAGCACGTGGGGGCAACCGAAGTCTCCCAATTCGAGGCAGAGATCAAGGAGCTGTTGGAAGGTCAGGAAACAGCGGAAGTGAAAGAATTCAAGCCGGCGGGCCTGGCCACGGAAGACAAGATTGAGCTGGGCGATCCGGCGGAGGTGAACTCCGAAATTCCGGGCTTGAATCTGACGAAGCTGACCGACGAGCAGAAGGAAGAGTTCAAGAAGGTTCTGGAGGGGCAGAATTGCACCTGCCCCTGCAAGATGAACCTGCTGCGCTGCCGCCAGAACGACCGCTCCTGCGGAGTCAGCCTTCGCATGGCGCGTGAGGAGTTGGATAAATTCCTGAAGACGAAGGGCGAAGACAGCGCGGCACGAGCGGCCTCGTAATTTCCGGATGGGCCTTGGTGGTCCTCATCCGCCAGTCGAAGAGGGTCCCTCTCGGGACAGGCCAGGAAGCCCCGGGTACCCGGACACGATGCCGCAATCCGTCAAGAGGTTCGTGGAAAGGAGAGAGTCACTCGTAAAATGCAGCGGATCTTACTCGCGATAACCTGCCTTCTTGTCCCCGGCCGTTTCTTCGCGGGGCAGAATCCCCCTCAAATCGTTGAGGTACGAACACTGCTGGCGACGGATGCTGCTCATCCCGGCTCAGCGGTCAAAGCAGCGGTCGTCGCCCAGATTGCCCCCGGCTACCACATCAATTCCCACCAGCCTTCTCTCGACTATCTGATCCCCACAGATTTGAAATTGAACGGGAACGGGCGAGTCAACCTGGAGGAACTCTCCTTTCCCAAAGGATCTCTGAAGAAACTTGCTTTCTCGGATGCGCCTTTGTCAGTTTATGAGGGACAATTAGTCGTGGGAGCTTTGCTGAAAGTGGCAAAGGGCGTTCCGCCGGGTGCGTACAAGCTGGAGGGGAAATTCTCCTTTCAGGCGTGCAACGACCACGCCTGCTTGCCGCCGGCGAGTGTTCCGGTGACCTTGACCGTGAGAGTTGTGAGCCCGACCGTTCCACTGAAGCGCCAAAACGTCGATGTCTTCGCCCAGCTCAAGTTCGAATGATCCGAACCAGGAAGCCCCCGCCGGCGCTTCGCGAGGGAACCTTGCGCTGGTGGTGGTGACGCTCGCGCTTATGGCCGGGCTCGTTTGGGCTATGAGCCCCCGACGATCGAGTTTTGTGCCGGCGCCTTTGCGCCCCCTGCCCCCGGGTTGCCCCGCAGCCAATGCGATCTTCACTCCCTCCAACATCACTGAGCTGCCGATGCTGCCGCTCGATAAGCTCGGGAAAGAGCAGAAGTACAGACTTTTGCTGCGCCTCAATATGGAACCTTGTCCGTGCGGGTGCAACGTGAGCATTGCGGCCTGCCTCGCGACGCATCCCCGATGCGAGAGCGCGAAGCAGCTCGCCGACAGAATGCTGGCGGAGGCGCAAACCTCCGGGCAGTGACCAGCCGACGCGAGGCCAGCCACCGGATTCACACCGCACGGCGGAAGCGCGCGGAGGGCGCTTACCGATGAGGATCGGCGTGGTTTCGGACACTCACGGCTTCTTCGATCCCCGACTTCACGAGGTACTGGCCGGTTCCGAACTGATCCTGCACGCGGGCGATGTAGGGTCCGAGGGCGTTCTCGATGCACTTGCGGAAATCGCGCCTATTCTGGCTGTGCGGGGCAATGTGGATTCAATCCTGCTTAATCTTCCGCCCTCCCGCCGACTGACGCTTCAGGGGGTTCAAATCGAGATGCTCCACATCCTGCCGGGCTCGCAATCAGACCTCGTGAAATGGGCAAAGGCGAAGGATCTGGATGAAAAGCAATCAGCAAGAAAAGCAGCGTTCGAAAGGAGTTTTGACGGCCCTACACGCCTGGTGATCTTCGGCCACAGTCATGAACCCTGCCTCGCGGCCCTGGGCGGCCGGTTGTTCTTCAACCCGGGAAGCGCCGGCAAGCAGCGCTTCTCGTTGCCTCGTTGTTGCGGGTTCGTGGAAATCACACCGGGAGAGCTGCGGGCGACAATCGTTCCCCTGGGGCGTTATAATATAGGCGTGCCGGAAGAGGTCCGGCTTTCCCTGGGAGGGTGAGCCATGTGGACGCTGAAGAACATCAAACGCATCCTGAAGGCTGTGGCCACCGTGGCGGCTGTGGCGCTCGTGCTGATTGAAAAGCTTGAGAAAGACTGAGCCCCTGCCCCATGAGATAGGATCCTCATCTTATCCGTCTCCCGCCGTTTTTGCTGCTTTCAGGTACTCGACTGCCCTGCGCATTCGCTCCACGACGCGCTCGCGCCCCAGGGCAGCCATCACCTCGAAGAGTCCCGGCGCCACGCCTTGCCCCGTTAATGCCACCCTGGAGGCATTGATGAGCAGGCCGGCCTTGACACCTTTAGCCTCGGCGAACCCGCGCAGGCACTTCTCTGTTTCCTCAACACCAAACGGCTCAGTGGCAGCCAGCCGCCCGGCCAGCTCGTCCAGTAAGCCCGGCAGGCTGGGATCTCGCCAGAACTTCTTTCGAGCTTCGGGCTCATAGTCGAATACATCCGTAAAGAAGGCCCGCCCCGGGCCCGAAAAGTCCTTCAGGGTGCGGGCTCGTGTCTGAAGAAGAAGCACGGAAGTTTCGAAGCGCTGGATTGTTTCCCGATCAGAAGAGTCCTTCCAGAGCCCCGCAGCTTTCAGTTCCTCCGTGACCAGGGCGAGCAGGCGCTCTCGCGAAAGGTGGCGCAGATACTCGCTGTTCATCCAGGCGAGCTTTTCAGGGTCGAAAACGGCATTGGACTTTGACACGTCCGCCAGGTCAAACGTACGGGTCATTTCGTCGAGCGTCACAATCTCCTTCCCTCCGGGTGGACTCCAGCCCAAAAGGGCAAGAAAGTTGCAGAGGGCCTCGGGGAGAATACCCTGCTCTTTGTATGCGCCCACGGCGGTCGCCCCGTGGCGCTTGCTGAGCCTCTGCCGGTCGGGTCCCAGGATCAACGGCAGGTGTGCAAACAACGGTTCGGGCCTCGCCACGGCTCGATACATCAGGATCTGTTTCGGCGTGTTCGATATGTGATCGGCGCCGCGGATCACATGGGTGATCCGCATGTCGAGGTCATCGGCGACGACGCCCAGATGATAAGTGGGCTGGCCATCCGAACGAAGCAGGACGAAATCTTCGATCTCGGCATTCTCCAGGGTGATCCGCCCAAAGACCAGATCATCGAAAGTCGTCCGGCCGGAGTCCGGTACGCGAAAACGAATGGCGAAGGGCTGCCCTTCTTTTCGGCGCCGGCTGCGTTCCGGCTCTGAAAGGTGCAGGCAGGTGCGATCATATTTCCACGCGCGCCCCTCGGCCTCTGCCTGAGCGCGCCTGGCCTGGAGTTGCTCGGGAGTGCAAAAACAGGGGTAGGCGCATCCCAGCCGCTCAAGTTCCCCGGCCAGCTCACGGTAGCGCTCCAGCCGGTCCGATTGATGGTATGGACCCTCGTCCCAGTCGAGCCCAAGCCACTTCATGCTTTCAAGAATCGAAGTTGTGAGCTCCGGCTTGGAACGGTCAGCATCAGTGTCTTCAATCCGCAGGACAAACACGCCGCCATGGCGCCGTGCAAAGAGCCAGTTATAGAGGGCCGTGCGGGCGCCTCCCACGTGCAGGTAGCCGGTGGGCGAAGGGGCAAAACGGACTCGGACGGTGGGCATGGTATATCGTTTTGACTAGAAGCTGTTGCAAAACCTGGAAAGCCCCAACGGGGCGCGATTTTCTGGCCTGTAACGCCCTGTCAGGGCTAGCCCCTCGAAGGCGAATGGGCGCTTGAAACCCAGGGCGTTTGTCTGGGATTTATTGGTTCGGCCCTTCGAGCCTCGGTTTTGAAGCCAGTCCGGGCAGATGACAAGACTGCAAGCCGGTTTCAACTGTAAAAGCGCTCTAACGACAGACAAAGTAATCAATACGAAAGAAAACTCATGGTACGCAATCCTGGCTTTGAAAGGAAGAAGAAGTTGTATGTCGAGTCAAATTACGTCCACGAACTTCTCTGCGAAACGCGGGACTGGGGATCAATGAACAGGGAGAGTGACCCTACCCTTACCCGACATTGACTCGATGTGTAGTGAACTGCGTTCAAGACGCATTGGAGTTCACATTAATCCCCCGAGGGTTCGAGCGCCGCAACCCTACCGATACAAGTTAACTTGTGTTGGCTGACAAAACATTTGTTAACAATGAGATAAGGAATGCGGTTCTATCGTGTGACCTGGCCACGCGCACATTAGATCTGGCTAATGAATTGCTCTACCAAGGGAGCACATTACTCTTGTCAGCTTACTGGCGTGAGCGATGGCTTTTCGGAAGGAGGGCATTGCATGAGTGCGATTGTGCGCAAGCTTCCACTCCCGCTGGCCGTGGCCGCGGTAGTGGCATTGATAACACTTACAGGCGGAGCTCGTTCGGCCTCTGCGGACCAGCTCAGCTACAACTTGACTATTTCCAACGGGGGCATCAGTCCGACGGCTCCATCTTATGGCACGGTAACTCTAACCTTGAATGGAACCGGGGGAATCGATGTCAGCGCAGCAATGACGCCGGGCTATCAACTAGGCGGTGGCTTTGGCTTCAACGTGGTCGGAAGTACAACAGGGTTGTCGATTACTAACCCCAGTGCGGGGTGGACTCCTGGAACGGGTCTGCATCTTGATGGGTTCGGAAACTTCGAGTATGGTGTCACCAGTAATCCGAGCAACCGATATAACACCCTCTCATTTACTGTGACGCGAGCGGTCGGGTTCACGACGGTTACTCAATTGGTGGATCTCTCAACGGGAGGCAGTCTTTCGGCAGCCTTTGCGACGCACGTGTTCCCCACCTCAAGCACCGGATCGACGGGTTACGCCGGGACAACCACGAGCCCTATCCCGGAACCGGCCACCATGACAATGCTGGGGCTAGGATTGGTCGGGATCGGGGGGTGGCTTCGCAGGCGGAGCAAGACAGGCTGATGCTTGTCGCCGTGGAGGGTCAGCAAAACATCTGCTCAAAACTGGCGAACCACTCGACCCTGTTCATCTTTTCAGGAGGGTGCACGTTTCAGCATCGTGCGCTGTTCGGACGTAACGACTGCACCCTCCTTCTTTTCTCCAACCCTTCACTCCTTTCTCCAAATCCTTAACCTGCTGCGTTGCATTCCTTCCTCTTCGACGACCTCGGGTTGTGGGTCACGGCGTCGCGCACGGGCTTATTTCTGTTTCAACTCTTCATCCATTCATCCTATAATTGCTGCCACGCTTCATGAGCAGACTTCGCCGTGCAGATCATCCAGCTACCAGGCGGGTAAGCCTGCCCGTCCGGGATTTTCAGTCCGCGAAACCTAACCTCCTTTCCCGCCCGGAGGCCGCATGAGCCTTCGTGTCTGCGTCCTGGGCAGCGGGAGCCGGGGCAACTCAACCCTGGTCGCCACAGAAAAGACCCGCTTGCTCATCGATGCCGGCTTAAGCAAGAAGGAAACGTTCGCCCGCCTCGCGGCGGTCGGCGAGCGCGCCGATGGCTTCTCAGCGATCGTCATTTCTCATGAGCACACGGACCACATCAACGGTCTGAGGCTCCTGGCGCCTGAACTCAACGCTCCGATTTTCATCTCGCCGCCCACGCACCATGCGATCCAATGGAAGAAAAAGGTCAAGGGCTTTGAGTTCTTCAACGCCGGGGAGAAGTTTGTGGTCGGAGACATCGAAATCGCCCCTTTCTCCGTTCCCCACGACGCTGCCGATCCCGTGGCTTTCACGCTTGAATCGCAGGGGATCAAGGTGGGGCTGGTGACGGACCTGGGCTATATTCCCGAAGTCGTCAAACAACATGTGCGCGGCTGCCATTGCCTGGTGTTTGAGTCGAACCACGATCTCGAAATGCTCAAGGTTGGTCCCTACCCCTGGTTCGTGAAGCAGCGCGTGATGAGCCGCCACGGGCATCTTTCGAACCATGCCACGGCGGGCTTTCTCGCCGACGAGTTTGACGGCGTGGCGCAGGTGCTGGTGCTCGCGCATCTGAGCGAGACCAACAACCACCCGGAGATCGCCCGCCTGAGCGCGCAGCAGGCGCTCGAGGCTCGCGCCCGTGGCGAGCGGACGTCCCTTCACCTCGCGACCCAGTCCGCGCCCACACCCCTCTTCCTTTTTTAGTCCGTTTGCTTCTGACCTCCCGTTGGCATCCTGTGTTAGGATGGCTGGCTTGGACTCACAATCCAAAATCCAAAATCAGCAATCCCCAATCCCATGATTCCTCGTTACACTCGCCCTGAGATGGGCCGTATCTGGAGCGACGAAAACAAGTTTCAAAAGTGGCTGGAAGTGGAAATTGCCACCGCGGAAGTGGAGGCGGAGGCCGGCCTCATTCCCAAGAGGGCGGCGCGGGCCATCCGCCGCAAGGGGAAATTCGAGGTGGAGCGCATTTTGGAAATTGAGCGCCAGGTGAAGCACGACGTGATCGCCTTCACCACCAACGTCGCCGAGCACGTGGGCCGCGAAGGCCGTTACCTGCACTACGGCCTGACCTCGAATGACGTGGTGGACACAGCGCAGGCGCTGCTGATTCGCGAGGCTTCGGCGCTGCTGCTCGACGGGCTCCGGCAGCTTGCTGAGGTTCTGAAGAAGCGGGCCTTCGAATTCAAGCACACGCCGATGATCGGGCGCACCCACGGCATCCACGCCGAGCCCATTACATTCGGCTGCAAGCTCGCCATCTGGTATGCCGAAAGCCAGCGCAACCTGGAGCGGCTGGCCTACGCTTCAGAGCAATTGCGCGTGGGGAAGATTTCCGGCGCCGTCGGCACCTACACGCACCTGCCGCCCGCGATTGAGAAGAAGATTTGCGCAAGGCTGGGTCTCGAGCCCGCTCCGGTGTCCTCCCAGGTCATTCAGCGCGACCGCCACGCGTTCTATCTCTGCACGCTGGCGGTAATCGCGGCGTCACTGGAGAAAATCGCGCTCGAAATTCGCGGCCTGCAACGCACCGAAGTGCGCGAAGCGGAGGAGTACTTCTCACCCGAGCAGAAAGGCTCCTCGGCGATGCCGCACAAGCGCAACCCCATCACCGCAGAGCAGATCTGCGGCCTGGCCCGCGTGGTGCGCGCGAACGCCCAGGCGGGACTCGAAAACGTGGCCCTCTGGCACGAACGCGACATCTCGCACTCCTCGGTGGAGCGCGTCATTCTGCCGGATTCGACCATCCTGGTCGACTACCTGCTTCACCAAACCGCCAGGCTGGTTGATACCATGCTGGTCTACCCGAAGCGCATGCTCGAGAACCTGGACCTTCTCCATGGGCTGATTTTCTCCGGGCAGTTGCTGCTGGAACTCGTGGAGAAGGGCGCCTCGCGCGAGGAGGCCTACCGCTGGGTGCAGCGCAACGCCATGCAGGTGTGGGAGACGCGCGAAGATTACCGCTCGCTCGTGGAACGCGACGACGATATCCGCCGCTATCTGAAACCCACGGAAATCGCCCAGGTTTTCAACGTGGAGCGCTACCTCACGCACGTCGACGAAATCTTCCAGCGCGTGTTCGGGAAATAACCGGCGCTCTCTGAGCGCCGATTTGGAAGGTCACCGGTCAGCGGCCGGCGCCAGAGGGGGCCGGTGGGCATCCTGGAGAGCGGCCTCGTGCCCGGCAACCTCCGCCACTCTACCCGAGCAACGTCAGCGGCCAACGCCATCTGGCTTACTTGATAAGGTTTGCCGAGGAAGTGGCCGTCTTCAATGGCGGAACGCACCACCCGCGCCAGAATATGACCAGGACGCACGCGGCACTGCTTTCTTCCTTGACACCGGCAGCCGGCCTGACATAATATAGGCTACAGAGATACACTACCTTGGAGTGTCCATGCCTGGGGCGAGTTCGCCAGCGGGCCGGACTCCGGCCGATGCTGTGACAGGGTCTTTTGAAAGTGCTTGGGACGGGATCGGCCCTGATGACCACGGGACGAATCGGGTATGGGCCGTCTCCGACTCATCAGGCCGGAGGAACGGAGCCGCTCGGACAAAATGGCTGGTGCGAATGCCCGCAGCTCGGAACGGGCAGCCTTACGCAAGCCAATCCGAGGTGGGCCGGGTGGGGCAAAGACCAAAACCACGATGTCTTTTATTATCAGCAGTTACGTGTTTTACGTCTCCATTACTATCCCGGAGCCAGAGGCCCCGAAGCCCTGTGAATTCAGACATTGTGTCCACTCAGTCCGGTGCCGGCGGCCCTCCGGTGGGCCCTGTTCAGCGGGCACCCGGAACGGACAATCTGGCTTGGGAAGGTGACTCAAGATATGATGAGCGCCGATGGGCCGTCCGAGAGCGCGGCTCAGCGGCTTGCGGTTCGGACTCCCAACACTCACGGTTCAAGGGCATCTATGAAACGAAGGTCGTTCTTCCCTTTTCTCGCCGCCCCGGCGCTTGCGGGGATACCCTCACTTCGTGCTGAACAGGCCGGCGTCGCGCCGGCAATGAAGATCACGCGGCTCGAGACAACCTATTGGCGGCCGGGCGCGCGAGTGCCGTGGAATCCCAACTGGGTCTGGCTGCGGGTACACACGGACTCCGGGCTGGTCGGCCTGGGGGAGACCTACCCGCGAAACGAGGCGGAGGCAGCGCTCGTCCATTCGAGCCTGGCCAGCGTGCTCGTGGGGCGCGACCCGCGCGACATTGAACGGATCTGGGCGGACCTCTACCGCTTGTTCGACGTTCAGGTGACGGGTGGCGCCGAAATGCGCGTGTTGAGCGCCCTCGATCTTGCGCTCTGGGATCTGCTCGGGAAGTCGCTCAACGTCCCGGTCTACCGGCTCCTGGGCGGGCGATCGAATTCCGAAATCCGCGTTTATAACACCTGCTTTGATCTGCGGTACGACTTCACGAGGGAACCCGAAAAGATCATGCGCGAGCTGATCGACCGCTACGGGATCAAGGCCATCAAGATCTGGCCGTTTGACAGAGCGGCGCAGCGCAACCGGCATGAGTACGTGACCACGGCTGACCTTGAGGAAGGCCTTGCACCCGTGCGCAAGTTGCGCGACGCCTTCGGAAACGAGATCGAAATCCTCCTGGAGTTCCACAGTGGATGGAACCTGACGGCGGCGATTCGGATCGCCCGGGCGCTCGAGCCGTATCAGCCCATGTGGCTCGAGGACATGCTGCTGCCGGGCAACTTCGGGCAGTACCGCGAGCTGGCCGAAGCGACCTCGCTGCCGCTGACGATCAGCGAACGCATGGCAGGGCGGATGCAATTCCTCCAGTTGCTGGAATCGCGAGCCGCCCGGTATGTGATGTTTGACGTGACGTGGTGTGGCGGCCTGAGCGAGGCTAAAAAGATCGCCGCCATGGCCGAGGCCTTCCAGTTGCCCGTGGCGCCGCACACCGCCGGCGGCCCGCTGCTCTTCTATGCCTCGACCCACCTTTCGACGGCGCTCGCCAATCTTGCAATCCAGGAGAGTTGCCAGGTGTTTTACGAATCGACCTGGCCCAGGATGCTCGTGAATCCGATTATCCCCCGAAACGGCTTCGTGCGAGCGCCCGAACTGCCCGGCTTGGGCATGGAAATCAAGCCCGAGGTGTGGACGCATCCCGAGGCGATAACCCGCACCTCCTCGTTGTAGGCTTGGCCGTCAATATGCGAGCTGCGCCCTGCTGCGCTTTTCGATCGTATGGCTTAACGGAAAACCTCTGGAGATTTTCTGACCTCAGAACTACAATTAGGTGAGACAGCTCCAACAGACGCAGAACACCGCAGGGCCGGGGCAGGCTCAAAAACAAGCTTTCTGACCGGCAAGGCGGACCGAGGGCTTGAAACCGCAGGGCTGGTAACAGTGTACGATCTCTCCGCAGGATTGAGGAAGTACTTTGGATTAAGGGATGACCCTTTCAGCGTCAGCCCTGATCCGAGGTTTCTCTACAGCACGCCGGCCACAGACGAAGCTTTTGCCAGCCTGGTCTACGGGGTCCAGAAACGCAAGGGTTTTATTCTTCTGACCGGCGAGGTGGGCACGGGGAAAACCACCCTGCTGAACAAGCTCCTCGACCGCCTCCACAAGGAACATGTCCCGACCGCCTTCGTGTTTAACCCGCTCCTGGACACGAACGATTTCCTCGACTTTGTGATGACCGATCTGGGGGTCGAGCATAATCCTTCGGACAAGGGTCAAATGCTCATGGCCCTCAACCGCTGGCTGCTCGAGCAGAACGGGGCAGGCAAGACCGCCGTGCTGATCGTCGATGAAGCCCAGACGCTCTCCGTGCAAGTCCTGGAGGAGGTCCGGCTGCTCACCAACCTCGAGACTGCCCAGCACAAGCTTCTTCAAATTGTCCTATCGGGGCAGCCGGAACTGGAGGAAAAACTGCGGAGGCCGGAACTCCGCCAGCTCCGGCAACGAATTGCGCTGTGGTGCCGGACGCGGCCACTCACCTCCGACGAGACGCGGGCCTATCTTTCCCAGCGCCTGCGGATCGCGGGCGGAGACCTCGAGGCCGTCTTCACGCCCGAAGCCATCGACGCGGTGCACCGGTTCACGCACGGCTTTCCGCGGCTGATCAATAACGTATGCGACCAGGCGCTGGTCGCGGCCTACATCGACGAGCAAAAGCCCGTGCGCGCTGAGACGATCGAGCAGTTGGCCAGCGAGTTTCGGCTCGACGAAAAGGCCCCCTTACCCCGGCCGCTTCCTCCGGACCTCACGGTGGGTCTCCAGCCTGGCTTTGAATCGGACAGCCCCGAGCAGGCCGTCGAAGAGCCGGAGTGCGACGACTCGGCCGAGGCTGGCGAGGAAGCTTCTCACTCCTTCGATGAACCTTTTGACACCGGGCCCGAGCCCGATGCGCCGCAGGAGAAATTCGAACCGTGGGCCGAAGGCGAAACAGGCGCGTCCACGGCAGCCGCCCAACCGGAACCTGCATTCGAGGACCCGTCGGAGCGCACGGTGAGTGAACCCGAAGCCGGAGAGGCGGAGCTGGCGACACAATTCCAGGAGTCCCACCTGGAGGGAACATCAGAAGTGCATGTGGTTGCTGAATACCATAGGCCCGCCGAATTGGTCCTGCCTGCGCCGAATCAAAGGCCGGCGGCGGAGGAGAATCCGTCACCCGTTGGGGAATACCCGCTCGAAAACCCCGTCGAAATCGGCGAGGCCGTGGGAGAACCGCCGCTGCGCTCGATGTCTCCCGCGGAAGTGGAATTCAGAGAAGCCCCTCCAGAGGCGTTTGTGCCGGCGTATGGCGCCGAGCCCGCGCTTAATCGGGAGCCGAGTGCGGCGTCCGCGCCTGCGGCGGAAGAGCCCGCCCCGGCTCGAAGACCGACCGGCCAACCGCGCCTTGCCGCGACGGGTTCCCGCGTCCCTCCTGCGTCAGCGAGAAGAGATTCCGGCGCCGCGCCACTGACCCTTATTGCTCCGGGCCGATCTGTCGCCAGCAGGCTCATGCCTCTGCTCTGGGCCATGGTTGCACTGCTTTGCATCGGCATCGCAGTGGCGGGCTATCAGATCTACGTTGCTAATGGGTTCACCGCCCTGATGGGAAGGGTAACGAAGCCTGAAGGTGTCAAGGCCGAACAGGTCCAGGCCGATCAGCCGGCTGTTCCGCAGTTCGCAGAGAATCCGACGGGCTCTGCGAAAGACCAACCCAAGATCGTGGCGGACCCCGGAGCGGAAGCCGTTCAGCCGATCTCGGAGACGACCAGGGACGAGTCAATGACGCGGCCCGCGGGCTCACCCGTGCGCAATGGACTGGCAGCCGCCCGTACTCAGACTCCACTTAGCGCCAGGACGCGGGCGCCAGGCGAGTCCATGAGTCGGGCAAGATTCAGCGAACTGGCGGTGACATCCAATGTTGACGGGGCGACCATCTCTCTGGACGGTCAGAGTAAGCCGGATTGGATAACACCCCGCACCCTCTCCGACCTTCCCCCCGGTCCTCACAGCGTGTCGATTTCGAAGGAGGGATATAAGAAAGTGGAACGCGTGGTGAATACGATCGAGGGAGAGACAACTCTGGTTTACGCCGACCTCCGGCCCGCTACGGGTGAAGTTGAAATTTCAACGGAACCGTCCGGAGCGCAGGTGCTGATCGACGGCCGCTCTTTCGGGCCCAGCCCGATTCGTGCGGAGATCCGTCCGGGCCCGCACTCATACATGGTTCAAGCGGAAGGACGCGTCCCGGTCTCCGGCGAATTCACGGTTGAAGGTTACGGGGTTACCACGCTCAAGCTCGACCTGCCCGCGGTCGTCCCGTCCGCTCCGGCTGCCAGTGTTCAGCTCAATTCGACTCCGTCCGGCGCGAGAGTCTATGCGGACGGGAATCCGGTGGGTGGCCCCACCCCCACGGCTTTCCGGCTCGCGCCGGGCCGCCACAGCTTGATGATCTCTCTGGCCGGTTATCGGCCCGTGCGCCGAGAAGTCGAAGTTCCCCCGGAGGGAACCCTCTCCATCAGCGAAGCCCTTGTTCAACAGTGAACCCGGGTATGCGCTTGTTCGAGCAAAGCGGGCGGACGGCGTTGATAAGGAACTGGCGGTCGCGTCCGTGCGAGAGGCAGGAGGTCCGCGATCTCCCGGCGCAGACATTGTGATTGGATGTTGACGCGATGAAAACTCAGGCGATTTCGCGAATCGTTCTGAGTCGCGCGACGGAAGAAAGGGTTCAGCTTTTCGGGCCGCAACCCGTTTCATCAAGGACTCGCAGACATGCGCGCGAGAGTCAGCGACTGCGGTTGAGTCGTGGTTCACGCTCAACTATTTCGTTGACCTTTTCATCCATCTGGTGTGGATGTCAGGGCAGGAACCGGATCTCGTG
>Ga0070741_10014002_pt1 | contig 13990 bp, 14 predicted proteins | sample Coa_R1_4_FD_66440 | JGI IMG/M metagenome (GOLD analysis project Ga0070741, IMG submission 66440) | Surface soil microbial communities from Centralia Pennsylvania, which are recovering from an underground coalmine fire - Coalmine... | ecosystem: Environmental > Terrestrial > Soil > Unclassified ... | reverse complement strand
GCTGTGGAACGTGATGAGCGACATCATCACGCCGGAGCCGAGGAGCGCCTGCCGCCCGCATCTGTGGAAGTTCGACACGATCCGCGACTACATGACGGAAGCGGGCAAGCTGATCACGGCGAAGGAAGCCGAGCGGCGCGTGCTGATCCTGGAAAATCCGGGCCTGCGCGGCCAATCGAAAGTCACGACCTCGCTGTTCGCGGGGATTCAAATGGTGGTGCCGGGCGACATCGCGCCCGCGCACCGGCACAGCCAGTCGGCGCTGCGCTTCATTCTCGAAGGCAAGGGCGCCTACACCTCGGTCGACGGCGAGCGCACCGCGATGGAGCCCGGCGACTTCGTCATCACGCCGTCGATGACCTGGCACGACCATTCCAACGAAACCTCGGAGCCGATGTTCTGGCTCGACGGGCTCGATATTCCGATCGTCCAGTTCCTCGACGCCTCGTTCGCGGAAGGCCTGAACGACGACCAGCAGAAGATCACCAAGCCGGCCGGCGACAGCTTTGCGCGCTACGGCCACAACCTCCTGCCGGTCGACGAGAAGCGCACATCGAAGACCTCGCCGATCTTCAACTATCCCTATCACTACACCCGCGAGGCGCTCGAGCAGGCCAAGGCGCGCGACGAGTGGGACGCCTGCCACGGGCTGAAGCTGAAATTCTCCAATCCCGAGACCGGCGATTTCGCGATGCCGACCATCGGCACCTTCATCCAGCTCTTGCCGAAGGGTTTCAAGACCGCGCGCTACCGCGCGACCGACGCCACCGTGTTCGCGGCGATCGAAGGCAAGGGCCGCACGCGGATCGGGGAGAAGACCTTCGAATGGGGTCCGCGCGACCTGTTCGTGGTGCCGAGCTGGCACTGGGTCAGCCACGAGGCGGACGCCGATTCCGTGCTGTTCTCGTTTTCGGACCGCCCGGTGCAGCAGAAGCTGGACCTGTTCCGCGAGGACCGCGGTAACGCCTGATTGACGCCACGGCCAAGCGGCCGCACTCTAACGTCCAAGAGCCATCCATGACCGGGGTCACAGACCACGGCCATGGACGTGCCCGTTCATTTGACCGACTTCATCAGGCTCGGGGGTATTTCATGAAAAAGCTTTTCCTCGCTGCAATCGCGCTCGCACCGCTCCTTTCCGCCGCCTCGGCGCAGGACAACGCGATCATCGAGCGGCACATGGCCGCCGCCACCAAGGCCGCGAAGGCGGACCTGCTCGGCGCGCTCGGCCTGTGCAAGACCGCAACGCCCCAGGAGGCGACAGGCTTCATGGAGAACTACACCAAGATGAAGGCCGAGCCGCCGCTCGAGCCGATGCAGGTGATGGACGACCTCTATTTCCTCGGCAACTACTGGACCAGCGCCTGGGCGGTGAAGACCTCCAAGGGTCTCGTCATCCTCGACGCGCTCGACAATGCCGACGAAGCGCAGCAATACATCGAGAACGGCCTGAAGAAGCTCAAGCTCGATCCGACCGACATCAAATACGTCATCGTCAGCCATGCGCATGGCGACCATTACGGCGGCGCGGCCTACCTCAAGAAGAAGTTCAACCCGAAGATCGTCATGAGCGACATCGACTGGAAGGTGTTCGACGATCCCACCTTCGATCCGAAGCGCAATCCGCTGTTCGACGCGCCGCCGAAGCGCGACATGGCGGTCAATGACGGCGACACCATCAAGCTGGGCAATACCGAGTTCAAGCTCTACGTCATCCCCGGCCACACGCTGGGCACGCTCGCGACCGTCTTCACCGTGCACGACAAGGGCAAGGCCTATCGCGCGGTGGATTGGGGCGGCACTGCCTATAATTTCGGCCCGCTGGCCGATCGCCTGCAAATCTATGCCGATACCACGGAGAAATATCGGCCGATCATGAAGAAGGAAAAGGCCGAGGTGCTCTTGTCCAACCATGTCTCCTACGACAATGCCGTCGGCAAGATGGGCACGCTCAGGGAGCGCAAGCCGAACCAGTCCAATCCGTTCGTGGTCGGCGAGGACACGATCGACCGCTTCCTCACCGTGCTGGGCGAATGCGCGCTTGCCACCAAGGCCTATGTCGAGGCAGGCCAGCCCGGCAAGGAGAAGAAGGACGAGCCGGCGGCGGGCGTGAAGAAGGACGAGCCGGCGGCAGAGAAGAAGTAGTTTTCGTCATGGCCGGGCTTGACCCGGCCATCCACGACTTTCATTACGGAGCCAAGACGTGGATGCCCGCGTCAAGCGCGGGCATGACGAGTGTGAGTTGGGCGCCGGCAAACTTCACCGCCAGTGCAACAGCCGCGTCTCAAGCCAGTTGATCAGCCTCCCGACCGCAAGCCCGAACAGCGACAGGATCACCACACCGGCCAGCAACTGATCGGTCTGCATCAGGTTGCCCGCCTGCAGCACGAAGGCGCCGATGCCGTAATCGGCGCCGATCATTTCCGCGCTGACCACGAGCAGCAGCGCGATCGAGGCGGTGATGCGGAAGCCCGCCAAGATCGAGGGCAGCGCGCCCGGCCAGATCACGCGTCGCACGATGGTCGCAAACGGCACGTTGAAGCTCTGTGCCATCCGGATCAGATTGCGCGGCACCGCGTCGACGCCGCTATAGACCGAGATTGCCGTCGAGAAGAACACGCCGAGCGCGATGGTCGCGATCTTCGGTTCCTCGCCGATGCCGAGCCAGAGGATCAGGAGCGGCAGCAGCGCGATCTTCGGGATCGGAAACAGCGCCGAGATGAAGGTGATGCCGATGCTGCGGGCGTGATTGAAGAGCCCAATGGCAAAACCGACCGCGACGCCGGCGATCGTGCCGAGGACCCAGCCGGTGCCGATGCGCAGCAGCGAGGCCGACAGATGACGCCAGAGCGCGCCGCTCACGGCCAAATTCCAGATCGCGCGAACGATCGCTGATGGCGTCGGCAGGAACAGCGAGTTGACCAGGCCCGCGCTGCCCGCAAGCTGCCAGACCGCGATGACGGCGGCGAGCGCGATCCAGCCGGCGTAGCGGCTGGCGCGTGGCGCAAAGCCCGCGCCGCGAAACGCGACGGGTTTTGCCTCGGCTTTGGCCTGCTCATTCGCGCGGTCAAGCATGCTGCACCTCGCGCTCGGCATCGATCGCCTGCTCGCGGATCAACGACCACAATTCGTTCTGCAGCGCCAGCAATCTGCCGCGCGCCTCGATCGCGCCGCGCTCGGCGCGCGTCATCGGGATCGTCACGGTCTCGCGCACCCTGCCCGGCCGGCGCGACAGCACCACGATGCGGTCGGCGATCCGCACTGCTTCTTCGAGATTGTGCGTGACATAGACCGCGCCCATCGCGCCGTCGGCGAGCAGGCGGATGAAATCCTCCAGCAGCAACTCGCGCGTCTGCGAATCCAGCGCCGACAGCGGCTCGTCCATCAGCAGGATGGCCGGTCGTACCGCGAGCGCGCGGGCAATGCCGACGCGCTGGCGCATGCCGCCGGAGAGCTGCTTCGGGTACGCGCCGCGGAAATCGGTCAGCCCCGTGCGGCGCAGCGCGTCGTCGATCAGCGCGCGGCGCTCGGCCTGCGAGAGGTTGGCATGCAGCAGCGGAAATTCGACATTGCCTTGAACCGTACACCAGGGCAGCAGCGCGAAATCCTGGAACACGAAGGTCAGCGGGTTAAGGCTGCCTGCGGGAGCCGCGCCGCGCCATTCCGCAGCGCCCGAGCTCGGCCGCAAGAGGCCACCAAGGATCGAGAGCAGCGTGCTCTTGCCGCAGCCGGAGGGCCCGACGATCGCCACCACCTCGCCGGCGCCCACCGTGAACGACACGTCGTCGAGCACCTCGAGCGGGCCGAAGCGATGGCTGATATGGTCGGCGAAGAGGTCCATTCGTTCCCAAGCTTGTTTAGCTCGTCATGCCCGGGCTTGTCCCGGGCATCCACGTCTTGCTTTCATCCCTGTAACAAAGTCGTGGATGGCCGGGTCAAGCCCGGCCATGACGAAAGCAAGCTCAATCCGCCTTCACATAGGCCTTGTCGATGATGGCCTCCGCATCAAAACCCTTGTCGACGAAGCCCTGCTCCTGCAGCCATTTGATCTGGTTGTCGACGTTCTTCACGTCGAGCTTGCCGTCGGGATCGATATAGGCGCAATTGCCGACCACCTGCTCGACCGGCAGGTTGGTGTATTTGGCGATGATCTCGAGCAGCGGCTTCGTCTTGTCGTTGATGACGGCCTTGCCGTCCTTCACCGAGGCCAGGATCACGTCGTGATATTCGCGGTCGGCGCGGTCGAGCGCGGCGAGCAGCTTCGTCACCAGCGCCTTGTTCTGAAGCGTCTTCGGCGAGGCAAACACCACACCCAATTGCCACGGCGTCTCGTCGCCGACCCAGCCGAGCAGCTTGGCGCCGCCGTCATCCATCAGCTTGCGCGCGGTCGAGACCGGCAACAACGCGGCATCGACGGTCTCGCCCTTCAGCGCGGCGGCGGCATTCGACAGCGATTGCAGCGGCACGATCTTCACGTCCGAAAGCTTGAAATGGTATTTATCGGCAAGAAGTCCAAGCGAATAATGAAAGCTGGAGCCGACCTGCGTCACCGCGATGCGTTTGCCCGCGAGATCCTTGGGCGTCTTCAGTCCGGCGGCCCAGGCATTGTTACTGGCGAAATAGCCGATCAGGGGATAGCCGGCCTTCTCGCGGCTCATGCCGCCGATCACCTTCAAGGTGCCCTTGCCGGCGAGATTGTAGAGGCCCGCGGTGAAGGCGGTGATGCCGACATCGACATCGCCCGAGGTGGTCGCGACCGCGATCGGCTGTGCGGCGTCGAAGAATTTCAGCTCGATGTCGAGGCCGGCGTCGCGGAAATAGCCCTTGTCCTGCGCGATGAACACCGGCGCCGACGACGACAGGCGCAGCACGCCGATCTTCGCCTTCAGCGGCTCCTCGGCGCGCACGGCGCTCGTCCCCAACGCCAGCAGCGCCACCAGCGTGGCCCGCACCAAATCCTTCATTCCGCTTCCTCCGTCTAGACGCCTTGCGGGATCGCCTGATCCCGTCCGATGAAGGCGCCCTGCCGCGTCAGCGCCTTCTGTAGCCGGGCTACCGCAATATCGCGCGGAAAAGTATTACCCGAAAGCGCTAGCGCGGCTGCGGTGCCTGCCGCCTCCCCCATCGCAAAGCAGGCGCCGGAGACACGCGCGGCCGACTGGCCCTCATGGGTCATCGAGGCGCAGCGGCCGGCGACCAGGAGATTGTCGATTCCGTCCGGCACCAGCATGCGATAGGGCAGTTCGTTGTAGCCGCGCGATTCCGGGATCGGCGGGAACTTGAAGATCACGTCGCCCGCGACGTGCACCTCCATCGGCCAGCCGTTGACGCCGATGGAATCCTCGAACGACGCGCAACCGAGCACGTCCTCGCCCGAAAGCTGGTAGCCGCCGACCACGCGCCGCGTCTCGCGGATGCCGAGCTGCGGCGGCAGGTCGACGATGTAGGACTTCTCGAAGCCCGGCACAGTGCGCAGGAATTCGAAGGCGGCGAGCGCCTGGCGGCGGCCATCGATCTCGCCGCGGGTGAGATCGTCGGGCTCGAGGCCATTGATGGCGCTGCCGTCCTCGCGCTTGAGCTGGGTGAAGTTCACGCGCCACTCGATGTCATGGCGCTGCGGCCGCACGATCGCCGCCTTGCGCGGAAATTTGTGGGTGCCTTTGGCCTCGGCCTTCTCCATCAGCTGCGGAATGGTGCGCCAGGCATCGCCGGCCTTTGCGGGATCGATGCCGTTGAGACGCAGCATCATGGAGGGGTAGAGCATGTGGCCGGCGTTGTCGCCGACTTCAAAGGGCGCGCCGGCCCAGGCCGCGAGATCGCCGTCGCCGGAGCAATCGATGAAGATGCCCGCGCGGATCGCCTGCCGCCCCGCCTTGGTCTCGACCAACAGCGCGTTGATGCGTTTATCGTCCTGCATGGCGGCGCCGGCGCCGAGCGCATGGAAGAGGATGTCGACCTTATGTGCTGCGAGCAGGTCATCGGCGGCGATCTTGTAGGCCGCGGTGTCGTAGGCCTGCGCGAAGATCTTGCCGAGGATCAAATGCGGCTTGTTCAGGCCGTCGAGGCGATCGATGCGCGCCAGCAGATCGGAGGCGATGCCCTGCACCACCCGATGCATCTCGCCATGGACATTGGCATGCAGCCCGCAGAAATTGGTGACGCCGGCGGCCGTCCCCATGCCACCGAGAAAGCCGTAGCGCTCGATCAGGAGCGTGCGCCGTCCGGAACGCGCCGCCGCGACGGCCGCCGTGATGCCGGCCGGCCCGCCGCCGAGGACTGCGACTTCATATTCGCCATAGAGCGGGATGTCGCGGGCGGGCTCGGAAATGGTCCTGGACAAACTACTTGCCCCAATTCGCGGCGCGCTTCTCGGCAAAGGACGCCAGCCCTTCGGACGCCTCCTTGGTTTGCCGCCGCGCCGCGTGCATCTTCACCAGCCGCGCGTAAGCGGCATCATTGACATCCATGCCGCCGAACGCGCTTTCCATCGCGAGCGCCTTGGTCTCGGCCAGCGCCTCCGGCCCGTTGGCGAGCAATTGCTCGACCATCTTCGCGCCGGCCGCTTCCAGTTCGGCCAGCGGCACCACCTCATGCACGAGGCCGATGCGGCGGGCTTCGTCGGCGCCGAAGCGTTCGCCGGTCAGCGCATAGCGGCGGACCTGGCGCACGCCGATAGCGTCGCAAAGCTGCGGGATGATGATCGCCGCGGTCAACCCCCAGCGCACCTCGGTGATGGAGAACAACGCATTGTCGGCCGCGATCACCACGTCGCAGGCGGAGATCACCCCTGTCCCGCCGCCGAAGCAGCCGCCCTGCACCAGTGCCACCGTCGGGATCGGCAGCCGATTGAGCCGCTGCACCGCCTCATAGGTGGCGCGCGACACCGCCTCGTTCTCCTCGACCGATTTCGGCCGCACGCCGTTGATCCATTTCAGGTCGGCGCCGGCCTGGAAATGCCGGCCGTTGCCCTTGAGCACGACGACGCGCAATGAAGGCTTCTTGCCGAGCTCGTCCATCGCCGCGAGCACGCCATGAATCAGGCCGCCATCATAGGCATTGTTCACTTCGGGACGGTTGAGCGTGACGGTTGCGACCCCGCGCGCGTCGAGGTCCCACAGGACGGGATTGGCTGACATCGTGATGGCTTACTCGGCCGCGTCCAGAATGGTCTTGCCGACTTCGTTGTCGACGATCACGGGCGTCTCGAAATAGCTGATCTCCGGCGCAGCTCCATAGCGCTCGGCGATCATCTTGCGCCATTCGGCATTGTAGACGCGCTCGGCGGCCTCGCGGCTTTCCCAGAGATAGCAGCCGCCGCCGGTGTGGTTCTCGGCGTCGAACAGGTAGTATTTGCGCACGAGGCCAGCGAGGTCGCGATATTTCGGCGCCGAGCCCTGGAACAGCTCGGCCGCCTTGGCGGCATCGATATGAGCAGGCAGCTTGAAGCGGACGATGGCGGTGATCATGGGGGATCCTCCGTGATTTCGCGGCTGCGCGGCCGGTTGCATCGCGCGTCCGCTTGTTGGAAACTCACCTCTCATACTGCCCCTTCCAGACAGGACTTTCCACCCAATGCGCATCTGTATTTTCGGCGCGGGCGCCGTCGGCAGTCATTTTGCGGTGCGGCTGGCGCAGGCCGGCCATGACGTCTCCTGCGTGATGCGCGGGGCGCATCTCGCCGCCGTGAAAGCGCGCGGGCTGACGTTGCGGGTCGGCGGAACTGAGACCAATGCCAAGGTGAAAGCCTCCGACGATCCAGCCACACTCGGCCCACAGGAGCTGGTGATCTCGACCTTGAAGGCGACCAGCGTCGCAAGTCTTGCAACCGGCCTGAAGCCGCTGCTTGGCACCGAGACGCCCGTGATCTTCGCGCAGAACGGCATTCCCTGGTGGTACGATATCGGCCTGCCCTCAAACCATCCCGTCACGCCCGATCTCTCCTTTCTCGATCCCGGCGGCGCGTTGCGCGCGGCAATCCCGAAGGAGCGCATCATCGGCGGCGTGATCTTCTCCTCCAACGAGGTGGTCGAGCCCGGCGTGGTTCAAAATCTCTCGCCCGATCGCAACATGCTTTTGATCGGCGAATGCGACGATCGCGCCAGCGAACGGATCGGACAGCTGCGCGCCGTGCTGGAAGCCGCGTCGATCGCCTCCGCCCCGGTGGCGCAAATCAGGGAAACCATCTGGTCGAAACTGCTGACCAACATGTCGATGTCGGTGCTGTGCCTTTTGACCGGGCAGACCGCGCGCGCCGTGCGCGACGACCCGGCGCTGCAGCACGTGATTCCGCGCCTGCTGGATGAGGCCAATGCCGTCGGCCAGAGCTGCATCCCCGCGGTCAAGCGCCTGTCGCGCACCGGGCCTGCGCCCGAGCACAAGCCGTCGATCCTGCAGGATTACGAGCTCGGCCGCGCCATGGAGATCGACGTGCTGGTGCGCGCGCCGGCGGCGTTCGCCCGCGCCGCCAATCTCTCGACGCCGATGCTCGACCTGATCGCGGGGCTGGCGATCCAGCGGGCGCGCGACAAGGGGCTTTACAAGGTTGGTTAGGAAAGGAATCGCCACATGCTCATCAAGGGCAAGGTCTGCGTCGTCACGGGAGGCGCGAGCGGCATCGGCGAAGCCACCGCGCGCGCCTTTGCCGAAGCCGGCGCGCGCGGCGTCGTGGTCGCCGACCTCAAGACCACGCGCGACCGGCTTGCCAATGTCGCGGGCGATATCGACGGCCTTGCGGTCACCGCCGATGTCGGCGTCGAGGAGGACGTGAACGCGCTGATCGCTGCGGCCGAGGCGAAGTACGGCGCGATCGACGTGTTCTTCTCCAATGCGGGCCTGTCGCGCAAGGGCCAGGAAAGCGCGTCCGACGCCGACTGGGACGTCAGCTGGCGCGTGCATGTGATGGGCCATGTGTTCGCCGCGCGCGACCTCGTGCCGAAAATGCTGGCGCGCGGCTCCGGCTATCTCCTCAATACGGCGTCTGCCGCCGGCCTGCTGGCCTCGCTCAACTCGATGCCCTATGGCGTGACCAAGAGCGCGGCGGTTGCGCTCGCCGAGCATCTGGCGATCCAGTATGGCGACCGCGGCATCCGCGTCTCCGTGCTGTGTCCGCAATCGGTGCAGACGGGCATGACCATGCCGGGACCGAGTGCGGCGCGGGTCGACGGCGTATTGCAGCCTCCCGAGGTCGCGCGCATGGTGATCGCGGCGATGGCGGAAGAGAGGTTCCTGATCCTGTCGCATCCGCAGGTGCAGGACTACATGCAGCGCAAGGCCGCGGGTCGCGACCGCTGGCTGTCGGGCATGCGGCGGTTGCGCGACAGGATTTATGGTGGGGCAGTTACGTAAAGCTCGTCATGCCCGCGCTTGCCGCGGGCATCCACGTCTTTGGTGCCGCGCTTAAGAAAGACATGGATGGCCGGGTCAAGCCCGGCCATGACGAACGGTAAGAGCCTACACAATCATCTCCGCCAGATCCGTCATCGTCGGCACCAGAATGTCCGGCTGATGCGGCGTCTCGCCGAACGGGCGGGAGCGGCGATCGATGAAGGCGGTGCGCATGCCCGCCGACTTGGCGCCGATGCAGTCGAAGGCGTGATTGGCGACGAACAGGATCTGGTCCATCGGCAAGCTGAGCAACTCGGCCGCCTTCGTATAAGTCGCGACATGCGGCTTGAAGGATTTGGCTTCCGCGACCGAGATGACGCGGTCGAACGGGATGTTGTGATAGCGCTTCGCCGTCTCCAGCATATCAGGGTCGCCGTTGGACAGCACGACGAGCTTGTACTTCGTCTGCAGCCGGGCCAGCGCGGCCGGCACCTCCGGAAACGGTTTCAGCTTCTCGATCTCGCCGACGAGAGTGCGGACGTCATCCTGCGTGTACTTGATGCCGGCGCGGTCCATCACATGGGCGACGGCGCGATGGCCGATTTCGCGATAGGGCGTGTGCTCGCGATGCAGCAGCGCGTCGATCATCGAGTTCTCGAAATGGGTGCGCCGCCACCAGGTGACGAAGGCGTTGGGATCGCCGGCCCACCCCTTCGCCTTCAGGAACGGCGTTGCGATCGCGACCAGCCCGCCCTGCATGTCCACGACCGTGCCATACTGGTCGAACATGCAGGCCTTGACGCTGTTCTTGATAGTGTCGACGCTCACGGCGCACTCCCTGCTATTGGCTGGCTTGGATCATGCCCCAAAAATGCGCTAAGGGGAGTCGGGCGATACTCTTTTTTCGGAGCGATGTTCCATGAAGCGATTTGTTGTGTATCTGCTGTTCGCGCTCGGGCTTTCGACGGCCGCGCGTGCCGACGGCTTGCCGGAATGGTCGATCTGGAAGAACCCGCGCGACTCGTTGCTGGTCATCAGCCTGGTCGATACAGCCGCCGGCACGTTCTCAGGCACCTTCATCAACAACGCCAAGGGCTACAAATGCGCCGGCTTCGGCGTGCCGATCAAGGGCAAGATCAACGGCAACGACATCGCCTTCGTCGCCAACTTCGCGCCCTGCGTCAACACCATCACGGCCTGGAAGGGTACGCTCGGCGACAAGACCATCTCCACCAGCTGGCAGCTCTGGAGCGCCGACGACGACGGCAATTTCAAGCAATTGAAGAACGACGACGTGTTCACGCGGGTGAATTGATGCGCAATTCCAGAGCTGGTGAGATGACGTTCAGCTGGAACGGCATTGAAGGTTCACCTCTCCCACGGGGAGAGGTGGGGGGAGTACCTGTCGCGCCGTTCGAGAAAAACTCTTTTTCTAGACGAGCGGCGCGGCCCAGGCCGCGAACGCATCCAGGATGTCCGCCATCACCTCGCGGTCGCTGCGCCCCGAGCGCTTCGGCACGTGAAAGGAATGATCGGCGCCGTCGACGAGATGCAGGGTCGCGCGGCTGCCGAGTTTCTTGACGATCGGCTTGAGCAAATCGACTTCCGCGAGCTTGTCGGCGCTGCCCTGCAGGAACAAGACAGGCACGCGCATCTCGGCCAGATGATCGGCGCGCTCGCTGGATGGCTTCCCCGCCGCGTGCAAGGGAAAGCCGAAGAAGGCGAGACCGACGACGCCGGCCAGCGGCGCCTTCGCCTGGGCCTGTGAGGTCATGCGCCCGCCAAAGGATTTTCCGCCTGCGATCAGCGGCAGGCCGCGACAATGTTGCGCCGCTGCCGCGGCGGCGCCACGCACCGCCGCCTGCGCGATTGCCGGCGGATCGGGCCGCTTGCCGCCCTTTTCCATATAGGGGAATTGATAGCGCAGCGTGGCGATACCACGCGCGGCGAGGCCCTCCGCCGCCTCCGTCATGAACGTATGCGTCATGCCCGCGCCCGCGCCATGCGCAAACACGTAGCAGGCGCGGGCTTTCGCCGGCTTGATCAGCAGCGCCGACACGGCTGTCGATTTGCCGGCCTCGATGGTGAGCTTTTGCGCGTCCGTCATCGCGGAAGCATCGCCTGCGCGCGGCGAAAGCGCAACTTCAGGCGTGGGAACTGGCGATCCCGGCATGACTCGAACATGCGACCTACGGTTTAGGAAACCGCCGCTCTATCCAGCTGAGCTACGGGACCGCGAACCCGTCTTTGGGCTGGCTGCCTCATAGCAGAGCGGCAGCGCGACCGGAAGCCTCCGGTAGCGCCTGAAAAGCGAGCGTGGAGCGGCGAACCTATTTCCCGTCGACCACGTGCTTCAGCACGAGACTGGAGAGCTGGGTCACCAGCGCCCGTAACCGGGCGTTCTCCTGCAGCAGCAAGATCACTTCATGATCGACATCGGTATCGAAGCCGTCGTCGTCCTCGTGACGCGAGGCGGGCAGCCGGTTGGCATGGTTAGCCGGATTGGCTGGCGGAAACGCGTTTCCCATCACAAACCCCCTCTGAACCCCGCCGAGTCCGTTCGGTGAACTAACAATGCCCGGGAGATTCGCCTGAGTCGGCGTCGAAATTGCGACGCTGCAAGGGGCAAATTGAAGCAGCGACGCAGCGAAGCGTTGGCCATCATTCCTGACACAAACCTGACAACGACAGGCCTGCTTCCACAAATCTCTAGAGCGCAATCCGATGAGGATGAATCGCCGTCGCGCTCTAGATTCTTGATTGAGCATGATCTTTTCGGAAAACCGCTTCACACTTTGCGCTAACGCGGCCTTCGGCTCCGGATCATGCTCCGGCCGCTACTTCTTCAAACTCCTGCCGCGCTCCTCGACCAGCGCCGCGATCGCCTCATCACCGCTCTCGCGGAATCCCGCGATCACACCGGCGCGATCGGCCTCGGGGCGGTTCTGGCTCATCTTCCATTTGCCCTCGATGCGCGAAATGGGAATCTCGATGCCGACGATGGCGCGCATCTGCATGGCGACGAAATCCTCCGGCGCATCGCCGACGGCCCACGGCTCGGCACGGTGCATCTCGCGGCTTCTCGTGAGATCCTCGATCTGCCGGCGCAGCCAGCTGTCGTCGTTCATCACGCGCGGCCTGCCCCAGACATGCACGGTGGCGTAATTCCAGGTTGGCACCACCTTGCCGGTCTCGCGCTTGGTCGCATACCAGGACGGCGTCACATAATCCTGCGGGCCCTGGAACACGACCAGGCACTCCTCGCTCTCCTCGAGCTCGCGCCATTGCGGATTGGCGCGCGCCATGTGCAGGCGAAGCGTACCCTTCTCCGCATCGGCATCGAGCAGGAACGGGAAAAGATTGGCAAGAAGCCCGGCCGGGCCCGCCGTGATCAACAATCCGAGAGGATGCTTGCGGATCAGCGCATGCTGAACCTCTGGTCTGTCCTCGCGAAAGGCGGGCGGCTGGTACATGGCGGTTTTCGATCCGGGTCCCCGTTAACTGGTGCCCACTTTCCGAAGTCCGCGCTCCATAGCTGCAACACCTATCGCGGACTTCGGAAAGTTGTGGGCACCAGCAAATCCATGATTCCAGTGCCGCTTTCGATCTGAAGTCCCTGAACCCGATTTTGACGCGAGTGACGTCAGGGACTTCAGATCGGCGGCACTGGAGCCACCTTAGCAGAAACGCGCAAGGCAGAGCAGCCATGACCGGCGGCTGCAGGCATGCTATCTTCATTGCCTCGCGGCCGCGTTTTCACAGTCTGGCAGCATCGTATGTCTTCACTGGACGGCTCACCCGGCAGCGCCAACCTCGCGCTGCGCGGCCGAAGGAAAGGCTCCCCGTTCCTGGTGCTGGCCGCCGGCCTGCTGTTCTTTGCGGCCGCCGTCGGCGCCGCCTTCATCGTGCTGCGCCCGACCACGCTGCGGATCGCGGTCGGCCCGGCCGGCAGCGACGACCTGCAACTGGTGCAGGCGATGGCGCAGACCTTCGCCACCGAGGGCGCCTCGGTCCGCCTTTCCGTCGTCACGACGGCGGGTCCGGTCGACAGCCTCGCCGCGCTCGCCTCGGGCAAGGCCGATCTCGCGGTCGGCCGCACCGACGAGGACATGCCGGAGGGAACCGAATCGGTTGCCATCATGCGCAAGAACGTGGTGGTGCTGTGGGCCGCCGCCGGCCCGCCGCGCAAGGCGCCGAAAAAGGAGGCCAAGGCCAGGATCAAGACGATCGAGGATCTCGCCGGCCATCGCGTCGGCGTGGTCGGCCGCACCAAAGTCAACAGCGCGCTGCTTCACGTCATCCTGAAAGAGTCCGGCGTCGATCCGGACAAGGTCCAGGTCACCCAATTCGGCACCGACCAGGTCAGCGAGATGGTCCGCGATCCATCCATCGATGCCTTCATGATGGTGGGGCCGGCCGACAGCAAGCTGCTGCTGGAAGCGATCACCACGACGGCGAGGGTGCGCGGCGAGCCGACATTCCTGCCGATCGACGTGTCGGAGGCCATCGCCGCGCGGCATCCGCTTTATGAATCGGAGGAGATTCCCGGCAGCACCTTCACCACCTCGCCGGCGCGGCCCGACGACACGCTGGAGACCGTCAGCGTCAATCATCTGATCGTCGCGCCGAAATCGCTGTCGGAGACCGTGGTCGGCACGCTGACCCG
>Ga0070741_10014001_pt1 | contig 13992 bp, 12 predicted proteins | sample Coa_R1_4_FD_66440 | JGI IMG/M metagenome (GOLD analysis project Ga0070741, IMG submission 66440) | Surface soil microbial communities from Centralia Pennsylvania, which are recovering from an underground coalmine fire - Coalmine... | ecosystem: Environmental > Terrestrial > Soil > Unclassified ... | reverse complement strand
TCGTCCTTCGTCGCGTTCGGGAACTGCACCTTCTTCTGGATGTCCTTGACCGTGATCAGCCCCTTGAGCAGGCCGTGCTCGTCGACAATGGGCAGCTTCTCGATCTTGTGCCGGCGCAGAATCTCCTTCGCCTCGTCCAGCGTAATGCCCACCGGCGCGGTGATCAGCCCTTCGCGCGTCATCAGCTCGGAGATGGGCCGCTCGGGGTCGGTCTCGAAGCGCGTGTCGCGGTTGGTCAGGATCCCCACCAGCCGGCCGTGCTCGTCGGTGATCGGCACGCCGGAGATGTGGTAGCGCTGCATCACGGCTTCGGCGTCGGCCAGCTTGTCGGTGGCGCGCAGCGTGACCGGCTCGACGATCATGCCCGCCTCGGAGCGCTTGACCTTATCGACCTCGATCGCCTGCGCCTCGATGGAGAGGTTGCGGTGAATAACACCAATCCCGCCCTCGCGCGCCAGCGCGATGGCCAGACGCGCCTCGGTCACGGTGTCCATGGGAGATGAGAGAATGGGGATGGCCAGCGTGATGCGCCGCGTGAGCGTGGTGGTGGTATCGACATCCTGCGGCAGCACGTCGCTGCGACCAGGCACGAGCAGCACGTCGTCGTACGTCAGGGCTTCGCCGACGAACTTCTGGCGAGGCAGGAGCCGTTCGAGCTCCAGCACGGGTGATCGGCTTTCCCGCTCGGGCGCAGCAAGTCGGTCGGATGGCCCGAGTGCACCCAGCGCGGTGCCGCCGGGCGAGGGGGCTACTCCACTGCCGGTGCCATTGGCTCCCGCGGCCGCCGGCCGGTCGAGAGCGGCGGCCGCCCCACGGTGGGCCTCCAGCTTCTGCTGCTCCATACGCGCCACCTCCATCCACGCCCGGCGTGGGCGCAGGCACGGGCTCGTCCGGCCGGCGTCGCAGGCGCCTGGATCGGGCCAGACCTGGAGCGGGTGGCGGACCTGCGCGTGCCGGCGGAAAGCAATGCGCTCACACGCCACACACGTGTTTCCAAACTCTAGCGGCTCGTCGCGAAGCACGGCAAGCCATGGTCTGTTTTGCGCCATCCAGCAGGAGTGCTGCCATTCCTTCTCTCTGGGAGGAGGTGGCAGGAGCCTGCCGGCTGCCCACCGGCGGTGATCGTTGCCAGTGGGTCGCTCACCTCATCGGTCATACCGCCTGGGCCCCACCGGCTGAAAGGCGGCATCCTTCTTGCTTGGGTGAGGCCTGCCGGCGCCGAGGGAAGCAGGCTTGCTCTGGTAGCCGGCCGATCGTAGACGTAATCGCGTGACGGGCGCCGGCAAGGTGCGGCCATGTGGCAGGTGCGCGCAGATGGTGGCCACGCGGCGAACGGCTGGATGCGCCGACGATGGCGGCGCAGCGGCCCGAATGGCGCACCCAAGCCGAGCGCTCTTCCTGGCCTGGCGGGGCAGCGGCTACGATGCGCCGGGCCGAGATGGCCATCCAGGAGTATGATGGCCTGGTGGGCCTCAGGAGCCGCCCGCAGCCTGCTGCCGGTAGCGCTGGTGTCTCTACCAGGAGTGAGCTCACGACCAGCTGAAAGCGCCCTTCCACCGTATCCAGGTTATCGGCGAGCGCCGGTGTCGACCCCAGGAGCCAGCTCACAGCCAGGGCGAGCAGCGCCATCTATCCGCAGTCTGCTGCCGCTGGTGCTGGCGTGTACCGCGCTCCTGTGCTCCCTGGGATGCGGCGCTCCGCCCGAGATGCCGGCCGCCGCGAGGACGCGCGATGCGCCGGTACTGGCGCCGGCGCGGCAGCTGGCGCTGACCCTGGCCGACCTTCCCCCAGGCTTCCACCTGGGACCCGAGCTGGCGCAGACCTTCGATCCGGCACAGGTGAAGAACGATCCCTGGGGCCGGCTGAGCGCCTATTCGATCACCTACCTGGCCAGCGCGCCCGCCACCGCTGCGGCAGGGGTGAGAGGCGAGGCGGATGAGCCATTGGATTCGGGAGACGCAAGCCGTGCCCAGACGGTCCAGGCGCTGCCGGCCCCGGGGAGGACCCTCCTGGGTGACGTGAGCTCGAGCATCAACTCCTACGCCACGGCGGCACAGGCGCACGCGGCGTTCGAAGCCTGGCGCGCCGCCGTCCCACCCATCTATGTGCGGCTGGACCTGCCGCTCGATGGGCTGGGCCACGACGCCGTCGCGTACGCACAGGAGGGCAAGTCGGTCTATCTGGTGGGCTTCCGGCGCCGCAATGTGCTGGCCAGTATCTGGGTGGGAGCAGCCCCCGATGGCACCGGCACCGCCGGGACGCCCATCGAGCGAGCCGTGCAGCTGGCCGGCGTCGTCGCCGCGCGGATCGATTCCGGCGCCGGGCGGTAGCCCATCCGGCGCCGCTGCACCGCTTCTCACCCAACACCCAAGCACCAGTGGGGACGTAGGGTGCCGCATCGTCGCACGCGAGACGCCTCGCGTGCGACGATGCCGGTGCCGGCCGGAGCACGTCACCGCTTACGGCCGAGGCGGCGGCGCAGACGGCCGGTGGCCACGCGCCGCGCGATGAGCCCGCGCGTATTCGGCATAGCGCCGCGCGTTGGCGCGGATCGCAGCGGCTTCATCGTCGCTCACCTCGCGTACCACCTTGCCGGGCACGCCGACGATCAGCGAGCGGCGCGGGACCTGTTTGCCCTCGGTCACGAGCGCGCCGGCGGCGACGATCGATTCCTCGCCGATGGACGAGCCGGAAAGTAGCGTGGCATGCATTGCCACCAGCGCGCCATGGCCAACGGTGGCGCTGTGCACCACAGCACCGTGGCCAATCACTACCTCGTCGCCGATGATGCAGGGCACGTCTTCATCCACATGCAGCACCGCGCCATCCTGGACATTCGAGCCACGGCCGATGCGAATGGGGGCGATGTCGCCGCGGAGCACGGCGTTGTACCAGATGCTGCTGCCCGGCCCCACCGTGACGTCGCCGATGACCATCGCGCCTTCGGCGACGAAGACATCGTCCGCCAGCTGCGGCCACCGGCCGGCGAAAGGAAGCACAGGCATGATGAATACGACTCCTTGCAGTCGTGGAGTAGCGCCAGCGGCACGACGGCGCCCTGCGACCGGCGCCGTGCTCTGAGGGAGAGTGTAGCGGCTCGGCCAGAGGTGTGGCCGCCCCTGCTCAGGCTGCTTGGCGATACCCTACCCGCTACGTCGCTCCTCGAGATGAAGCTCAGACGCGCCTCTCACTAAAGTACCGCTGCTCCGGCTGCTTGGCGATACCCTACCCGCTACGTCGCTACGGCGAGGCCGACCACGATGCGGTACGGCCATGCTGCCTGCTTGGCCCCACTTCTTGGCCACCCTGCTTGGCCACCCTGCTTGGCCACCCTTCCCTGCTACTATCTTTCGCGGTGGCGGGCTTGATTGTTCAGAAGTATGGCGGAACCTCGGTGGCCACGCCCGAGCTGATCAAGAACGTGGCACGGCGCATCGCTAAGGTGCATGACTCGGGCACGAAGGTGGTGGCCGTCGTCTCGGCCATGGGCGATAGCACCGATGACCTGCTGCGCCTGGCGAAGCAGATCATTCCCGAGCCGCCCGACCGCGAGCTGGCGCTGCTCTGGTCCACGGGCGAGATCGTGACCAGCGCGCTGACCACGATGGCGCTGCACGCGCTCGGCTATGAGGCAACGGCGCTTACCGGCTTCCAGGCGGGGATCATGACCAACGATATCCACACCAAGGCCCAGATCCTGGATATCGACACCGCGCGCATCGAGCGCGAGCTCGAGCGCGGCGCGATCCCGGTGGTGGCCGGGTTCCAGGGGTGGACGGAGGACATGGACATCACCGTGCTGGGGCGCGGCGCCTCCGACACCACGGCGGTGGCGCTGGCGGTGGCGCTGCGGGCGGACCGCTGCGAGATTCTGAAGGACGTGGATGGCGTGTTTACCGCCGATCCGCGCCTGGTGCCCGAGGCGCGCCAGCTGGCGGCCATCTCCTACGAAGAGATCATGGAGCTGGCGCGCGCCGGCTCGCAGGTACTCCACCCCCGAGCGTCGGAGCTGGGAGCGACCTTTGGCATGCCGATCATGGTGCGCTCGAGCTTCCATGAAGCGCCTGGAACAATCATCGTACGAGGTGAGGACATGCCACTCGAAGGGCGCGAGCGAGTGCGCGCCATCGCCCACGACATCGACGTTGCCAGGATCACAATCGCCGGGGTGCCGGATCGCCCCGGCATCGCCTACGCCATCTTCGCCCCCCTGGAGGAGGCGGCAATCAATGTCGACGTGATCGTACAGAACGTCAGCCATCAGAACGTGACCGATATCTCGTTCACCGTCAGCCGCAACGATCTGCCCAAGGCGCTGCGGCTCGTCGAGCCGGTGGCAAGGCAGCTGGGGGCGCGCGAGGTAACCAGTGCAGCCAACCTGGCCAAGATCAGCATCGTTGGCGCCGGCCTGGCGGCGAACCCGGGGTACGCCGCGCGCATGTTCGGCGCCCTTGCCGGAGAGGGGATCAACATCATCTCCATCACCACCAGCGAGATCCGCATCACCTGCTTGATCGACGAAGCGGAGGTGCAGCGCGCCGCGCGCGCCCTGCATCGCGCGTTCCGGCTGGAGGAGGCCTGAGCGCACGGTCGAGGGCCCACGCTGGCTGCGCAGAGCTGCATTGGGCCTTTCGGCTGGAGGAGGCCTGAGCGCCGGGGATGGGAGCAGGAGCATTGCGCTTTGGGGAGCGACCTTCATAGAATTGGTTCAGAGCACTTGCGCCGAGCGCGCGTTTGGGGTACGTTGCAGTGGTGGGACTGAGCTAGCTTCAGGTCGTTGGCGAGGGTTTGAGCCATGCCGGTCGAGATGGTGGTCGAGAGCATCCGCTTTAGCTTGCTGCAGCCGACGCGTATCGTGATGCTGAAGGAGCTCAATCGCGAGCGCTATCTGCCGATCGTGATCGGCATTCCGGAGGCAGACGCGATTGCGATCAAGCTGCAAAACCACGAGGTGCCTCGCCCGCTGACGCACGACCTGCTCTCGACGATGATCACCACGCTGGGCGGGCGGGTGACGCACGTGATCATCAATGATCTGAGCGGCGAGACCTTCTACGCCCGCATCGTCATGGACGTCGATGGACGGCACGTGGAGGTCGATTCGCGGCCATCGGACGCCATCGCACTGGCCGTGCGCGTGGGCGTACCGATCTACGTCGATGAATCGGTGCTCGACCAGGTCGCCTACGAGCCGGAGGACAGCGGGCGGAGCCCCGAGCGCACCGAAGAGCGCGTGCCGGAGGAGAAGCTGGGCGCCTTCCGCGAGTTCATCAATCAGCTCAATCTGGACGACCTCGGCAAGTAGCCTCCCTCATTGCCCGCCGTCCGGCGATGGTCTTCGTGGGTGGCAGCCCCGGCGGCAGTGGCCGTGGGCCTGATCCTTCACCACCCACCGGCTGGCACTCCCTGCATGGAGCAGGGGCAGGGCTATCGCCCGGCAGCCGAACCCGCACAGAGCGATTACGGCCGCTCGATCACGCCCAGGCCGGGGCGGTGCGGGAGGATGAGCCGGCCGGCGTCGCAGCGCACGCCCTCGAAGGGGTCATGGGCGAGCAGCAGGTTACCGTCCAGATCGGCATAATCGAGCAGCGGCAGCAGCTGGCTCGCGGCCGTAATCGCCAGCGAGCTTTCGATGAGGCAGCCACACATCACCAGCAGGTGGTGAGCACGGGCGACCTCGATCACCCGGTGCGCCCGGCGGAGCCCGCCGCACTTCATCAGCTTGACGTTGATGCCGTCCACACACCCGGCCAGCGCGACGACGTCGTCCTCAGTGGCACAGCTCTCGTCGGCCACGATCGCCAGGCGGCTCGACTCGCGCACGTAGCGCAGGCCGTCGCGGTCATACGCCGCCACCGGTTGCTCGACGAGCTCGACACCCAGCTTCTCCAGCTCCGGCAGCACGCGCACCGCCTGCTTCGGTGTCCAGGCGGTGTTGGCATCGACGATCAGGCGGGCGTCGGGCCGGGCCTCGCGCACGGCGCGCATGATGGCTAGATCGTGCTCCGGCCCCGGCGGCGCACCGAGCTTGATCTTCAGCAGCGGAAAGGAGGCGGCGTCGCGCGCCTTCTGCGCCATCGCCTCGGGCGTATCGAGGCCAATCGAATAGCTGGTAAGCGGGCCGCGACCGGGGTCGAGCCCCCACAGCTGCCAGAGGGGCCGGTCGAGCACCTTGCCCAGGAGGTCGTGCAGCGCCAGGTCGATCGCCGCCTTGGCGGCTGGGTTGTGGCGCACACGCGCGTCGCACGCCGCCAGCACGGCATCGAGCGCAAAGGGGTCATCACCCAGCAGCGGCGCAAAGGCATCGAGGCACGCCTCAACGGTGCCACGCAGCTCGCCGTAATAGGGATAGGGGGCGGCCTCGCCCAGCCCTTCCAGCTCGCGGCCATCCGGCGCGCGCCAGCGCAGGCGCACCAGCACGTTCTCAGCCGTGCGCCGCGTGCCCCGCGCGATGGTCCAGGGGCTGGCGAGCACCAGATCGAGCCGCTGGCGGACAAGAGTGATCGGTGCCATCGGTCGTCCCTTCATCCCCCAGCAGGAATGAGCCGCACCATCGGTCGTACCCTCATCCCCCGGCAGCGGGAATCGGAGCCACCGGGTAATACCCTCAGCGCTCAGCGGAAGTGCCCCGCCGCCGGCGCCTGGAAGCGGCCAGCCTCATACTCAGCCGCCCAGAGCATCGCTCGCTCGATTCCCTGCTCCACCGGCACGCGCGGCGCGTAGCCGAGCCGGTGGCGCGCCTTGGAGATATCGGCAACATACCACGTCACCTCCCCGGGACGGGCCGGCCGGAGATCGATCTGCGGCACGCGGTCGAGAGCCGCCGCGATCAGCTGCACCACCTCCACCAGCAGATGCCCTTCGCCATAGGCGAGATTGAAGGTCTCGCCTGCCACGGCCTCATCCCCGGCCACTAGCCGTTCCAGGCAGCGCAGCAGACCATCGACGGCGTCGTCAATATAGGTGAAGTCAAGCGTCTTGTCGGCGCCATAGACAGTCACCGGCAGACCAGCGAGGAGCTGGCGGCGGAAGATCCAGATGGCTCGCTCCAGACGCTCCAGGTCGTTGTCGAAGCGGCCATAGACATTGCTGAAGCGGATGATGGCAAAGGGCAGCCCATAGCAGCGCCGGTAGGCAGCCGCCAGCGCCTCGCTGGCCAGCTTCATCGCGGCGTACGGGCTGGGCGCCTGGCGAAAGTCGGCCGCCGATTCGGGCACCGGCGCTTGGCGCGAGACGGCGTTGCCATAGACCTCGCGCGAGCTGGCAAGGATGATCGGCACCTGGTTGACCCGCGCAAACTCGAGCGCGTTGGTGACCATGACGTGATTTTCAAGTGCGCGCACAGGCCGCTCGACCAGCGCGTGGACCTTGGCGTGCGCGGCGAGGTGCACGATGGCATCGATGGCGCCGGTTTCGACCGGCCCCAGCCGCCCGTGGCCGGCAGGGTGGACCTGCGCTAGATCCACCAGGTGCGTGGGGATGGCGCTCGTCCACGGATTTGGTCGGCAATCGATCCCGATCACCTGATGGCCGTCGCGCACGAGGCGCAGGCCGAGGTTGGTGCCGATCTGGCCGCTGCTACCGGTAATGAGGATCTTCATCTGGCTCTAGCTATCTCGCCACGCCGGAGCACCTGCCCCGCCGTGGCTTGGTGATGTGCCGCCTCCCGCCATTCGTGCACCGGCCTATTGGCCATGCCGGAGCACCCGCCCCGCCGTGGCACCGGTGTGCTCGCCCTGGCGAATGGTCTGCACGCCGTTGACGAAGACGTGCAAGATGCCGGTCGGGTAGCGGTGCGGATCTTCGAAGGTGGCGCAGTCGGCAACAGTGGCCGGATCGAGCACCACCAGGTCGGCCCAGGCGCCCTCGCGCAGCACGCCGCGGTCGCGCAGACCGAGGCGGGCTGCGGGGAGCGAGGTCATCTTGCGGATCGCCTCTTCCCAGGTGAGCGTCTGGCGCTCACGCACGTAGCGGGCCAGCACTCGTGGGAACGTGCCGTAGGCGCGCGGATGCGGCTTGCCGCCGCCCAGCGGGCCATAGGGCGCGAGCGACGAGGCATCGGAGCCGATCATCGTGTGCGGCCAGCGCATCACCGTCTGCACATCGTCCTCGCACATGCTGAAGAAGACGCAGCCGATCGTGCCGCCGGCGGCGACGAGCAGGTCGAAGCACAGCTCGAAGGGATCCTGGCCGCGCTCGGCAGCAACCTCGCCCAGCCGCCGGCCTTCTAGCTCCGGCCAGCGACGCGCACGGGCGATCTGCACGCGCTGCCAGCCGGACTCGTCGCCGGCGGCGCCCCAGTCGGGACGCTGCGCCAGCATCTCCTGGCGCAGCCGGGCGCGAAGGGCAGGATCGCGCAGGCGGGCGACGAGGGCCTCGCTCCCGCCTTCCAGCGCCCAGCTCGGCAGCACGGAAGAGAGGCCCGTACTCGAGGCGGTGTAAGGATACTGGTCGCAGGCGACATCGACTCCTTCGGCGCGGGCGCGATCCATCATGGCGAGGCTCTGGTTGACGCGCCCCCAGTTCGGCGGCTGCGACGCCTTGTGGTGCGCGATCTGCACCGGCACGCCGGCCCGCCGCCCGATCGTGAGCGCCTCGTCCACCGCCTCGAGCAGCCGATCGGACTCGTTACGCAGGTGGCTGGCGTAGATGCCGCCGTACTCGCGAACGACCGCGGCCAGGGCAATCAGCTCATCAGTGGTGGCATAGCCGCTGGGAACGTAGATCAGGCCAGTCGAAAGGCCAAACGCGCCGGCCTCGAGCGATTCGCGCAGGAGCGTAGCCATCCGCGCCAGCTCTTCCGCCGTGGGCGGGCGCATCGCGTAGCCCACCACGCTCGCGCGCAGCGTCCCGTGGCCCACCCAGGTGGCGTAGTTGCCCGCAATACCCGCGCGGGCGACGTCATCCAGATAGGCGGCCATCGAGGGCCACGTCGCCGGCACGCCCTCACCAGCCGCTTCACGCCCGGCGCGTACTGCCTCGCCGAGCGCCGGGGCGACGCTCGAGCCGCAGTTGCCGCCCACCTCGGTAGTAACGCCCTGGCGCAGCTTGCTCTCCATGCGCGGGTTGATCAGGATTGCGCGATCGGAGTGCGTATGGATGTCGATGAAGCCGGGAGTGAGCAGCAGTCCGGTGGCATCGAGCGTGGTACGCGCGCCGGCGCTGTTCAGGCTGCCCGGCGGCGCGATGGCAGCGATGCGGCCGTCGCGTACAGCCAGGTCGGCCGGAAAGGCTGGGCGGCCGGTGCCGTCGATCAAGGTAGCGCCAGAGATGAGCAGATCGAATGACATGCGCTACTCGACGATCTGGCTACTTGATCACGAACGAGAGAATCACAATCGTGGCCAGCATGACCGTGGCGAGAACGGCAATGCGCACGAGGTCGCTCCGGATATGGCTATAGCTGGCCGCGGCCAGGTCCATCAGCGAGGGGCGAGCACTGCGCGCCGCTGTGGCCGCACCGGCCGGCCGGCGCGCAGCCGCCGGCACCAACGGGCGCCCACCACGGGCCACAGCATCGCCACGCGCGCCAGCCGGCACGGCGGCAGGAACGGCCACCCGCACGCTCTCCACGGCGGCGAGCGCTTCAGGACGAGGCTCGCTGGGCGCGCTGCCGCGCTCCCGCCCGGCGGCAACCGGCGGCCGTGCCACACGAGCCGGTGGTTTGCGCACCTTGCCGCCAGGAAGCCGGCGCCCCTTCTTTGCCATGATCGGTCGCTGCGATTCTAGCAGCCCTTTCCGGCGGCCCGACCGCCGGCCCACGAGAGGACCGGTGGCTCCGCCGGTTACAATCGCCAGACGAAGCGTGACTGCCCTCCCTTCTGCCGGCCCGCTCTACGACGTCGCCATTGCCGGGGGCAGCTTTGCCGGCCTGGCCGTGGCGCTCTCGCTGCGCGGCCGGGTGGCGGTGATCGATCCCCAGCCCATCGGCGAGGGCCAGACGTCGGCCTGTGGTACCACCCTGGCGGCGCTGCGTGTGCTCGATGCGCTCGATACGGTGCAGCAGGTGCACGAGGAGCTTGTGCTGCACCTCGCACCGGTCAGTAGGGATGGCGGCGCGGAGCGGGTGCTGGTCTACCCGTTGCCGTATCCGTACTGCACCTTCGACTACGGCGCCCTCTGCCGCAAGCTAGCCGCCCGTGCCCAGGCGCGCGGGGTAGAGATCGTGCCGGCGCGGGCGACTGGCTGGCGCGACGGCGCTCTGCAGACCGACCGCGGCCCGGTGCGTGCGCGGCATGTCGTCGACGCCACCGGCTGGCGCGCGGTGGTGGCCCGCTCGCTCGATCCGGCCTACGTCCGGCGCGACCGGCTGAGCTGCGGGCTCGAAGCCGAGCTGCCTCAGCCGGCAGGGAGACAGGCACGCGGGCTCCACTTCTGGGCCGGGCACAGTCTGGTCTGGCCCGGCTATGCGTGGTCGTTCCCCGCCGGCCGCGTGGCGCGTCTGGGTGTGATTGCCTACGCGCAGTCGGCACAGACAGTGCAGGGAGGCCAGCTCGAATCGTCGAGCAAGGGGCTGCGCGAGCTACTGGATGCCTTTCTGGATGGCCCGGCGGCGCCGTACTGGTCTCCTGACGGTGAAGCGGCCTGGCAGCCCGGAGCAGGCAAGCCAACGGCCGGGCGGCACCTGCACGGCGGCTTTCTGCCGGCCGCGCCACGCCGGCCAGTGGTGGGCCCGATCTTCGTGGTCGGCGATGCCGCCGGGCAATGCTTTGGCTTAACCGGCGAAGGCATTCGCCCCGCGCTGGCCTTCGCCCTGCGCTGCAGGCAGCTCCTGCAGCAGGCGATCGACGGCGCCTGCACGCCCGAGCAGGCACGGCGGGCCTATGCGCGCTACGTGGCGCTCCGGATGCCCTATCTGTGGCTGATGTGGTGGCTCCAGCGGATGGTGAGCCGCCTGACCGATCGCGGGCTGGGGCGCTACAGCGCGTGGGCGCACCCTCGCCTCGTTTTCCGCTTCCTCATGGGCCAGTACCTCTGGCCGGCAGACCCGGCTCGCGCTGCGCTCGCGGCGATGCACCGGCAGGACCGTCCCACGTCGATCTCTGCCGCTGGACGGTCGACAAAGGATCGGGGCCCCGGGGCTTAGGCCGGCTGCAGCAGCTGCTCCTTGAAGGCTCGCACCTCCTCCGCCGACGGCACGGGACGGCCTTCCTCGATATCTGTCAGATGCACCCAGAGCGTGAGGTCGGTACGGCCGGGCGCGCGCCGCGCCAGCGCCTCTGCCTGCCCGCGGTACGCTGGCCGCGAAAGATCCGGCTCGTAGTTGAGGAACCGGCGGTTCCACGCCTCGATCTCCTCCGGCGAGCGGCCGGCGACCTTCTGGCGCACGAAGGCCTCGACCTCGCGGTCGTCACGCGCGTGCCGCACCACCTCGGCAAACTCCTCGGCCGTGGTGCCCAGAAACTCGAACAGCCGCCGGTCCAGCCCGCAGTTGTAGATGTATTCGCCCAGCGTGCCCTGCAGGTAGGCCCGGCACTTATCGGTAGTGCGCGGCGCCATCACCACTCCGGCAAAGCGCTCCAGCGCGCTGCGTGGATAGCTCCTGGTGAGATCCATCGGCTCTGCTCCTTCCCAGAACTGGCGCTCTCCTGAAGAGCGAAGAGCATGGATAGTATGGCCAATTAGAGCACGGGGCGCGTGAGCCCCTCCGGCTGCCAGAGGCGCAGGAAGAAGTGACCGGTGCCGGCGGCGCCGAGCATGAAGTCGGGCGAGAAGTAGCCTGGATCGTCGGCTTGCCACACCTCGCCTTCCGGCGTCTGCACCCGATACGCGAACGCCTGCCTCGCAAACTCGTGTGCGCGCTCACGCCACTGCGCCTGGCCCGTGAGACGATACAGATCCAGCAGCAGCTCCCCGTTGCCGGCCAGCCCGTGGCACTGCACGGCATTGTGACGCACATCGCCGTACCGGTAGGTCGCCTCGCCCGCTGCCTCAGCGAGGGCCAGATAGCCGCCGCTCGCCCCATGTGGCTCCAGCACCTCAGCAGCCTTGGCGAAGAAGATGCCAACTCCTGGAGCACCGTTGCACCACTGGCACCTGAGCTGCTCGCCGTGCTCCAGCCCATCGAGGGTATCGGGCCAGTTCAGGCCGCCGTGGTCGGGGTGCGCCTGCCGCTGCAGCGTCCCGGCCGCCTCGCGGGCAAGTGCCGCCCAGCGCTCCTCGCCCGTAGCCTGGTACAGGCAGAGCAGAAAGTAGCCAATGCCCGACAGGCCGGGGAGGAACGAGAGGCCGAACCAATTGGCGTACTCCGAATCGCCAGCCTCCCAGGGCCAGTAGCAGCCATACTCATCGCGTTTGGCGACCCCGGCCAGCCACTCCGCCCAGCGCACCGCGCCGGCAAGAAAGCGCTCCTCACGCGTGGCTTCGGCAAGGCGGAGCAGGAAGAGCCCTTCGCCGGCAGCGCCGTCGAGCCAGTCGGTCACTGGGCCGGGGGCTTTGCGCAGCAGGTTCTCTCCGGCCGCTTGCGCCTGGTCCAGGTGCTCACAGTCACTGGTGACCGCGCCGAGCCGGAGCCAGCCCATGCCGGGGCCGGCCCGGCCGCGCCCAAGCCCATCGCGCCGCCAGGCCTCCACGCTTCCCTCGCTCAGCCGCTCCGGCTGCGAGCACCAGCGCAGTGCGCCGGCGGCCAGCTCCAGTGCGCGCTCGGTGCGCGTGAGCCGGTAGTAGTCGGCCAGAAACATGGCAATGCCGGCCACGCCGTTGAAGATGCTGAGATCGTACTGCGGCTCGTTCTCGTAGCTGAGGGTCTGCCAGCGCACCCCGTCGGCGACGCGCTCGGCCGTGCGCTCGATGTAGCGATAAACTGAATCTGCCCCTTCCCGTGCTGTCGCCTCGATCTCGGGGCTTGTCCCCTGCTGCTCGCCACCGCGCCTTCTGCTCCGATCAGCTGCACCCTGAGCCATAAGGTGCCTCCAGACATCCAAACGTGCACACGCCGTTCTCCGTCTTGAGCGCTCGTTAGCGGCCAATGCGCGAGAAGAACTCCGGCACTCCCCTGACGCCGAGATCGACGCGAAAGAGCGCGCCAGCGCCGGGACCGTTTGCTGCTTTGTCCTGGCCACCGGCGGTGGTCACATAGGCCTCGGCGTACTCATCGCCGCCGAACGTGATGCTCGACACCTTGCGGGCAGGGAAGGCCACGCGCGTGACCTCGGTGCCGTCCGGCGCGTAGCGCACCAGGCAGCCGCCGTCCCAGCGAGCCGACCAGACATACCCTTCGGCATCGACGGTCATGCCGTCCGGCACGCCCTCCCCTTCCCTGGTGCGAACGAAGACCTGCCGGTTGGAGATGGCGCCAGTAGCGGCATCGTAATCGAAACGCCAGATCGTCCGCTCCGGCGAGTCGGTGAAGTAGAAGTGCCGGCGATCCGGAGAAAACCCCATACCGTTCGGCGTGCGCACCGAGTCGATGACCACGTGCAGGCTACAGTCGGGATCGAGCCGGTACTGCCTGCCGGGACGCTCATGGGTCGCCATCGTGCCGCCAAAGACACGCCCAGCCGGATCGGCAATGACGTCGTTGAAGCGGGTCGCCCGCTCCTCGGGGATCTCCTCGATCACGGTGCCGATGATGCCCTCACGCCACAGCTTGATCGCCCCACGGCTCATGAAGAGCAGCAGTGCGCCATCGGCCTGTACGGTAAAGCCGCCGATCTGCTCACCCTCAGGCGCCTGGTAGCACTGCTCGTGCCGGCCGCTCTGGGGATCATAGCGATAGAGCCGCCCGCGCGGGATATCGCACCAGTAGACGCGGCGCTCCAGCGGGTGCCAGAGGGGCCCTTCTCCGGTGACGCACTGATAGTCGGCAATCAGCTCTGGCTCGGCGATCGACATCATTGGCTCCTCTTGCGCTTAGGGTACCCGCGCCGCCGTATTGTAGTGCGGCAACGACAGTGAATACCTTCTGATGGCCAGGGTGTCTCGCACCGTCACCGTCTGCGCTGATGGCCAGGGTGTCTCGCACCGTCACCGTCTGCGCTGATGGCCAGGGTG
>Ga0070741_10014000_pt1 | contig 13992 bp, 9 predicted proteins | sample Coa_R1_4_FD_66440 | JGI IMG/M metagenome (GOLD analysis project Ga0070741, IMG submission 66440) | Surface soil microbial communities from Centralia Pennsylvania, which are recovering from an underground coalmine fire - Coalmine... | ecosystem: Environmental > Terrestrial > Soil > Unclassified ... | reverse complement strand
TGCGCAATATCCATGAAGGTGACGCGCGCGCCGGCGGAAAAATCGAATGCAGCCACACCCGAGCCCTCCACGTTGACCGCCAAATCCACAAAGGGCGGACCGTAGGACTTTTCATGGGTGGCGATGCGCAGAGAGGGAATGCCATTCTGCACAAATCCTTCGTACCCCAGGTGATCGAACTGGCCTTCGCCGGCAATCTGGTTGAGTTGTTTTTCCAGAGCAGGCAGATTGAGCGGCTTGTCCAGATTATTGCCCAGACGTTGCCGGATCCGGCTATCCGCATCACGATCGGCACCGCTGACAACAATGGAATGGACTTCCTCGATCGGTCTTCGTTTGCGCGCGTTGCGGTCGTCAAGGTACTTCTGCCACTCGATGCGATCGTGAATGGCATACTTCAGCAACTGGTCCGACTGTATCGAAGCCGACCTGTAACCCAGTTCGATTAACTCGCGTACCCGGCTGTAATCGCTCACCCAGTAACCGCTCATGTCGACGCTCACCTTGGCGTTGGCGCTTTCCAGGGAGCGGTGCTCGTTCTGGATGATCATGACATCGATGGCGCGCGACAGGACGCCGGTAAGCGTGTTCAGTTCCTTGATATCGCCCGGCGGCAGCCGCAGTTCCACCGCAATGACCTCGTCGGCATCCATGCTCCGCACGGTTTCCACAGGAATGTTCTGCACCATGCCGCCGTCGGCCAGCATGCGGCCGTTGATTTGGACCGGAGTAAACAGTCCGGGAATGGCCATCGAGGCCCGCACGGCTTGCGCCAGGGAACCGTCCTGCAGAATCACCCGATCGCCGCTTTGCATGTCGGTGGCAACACAACGAAACGGAATGGGAAGCTCATCGAAGCTGGAAACTCCGGCCTCCGGAAACGCAATGCGGTCGAGTAGAAGTCCAACTCCCTGCCCAGGGTTATAACCATTGGGACCGCTCAGTCCATGTCTCAGCCCCAGCGGCGCATTGATCAGGAAGTCGCGACGGTCTTCTTTCCGGCGGTAGGAAATTTGAGAATACTCAGGCGCGGGGGCGAGCGCTTCGTCCCAGTTAATCTTCTCGGCAAACGTCTTCATCTCGGCGGGCGACATCCCGGTCGCATACATTGCGCCGATGATCGCGCCCATGCTTGTGCCCGCGATGCGGTCTACCGGGATGTGATTCTCTTCCAGCCACTGGATTACCCCAATCTCTGAGAGTCCCAGAGCGCCGCCGCCGCTGAGAGCTAAACCGATGCGGGGACGGTTCGCCGGAGACCCAACCGGCTTCGCGGAGGAGCTGTCTTGCGCCTGCACCGATGCCGCAAAGGCGATGCACCACAACGCGATGAGAGGAAGTGAGTAACTGCAAGGCCGGCGAGTGGATTCCATCTGTGCTCCTGGAAATGCGAAGCAACGTGTTGCTGAATTGCCATGATTGAAGCGAAAGCAAAGGGTAGCAGGTTTGTGCAACCGAGCGAGCAATTGAAAGGTCAGCGGCTCGAGGAACTGGGCAGGAGATTGGCTTGCGCTTGATTCGCGATTCTGTGAACCGCATCGATGACCACGTCGGGACGGTCGCTCTGGATGTAGTGTGCGCTGTTTTTGGCAATCGTCTGCGTGCCTCGGGTTGAAAGACGCGCCAGTTCCTCCTGCATTTTCTCCCATTCCGCATTAACGGTTTTTGCCAGGTCCGTCGGCATCTCGCTTGAAGGTTTGTCCGGATCGTGGGAGAGCACGGCTAGCGGCATGTCTCCCAGAGAACTACTGCCGGCCGCCTGGGCCGCGCTTTCTGGAAAGGCATTCAGCTCGGCGACCCCTTCGCGAGCGCTGTTCCAATTGCAGTCCGCAGCCCGCACGCGGGCATCCCCATCGCACAGCCCGAGTAGTCGTGGTATGCCGAAAGGCGCGCCCCACGCTACCAACTGCACTTCCCGTCTCCAGCGTCCCTCCATTTTCTTCAGCTCCGGCGGGAAGCGATTGTCCTGATCGGGATGCGAGGCATCGACCAGCACCATTCCTGCAACCTCTTCGCGATACAGGCTCGCAAAGAGGCGCACGTTGTATCCGCCCATCGAATGGCCGACCAGAACATAGGGAGGGTGCACTCCCGCCGCGCGCAAGAGCTGGTGAAGTTCTTGCGCCATCCCCTGGCTGGTCCGTGGCTCGGCAGCAGGGTCGCTGTAACCCAATCCGGCGCGATCGTAGGAACAGACCTGCGCGAATCTTGCGATCTCGGGCTGCACTTGGCGCCAGGAGATGTACGAATCTCCGAGGCCGGAGTCGAGGATGATGATTGGACTTCCCGCTCCGGTGCAGTGGATGTGCATCTTCCTTCCGCCGACGTCCACCAGCTTCCCCGGCATCGGATTAAAGCGGCGATCGCGCGCCTCAGAGATGTTTTCGTAAACGAATCCGCAAACCCCACACAGGAGCAGCAGGATGACCAGAGTGATCAGGAACCGGCGCAGGAAGCGCAGCCGCGATAGCGAAATGTCAGTTGCCTGGTGCATGAGCCCGGGAGAGTAGGAAAGCCGCTCGATGGCTGGCAGGCATTCTACATGACGGGCGGAACGGTAATGCCCATAGCGGCAAGCGCTCGGATCAATTCACGACGTACCACCGCCACGGTCGCCAGCAGGAATTGCTTCCGCTTCTCGTCAGATTCCGTCAGAATCGGGTGGCGGTGATAGAAAGTATTGAAAAACTGTGCCAACTGGAAGACGTGTTTCGCGAGATAGGCTGGCTCGGTGGTCGCAATGCATTGGGCAACGACGTAAGACGTCTTGGAAGAGGCAAGCCAGAGTTCCCAGAACTCGTCCGCGTTATCTGCAGCCAGTTGGGCTGCCACCTCCGAGAACTCGAGGTTGATGGCGAATGAATCTGGGTCCAGCCCGGCTTTGCGGAAAATGCTGCCCGCCCGCACTACCGCATACTGGGCATAGGGTCCGGTCTCGCCTTCGAAACTGAGCGCATCCTTGAAGTCGAAGGCGATTACCGACTGCTTGGTGTACTTCAGCATGAAATAGCGTAGGGCGCCGGTTGCAACTTGCGTGGCGATGCTCAGCCGCTCCGGCTCGCTCAACTGGGGATGGCGCGAATCGACCTCTCTTTTGGCGGAGGCGATCAGGCGGTCGAGCAAATCATCCGCCTTCACCCCGAAGCCCTTGCGCCCGCTCACTTCGATATAGGAGCGGGTCTTGTCTTCTTCGCTTAGCACATAGCCGAGTTCTTCGGCGCAGCGCGGGGTTAAAGCGACCATCTCATAGGAAAAGTGGGTGTACTGATCGGCAGCTTCGTCGTGACCCAGTCCGCGCAGCGCTTCGATGACCGTGCTTTGCGCTTCGGCCTGGCGGGCATCGATCACGTTGTAAATTTCCGCGACGTCGCCGAAGTGAGGGTGATCCTTTTCGCCTTCGGTGGAAGAGATCCAGCAATCGTGACGATTGGGATAGCGGTAGAACTTGCGATATCCAAAATCGCGGCCCAACAGGCCGAATTTCCACATGTGATAGGCGATGTCTTTGCCGACGTAGCCTACGGTGCCGTTGGAGCGGACGATCACTTTCTGGTCTTCTTCCGCAATGGGGGAGGACGCAGTATCGGCCTCAGATCCAGTTTCAGCTGTCGCGGGTAAGGACACCCGGGCCCCGCCCCCGGTTCCGGCCCGCCGCATCACCCAGCAGCCTTTGTTCTTTCCCTCATTCTCGAACGTGAGCACGCCGCTTTCCTTCAACTTTTTGAAGGCCGCATCCCAGAAGTGCAGATGCAGGATTTCGCTTTCGCGCGGAAGAAAGTCATATTCAATGTCCAGGCGGTCCATGGTTTCCAGATGACGCCGCAGGACTGCCGTGGAAATGAGATCCGCAATGGCTGCAGTTTCGCTGGCTGCATCCTCGATGGCGTGCAGGGTCTGGAGCCGCGTCTTTTTGTTCTGCGGGTCCGCCTCATACCACTGCGATACGCGGGCGTAGAGATCCCAGCAGTAATAATCGAAGCGCGCCTGGCGGGTCAGCGCTTCAATTTCGGCGCGGGACTTCTTTTCCAAGTGCATGAAGCCCACCACCACGTCCGCCACCTGGACACCGGTGTTGTCGATGTAGTTTTGAACGTCGACTTCCCTTCCGGCAAAACGCAGTAACCGCACGAAAGTGTCGCCCAGAACCGCGTTGCGCAGGTGCCCGATATGAGCCGCCTTGTTGGGATTAATGCTGGAGTGCTCAACCAGGATTTTTCCTTGCGGATGTTCGCTGGCCGGCTTCTGGTGGGCGCCGAGCGCGGCTGCCATCCAGGCGCGATCGATTCTTACATTAAGGTACCCGGGAGGAGTGACTTGCGCCTCCGCGATGCCTTCAAGCCTTCCTAAGTCGCTTCGGACCGCTTCAGCAATCTTCAGAGGAGCAGATCGCAGCGGCTTCGCAAAAGGAAACAGCGGTATCGCGAAATCTCCCAACTCTATCTTTGGAGGTTGCTCAACGACGACCTCCGGTAGCGCCACCCCGGGATGCCGCTGCTGCAGACACTCCAGCACGCGCTGGGCAAGACGATGCTCTAGATAACGGTACAAGGAGGCCCTCGAAGGTGTTGAAGAAACAGTGATTTTATCAGAGTCGCCGAGGCGCGCAGGTTTGACGCTGGCTGCACGCGTTGCCTATGATGAAATCTTGGCCATGCGCATCGCCTATCTCGAGTGTTTCTCCGGCATCAGCGGCGACATGTTCCTCGGCGCCCTGGTGGATGCCGGCGTGTCCCCGAAACTGCTGGAAAATACCGTTGCGGCGCTCGGGATCGGGGCCAAGCTGGAGATTACCCGCGTGATGCGCAGCGGAATTTCGGCCACCAAGGTGGACGTCTGGGTTGACGGCGAAAAGGATATGCCGCGGGAAGAGTACTGGGCGAAGAAACAGCAGAATCCCGCAAATCCCGCTGACGCCCATCACGAGCACCACACGCATCCTCACGATGAGCATGCGCCCGGGCATTCCCACTCGCATGAAACTGGCCCAGCGACGGCGGGGGAGGCGCTACCGTCCCATTCACACCCGCACGCCCATCGCGGTCTAAAGGAAATTCGCTCGATCATCTCCCGCTCCTCCCTCTCGGACTCGGCCAAAGCGAAGGCCATCTCTATATTCGAGGCATTAGGGTCGGCCGAGGCGCGGATTCACAGCGTCCCCGTCGAGCAAATCCACTTCCACGAGGTAGGCGCGGTCGATGCGATCGTGGATATCGTTTGCGCAGCCGTGGGAGCCGAAGCCCTCGCTGTCGACGAGATCGTGTGCTCGCCCTTGAATGTCGGGGGCGGGACGGTGCGCTGCGCTCATGGGACTTTTCCGGTTCCCGCGCCTGCAACCCTGGAACTGCTCAAGGATGCCCCGGTTTACTCTTCCGGCGTGCAAGCGGAGGTGGTGACGCCCACCGGCGCGGCTATCGTCAAGACATTAGCGACACGTTTCGACTCATTCCCCGCGATCAAGATTCAAAAGACGGGATATGGCGCGGGCTCGAGAGATTTCGCGGGCAATCCGAATGTGCTGCGCCTCGTCGTGGGAGAGGCCGCTGCGGCCGCGCTGGGAGCAATCCAGGCGGAAACCATCACCGTGCTGGAGGCCAATCTCGATGACCTCAACCCGCAAGTGTTTGGCTATGTCATGGAACGTCTGCTTGAACAAGGCGCCCTGGATGTTTTTGCCTTGCCCGTCCAAATGAAGAAGAGTCGTCCTGGAACCCTGTTGACTGCGCTGTGCAAGTCCGAAGACGCGGACAGATTGACGCGGACCATCTTCGCTGAAACCACGACTCTGGGGGTGCGGCGTCGCGAGGAACTCCGTCAGGTTCTGGCGCGCCGCTGGGAAAATGTTCGCACCCCATGGGGCGAGGTGCGCATCAAGATTGCAAGCATGAACGGGACCGTCACGAATTACGCTCCGGAATATGAAGACTGCCGGCGTATTGCTGCCGAGCACTCCGTTCCGCTCAAGACCGTGATGCAGGAAGCGGCCAGGGCTTACCTGAACCCGGAAGAGAAGCGTGAACCGGAGAGAATACACGGGGCGACCTAGAGCCCGGTCCGACCCGTCAGCAAATCATGGATCGAAAGTTCTACATCACGACGCCGATCTACTACGTGAACGCGCGCCCGCACATTGGGCACGCCTACACCACCATCGCTTGCGACACCGTTGCCCGGCGACAGCGCATGCTTGGCGCGGACACATTTTTCCTCACCGGAACCGACGAGCACGGGCAGAAAATCGAGCGGGCGGCGCAGGCCGCGGGCAAGACTCCGCAGCAGTACGCCGACCAGATCTCCTCCGAGTTCCGCAACTTGTGGAAGCGGATGGGCATCTCCAATGACGACTACATTCGCACCACGGAAGAGCGCCACAAGAAGCGGGCGCAGGAACTGTTCCGGCGCATTCGGGACAACGGCTACATCTACAAGGGATCTTATACAGGCCAGTACTGCGTCTCCGACGAAATGTATGTGGACGGCGCCCAACCCGGCGACCGCTGTCCAACCTGCGGGCGCGTGACCGAAACTGTCCACGAAGAAAATTACTTCTTTAAGCTGTCGGCCTTTCAGGACAAATTGCTGGAACTCTATGCCAACCCTGACTTCATCCGGCCGGAGACCCGCCGCAACGAGGTGATCTCGTTTGTGCGCTCGGGACTGCGCGATCTTTCGATCAGCCGCTCCACCTTTTCGTGGGGCATTCCCGTGCCTGATGATCCCCGGCACGTAATCTACGTGTGGCTGGACGCGCTGGCGAATTACATCACGGCCATCGGTTACGGTTCGTCGCACGCCGGAGCCCAAGAGGCTTTCAGAAAATACTGGCCCGCCGATGTGCACATGATCGGCAAGGAGATTGTGCGCTTCCACTGTGTGTACTGGCCGGCTTTCCTGCTGGCCGCGGGTCTGGAACTGCCGAAGGCGATCGTGGCGCATGGCTGGTTGCTATTCGAAGAGAGCAAGATGTCGAAGTCGCGCGGCAATATCGTTCGTACGGAGACCATTCTCGACGTGCTGGGAGCCGATGCGTTGCGCTATTTTCTGCTGCGCGAGGTGGTGTTCGGGCAGGACGGATCATTCTCCTTCGACGCCCTGGTGCAGCGCTACAACTCCGATCTGGCCAATGGCCTGGGGAATCTGGCCAGCCGCACCTTGACCATGATCAACCGCTACTTCAAAGGCGAGGTACCGTATCCCTCTCATACGGCGGCGAAGACGTCCGCTGACGATGCGATTGCGGAGATCGGGCGTGCCACCATCCGGGACGTCGGAACGCACTTCGACCAGTTTCAGTTTTCCCGTGCGCTGGAGACGGCATGGGGACTGGTCGCCGCGGTGGACAAATACATCGTGGAGAACGAACCCTGGTCCCTCGGCGAGAGGCAGGATGACCAGAGCCGGGCCCGGTTGGCAACCGTTCTTTATACCTCGGCGGAAGCGCTGCGGATCGCTACCGCGCTTGCCTACCCAGTCATCCCGGAAGCTGCCGCGAAAATCTGGGAGCAACTCGGGCTGGGCGATATCAAGAAGTTGGATCTGACCGCTTTGACCTGGGGGCAATTACCCTTGGGCACGAAGCTAGGCAAGGTGAGCCCCGTGTTTCCCAGGGCTGACAAGAGCGCAATTGAAAGGATGCAGCAGATGGAAGAACAGCAAAGAGGCCCGGGGGAAACCTCCGCACCGGCTACCCCGGCAGCCGTTCCGGAGACGAATGCTCCGCCGCCGGCGCAGGTTGCGGCTCAACCCCCGGCGGCCAGCAATGGCGGGAAGATCACGATTGATGATTTTGCCAAGGTCGAATTGCGGGTGGGCTTGGTGAAGGTAGCCGAGCGCGTGCCGAAGTCCGATAAATTGCTGCGCCTCGAAGTTGATATCGGAAATGAGGTCAGGCAGGTTTTGGCCGGAATTGCCGAAGCCTATGCCCCCGAAACCCTGGTTGGCCGCAAGGTGGTGATTGTCGCCAACCTCGCTCCCCGTAAACTGCGCGGCTACGAATCCAACGGCATGATCGTGGCCGCTTCCCTGGAAGGCGGCAAGCCAGTGCTGGCCAGCTTCCTGGAAGAAGTGCCCGTGGGTGCACGGCTCAAGTAGATCAGCGCGCCGATTCCGCCGCCGGGTCTGAGGCCCGAGTTCAAGGTTCGACTTTCCGTGTTCGTCGATTCTCACGCACATCTCGATGGCAAGCAGTTCGACCCTGATCGCGGGGAGGTAATCGCCCGCGCGCATGAGGCTGGAGTGCAGACGATTGTTGCCATTGGTAACGGCGACGCTCCTCCCAACCTGGATGCCGGCGTGAAGCTCGCAGAGCAATACCCGTTCCTCTATGCGACAGTCGGGATTCATCCCCACGAAGCGCGGCTGGCCTCAGAGCATTCCTTCTCCGAGATGGAGCGGTTGGCGCGTCACTCCAAAGTGATCGCCTGGGGCGAGATCGGGCTTGATTACTATTACGACCACTCTCCCCGCGATGTGCAGAAAAAGGTCTTTATACGCCAGATGGAATTGGCCGCAGTCGCCAGGCTCCCCATCGTGATCCACTGCCGCCCATCCGAGAACAGCGGCAACGCCTGGGAAGACTGCCTCGAACTGATCCGGGATCATTGGGCTTCCAGGGGCATTGGCGGGATTCTGCATTGTTTTACCGGCACATGGGCCGATGCCGCACGGGCGCTCGATATGGGGTTCATGATTTCATTCGCCGGAAACCTGAGCTTTCCCAAGGCGCAGCAGATTCGGGACGCCGCGCTCCAGATTCCGCTCGATAGGCTTCTCATCGAGACTGATTGCCCCTATCTTGCTCCCCTTCCTTACCGGGGGAAACGCAACGAGCCTGCTTATGTCAAGGAGACTGCGCGCCGCCTCGGGGAACTCCGCACCATGTCCATGGAAGAGATGGGAGATCTGACGGCAGGCAACTTCTACAATTTTTTCAAAATATCTGAAACGGATGAAAGCAAAGTTCCGGCGCGCTGAACCGCAATTCTGGTACCCTCATTTCAGGTTACTTTTATTTCAGAAAGATTAGAAATGTATGCCCGATAACAGCTTCGACGTGGTCAGCAAGGTCGACTTGCAGGAGGTCTCCAACGCCATTCAACAGGCGCTGAAGGAGATCCATACGCGGTTCGACCTGAAGGACTCGAAATCGAATATCGAGCTCGAAAAAGATGCCATCGTGCTGCACTCGGCCGATGAGTACAAACTCAAGGCTGTCAACGACGTGCTGCAGCAGAAACTGGTGAAACGCGGGGTATCGCTCAAGGCCCTGACTTATGGCCCGGTAGAACCCGCGGCCGGAGGCACTTCGAAACGGCGAGCTACGTTACAGCAGGGCATCGCCATCGAAAAGGCCCGTGAAATTGTGAAAGTGGTGAAAGATTCGAAGAAAAAAGCGCAGGCTTCGATCCAGGGGGATTTGGTCAGGATCAGCAGCAAAGACCGGGACACGCTGCAGGAAGTAATTGCGCTGCTGAAGCAACGCGATTTTGGCATCGATTTGCAGTTCACGAATTACCGAACGAACTGAAAGGCTGACCTCGGACGTTGGGCCGCCGCCCCGGGCAGTATGGGCTGAAGTCCACGTCCGAAGTTTCTGAGGTCCATTTGAGCGCGCCCGCCATTGTGAACGGAAAAGAGGTCTTCGATCTCCTCAGAGACGATCTTGTAGCTCTGGAGGAGGAGTTCGGCCGCGATACGGTTTCCAGGGTCCGAGCGATCACCGAGATCGGAGAGTACCTGCGCGCCGGTGGCGGCAAGAGAATCCGTCCCGCTCTTTTACTGCTTTCCTCCAAGCTCTTCAACTACCAGGGCCGGGGCGCGGTCCAATTGGGCGCCGTGGTGGAGATCATTCATACCGCAACCCTGGTTCATGATGACATCATTGATGAAGCGAAGACCCGGCGCGGGCGTCCCGCCGCCAACACCAAATGGGGAAATTCCAAGTGCGTTCTGGCGGGAGACTGGCTTTATATGCAGGCTTTCAAGATCGCTCTGCAGGAGCGCAATTTTCGCATTCTCGACGCCCTCATCGAACTGACCCAGATGATGGTCGAAGGCGAACTGCTCCAGATGGAAAAGCTCGGCAGGGTGATTACTCTCGAGGAGCACTTCGACCTCATTTTCCGAAAAACGGCCTGCTTATTCTCGGTGTGCATGCGCCTGGGGGCAATCCTCGGGGGAGCTACTCCAGAACAGGAGGGCGCCCTGGGTAAATACGGGCACGACCTCGGCATGGCATTTCAGATCGTCGATGATGTCCTGGATTTAACCGCCTCGGAGGATGTGCTGGGAAAGCCGGTGGCCAGCGATTTACGAGAAGGCAAGGCCACAATGGCGATTATTCATGCGGTTGAGCGGTGCACCGCCGAAGAACGCGAAAAGATCGAAACCATCCTCGAGCAACAAGCCTTTAACGGCGTAACCCATCCGGAGATTCTGCAAATTCTGGAACGCTACGGATCGCTGGAGGCGGCGACGGCGCGTGCGGCACAATACGCTGAATCCGCCCGCAAAGCGATTTGCACCTTTCCTGACTCGGAGATCAAGCGCGCCCTGCTCTGGGCTCCCGAGTTTGTCGTGGCCCGAGACAAGTAGCAAGCCGGCCGGTCCGAGCGTAGCCCCTCCAATATTTCTGACGCACGTAGTAGTTCCTAGTTCCTCAGCAAGATTTTTAATGGCTGTGACCTGAGGCACAAACGATGCGTTTCGCCACGCTTGACTGGGGTCACCTCAAACTGTGACGACGGCTACAGATTTTCCGCTCGCGCTGTCCGAGAATGCGGGCAGTTGACGAGGGTACTCGCCAGGCGGAAGGCTAACGAGACGCACTGGCATGCGGCGAGGCGAAAGGTGACCTCGCTCCTCTCCCCTTGGCACTTGAGAAAGGCAAGGCGCTGAGGGTCCTGTCCGCGGCGACATATGCGTCAACAGGGACAGCGGCTTCAGTCGAAGCCTTAGACGAAAAGGCGCCCAGGTTTTTCGACGCGCCGGCCCGGACAGGGCCGGAAAGACTCCGAGTGTAAGCCGCTGTTTCGCTCACCCTGTCGAGGAAGTCCTCCTGAGAGACTCGCTCCTCGGACAGTCGAAGCCGGACGGATCCGCAACAGATCCGTCCGGCTTTGTTTATACTGAATCCTTTCTCGACCGGAAAAATCAAACCGCTTATTTATGAATGACCTGGTCTCAGCCGTGGCCCGCCACGGGTATGCTTTGACGTTTGCCTTTCTGTTCGGGCAGGCCATGGGTCTTCCGCTGCCGGCGTCGATCGCGATGATTGCCGCCGGCGCCGCCATTGCCTCCCACACTCTGGCCGGCCCGGGACTTTTTTTGGCGGCCTTTACCGCTCTTCTCCTCGGCGACACTATTCAGTTCTGGCTGGGACGCTATACCGGGTGGGCGCTGCTCGGCTTCCTCTGCCGTCTCTCCATGAATCCCGAGACCTGTATGCTGCGTTCGGCGGAGTCCTTCTACAAACGGGGAAAAGCTACGCTGCTCATCGCCAAATTTGTCCCCGGCCTCAATACCATGGCGGCTCCGCTCTCCGGAAGCATGAAGATGCGTTTCGCCCAGTTTCTCGCCCTGGATTCCGCCGGGGCACTCCTCTACACGACCATTTATGTGCTTGTGGGATATGTGAGCCGCGACTTCCTGGCCGCCACCCTGCAAAGCTTCTATGCTGCCGGCCGGGTGATGGAAGCTCTGCTTCTGGGAGCCGTAGTGGTTTATGCAATTTACCGCGTGGGCCAATTTCGCAAATACCGCACTTACAACGTCGTCCCGCGCGTGCAAGTCTCGGAACTTGCTGCGCGTTTGGCCGCAGGCGAAAGAGACAGGATTCAGATCGTTGACGTTCGCAGTCACGGCTATTACGACATCGGCGCCGAGCGGATTCATGGCTCTATCCGCATCGAACCGAATCATCTGGACGAAGAGGTCAAAAACCTTTCGCAAGACAAGGACATTTATCTGTACTGTACTTGAGCACGCGAAGGGACAAGCGCCCGGGTGGCGCACCTGCTGCGGGAAAAAGGATTCAACACGTTCGTGATCGTCGGGGGACTGGCGGCCTGGCTGAAAGCCGGGGAACCGCTGGAGTCCGTGCCGAAGGATGACTTGGTGAAACTGCCTACGTTCTCCTGAGCCTGACCGTCCTTAACCGCCGAGATCGCCCGGAAAGGACTTTACCCCCACTCAAGCTCCAAACTGGCGTAAGTGATGGTCCAGGTGCTTGTACATTCCACGACTCCACTGCTGCGGCGTCAGGGGCCCAAAAAATGGATGCGGATGGCGCGTGCAGCGCTCTTCCCCGCCATCGTGAAACTGGCGTACTTTTTCTTTTAGTTGCTCCTTTTCGCGGCCGAAATCCCGCTTGTCGGCCACAATCAGCTTCTTATCGGTCGGGCTATTTTGGGAGAATGGCTTCTCGTTGGTGAAGACCGGCCTGAACAGCGGTCCAATGAGACGGCCGATGAAGATGCGCGGCAACTGCACTCGTCCCGCCGCCATGTCAAGCGCGCCCGAACAATGAGCCATCATTTGGGCAACGTCCATCTTGCCCCACAGCCTCTGCGAGGCAGGTTGCAGGCTATCGATCCGGGAGATTACTTCCTGTACCGCATCGCTTTGAAATAAGGTTTTCATAGCCGTCATTCTTCACCCCGCAGCGCCAAATCATAGCACCGGGAAAGGCAAATATTGTCAGGTGCTTCCGGAGCGCGAGTGTACAATTGTGCGGCTTTTCCTGGTGGCTTCAATGGCCGGTCGCGAGGCAGTCCGAGTGGGTGCACGGCCTTCGCGCGCACTCCCGGTCCGTCCAGTTTCAGCCGCTCACGCGGTTCATCCCGGCATGAACCGTGTCGTTTTCCTGATGGCGCTCTCGGTCCTGATTAATTATGTGGACCGCAGCAATCTTTCCATCGCGGCGCCCCTGCTGCAGGACGAACTCCACATTTCGAACACGCAGCTGGGTACCCTGCTGGCCGCTTTTTTCTGGACCTATGGCCTCATGCAGATTCCCGCAGGATGGCTGGCGGATCACTTCGACGTGAAATGGGTGTTCGCCATTGGATTTTTTGTATGGTCGTCAGCCACTGCCGTCACTGGCCTGCTTCACGGCTTTGCAGCCCTGATCGCGGTCCGCGTGATATTGGGCCTGGGCGAGTCCGTTGCGTTTCCCTGCTATTCCAACATTCTGTCCACCTACTTCAGCGAAGTTCACCGGGGATTCCCCAACGCAATGGTGATGGCCGGCCTCTCCCTGGGCCCGGCCGTCGGAATTCTGGTCGGCGGAAACGTGGTCGGCCGCTTCGGATGGCGTCCCTTCTTTCTGGCGCTGGGATTCGGGGCCTTAGCCTGGCTCATTCCGTGGCTGAGCTGGATGCCCCGCAAACCTCTACGAGTTACTGCCCTTTCTGCTGCTTCCGTCGGGATTGTAACCATTCTCCGGCAACGGTCTGCCTGGGGAACGTGCCTGGGACAATTCTGCGTCAATTACTTCCTCTACTTCCTCCTGACGTGGCTGCCGACGTATCTGAAGCGAGGCCGCGGTTTTTCCATGGGCGAGGTCGCGAAGTACGGCGGCCTGCTTTTCTTCATGTCCGCGATCTCGGCCGTGCTGTGGGGAAAACTCAGCGATCGATGGATCCAGGCCGGAGCAACCCCCACCAGGGTTCGCAAGGCATGCCTCACCGTAGGGCCGGTGGGAATTGGCATCTGCCTGGTTTTCACGGCAATCACCCATGGGCCGGTCTTCATCCTCATGCTCGCGATGACCGGTTTCTTTCTGGGCATGGGTGGGTGCAATACCTGGGCGGTCACGCAAACTCTGGCCGGGCCCTACGCCGCCGGGCGCTGGGCAGGAGTGCAGAACTTTGTGGGAAATTTCGCGGGATGGATCGCACCCATCCTGACCGGATATCTCATCGACCGCACGGGCCGCTATGAATGGCCCTTCTTTATTACCGCGGCGTTCGCCTGGGTTGGCGCTGTGAGTTGGGG
>Ga0070741_10013999_pt1 | contig 13992 bp, 14 predicted proteins | sample Coa_R1_4_FD_66440 | JGI IMG/M metagenome (GOLD analysis project Ga0070741, IMG submission 66440) | Surface soil microbial communities from Centralia Pennsylvania, which are recovering from an underground coalmine fire - Coalmine... | ecosystem: Environmental > Terrestrial > Soil > Unclassified ... | reverse complement strand
GGCAACATGCCTCAAGCACCTTGCGATCTTTCCTCGAAAGGTGGACTTCTCTTGCTTCGGGAATCATCCATATCTTGAATCACGACTCACGATCCAAGAAAAGTGGGTACTAGCACCGAAAGGAACTGCATGTCACAAGCATTCAAATCGTTGGTCGCATGCATCGCGTTCTCGATCTTCGTGCATCCCGCCCTCGCCGACCCCCGACACGGCAAGGACATCGCAGAACGCTGGTGCGCAAGCTGCCATATCGTCGAGAGCGGTCAGACGAAGGCCACCGACAATGCGCCGCCGTTCAGCCAAATTTCGAGAATGCCCGATTTCGATCAGAACAAGCTGTCGTTTCTGCTGCTCAAGCCCCATCCGAACATGCCGACCCTCTCGCTGGATCGGACAGAGGTCTCGGACCTGGCCGACTACATCCGTTCGCTCAAGTGAAGCGGGATTCAGTGCGCATGCCTGATCTCGATTTCGACCGGAACTCGAACCGTTTCGTGCTTTTGCTGTGGATCAAAGGCAAGTCCCCGGAATCGTCCTAGCTACAGTTGTGCCGAGCGGCAGAGCGCGCGCTCAGTGCCGCTACGGTCGCGGAGCCCGGACTCCTAGGCACTCCGGGCTCCGCTTTCACCAACGCGAGCGATCGCGACCATGAGCCGGCTCCGTCGGGGCGGCTTGATCGGCAGTCCGATGAAAACGGGGGCCGAAACTGCGGGAAACTGCGGGTCGGATAAACGCAAGCGAACAATCGGTCACGGCATTTGACTGGTGCCGGGGCCGATTTGCTTTCGGCCGGTTCACGTAAGCGACCGCAGCCAGGCGAGGCGGGCGATGGCCTTCTCGGCCAATCCTTGCAGCATCTCGATACGGGTCTCGTCCTCCGAGTTCTCGGCTCCATCCAGATATGCGTCTGCCAGCGCCTCCGAGATGGCCCGCGCGTCGCGCCGTTCGAGCTCGCCGGAGAAACTGCCGATGCCGCCGGCCTCGTCCGCCATCCTCATCGTCTGATCGAGAAGTTCGCGCGTGCGTACCGCTGAGGCCCCGTCCAGACGGCGTTCGAGGTCAGCGAGGTGCGCAGCGAGCCTCAGCTCGAGCCTTCGCGCATCGATCCGAGACGGCGCCGCTGCGACGGCGGCTTCCTCGCCCCGCTTCCCATCATGCTCGCGGTGATAGGCCCGACGTCTTTCCCTGCGCAGGATCGCGACGTGGCCGAGTTCTTCCTTCGCCATGGCTTCCGCGGCGTTCTTGATTTCGGGATCCTCGGAATAGGCCGCCAGATAGGACCAGAAGGCGAAGGCCCGTTCCTCGTTGCGCACCGCCATCGCGAGTGCCCTGTACGGCGTCATCAGTCGCGAGGCCTTCACCTCTGTTGCGGTCTCGGCGTCGAAGGTCTCCGGCGCCTCCCAGCGCAGCAGCGCAGGGTCGGGATCCCTGCCACGGCGGGATTGCGACCATCGTGTGACGCTGTCGACATGTTCGCGTTCGGCGGCCGCGAGCTGCTCGAACACTGCGGCCAGTTCACCCTTGTTCTGGCGCTGCATTTCGTCGGCGAGTTCGGCATAGCGGGTCGCCGCTTCCTGCTCCATGGCGTGCGCGAGTGCAAACATTTCGTCTAGCGAACGAAGTGTGCCGGCAGGTTCCGATTTCAAGAGAGCAGCGCGCAACAAAGGCATGTCGCTAGTCCCAGCGAAATTGAGCCAGCGCAAATAGCAGATCGATTCAGTTGCGACGGCGTGCTTTGCATGTTGACAGACTGCCGACGTGGTAGTCAATTTCGCAAGTCAAAGACGACAGTCACTTTTGTACGTCAACGGCGACATTCACGAACGATCCGAAAGCATCCGCGACCCGGTCAGTCGCGCGATGGCATTTGGGGACATCATGGGTTCAGCCGGTGAAATCTCTCTCCAGCTTTGCAGGGCAGGCAGCACTAAAGGTCATCGTGGCCGTCATAGCCCTGACTTGCCTGTTGGCTTTGATGGACGGCGCAAGCGCCTCCGATCTGAAGACTTATATGACCAAGATCGCGCCCACCGACTTCTTTCCGGGCGCCGACCGCATCGGTGCTCCGCAGGGCGATCCGCCGATCGTGCCGGTCTATCGCGGCGACCAGTTGCAAGGCTTCGTCTATCTTAACTCGGACTTCGCGAACGCGGTCGGATACTCCGGCAAACCAATTCACATTCTGGTGGGCATCGATCCGAACGGGATCGTCAAGGGACTTAAGCTCGTCGACCACAAGGAGCCGATCGTGCTGGTCGGAATCCCGGAGCCGCGCATCGTCGCCGCCATCAACTCGCTGATCGGCAAGGACATGAAGCCGGTCGCCAGCGGCGCGGAGAACCCGCCGAAGGTCGACATCGTGAGCGGCGCGACCGTCACCGTGCTGGTGATGAGCGACAGCATCGTCCGCTCGGCTTCGAAATTGATCCGGAGCGGCCGCCTCGGCGGCGGGGGCGCCGCCGCGGCATCGGCTTCCCTGCCGGCGGTCACCAAGACGCTCGACGTCGAGCACAGCGAAGTACGCAACTGGGCCGATCTCGTCGGAGACGGCTCGGTAAGGCGGCTGCATCTCACCATCGGCGACGTGAACGAAGCCTTTGCGAAGGCGGGCAACACCGCGGCGGCCCAGAATCCTGAGCCGGGCGAGGCGACCGACACCTTCATCGATCTCTACGTGGCGCTGGCTACGGCGCCGACCATCGGCCGCAGCCTGCTCGGCGACGACGGCTACCAGCGACTCAAGGAGAGCCTGAAGCCCGGACAGCAGGCCATCCTTGTGGCTGGCAATGGCGCCTACTCCTTTAAGGGATCGGCCTACGTCCGTGGCGGCATCTTCGACCGCATCGAGATCCTGCAGGAGGGCAACAGCACCCGTTTTCGCGACCGGAACCATACCCGCCTGGGCGCGCTGCATGCCGCTGGGGCGCCGGACTTCAAGGAGATAGGCCTGTTCGTCACGCCGCCCGAGTTCACGCTGGATCCGACGCAGCCGTGGCAACTCCAACTCCTGGTGCAGCGAGCCACCGGCGCCCGCGACAAGGCGTTCCTGACTTTCGATCTCACCTACACCCTGCCCGACCAGTATCTGCGGCGCGAGCAGCGCGCAGTAACGGTTCCCGAGAGCGCACCAGCGTCCGCAGCGCAGGCTAGTGGCGCGGCGGCAACGCCCGAAAACGAGGAGCCGCTCCGGATGCGGATCTGGCGCTCGAGCACGGTCTCGATCGCTATCACCGCGCTGATGCTGGCGGCGCTCACCGGCATCTTCTTCTTCCAGAACCTCCTGGTGAGACGCCCGGTCCTCTACACCTGGGTGCGTCGCGCGTATCTCGCTTTCGTCCTGGTGTGGCTCGGCTGGTACGCGAACGCACAGCTTTCCGTGGTCAACGTCGTGACGTTCTCGAACGCTCTGGTGACGGGCTTCCATTGGGAGTTCTTCCTCGCCGCGCCCCTGATCTTCATCCTCTGGGCGGCGACGGCGGGCGGCCTCCTGTTCTGGGGTCGCGGCCCCTTCTGCGGATGGCTCTGCCCGTTCGGCGCGCTGCAGGAGCTGACGAACACGATCGCGAAGTGGCTCAAGGTACCGCAGTTCGCGGTGCCGTGGGGCCTGCACGAACGGCTCTGGCCCGTGAAGTACATCATCTTCCTCGGGTTGTTCGGGCTGTCGCTCTACTCGGTCGACATGGCCGAGAGGTTCGCCGAGGTCGAGCCGTTCAAGACCGCGATCATCCTGAAGTTCGCGCGAAGCTGGCCGTTCGTCCTCTACGCCGTCGCGCTGCTCGTCATCGGCCTGTTCGTCGAGCGCTTCTTCTGCCGCTATCTCTGTCCCCTCGGCGCAGCGCTCGCGATCCCCGGGCGCATCCGCACCTTCGAATGGCTGCGCCGCTGGCAAGAATGCGGCTCGCCATGCCAGCGCTGCGCGAAGGAATGCCCGGTGCAGTCGATCCATCCCGAGGGACACATCAACGTCAACGAGTGCATCTACTGCATGCACTGCCAGGAGCTCTATTACGACGACCACCGCTGTCCGCACATGATCCAGGTGCGGCTCAAGCGCGAGAAGTTCGCGGCCATGTCGTCGCCGTCAATGCGCTCCGCAGGCGCCGGGCCGAAGACCGTGATCACCCATGCCGGCAAGCCCGTCGCGACGGGTGCCGCCACAGCTCCACCGGATTCATGACAACCCACAGGGAGACCAAGATGGCCCACGACGACGACAAGAACACGATCAGCCGCCGACAGGTCGTAGGAACAGCTGCGGTAGGCGCAGCCGGGCTCGCGGGCGGACTCGGCCTGGGCAAGACAGTCGCACCCCAGCCGGCGGCGGCGCAAGCTCAGCCGACACGCTCCGGCGCGCGCAAAACGGAAGTGGCGCCCGGCGAGCTCGACGAATACTACGTCTTCTTCTCCTCGGGACAGACCGGCGAGATCCGCATCATCGGCATGCCGTCGATGCGCGAATTGATGCGCATCCCGGTGTTCAACCGCGACAGCGCCACCGGATGGGGCTTAACCAACGAGTCGCTGAAGATATTGACCGAAGGACTCACGCCCGAGACGCGCGAGCGGCTCAAGGGACGTTTGAACGGCGTATGGCAGAACGGCGACTGCCATCACCCGCATATGTCGTTCACCGACGGCACCTACGACGGGCGATACATCTTCATCAATGACAAGGCCAACACCCGCCTCGCACGCATCCGCACCGACATCATGAAGTGCGACAAGATGATCGAGTTGCCGAACCAGTACACAATCCACGGGATGCGGCCGCAGAAGTTTCCCCGCACAGGATACGTGTTCTGCAACGGCGAGTACGAGGTGCCGCTGCCGAACGACGGCAAGGTTCTGGACGACAAGACCAAATACTGGTCGATGTTCTCGGCCGTCGACGGCGATACGATGAAGGTCGCCTGGCAGGTGATCGTCGACGGCAACCTCGACAATACAGACGCCGACTATCAGGGCAAGTACGCGTTCTCGACCTGCTACAATTCCGAGAAGGGCGTGACGCTCGCCGAGATGACCGCGAGCGAAACGGACTGGATCACCATCTTCAACCTCAAGCGTATCGAGGACGCCGTCAAGAAAGGCGACTTCAAGGAAATGAACGGCGTGCCCGTCATCGACGGCCGCCATGGCTCGCCCTACACCCGCTATGTTCCAATTCCCAACAGCCCGCACGGCATCAACACCGCGCCTGACGGCATCCACGTGGTCGCGAACGGCAAGCTGTCGCCGACTGTCTCGGTGTTCGACGTCCGCAAGTTCGACGATCTGTTCGACGACAAGATCAAGCCGCGCGACACGGTGGTCGCGGAGCCCGAACTGGGCCTTGGGCCGCTGCACACCGCCTTCGACGGCAAGGGCAACGCCTACACGACACTGTTCCTCGACAGCCAGGTCTGCAAGTGGAACATCGACATGGCCAAACGAGCCTTCAAGGGCGAGAAGGTCAATCCGATCATCCAGAAGATCGACGTGCACTACCAGCCCGGCCACAATCACTCGTCCATGGGCGAGACCAAGGAGGCCGACGGCAAGTGGCTCATCTCCCTGAACAAGTTCTCCAAGGATCGCTTCCTCAACGTCGGCCCGCTGAAGCCGGAGAACGACCAGTTGATCGACATCTCGGGCGACAAGATGGAGCTCGTGCATGACGGCCCGAGCTTCGCCGAGCCGCATGACGCCGTGATCGTGCACCGCTCCAAGCTGGAGGGCAAGATCACAAGCATCTACAAGCGCGACGATCCGATGTTCGCGGATGCGGTCAGGCAGGCCAAGGCCGACGGCATCACGCTCGAGAGCGACGCCAAGGTGATCCGCGACGGCAACAAGGTCCGGGTCTACTCGTTCTCCAGCGCGCCCGCCTACGGCCTGGAAAGCTTCACGGTCAAGCAGGGCGACGAGGTGACCGTCTACATCACCAACATCGACGACGTCGAGGATCTCACGCACGGCTTCTGCATCGTAAACTACGGCGTCAACATGGAGATCGGTCCGCAGCAGACCTCCTCGGTGACCTTCGTCGCCGACAAGCCGGGGGTCTATTGGTACTTCTGCACCTGGTTCTGCCACGCCATGCACATGGAAATGCGCGGCCGCATGATGGTCGAGCCGCAGAACGCCTGACGATGCGTCGCGCGCGTCATCTCACGACAACGGCGCTGGCGGCGATCTTGGCCGCCAGCACCGGCACGCGCGCAGCGTCCGCGGAGAAGTTCTCCCTCACGCCCGACGCCGGCAACCTGCAGACCGTCCTGGACGCCGCCGCCGACGGCGACGAGGTCTGGCTGGCGGCAGGCACCTACCGCGGCCCGCTGCGGCTCTCCCATCGGGTCGTTCTCTCGGGCGCACCGGGCGCCGTCGTGGCCGGGTCGGGCAAAGGCAGCGTCATCACGGTCTCGGCGCCCGGCGCCGTCGTCCGCGGCCTGGACATCCGAGGCTCCGGACGCGCGCTGGAGACCATGGATTCGGGCGTGTTCGTCGAGCAGTCCGCGCGGGGCGCCGTCGTCGAGGACAACCATTTCGAGGACAACCTGTTCGGGATGTACCTTCACGGAGCGCCTGACGCGGTGGCCCGCCACAACGTGGTCGTCGGATTGCGCAAGGCGCGCAACAGCGAGACGGGCAACGGGATCACCGTCTGGAACGCGCCGGGCGCCAAGGTGCTGGACAACGATTTCCGATACGGCCGGGACGGCATCTTCGCGATCACCAGCCGCAAGAACACGTTCAGCGGCAACCGCTTCCGCGATCTCCGGTTCGGCGTGCACAACATGTACACCGGCGAGAGCGAGATCACGAACAACGTCTCCAAGGGGAACATCATCGGCTATGCTTTGATGTTCTCCAACCATTTGATCGTCAGGGACAACGTGTCCGACCACGATCGCGACCGCGGCATCCTGTTCAATGCCAGCAACTACGATGAAATCTCCGCCAACACGGTGATCGGCGGACTGCAGTCCGCCGATCGCTGGGCGACGTCAGACATCGGCGCCGCCGACGAAGGCGTCCTGCAGACGGATGCCGCTGCGTCGGTGTCCGTTCGAGGACGGCGGATCGGTCCGGAGAAGTGCGTCTTCATCTACAACACCAATAAGAACCGGATCGACGACAACTGGTTCGAGGGCTGCGAGATCGGCGTCCACTTCACCGCAGGCTCGGAGGGCAACGAGATCACCGGCAACGCCTTCGTCAATAATGCCAGCCAGGTGAAGTACGTCGGCAGCCGGCATCTGGACTGGTCGAAGGGTGGTCGGGGCAACTATTGGAGCGACAACCCGGCGTTCGACCTCAACGGCGACGGCGTCGCCGACACGGCCTACAGGCCGAACGACCTGATCGATCGTGTGCTCTGGACGGCGCCGGCGGCGAAGGTCCTGATCAACAGTCCCGCGGTCCAAGTGATTCGCTGGGCCCAGGCGCAGTTTCCAGCGCTGCTGCCGGGCGGCGTGGTCGACAGCCATCCTCTGATGTCGCCGCCGAAGCGCCACTTGGCCGAGGATGTGCGATGACCAGTACGGTCCGCGTCACCGACGTGACCAAGGAGTATGGACGGGTGAAGGCCGTATGCGGCGCCTCGTTCGAACTGAACGCGGGCGAGCTCGTGGCTCTGATCGGCCACAACGGCGCCGGCAAGACCACGCTGATGAAACTGATGCTGGGGCTGATCCGACCAACCAGCGGCTCGGTCGAGGTGCTCGGCGACAATCCCGCCGCAGGCGAGTTCTCCGGCCGCCGCCAGCTCGGCTATCTGCCGGAGAATGTCTCGTTCGACGCCGCACTGACCGCCCGCGAGACGCAAGCCTTCTACGCCAGGCTGAAGCGAGAACCGGTGGCGAAGGCTCTCGCCTTGCTTGAGACCGTTGGATTGGGGCCCGCGGCCCGCCGCCGCGTCGGCACCTATTCCAAGGGCATGCGTCAGCGACTAGGACTCGCACAGGCTCTCATCGGGCATCCGCGGGTGCTGCTGCTCGACGAGCCGACGACCGGGCTCGATCCGGAGCTGCGGCAGACCTTCTACGAGATCATCGAGCGCCTCTCTGCCGAGGGCGCGACCGTGCTCCTGTCGTCCCATGCGCTGACCGAGCTCGAGGAGCGCGCCGGCCGGGTGATCATCATGAACCGCGGAATCAAGGTCGCGGACGGATCGATCGAGCGGTTGCGCAACATCGCGCGGTTGCCGACCAGGATTCGCCTCAAGGTCACGGGGCTCGCCCCGAGGGAGATTCCCTCATGGGTCCCGGGCGACGCGACCTGCCGAAGGCTGAACGGACGCACGGTCGAGATCGATGCCGCACCGGAGCGGAAGATCGAGCTCCTGCACCGCGCGACAGCCGCGGGCACTTCCGTCGAGGACGTCGAGGTGGTCCCGCCGAGCCTCGACGAACTCTACGCGCACTTCCTCCGGCAGTCGGAGCAGGCGCCATGAACGTACTGATCATCGCGGCCAAGGAAATCCATCAGGCCATCCGCAACCGCTGGGTTCTCGCGGCGACCCTTCTGCTGGCCGGTCTCGCCCTGTCGCTCAGCTTCCTTGGAAGCGCGCCCACCGGAAACGTCGGCGTCCCGGCCCTCGACGTCGTCATCGTCAGCCTGTCGAGCCTGACGATCTTCCTCGTTCCGCTCATCGCGCTTCTGATCTCGCATGACGCCATCGTCGGCGACATGGAGCGCGGCACGATGCTGTTGCTGCTCAGCTATCCGGTCGCCCGCTGGCAGGTGCTCCTGGGGAAGTTCTTCGGGCATCTTGCCGTCCTCGCCTTCGCGACCTGCCTCGGCTACGGCCTTGCCGTCGCTGCCATGGCTGCGACCGGCAGCCGTATCGACTCGGATAGCCTCATGGCATTCGCAGCGATGGTCGGCTCCTCCGTGCTGCTGGGCGCCGTCTTCGTCGCGATCGGCTATCTCGTCAGCGCCTTCACGCGCGACCGGGGCACGGCCGCGGGCGTCTGCATCGGGCTTTGGCTGCTGCTGGTGCTGATCTACGACATGGCGCTGCTCGGCGCTCTCGCGCTGGACCAGGGCCGCAGCATCTCGGCGACCGCGCTCAACGCGATGCTTCTCCTGAATCCGACCGACGCGTACCGGCTATTGAACCTGACCGGATTCGCGAATGTCAGCACTTTCGCCGGCATGGCAGGGCTCGCCCAAAGCACGTCACTGACGATGCCGGTCTTGCTGGCCGCTCTGCTCTGCTGGACCGTGGTGCCGCTGGGTCTTGCCGCGCTCGCCTTCTCCATGAGGGAGCTATGAGACGTCTGGGTCTCCTGTTGCTGTTTCCGCTGGTGCTCGCGGCCTGCCAGAAGGAGGCGGCCCAGGTCCCGGTCCCGCACAGGATGACCGCCGAAGCCATCGGCCACTACTGCGGCATGAACCTGTTCGAGCACCCCGGACCGAAGGGGCAGATCTTCGCGGCCAGCCTGATCGAACCGGTCTGGTTCTCGAGCGTTCGGGACACGATCGCCTTCACCATGCTTCCGGACGAGCCGAAGGACATCCAGGCGATCTACGTCTCCGACATGGGCAAGGCGCCGAGCTGGGACAAGCCGGGTGCCGACAATTGGGTGGAGGCCCGCAAAGCGCTGTTCGTGATCGGCAGCCGCGCCAAGGGCGGCATGGGCGGCGACGAGGCCGTGCCCTTCTCGGAGCGGGCAGCCGCAGAAACCTTCGTCGGCAAAAACGGGGGCCAGATCGTCACCTTCGACCAAGTGCCACGCGATTACGTGCTGGCCTCCGGAGACGCCCAGGGGGGCGTTTCTGCCGGCGAGGCCACCACGCGGCCCCGACCATCGGATTGAGGAGGACACGATGACGCGCAACCTCTCGCGCCGACGCTTCGTCCGGATCAGCGCCGCCGCGGCCGGCTTTTCCCTGATGCCCTCGGGCTTTCATGCCCGCGCCGGCGCGGCGGCCGTCATTTGGCGGGGAACGATGCTGGGCGCGGTCGCGACGATGGAGATCCACCACGACGATCGCGGCGAGGCGGAGCGCCTGATCTCGCTTGCCTGCGCGGAAGCGCGGCGGCTGGAGCGGCTGTTCAGCCTGTACCTGCCTGACTCGGCCCTGGTCGAACTGAACCGGACCGGCATTCTGGTCGACCCCGCCGCCGAGATGGTCGATCTGCTGTCGATCTCGCAGCACTACGCGAAGCTGACCGGTGGACTGTTCGATGTCACGGTGCAACCGTTGTGGGATCTCTACGCCAGCCACTTCTCTCGTGAAGGTGCGGATCCGGCCGGTCCGTCGCCCGCGGCGATCGAGACCGCGCTGGCGCGTTGCGGCTGCGGCCGTTTGGCGGTCGGTAGCGACCGGATCGCCATGCCGCGCGGCATGGCCATAACCCTGAACGGAATCGCGCAAGGCTACGTGACCGACAAGGTCGTCGAGCTTCTGCGAACCCACGGCATCACCCACAGTCTCGTCGACATGGGCGAAACCCGGGCTATCGGATCGCACCCGGACGGCCGCCCGTGGGAAGTCGGGATCGCCGATCCGGAGATACCGGGAAGAACGGAAACGGTGCTTCCCATCATCGACCAAGCCGTTTCGACATCCGGTGCCTACGGATTCCGCTTCGATCCGGAAGGCCGCTTCAATCACCTGTTCGACCCAAGGACCGGCGGCTGCGCCAACCGCTACCGCAGCGTTACCGTCGTCTCCCGCAGCGCGACGGCAGCGGACGCGGCTTCGACGGCCTTCAGCCTGATGCCGGAAAATCGGATCCGTGCGCTGCTGCAGCACGCGGACGTCGAACGCGTCCATCTCATCGACGCCGCAGGCAAGCCGTCCGAGATCGTTGCCTGATGCTGGAATTCGAAGCCGAAGAGAGGAGAACTTGATGAAGCGAACTGCAATCGTAGCTCTGTTCCTCGTGGCCGGTCTCGGCCAGGCCCGCGCCCAGGATGCCGCCGCGGGCGAAAAGGTCTTCGCCGTCTGCAAGGCCTGCCATCAGGTCGGGGACAACGCGAAGAACGCGGTCGGCCCCGTGCTCAACGGGCTGTTCGGGCGCAAATCCGGATCGGTGGGGGGCTACAACTATTCCGACGCCAACAAGAAGTCGGGGATCACCTGGGACGAGGCGACGTTCTCCGAGTACATTAAGGACCCGAAGGCGAAGATTCCGGGCACCAAGATGGCGTTCGCGGGCATCAAGGACGAACAGAAGATCAAGGACCTGATCGCCTACCTGCACACCTTCGACAAGGCCCCGGTCAAGCTCGCGCAGTGAGGACGAGCCGAGATCGCGAGGCTTCGGGATCAAGGTCCAATCCACCCTCCGGCATCCCCACTCACTGGCAAGTTCCGTAAACGGAACCATCTACATGCGTCGCGAATTATTGGCGGCGGATCACACCTTCGGCCCCCCTGCCCCTGTGGCCCGGGCACGGCCCCGCTTCCCGGTCGGTGCTGGGGCGGGGTCGTGCCGCCGGTCGCGGACATCGCGGAGGCTTCAGTATGCCGCTCTATCGTGCCTACCTCATCGAGGACGGGCACGTCTGGTTAGCCTTCGATCTGTCTTGCGCCGATGACGACGACGCAAAGACGAAAGTCGAAGGTCTCCTGGACGAGAGGGACCTCGAGCGGTGGCAGCGAGATCGAAGGGTCGCCCTCCTGCAGGCACACCACCGTCGACCGCTAAGGCCGCGCAGCGCACGCAGTCGGCGTTTACTCGGACGCCTTGGCCCTAAAGACGGCGGTTCAGATGGATCACGTCCGCGATGGTGCCGTCCTGCGGCTTCACCAGCAAGAGGTCCTTGTCACGAAGCATCGCGTATTCGTACCGATCCGCCGGGGGCGCGACCCCTTGTACGACGCCGGGCACCTCCGACAGTCTCAGTCCATTGGGCACCTTCGTTCCGGGGCTCGGCTGGAAGCCCGACGGGACTTGCTGCAGGTCGGCCAGTCCGGCGATACTCCAGGCGATCATCTGCCGTTGGGTGGCGGTGAGACCGATGCGGTCCTTTCCGCCGGCGACGATTCCTTTCGATGCGTCCTGCGCCTGCGGAGCGTTGGTCGTCGTGACCGGTTGCTGGGCACTCGCCGGAAGCGAAACCGCGGTCGCCAGCAGGATGATGGCAAATCTGTTCATCGAGCGCCTCATTGAGAAAGTTGCCGGTGTGCACTCCGGAAAAACGCCGGTGCCGAGGAGAGGTTGCTCGGCAACCCGCAACTCTGGTGCGGCCGTCGCTCCGACCGCAGGAACCCCCTTCCATTCGATCAGTTGTAGCACTGCCGCCCAAGGCGGAATCCATCCTCTTTGGCTACCGACGACGCGGGCGAGACCACGATGTCTTTCGGCCATGCCGACGACCTGACCGCCACGGTGCGCTACGCGCTCGAGACGACCCGCGCCGTAGCAGCTTGCCCCATCCATTCCGACGTGATGATCCGGGTCGGCGACGATGCCGCAGAAACTCACGCGTTCGAGCGCGCCAAGAGAGTGGTGAAGAGCGACGGTACGACCTGGAAGCGGGAAGCCGTTTGGGACGAGCTTGGGCGCCAACTCGGCGAAGCCGCCGACCGCTGCTGTCCGCAATGCACGGCCCCGATCGATCCGAGGTGTTGAAGTCGGCAAGTCCTTCGGCCACTCCTATCGGAGCCTCTGGAGGCATGCCCACGGTCAACAGACTGCCGTCGGATCGGCCCTTGGAGCCATCTTGCCATGAGCTTCGAAAGGAGCTCAGAAGGATGACGGACCCTGGCGTAGACGTTAGCGGCCGCCGTCGGTTTTCCAAGGATTCGTTCAGCAAGACCGCGGAGAGCGTGCGGCGGAGGGCCGTGGACGCGTCCCGTTAATTCTCTGACAGCCGGACCAGCGGCAAAACCGCGGAAAAGGAAAGCGCGGGGGCGTTCATGCCGGCCACGCGGTCGGTCTTCAGTCCCGACGGTCGCAGCAGGCGGCCCTTGACCTGGCTGCGCCGGTGCGCTCGCGTTCAGCCGAACGGGCGATCCGGCCACCGGCTAGTTCGGAGATGCCACGCTCATCCGCAAGTTCGGCGACACGCCCGATGATCTGAGCGCGCTGTGAAGCTCTACTGGGTACGGAATGAAATAGCCCTTTTCCCTCGGGCTTGCCGGCCGTTTCTCACAGCTGGTGGGCGCGCCGTCTGATCGTCTTCGTCTGCCTGCATGATCTAACCTTTTATAAGCTTCCCTGGTGCGCGGGATTGGCATCTGGAAGCGGCGAAGCTGGTTTAGCGTCAGGCTGCCGCGGCTTCCTTCGACAATCGGAGCTTACGCAGCCGCGCCATGTTCGCCCTGATCGAAGCGGCTTTTTCCGCGGCCTCTTTCATGGCCTGAGCGCCTTCCAGCGCCATTCGCTGCCGGCGCGCTTGCCTTTCTGTCGAGGGATCGGGAAAGTCGGTCGGAAGCTCGCGCCGAAGCCGCACTTGCATTGGAACTCCTCCCCAAGAGCAACTTTGCAGGAGAAACTCCTGCAAGAATTGGTAACAACGTAGCCATGGTTCCGCGGTTCCAAGATCGACCGCAGACTACAGCTTGCATAACGCTTGCGAGCGAGGCGCGGCCGACATGCAGCCAAGACGGGCACTAGCCGCTGTTTTCGAATCCGGGACCTGGGCGACGCTTCCCTACAACAATGAAGTAGGCGCCCTCGGATCGGCGGCCTCATTTCCCGGTTCTAATCGCCAGCAGTCCAACATCGCTGAGTGAATTCGCCGCATCCGTGATCGCGGGCGCCGTTTGCGACAGATCAAGTCCGCCTCTAAGAAGCTGACGCACCATACATTATGGCTCATGTCGTCATCGGGCATTGAGATGCTTGGCAGCAAGGCTGTAATAGCGGCAGTCACCAATGGTCGAGGCTCCGGTCTCCGAAAGGACCCGGCGAGGGTGCGTCATCGACGATTGATCCGCCGAGCGATTTGGGGCGACAAGAGGATTTGCCACAATATGGTTGGTTGGTATTGACAATGCCCAGCGCAGGCCCTCGGGCGCGAAATCCAGGGCCACTACACCGCCAAGCGA
>Ga0070741_10013998_pt1 | contig 13993 bp, 13 predicted proteins | sample Coa_R1_4_FD_66440 | JGI IMG/M metagenome (GOLD analysis project Ga0070741, IMG submission 66440) | Surface soil microbial communities from Centralia Pennsylvania, which are recovering from an underground coalmine fire - Coalmine... | ecosystem: Environmental > Terrestrial > Soil > Unclassified ... | reverse complement strand
ATTCCGTTGGCGTAATGGGGCTGCCGACATGGCGAACCACACCTTCATGCGAGACAGTGCGCGGGACATTCGGATTAATTACCGGTTGCGGCACGATGATAGGTTGTTCAGGCGCGGGCGTTGGAGTTATCGGTTCGGGTTCCGGCGTCGGAGTTGGCGTTGGAGCAACAGCGACCGGTTCCTGCTTCAAATACATCGCCGCCACAAAAGCGTAAGTGTTCGCGGGCGGCTCGATTTTAATCCAACCGTTTTTCGTTTCGATTTCAGAAACTTGCGTGCCCTGCTCAATGCTGCCGACGACGTTAAATTTTTCTCCCGGACCGGCGCGCAGGTTTAATTTCTTTGATTTCACCGTTTTCGTATCAGCATCAATGTATTTCGCGCTGACCCTATCCTGCGCGTTTGTCGGATAAGAAATTTTTGCCCATTGCGCCGGTTCATCAGCGGCATGCTTCGACAAATTAATTTGCTCCAGCACATTCACCGAATCGCCTTTGAAAAGGTGCGTAATCATTTCGCCTTTCAAGCCGGCCTGGCCACGAACGTTGATATTGCTGCTCGTGACTTCCGCCGGGCCGGGAACGAGCGAAACCGTCGGCTCGGAAATTTTTTTCACGGCGCGCTTTTTCGTCGCGGCGGGTTTGGCCTTCGGCTTCTCGGGCGCAGCGTTGGTTTCCGGCGCGGCAGGCATTTCCATCGCCGGCGCGGTGGCGGGCGGCGGAATTTCCGGCAGTGTATTGGTATTTTGCGCGAGCACGCTTGTAGCGAGCATCGCTCCTAAAATTGTCCAGCAAGTCGTTTTCATGTTTCCGAAAGTAAAGTTTTAATTTCTGTTTCTGTCAATGTCCGCCATTTGCCTAATTTCAATTCGCCTAATTTAATTTTTCCGATTTGCGTGCGCTGCAACTTTTTCACCGTTATGTTCTGCGACTCAAACAACCGCCGCACCTCGCGATTTTTCCCCTCGCTTAACTCCAATTCCACAACGCTCTGCGATTTGCTCGCGGAAATCAAAAATGCTTTTTCCGCCCGCAACTTTTCGCCGCCGTCGAAAATGCCATGTGTGAACTTTGCCAGCATTTCCGGTTCCACTTTTCCCTCGACGGTCGCCACGTATTTCTTGCGAACGCCGTAGCGCGGATGCGTCAGATGCAACGCGAATTGTCCATCATTCGTCAAAAAAATCAATCCTTCACTGTTGAAATCCAAACGGCCGACGGAACTTACCATTTGCCATTCTTTGGGCAATAATTCGTAAATCGTCGGGCGATTCAACTCATCCTTGTGCGAACAAACGCAACGAACCGGCTTGTTTAATGCGAGGTAAATTTTTTTCTTTGCGCGAATGATTTTTCCATCCACCGAAACCGAATCATGCAACGGGTTAATTTTTGTTCCGAGAAGCCGGACAACATTGCCATTAACCGAAACGCGCCCGTCCAAAATGAATTGCTCGCCCGCGCGACGTGAAGCCACGCCTGCTTCCGCCAGAAATTTTTGAAGGCGAACCGACAAGGCTTACGCCTCCGGTTTGGTCTTACGCAAACCCGTGATGCGGTCGCCGGCTTTCCACTGGCCGCGTTTCTTGAGAAGTTCGGTGCGCTCAAAGCGCTTGAGGACATTGCGTTTGCCGCCCAAAGTGGACGCCGCGCGGAGGCTGCGATGCTGTGACATAAATTCTTTTGGTTGAATTTTCGGTAAAAACGAGCAGTCAGGATAACTGATTTGCAAGCAATTGCAATCGGTTAATTTGACTTGAGTGTGTTATTTGAAAAATTACCATCCAATCACCAATGAAAATGCCGCGCTTATTAAAAACTATAGCGACGGTAATGTTGTTTTGTTTTATTTTGCTGCCGACCGCGCGCGCTAATTTTGGTTTTCAGGTGCTTTGTAAATTTTTCGCGTCGTCCAATACCGCCCCGACATTTCCCAATGAATTGATCGAAGCTGGAAATGGAATCTTTTTTGGAACTGCTGGCTATGGTGGAACCAACAACAATGGAGCAATCTTTAAAGTCGATTCAACAGGCGCAATGGCGAATATTTTTACATTTAACGGTTGGAACGGCGGCAACCCAGTCGGCCTAACTTTGGGGAGAGATGGCAATCTTTATGGGGCGACATGTTCCGGCGGACCAGATTTTGGTGGAACTATTTTTAGAATAACCACGAATGGAAATTTTCTGCCATTGGCTACTAGTGGTCAATTTACTTATTTTTTCCTGTTTGGCGGCACTAATGGGCAAAGCCCTTGCCGAGGATTGATTGAAACTGAAGACGGAAAATTTTATGGCACGACTTCGCAGGGTGGCGATTTTGGCGATGGCACCATTTTTTCTATCACCACAAACGGCCTATTGACATCGCTGTTTCAATTCAACGGCACAAATGGTGCGGGACCTTCAGCCGGATTGACATTGGGAAAAGATGGCAATCTTTACGGAACGACAGCTCATGGCGGAAACAATTACGTCGGCGTTCTTACGGGTAACGGAACTGTGTTCAAAATTTCCACAAACGGAACATTCGCCACGCTCGTTTTTTTCAATGGAACAAATGGCAGCAAGCCCATGGGAAGATTAATGCAAGCCAGTAATGGTAATTTTTATGGAACCACGCGACTCGGAGGAACATTTAATCTTGGAACAATCTTTCAAATTACGACGAATGGCACGTTCACTAATTTAATTTCTTTTACCGGCACCAATGGCAGTTATCCGCTGAGTGGATTGACTCAAGGCAGCGACGGTAATTTTTATGGCATGACAAGTTCTTCCACTGCGAACGGAACAAATTTTGGAACGATTTATCGTTTGATGCCAGATGGAACGCTGACGACGATTGTCAATCTTTATGGCACGCATCCGGGAGTGGAAATGATTTTGGGACACGATGGAAATTTGTATGGAACTTCAATTGATGCGACTGGACGTTGGATGACGGACGGCAGTTCCGGGTATGTATTCCGCCTTATTTTCCCTCCAGCAAACACAGCAGATGGTAGCGCAACTTCTTTTACAAATTCTTCTCTTAACGCCACTCGACGGCTTTAACGTGCCGCTAATGCTTTCTGTGATTCCGCACTTCCAAGATTGCCAATGCTGCATCAATTGCGCTTAAATAATTGAAACGCCTGAAGCGCTTGCCGAATTTTTTAGAAAAGTTAAAATGTCTCGCGACGAATAAAGTATAATATGAAAAAGATTCTTCCCATCATCGCCGGCATTGCGCTTGGCGGATTGTTCATCATGGCCAGCGTTCCCGTTTTGCTCAATCTCAAATTCGCACAGCCGCCGCCGTTGCCGGAAGGCTCGCCAATTGCTCATTTTATGGCAGCAACCTGGACGACGGGTTACATTAAATTTGTAAAAATTTTTGAACTGGTCGGCGGCATTATCGTGATAATTCCGCGCCTGCGCAGTATCGGTTTGCTTTTGCTTGGGCCAGTCATCGTGAACATCGTCGCTTGTCACATTTTCCTCATGGGCGATAATATGAAAGACGGAATGGCAATCACTGCACTGGTTCTCGCGCTTTATTTGCTTTGGGTTGAACGCAGAAAATGGGCTGGCCTTGTAAAATAAATTCCAACGAAAGAAAAAATATGCTTCCGATACTTCTCGCACTGTTGTTTATCGCCATTTTGATTTTCATCGTCATAGCCGGACGACCGGATGAATTTCGCGTCACGCGCACGGCAACAATTTCTGCGCCGCCGGAAAAAGTTTTTGCGCAAGTGAACGATTTGCGCGCATGGGAAGCGTGGTCGCCATGGGCGAAACTCGACCCGAATGCCAAAAGCATTTACGAAGGTCCGGCGTCCGGCGTCGGCGCGGCGATGAAATGGTCTGGCAATGGCAAAGTCGGTGAAGGCAAAATGACAATTATCGAAAACCGCCCGAACGAGTTGATTCGAATCAACCTGGAATTCCTGCGTCCGTTCAAAGCTACGAACACGGCGGAATTTTCATTTGTTCCACAAGCCGGTCAAACCGTTGTGAGCTGGAGCATGTTTGGAAAAAATAATGTCGGCAGCAAAATTTTCAGCCTGTTCATGAATTGCGACGACATGGTCGGCAAATGTTTCGACCAAGGCCTCGGCAATTTGAAATCAGTTGTCGAATCGAAACGCTAAGTTTTCAATTTCAAAGAATTTTTCTTCGCCCCATTTTTGAAGGCAAATGATTTTTCCGCTTTGGAAATATCGCCGCCAGCAATCGTGATGTTTGAATTCTCCGCGCCTTCGGCTTGCGCGAAAACATTCGCCGGAGAAATCAATCGCGGCGTGTCGAAGTAAATGTCTTCCGAACCGATGAAGCGTAAAACGGATTCGGCATTTTTGTCGCCTTGCACATTTAATCCGTTCACCGCCGCGTCTTGCACGTGGTCGAAGACAATTGCCGGACGTAAATCCGGCGACGCTATTTCAAAGCGCACGTCGTCGAGCGTGAGTCCGCGAACATTTCGCGCGAACAATCCATAAGCCGGCAACACGCCACATGCAAAATATTCGCCGCCGGAAACTTGCGGGACATCGCGCAGCGCCGCCATTTCCGCCGTGCCGCCGCCTGCGTAAATCACTTGCACGTCGCTTAACAAAATATTTTCGATGAATTGTCCGGCAACACTCGTGAGGCTGATGCACGTGTGATGTTCGCCCGGATAAATGTCAGAAATCGGCGTGCCGGGCAGATACGGAAATTCCGTGAGGTCAGGCTTCGCGGCGACGGTCGCGCGGATGCCGCGAAATTGAATATTTCGAACAATGCCGCCGGCGGTGATTTGATTCGGGTTGAGCGCGTTGCGCGGCGCGGAGCCGAGGCCGATGTAAATCGGGCCGGTGACGTTGGTCATGACCAGATTGGAAAAAATCATGTTCTCCATCCGGTCACCGCTGCGCACTTGCATTTTTATCGGGCAACCGAACGTGTCATAAATCACGCAATTCGACACGGTGAGATTTTCGCATTGGCCGCCGCCGAAACGGAACACCGACCAGCGCGTGCTGAACGTGCAATTCGTCACCGTCACGTCGTAATTGCTGCCGAACAACGCGCACGCATCGTCTTCGCAAACGACGTTGCAGTTGGAAATCTTCACGTGCTCGGACGAATTGAGATGGAAGCCATCGTTGTTGAAAATGACGCGATTGTGGATGCGCACGCCATCGATGAAAACGAAACTGCAATGCAAAATGCGACAGCAATGATAACTGCTGTTGCGGAAAAACGCGTTGCGCAGGCGCAGGTTCGTGCATTTGTAAAAAACCATCAAATGCGCGCGCGGCCTGCCGGAATCTTTCTCGCCATCATCCTTCGCGCCGGGCAAAAACTTTTCTCCCTGCCCGTGAATCGTGCCGGTGCCTTCGATGGAAACATTTTCGGCGTTCGCTGCGGAAATCAAAACGATGTTTCCGTTTCCGGCGGGAATATTATTTCCGGCGTGATAATGCGAAATGTCGTCGCTGCCGAGTAATCGTCCGGAGGATGCGAGCCGGAGCGTGACGTTGCTTTTCAATTCAATCGTGCCGATAAGAAAATTTCCCGCAGGCACAAACACGACTCCGCCGTTGTCGCGATTCGCTGCGTCAATCGCTGATTGAACGGCGTCGGTCGCGAGCGTTGTGCCGTCACCTTTCGCGCCGAAATCGCGAATGTCGTAAATTTTCTCGCCGGACGAATTGCCGTTTGCCGAAGTTACCGGCGGATTTTCGGCAAATGCCTTTTGCGCGAGCAATCCGCTGCCGAGTGAAGCGGCGGCGATGGTTGGAGTCAGCCCGAGCCATTTGCGGCGGGACAAAGATTGCGGATTTTGTTCAGGCATAATTCACCTTTGGATTTGCGTTTGTATGGAGCAAAACCAAATTGGCAAAATTCACCTGCGCCCAAAAGAAAAATTGCGCGGAATTATTTTTTCGCCTTTTTATCGGCAATCGCTTCGGTAAACCAAAGCACTTCATCCAAAAATCCAGCGGCACGCTTATCATATGCAGTGTCGTAAGAGCCATCGTCCTTGAAGCTGTCATGCACGCGCGATACGGAAAGATTTTCCGGAATCGGCACCGCGCCCGCGCCGATCATCACCAGCCGCAATTGCGCCAGACAATTGATGCCGCCGAAGCCGCCGGCCGAAACGGTCACGATGCCGACCGGCTTGCGCTCGTATTCCGGCAGCAAATAATCCAGCGCATTTTTCAAAACGCCGGGATAACCGTTGTTGTATTCCGGCGTGACGATGATGAACGAATCCGCGCGGCCGATTTTCCCGCCGAATTCCTTCAACCCCGGCGGCGGATCGTCGCGGCGATGCAGCCGTTCTTCCATGATGGGAAAATTGTAGGCGAGCAGGTCGAGCAATTCGGTTTCGACGCCCTTGCGCTCTTGTAATTTTTTCAGGACAAAGCGCGCCACCTTGATGCTCTGCCGGTCGCGTCGCGTGCTGCCGCAAATGATAGGAATGTAATAACTCATGGCTTCGTTTTAGACTTTCTCTTTCAATTCGTCGAGCAATGAATCCAAATTCAACGGGCGCGTGACCATCGCCAATTCGCCGTTCGCATCGTGCGGCCATTGTTCGCGCGGACGGTCGAAATAAAGTTCCACGCCGTTGCCGTCGGGGTCGCGCAGATAAATCGCTTCGCTCACGCCGTGGTCGGATGCGCCTTCAAGTTCAATTCCCGCCGCGACGACGCGGCGCAACGCATCCGCCAACGCCGCACGCGTCGGATACAGAAGACGTGATACAAACCCGTCGTGCCGGGTGGTGGCGGCGAACCGCCCGCGCTTTCCCAAGTATTCAATCCGATGTGATGATGATAACCGCCCGCTGAAAGGAACACGGCGCGATTGCCCATACGTTGCGTAACTTCGAAGCCGAGCACGTCACGATAAAATTTCAGCGCGCGTTCCAAATCGGCCACTTTCAAATGAACATGGCCGATGCGGACGCAGGCATCAATGGATTGCGGTTGCGAATTGCTCATAATGAATGTTTTACGGTTTCACCAAGCCGGCAAAATTTTCGCGGTAACGCCAGAGAAGAAACAGCGCGAGCGCGGCAACGACTGCTGCCAATTGCCAGCCTTGATGATTCAAGAAAGTGTGAAAGCATAAAATGTTTACGATGACCGGCCCGACGAGCGTCAAGCCGAGAGACACGAAACGGCCAATCAACAACAGCGCTCCGCCGATGACCTGGCACAACGCGATGACATAAATGTAATGCGATTCAAACAATGCGCCGAAAAACGCGCCGGCTTGTCCTGACGGCGGCGGCATCGGAATGAAATGCAAAAACATATTCAGACCGAAGACGACGAACACCAGACCGAGCAGCACGCGAGCGATGATGGTTGCGATTTTCATAATTAATTTTTGATTCAGTTTTTGTTTTAAGTTTTGGAATGGAATTTATTTTTTCAATTTCAATGCGAACTGTGCGACGCGTTTGCCGAGAATTTCCCCGGTCAATTTGTCCGCGTCATTCGGCGCGACATTCGGCGTTTCCATCATGGCCTGTCCCATCGCGCCGCTGAAAGCGCCGAGGCGATTCACGCCGTTCGACTGCATCGGCATTTCGCCGAGGCCAATCCAAATCATGCCGTGCTGCATCGCGAGCGTGTGAAAATATTGCAGCGTGCTGAACTTGTCGCCGCTCGGGCTGCCGGAAACGGTGAAGCCCGAAGCAATCTTATCGCGCCACGCGGACGTAAACCATTTTGCGCTGCTGGCGTCGGCGAAAGCTTTGAATTGCGCCGCCGGTCCGCCCATGTAAGTCGCGCTGCCGAAAATAATCGCGTCGCTCGCATCCAATTGCGCGAGCACTGCGTCATTTGCGTAACGGCCCTTGACGATGTCATCGCCGTTGATGGAAACGAGATTTGCTTTTACACCCGCGACGGATGCCGCGCCTTTGGTGACGGCCTCGGCCAGTTTCGTTGTGTGGCCGGAGCCGCTGAAGTAGATGATAGATACAGTTGCCATAATTTTATTTTTGGTTTGTTGGTTTTGTTTTTGGTTAAGTAAATAAAGACGGCAACCGGTTTCCCGATTGCCTTCATGGTTTAGTTGAGATCGAACAGCAACACTTGCGATTGCTTGTTCGCCGACAATTGCAACTTCGTTTCATCGCTGATTGCCGCCGCATCGCCGCCGCCTAGCGTCTTGCCGTTCAAGACCACTTCACCTTCCGCGACGTGCACCCACGCGTTGCGGCCTTTCGCGAGCGAATGCGAAACGCTTTGTCCCGCCTCCAATTTCGCCAGCCACAAATCCGCGTCCTGCCGGATGGCAATCGAGCCGTCGCGACCCGTTTTGCTGACCATCAAATGCAATTGGCCCGTCGGCTTGTCGCTCAACGATTTTTCAGCGTAACGCGGCTTTGCGCCTTTCACATCCGGCTGAATCCAGATTTGCAACAGCCGAACCGCTTCGTCCTTCGACGGATTGAATTCGCTGTGCTGCACACCGCTGCCGGCGCTCATGTATTGGATGTTGCCCGGACGGATGATGCTGCCGTTGCCCATCGAATCCTTGTGCTCCAGCGCGCCGCTCAACACGTAAGTGATGATTTCCATGTCGCGATGCGGATGCGCGCCGAAGCCGTTGCCCGGCAACACCAGGTCGTCGTTAATCACGCGCAAGCTGCGGAAGCCCATCCATTGCGGGTCATAATAATCCGCGAAGCTGAAAGTGTGATAAGAGTCGAGCCAGCCATGATTGGCGTGCCCCCGTTCATTTGCTTTTCGTATATTCATCATGGAAAGACTCTAGCGCGCGCAACCGCTTCCGTGAAATACCATGTTTCTTGCGTGAGCATAACTTTTAAACATAAGCGATTTCTTCCTTGTTGCATCAACATGGCCGTGTCACAACGAAATTTCTTGAGTCTTTGCTTCTTCGTTTCTTTGCGCTAATTATTTTGCGTGACGCAAGCCGAAGCTAAAAAACGCCACGCGCAACTCGTCGAAAAAATCAACGAGCACAATCGCGCGTATTACGTTGAAGCCAGGCCGACGATTTCCGACCGCGAATATGATGCGCTTTATCGCGAGTTGTGCGATTTGGAGAAAAATTTTCCTGAACTCGTCACGCCGGATTCGCCGAGCCAGCGCGTCGGCGGCGAACCGTTGAAAGCCTTCAAACCTGTCCGGCATTTGCTGCCGATGTTGAGTCTCGACAACACTTATTCGCAGGATGAAGTCCGCGATTTCGTCAAGCGCGTCCAAAAACTTTTGCCCGATGAAAAATTGGACTGGTCTGTCGAACCCAAAGTGGACGGCGTCGCCGTCAGTTTGCGTTTCGAAAATGGAAAATTAACCATTGGCGCGACGCGCGGCGACGGCGTGACCGGCGACGACGTCACGGCAAATTTGAAAACAATTCGCAGCGTGCCACTCAAATTGTCATTGGTGGCAGCATCGCAGGTGCTCGAAGTTCGCGGCGAAGTTTTCATGAGCAAAGCCGGCTTTGAAAAATTAAATGCCGAACAACGTGCCGCGGGCGAAGAAATTTACGCCAACGCGCGGAACACCGCCGCCGGTTCGCTCAAGCAACTCGACCCGCGCATCGTTGCCAAACGTCCGCTCGACATCGTCGTTTACAATCTCGGCAAAGTCGAAGGGGCGAACGCGCATCCGAAAACGCACACCGAAGTTTTGAGTTGGCTCAAGTCACTTGGCTTTCGCACGCCGGAAAAGATTTGGCACTGCCATTCCGCCGACGAATTGATTGACGCCATCAACGAGCTCGACAAAGTCCGCAAAAATTTTCCTTACGAAACCGACGGCGCAGTCATCAAATTGAATTCTTTCGCGCAACGCGAACGCGCCGGGTTCACCGCCAAAGCGCCGCGCTGGGCGATTGCTTATAAATACGCTGCCGAACAAGCGGAAACAAAATTGAACGGAATTACAATTCAAGTCGGGCGCACCGGCGCGCTCACGCCCGTGGCCGAACTCGAACCGGTTTTTCTCGCCGGCAGCACGATTGCGCGCGCGACGTTGCACAACGAAGACGAAATCAAACGCAAAGACATCCGCATCGGTGACACTGTTGTTATCGAAAAAGCGGGTGAAGTGATTCCTGCGGTCATTAGCGTCGTCGAATCGAAACGTCCGCGCGACGCCAGGCCGTTCGATTTTGAAAAATTTCTTCACGGCAAATGTCCCGTGTGCGGCGGAAAAATTGCGCGCGACCCGAAATATGTCGTTTGGCGCTGCGAAAATCTTCAATGCCCCGCGCAAGCGACGCGACGATTGGAATTTTTCACCGCACGCGGCGCGCTCGCCATCGAAAGCGTCGGCGGAATTGTTGCGGACAAACTGGTGGAACGAAATCTGGTTCGCGAGCCGCTCGATTTGTTTGAATTGAAACTAGAACAGCTTGCTACGTTGAATCTCGGCAACGAGGAATCGCCAAGAACGTATGGCGAAAAGAATGCGACCAAAGCAATCGCCGCGATTGAACGCGCCAAAACATTTCCGCTCGCGCGCTGGATTTTTGCGCTAGCAATTCCTGACGTCGGCAAAACCACCGCGCAGGATTTGGCAAAATTTCATGAAACGATTGAAGACGTCGCGAAATCCGAATTGCTCCGCGACATCTTGGATTATCATGAGAAGATTGCCGAATTGCCCGGTCTGAAACGCGAAAATCCAGAACGCTACGAAAAACTGAAGAATGAAATTTCAGAAATCGCCAAACGCTTGATTGATTCGCATTTCGCCGCGCCATCGAAAAGCAAAGCCGAAAAGGAATCGGGCATCGTTACGAAAGTTGGGCCGGTCGTTGCGAAGAGCGTTCTGGATTTCTTCAATGGCAAAAATGGCCAAAAGATTTTGAAACGGATGCGCGAATTGAAAATTCATCCCGCGAGCGAAAAAATTTCCGCGACAAAAGTTGCCGCGTTGCCTTTCGCCGGAAAAACTTTTGTTCTCACCGGCACGCTGCCAAATATGACTCGCGAGGAAGCGGCAACCAAAATCGAATCGCTTGGCGGTAAAGTCAGCGGCAGTGTAAGCGGCAACACGGATTACGTTCTCGCCGGCGCGGAGGCGGGTTCCAAACTCGACAAAGCGCAAAAGCTCGGCGTGAAGATTATTGACGAGGCGGAATTTTTAAAAATGTGCGCCGGGTAATTGCGCTTCAAAAAATAAAAACAAAGACGTTGCCTTGCGGTCGCAATTGACCGGACATCACTTTCATTCCACGGTTGGCGAAGCGCGTTTCAATTTCTTTTGCGTCTTCCAGCGAGTCCGCGCGCCAATCCATCCAGAAATCCGTCCGTTCACCGTCGCGCTCGCAATCGTCGCGGCGTTTGTCCGGGTCATTGGTCAGGCCAATGTGCCAGGTGTTGTAGCGGCCTTGAGTTCGCGATTCGATTTCTTTGGTGATGGCGTCCTTGGTCATGGCATTTATTTTTAAAATCTTTTGCAGGGAAAATCCAATTTTATTTTTTCCCGCGCATAATTTGATGGTTTTACCTCATTTGAAGCCGCGGCGCAGGTGATTTATTTTGGCCGGAAGAATGGTCGGGTATTTTGAAAATCTTTTTCGCGCGCTGCGCCGATGCGCCAGCCGCAGCGAATTGCTCACGGCGCTGCTCGGACTTCCCGTTTCCAAAAATACAAAAAACGAACCCGGTCTCGTGCTCATTCAAATTGACGGCCTCTCGCGCAGGCAAATGGAACGCGCGATGCGAAATGGCCGGATGCCGTTCCTGCAGCGATTGCGCGAGCGCGAAAATTATGAACTGCGCACTTTTTATTCCGGCTTGCCCGCCAGCACGCCCGCCGTGCAGGCGGAATTATTTTACGGTGCGCGAAATGTCGTGCCCGCGTTCAGCTTTTTGAACCGTCAGGCCAAACGCGTGTTCGACATGTTCGATTCCGAATGCGCAAAAGAAGTTGAAGCGAAAATCAGCGAGCGCGGCGAAGGGCTTTTGCGCGGCGGCAGTTCGTGGTCGAATATTTTTACCGGCGGCGCTTCGACGGACGACAGCCATTTCTGCGCGTCGCGCATGGGCATCGGCGACACCTTTCGCAAACGCCGCGTGTTGCAGGCGATTTTATTTCCGCTGCTGCATTTCGCAACGCTGCTGCGGCTGATTGTTTTCATCATCGCAGAATTTTTCGTAGCCATTTGGGATTTAATCTGCGGCGTCGCGCGCGGCGAAAGTTTTGTGATGGAATATCGCACGCTGCTTTCGCGCGTGGCTGTGTGCATTTTTCTTCGAGAAATTTTGACCATCGGCGTAAAGATTGATATCGCGCGCGGCCTGCCGATTATTCACGCGAATTTTCTCGGTTACGACGAGCAATCGCATCGCCGCGGGCCGTCGTCGCGATTTGCGCACTGGACGCTCGACGGCATTGACCGCGCGATAAAGAAAATTTACCGCGCCGCGCAACGCTCCGCCCGGCGCGATTATCAGGTCTGGATTTATTCCGACCACGGCCAGGAAAAAACGCGATTGTTCACGCACGACGGCAAAGCGCTCGACGAAATCATTCGCAACGCGCTCGTCGGCTTCGACAACGACGCGCTGCCCGTGCGCAAACCGCCGCGCTACTCGCATCGCCGCGCGTATCTGCTGCGCAAAAGCGGCGACCGCATTATCGAGGGTTACCAGAAAAAACCGCTACGCCGCGAAGACGAGCAATGGTTTTCCGTCGCCGCGATGGGGCCGGTCGGGCATTTATATTTGATTCATCCGCGCGCGCAAGCGCAACACGCGCAACTGGCCGAACGCCTCGTGCGCGAAGGCCACGTGCCCGGCATTTTGATTTGCAACGAAGGCGGCAAACTCGAATGGCTGCACGACGGCAAAAAAATTATCGTGCCGGAAGAAGCGAAAAATTTTTTCCCGCATGCATCTGAAATAAAAAATGAACTGGCGCACGATTTGCAGCAACTGTGCTCACAGGAATTTTCCGGCGACATCATTTTGCTCGGCTGGAGTCCGGACAAACCGGCGGTCAGTTTCGTGGACGAACACGGCTCGCACGCCGGGCCGGGACCGGAAGAAACGCAAGGCTTCGCGCTGCTGCCGCCGGCGACAAAATTGCCCGACGCGGCAAAAGAATTTCTGCGCCCAACCGATTTGCGCGCGGCGGCATTGCATTTCTTGCGGCGACAAACGATTTCTGTTTCTGCGCAGAAAATTTTATCGAAGCCAAAGACATTGCGCGTGATGACTTACAATGTCCACGGCTGTCGCGGCATGGACGGGCGAATTTCACCCGAGCGCATCGCGCGCATTATCGAACAATTCCAGCCGGATTTAGTCGCGCTGCAGGAACTGGATTTTGGCCGCGTGCGTTCACAGCGTCACGACCAGCCGAAATTGATTGCCGATGCGCTGGGCATGCACGTGCAATTTTGCGCGACCGTCGTTGACCGCAACGAGCAATACGGCCACGCCATTTTGAGCCGCTGGCCGATACGCATTGTTCGCACGGCCATTTTCAACGGCAGCAGGTCGCGCCGGCATTTGGAACCGCGCGGCGCGCTTTGGGTGGAATTGGAAATGGACGGCGCAAAAATCAATTTGATGAACACGCATTTTGGATTGCTGCGTTCCGAACGACGCGCGCAAGCCGGCGAATTGCTCGGGGAAAACTGGATTGGAAAAATTCCGCGCGCCGAGCCGCTCATTTTGTGCGGCGATTTGAACATGCCGCCCGGCGGAAAATCCTATCGCGCCATTGCGCAACGATTGCAGGACGTGCAAACCGTCAATGGATTTCATCCGCGCAAGACGTTTTCGACGTTTCATCCCTTCCGGCGAATTGATTACATTTTTGTTTCCGACCATTTCGCCACGAAAAAAATTCTCGTGCCGCGCAACGACCTCATCCGCGTCGCGTCCGACCATTTGCCGGTGGTTACGGATTTAGAAATCAAATTGCCAGCAGCAACCGCTTGATTTCTTTCAACCGCGCTTTCGGTTCTTTTTTTGTCAGGCGCGGAAATTTTCCGCCGAGCGTGAT